>OHGT01000106.1_pt1 | contig 79287 bp, 108 predicted proteins | sample 1567861 | NCBI WGS metagenome assembly OHGT01 (sample SAMEA3879533, study PRJEB24766) | human gut metagenome | biome: human-associated habitat; feature: feces | place: USA | collected 1985/1987 | reverse complement strand
AAGCTGCAAAGAGGATGATAATAGGAGTATCAGCCTTCTGCGTAGTATGCATACTGTGGGATGGTAAAACAGTTCCACCCACTCCTGATGCAACTCCTCACTGGAAAAACTGGGATGAATCCAGGCATTTATCCGAGGTAAAGAGTTATGATTACTCTAAAGGTATTATTCATTATCGAGATGAATATACCGGAGAAAGGCCCAAGGAGTTAAAACTTCATGGGTCTTCTGGCAGTTATGGTTCTGGGATAACTTTACAAGTATCAGGGGCATCAGTATACTTGGATATGGATGTAGAGGAATTACTGGACCAGTTAACTGAGGATGCGGACTTCTACGAATACTTTGAAAGAAACATGGATTGATATGGCAGGGATAGTAAGATTCAAAGTAAACAAATACGTTCACGGTACCAGAAGTAAAAATGTATTCGACTTCAAACCAAAAGCTCAGATTCTATTCGAGGGGGAACGTATTGGTCACATAATAGACCGAGAGGTTTATTTCTACATAAGGGTAAAACATGTGCAGGGAGAACCCGAATGTATGGAATGTCTCAACTACACTCCGGAATTATGGAATACCTTTAGTACTCATCGGGAGGCAAAGGATGTAGTAATAAAACAAGCAGAGTCAATATGGAAAACTCTGGACATATATCATCGACTTAAAAACATTCAACCAACATATGGATTATGGGAAAAGAAGTAAAGCAAACAAACAGCTGGGTATGGAAGAAAGTATTGGGTATGACTATCCTTGGATGGATAAACATCCTGATACTACAATGGTTATTTATCAGGTTGTCATATCACTGGGTATATGTAGACCCTGCAACAGATGAAGATGCTAGAGTAGATACTTTTTGGGACGATGAGAAACAGCAATTTGTTGCAAAAACTTTCTACTACTATGCCATTATCGGGTGTATTTTACCTCTATCGGGCTGGTGGGGAGACTATGTAATGCCGTTCAAATTCAAATGCCGTTTAACCAAAGTAAGGGAGTACTTTGAATAATTTTTAGAGTATGAGCACTGTAGAGTTTAAGGCTGCATGTGTAGCACATCGCAAATGTTGTCCATATAAAGCCACTGGTATGACTAAATGCGGGGCCAACGAGAATCTTACACCAGATGGCAAATGTTCTATTAAGGATTGCCATTACATGACCTCGTTCAAAAAGATACTCAAAAAATTATCCGAGAAATGAAGCCTGTAAGAGTATCAACTATAGAGGAAATCAAAGATAGGCTTATGGACCCTGATGCTGTAGTGGAAAAAGCCATTGAAGAAAGTAGTGGGTACAAGTGGGCACCAGATATATCCATACATTACTTTAGCCAATACCGTAAACGAACCTCTAAAGAATTGAGAAAAATAATTTGCAGGGATTAATATTTATATCTATATTTGCATAAACAATAAAAGGGAAAAGCCACAAGAGGTTAACACACTAGAAGCCAAGAACACAACCTCAAAGAAAATGATAAAAATATTTGCATATATAGAAAAGTTCTTCTATATTTGCATTAGGAAATAAGAAATAAAAAGAACTTTTTAATTTAATGTCAAACTTTTAACATTGTAAGCCATGAAAAAGAACAAGAACAACAAGGCTCAGAAACTGAAAAAGACTAATCTGGTCGAAGGTATCAACAACCTCATCGAGGAGAAGGCTGAAAAGGTGGAGAAATCCAAGGAGGCTCTGAAAAAGGGCAAGAAAGAGGAAGAAGCTACAGCACCGGTGGCCGAAGAAAAGAAAAAGAAAAAGTCCAAGAAGGACAAGCTCATCTCAAAGACCCAGGAGAAAGTCGAAGCCAACCTCGTCGAGGAAGTGGTAACGAAACGGGAGGTCAAATACATCTATCCCGCCGACTGCGAAGACACCCTTTCCAGGAAGAAGTTCCGGCAGCAGGTCCGAAACAAGATTCATCAGCTGGAGCTGGCCATGCTCCGAATCGAGAACCAGGATTCGAAGGAGTTCAAGAAGGCCAAGAAGGAATACCTGGAGTACAAGAACCAATTCGTAAAGGAATCCGTTGCAATCTAATTTTTCATAGTAGGAGAGGGGCACAGGGCTAAGGCTCTGGCCCCTTAGTATAATCATACTTTAACGATATGAAAGATTATGATTGTTGGCTTACCAGAGAAAGCAATTCAGAAGGTAGATAAAGAATTGCTAGAGTTGCACAAAGAAGTCCTTAGGTCATACCTAACGCAACGGAACCTTAAACATAGGCATCAGAAAAAATTCTTTAAGATATACGATTATTACATTTCGGAGAGGAATATAAGAAGATTCTTCTTCCGTCCTGCTAAGCTATTCGTATATGCTTTAGTGACTGACCGATTGGATGACATCGAAGACTATGTACCCTTAAAAGATAAGCACCATGTTTCCCGAAAGAGTAAAAAGCGTAACGCTTGATAAATCCAAAATAACCTACTACCTTCAATCTCAGGAAGGGGTACGATCCCAAGAAGAATACCCTATTAATCCCGAATTATATCAGGTAGAGGATTTGGCATTCGATTGCGGAATAAGGTCAAATCAATATATCCCTGACTATGCCATTAAGGGGTATTTTAAGGTAGACGAAAATATGTTACATCCTGTATTCATCGAGAATACTAATGGGCCTCACTTATTATATATTTCGGGAATGCCCAGAAATATTCCGATAGATGAAAGGAATAAGTTTAGGTTCCCTAACCCAGTTTGGTTATCATATTGGGAAGATAGGTATATAGGCTACCTTTTCCAAGTAGTAACTAGAGAATCAGCATTAAAACACTTAATAAATCAATAATTTATAAACAACGAGACACTATGAAAACTGCAGAGTATGTAAAACAGTTCAAATTGGATAAACCCAATTACAACTTTAATCGGGAAAAATTTATGGAGGCATTCGGCCAGGAATTTAAGGACCGAATTGAGGCCATGATTACGGCATGCAAAAAAATGCAGGTGCAATTCACCTATGAAAAATTCTTGCATGCCATCAAAGAACAGCAGGATAAGTTTTGGCAAATTTCCAAGAAGAAGATAGGTGAGCCTTTATCCGATGGATTATTCTCAGCATTCTTTGCCCTTCATGTAATACCTCTCAGGGCAAACCTATTCCCTAATATTCATGAGGAAATAGAAGAGAGGCGTAAAAAGGCCCAGGAAAGAGAAGCTAAACTTAGGGCTGAGGAAGAAGAAAGGCAAAAAGAAGCTAAGGAGAAAGAAAAGAGAATGAGGCCAATATTGGAGGCCGTAGTTGCCTACGGAGTTGCCCAAAATTTGGCCAAGGAGGGCAAGGTAAAGGCTACTAAAGCAAAGGGAAAGAAGTAAATCCTAATAATACAAGACTCTAAAGTTACTAAGATTTTATGAGGACATTTTTAACCTTGGCTACTATGGTAGAAGAAAATATCCTGTCTACATACAAGGAGAAGGGCGAAGAAGAGGTAAATTTGGGGTTTGAATATAAACCTAATTCGGTTACTATAGAGTTAATCTATCCCAAACATGTAGATCAGCTGTTTTTAGGACTTTTATCACTGAGTAACCAGCTTAAGTTCGAAAAACATATCACTGAATTCAAGCTGTCAATAAGCTCATCAAAATTGAAGGTAAGCCTATTCAGGTGATCCAGCAACCTGACTATCAAAGAGTTAGTTCAAAAGGCCCTTGCCACAACAGGGCCTTTTTATTCATCCTTATTCGGATTAACTATTAGATACCAAAATTAAACACCATGAAAGAACAGAAGATAGTTCCACGATTCCCAAGGGGGTTAGGAGTAACTCAATTAGCCATACAGGCTAATGCTGGAGATGATGAAGCTCTCAAGAATTTGACCAAGTTCATTGTCCATACCTGGATAGTAAACAATGGGAGATTGTGGGCAAGGGTTTATTCAGTAAATGAGCTCTCAGATTTTCTAAAATGTGAACCGTCAATTATTCAGATGCAGATGAAACAAACGTTTCTAGACAACGGCCTATTTGACCGTAATAAGATGGATGAAATTGCTGATTCTCTGATGGGGGCTTGCATAGGCTGGGCACTTGAGGACCGTATGGAAATAAGTCAACAGGTTCAAATACTTCGGGATTCTCAAGGTGGAAGATATGCTCCATTTATAACTGCAGAAGTCAATAAAGCCATAGGATTAAAGCAGCAATCTACAACCTCTCTTCAGAGTTTGGTACGGGCAGTGTCTGGTGGCGGTACTGTAAATATCTTCAACCAACAGAACAACCAATTCAATAATGCAGCTGAATCAGAACCCGTAGTAACTCGGGATATGGCTATGGAAATGATTCAGAAAGAGCTTGCTGACAAGGGGGGTATAAAAGAGTTAGAATATGTAGAAAACCAGTATGACTTCAAAGAATTACCAGTTGTTGTTGCAACAAAACAAGAGGGCAATAGAGGAGATAAAGAAGGCTTAACTCTCAAAAAGGCCGAATTGGATAGCGTAACTGGGGATTACCATGGTGCCTTAAAAGCCTTTGAAGAGGACCATCACCAAATCCGACGAGAAATCGAAGAGGGAATAGACTACGAAGAAATAGACCCAGAACTCGAAGAAGATAACCTTTGATTTTTATTTGCAAAATTAGATTAAATTTCTTATATTTGTATAAAGATAAAAATAAAGGTTATGGACTTAATAATTAAAGCTCGGAATGTTACAGTTAATATAACTGTACATGGTTTTCTCAAAGTAGTATCAGCTAATGAGGAGGAGATAAGATTCTATATTTCAGGAGAGGATAATATCAGGGAAGCTTCTGAACAACTATCCGACCACCATATCTGGCATAACCCATACCCTCATTACTTGGGTATACCCTTTACAGCGGGGAGTTTAGAGCCTGGATACAAAGCAGAAGTTCAATTCAATCTATAACAACACAAACACCTACTATGAAAGAAATTCTAAATGCTAATCAAGTGGTAGCCAGAGTCAATCAACTTATCAATAATGGTAAGAAGATTAAAGTATTCGGGTTACCTTATCCTCCTTATCAGGAAGATATTGTCTTTACCGATGAAAAAGTCAATCGACAGGGTTGGCTATGTACAAACAGTAAAGTAACCCTATCAGTATCAGCTTGTGCAAGTAAGATAAAGATACATACTATCACAGGCTGGTGCAATCTCTTCAAATACATAGAGAACGGTAAATGGGTAGATACCCTATCAGAAGACGAAGGCTATGTTGGGATGTATATACAAGATGATATATGTCCGGGTATGCTACTCGGAGTAACTTGTCAAAAATTCATGGCCAATATCGGAATGATCATCAATGTAGAGGATGATGAAGAGAACAACGTGAGATCAATAACCATTGTGGGAGAAAACTTTTCCGAGAAAATCTACCACTTTTCTCTTAAAGAAGCTACTAACTACTTTGTATTTGATAAAGTAATGTAACATTAACTTTTATAACTATGCACGTTAATCAAAAGATAGGCCTTTTAGTAAGGGCAAGCAGACTTTACTGCCATAACATGTATCGGGAGTACGATCCGAAATATTACCCCACTATCAAGAATGTAGTACTCAACTTTACTAATAAGCTGTTTGGTACAAAATGAATTGAGAGCAAGGTAAAGATAGATATCATAAGCTTATTTGAGGGTGATATCGAAGATAGGCCGGGGTGGAAAATATATTCTGGTATACGTATCCACGTAGAGTTCCCAGATACTTCAGCCCTGGAATACGAGCTGTTAAAACATCCCCTTATATCCGAAAGAGAAGATATCTACTACAGACTGGCTCCCATACCAGCTAAGGCTTAATAAATAAAGAACCATTAGACCTCTTTTCTAGAGGTCTTTTTTGTTTTACTAATAAAACTAGACCTAAATAGGAGATAAAGTTTCTAGAATCTCTTTCTACATCCCAATGCCGAGAAGTTTTATTTGCATATATTATATATTATTCTTATATTTGTATAAAGAAAAAGAAATAATAAACCCTAAAATAATTAAGGTATGGAAAAGAAAACAATTAAGGACCTGAAAAGGGGAGAATACTTTACCCTTAGTTCAATCGAAGAGCCCCGGGAATCTCAGGTATGGGTCCGAGGAGAATACATACCTGAAGCAAAAGCCTACAGTACCTATAAATGGGCAGATACCAATCATGAAGTACTCCGTAAAGGTAACAAGGAAGTTTACATTGATTTCACCTTCTAACCATCAAAAATATGGCACAGAAAAGATATAAACTGATTATCTGGTTCTACTTAAAGAATCACCATCAATACAAAACTATCCATGCAGCTCATGACATGGAAGTGGAACTCACTCGAAAGGTTGATATAGCCAAATGGGTAGACGAAACCGATGAGAGTATTGCTAAGGCATACTTAATTGACCGGGTAAAAGATACCCGGGAAACAATAATAAAAAGAACTATCGACCTAACGATATACTAAAACTTTAATCACATGAAATATAACAGTACTTACACCGTCGAAGACCTGATAGGAACTTTATCAGAAATGGACCCTCAGGCACCAGTAATGGTCGCAGTTCAGCCTATATGGCCTTTTGAACATACTATCACCGGGGTAGTAATCGATTGCAACGATATAGTATACCTTGCATCCAAACAACATGGATATTTACCTCAGGAGGCTAAAGATGCCTTCGAAAACTATGGTATACCATTCTCGGACCTATGATTTTTATTTGCAAATATAAATTTAATTCATTATATTTGTAATAAGAAAAGGATAAAACCCTAATATTATGAAAGATTATAAAAAGGTTATGCTTACTGGTCTCAAGGAGTCCTACAAGTTAGGGAAGATTTATGAGGAAGAGGTTGATTGCATCAAGGAAGCAATCCAAGACACCTACCTCGGAATGGTAGAAGAGTTAGATTCCCGACTGGGGTTGGAACTTTACGATTATAAAGTAGAGATTAAATATGACCAGGACCGGATTCCTCAGTCATATAAGCATACTCTTTTGGTCAAGTTCCATGAATCAGAAGGAGCAACTCGGATGAATTTCCGAGGGGTATTAACACAATTGAAGGAGATTCTCTCTACCGGGGATGATGAAGTACTGGTGGGGAGCTGTAACCTGGGATTAGTAATAACCATCAGGGCATGAGTTCAATTAATAAAATATGTAGAGAATACAACTGGGTATGTAAACATATCAAAGGGCCTCTCTATAGAATAAAGATGCAGGAGTTATATATTGAAGTCAACAAAGCAATGAAGGACCCAGGTTTAACCCCTGAACAAAAGTTAAAACTAATAGGTATCAGGGATATCATAAAGTCAAAACTATGAAAATGTTTGAATTGATTCCGTACATATTGGAGTTAGACCCAGAAACGGAGATAAAGTTAATCGAGGACTTGGAACCCGGTAAAGATGGATTACCTAAAATGTCTAAGATACTTCCTACCATGATGGTCAACACCAAGACAGGAGAGAAGGTACTCACTCTCATTAAAGAGAGTCACATGAAAGAGTTCATGTCAAAAGCTGAACTCATGTCAGCTCACAATGTTCAACTAAAATATAAAGTCTCATGAAAACTCAAGACAAAAACTCAGAAGGCAGTACTCTAATCATATTCATGTGGTTAGCTATTGCCATTGTTCTAATTGTAGTTATTATGGCAGTAATCGAGAATAAAAACCAGGAAAAAGAGCCACCTGCTAAACCCTGGATAAATCCCGATGGGAGCTTACCTTATGAAACAGTTAAGGCTTTAGCTCCAGACTATATCGACAGTCTCGAAAGGGCTGGAGAGATTGAGAGATGGTTAAAGGAGCATCCTCAACAAAATGTCCACATTCGCATCACTATCGAAGACGAACGCTGGTAAAGGCCTTCAATATTTATTTGCATAATTACAAAATATTTGCTATATTTGTATATAGGAAATAAGATAATAATTAATTAAATAAATTAAGGCCATGAAAAAACAGCAACCAGACAATTACTTATACCTCCTGAAGAAAGTTCACGGATGGTGCAAAAGACAAGGCATGACAGACCCCGAAATGTATTTCCAATGCACATTCAGAGAATTTCTCCGGAGATATGGTATGCTCCTTACCCAGATTAAGACCAGAAACAATCAGTATGGTGGTCATCATACTTTCACATTCACACCAGCTCCGGATACGGAAGTATTTGGTGGTACAAACCCAGAATTGGAATCAGTATTCGACCTATACGTTTCTTCCTTGGATTATTTCCAATATGAGGATATAACAGTAATCCGCAATCACGGAGGTATCATTTCTATCCGCTGCTACTACCCAATCTAGTACTTAAAGATAACTGGATATGAAAACACTTAAGTTATTACTGCAAGCATTACTGGAATGGATAATCCTGGTAGCTGTAATACTGATAGTTTCTTGGGTAATCATCCAAATAAAATACTAATCATGAAACCGAATATCACATTCAACACCCAAGATTATCCCGTTGAATGGGTTATATTTCCCACCATAACCCTAAATATATCTTATAGGTATCTTGACTTACATTTCTTTAAGTGGTACATAGAAATTGACTGGTAAATTCACCAGCTAAAGCTTAAAAATCAAATAATCTTATACAGGCCATAAACTATGAAAGACTCGGAGATGAACTCTAATTCAACTGATATCTGCCTAAAAATGTCAGAGACCAAGAGAAGAGGGAGGAGGATGTTATACCTTCTGTAATGGAAAGAACTTCCTACCAATCCCAACCGAAGAAAAACCTCAAAATATACAAGAGACCATAGCTCATTATTGAGCAGAAGATGCCATTCACCTATAACATAATCTAATAAATATAAAGCCATGAAAGACATTTTAGTACATTACACCAGTCAAGAAAGGGATGAAAATACTGGGCTTTACACTGATGTTGTATACAAAGGATATATCCAACATTGGCACTGTGGTTCAGGTTATCAAATGGCCATAATCCTAAATACCGAAGGCAGGTTCCATAGAACCACCATAGATAAAATCTGGGTAGAAAAAGAAGATATGCCCACAACCAAATAATAACCTATGAAACAAAGAAAATCAATTAAGGTATCAAAGGATAAGGCAATCACCATAGCCTCCAACCATAACAACATCCCAATCCAAAAGGCTAAGGCTTATACAGATTCCGAACTAAGGGAAGTATTAAGGCATCTAAACCTGAAGCCAGGATTCTAATACCCTCTACCCCAAAACACAAAAGAAATCAAATATCCATAACATCATCCTATATATAAGGCGTATATAAATACATATACTTATAATCATCAATCATATAAGGCTTTTAGGATTGGCTTATATCTTAGAGGCCTTTTATTTATGTGTTAGGTTAGGGCAAAAGTTAACAGGCAGTCGATGATAAAGGTCCGGACGACGAAAAAGTCCAAGGGCCATAAAATCGGGGTGAGGAAAAAATTTGGTTAAGGCAAGGGTAGGGCCTCACTGTGTACCCTAAGAGCTCTGGAGCTATCTATGTTACTATACGTATTAGCTAACCAGACTTAGGGCCCTAAGACCCAAAGAGAGCCCTAAAGGCTGCCTTTAAGGTACCCTAAATCCCCTCCTAATCAAGTCTATATTATATATAATCATAAGTCTTTTAAGGTAAGGTTAAGGCCCATAGCTAAGGCCTTTTCGATAAAGAGACTTATAGCCTCTCTACAGGTCTATATCTGAGAATAGATGAATAACTTCATTGGTACACTTAGGTGCCTTTAAGGGCCTTAATCCCAATCCCTAAAGAATACAATCTATATATTATATATATATATGCGAGTCTTTTAGGGGATTTTGGAACAGGTGTCTAAAATCGATATGCCAGGAATAGAGTATTGGAGATTTGATTTCTCAAGTTAAGGCTTAGTTAGGGCACATTTAAGGTACCTTTTAAGGCCTTTTAGGGTAGGTTAAGGTACCTTAATATAGCCTTTATATTATATAAGGATTAGCTTTTAGTGGCCTTTAGGATTAAGGGCCCAAGGCCTAATGAGGGCCCAGAATATTTATTTGCATATATTATATATTATTCTTATATTTGCATAAAGAAAGATAAATAATAAACCCCAAAACATTTAAGGCCATGCTTAATTCTAAAGACTTCACCACTGCCCTGGAAATTATCTCCAGACATTGTTCAACCGAATTGGCAATCAATACTCCCAAGAATCACTTCGTGGGAAATATGGGCCAATCGGAATTCAGGTTGCATATTAAGAAATGTGTACCCTCGGTAGTTGATAATTTGATTAAGGCAGGTTATATCCTGAATATGGGTCCGGAAGGTTTGGAGGTAGATAAAATATGACCTTCAAAGGCCTTTATATTTAATTTGCATATATAGTATAATTATATTATATTTGTAATGCAGTATAATAATAATTAACTAATTTTAAGGTTATGAAAAGATTTGATTTAATTGCATCGGTTAATGGGTTAATTAAGGATAAGGCTTATGAGGCATGTAACGGGGCTTCGTATTTTATTCCGGGTATGTCCCAGGAGTTTAACCCTCGCAGTGATGATAGTTGGCAGGCTATGTTCCTGGAATATAATCCGACTCTGTATAACGAGGATTACGATTGGAATGATAAGTTATGCGAGGCAAGCCAGGATTTAATCGGTAGGTTAACTGAGCAATTCAAGGAATATGTTCAAAGTGATTACCAGGTAAACGAAGTTGGTAATGGGATTACCGTGGTAACTTCGAACCGGGCTGGGATTGCATTAATCTTTGCGGATAGTGATTTGGGAATGTATATAACCTATATGGAGACATTGGCATAGGTGGTGGGTTGGCCCACCTATTTGCTTTCATTTCTCTTTTCTGTTAGGCCTGCCAACCCAGGCCTTTTTTATTTATGAGCTTATAAGGCCTTTAGGGATTCAACTTGGGCACCATACGGTGCCTTATAGTGGCCATAAACCTTAGGCCCACTTGAAGGCCCTAATATTTAATTTGTGTATATTAAATATTATGATTATATTTGTAATGCAGAAAAAGAAATAACTAATATTTAATTCTTACAATTATGAAAGCAAATCAAATTAAAAATCAAATTGAGAACCAACTGCAAAACCAACTTGCAACCTTCTCCATGCTCAACTCTGCACTCCCTGCAATTTCCCAAATTGCTCAAACCCTCACCGACCTTCTCCCTCAACCCGAGGAACTCTATCTCTATCACTCTCACAACTGGACTCTCGATTCTGCCCACGGGGCCGAAATCACCTCCCTTATCCTGGATACCTCCTACCAGGAATCCGACCGGGACTTCGAAACTCCCATAATCGAAAAACTCAACTTCGAACTTAATTCGGACCTGGGCTCTATCCGAATAACCTCATCAAATATCGCCGACGGGCTTATTCTCCTAAATATATCCTACCTGGAATAAAACCCAGGTTAAACCTAAACTTAGGCCTACCTTATAGTGGGCCTTTTATGTATGTATATGGTTAAGGCCTTATATCGCTTTTAGTAGCTTGGCTTATAGGCCTTTTATATTATATGCCATGCAGGCACCTCTTGGCACCAATCCCAACCCTGTATTCAAAATTTTCCTAAAGTGCAATGCAAAATAAAGTGTTCTCATTTGCAAGTAGGGGCATATCATAGAAACTTAGTACTTACGGAATATAAGTTTACTTAGTTATAAAATTATAGAATTCTAGATTTCTAGGGACTAAGGCCGAAAATGAAAAGGAACATTAAAGGCCTTAGCAAGGGAGTTAAGGTACCCACTGGCACCAGCTAAGGCCATATTTCAATCAGACCTTATACCAACAAACCCTCCCACCAACAATAACCTTATACTCAACCTACCATTAAACCCACCTACCCTAACACCCTAATTCCCTAATAGGCAATATTTATTCTAATCCGTTCTATTATAGGAAAATATAATCAAAATTTAGGTCTAAAATTTTGTAATTGAAAATATTTGTTGTATATTTGTAATACAGAAAAGAACTAATAAAAATTAAACCAATTAAAAATTTTACTACTATGAAAGCAAATGAAATTTTAGCAATCGGCAACGAAATTTTTTCGACCAACGAAAGAAAAAGCATCTACAAAAAAGAAATCTTTGCAGAATGTAAAACCGACAAAGAAAAAAAGAATCTGCGAATGAAGTTGCGTAAAAAGTTAGATACGTTCATAGTAGAATTTATTGCAAGTAACAAAAATGCCGAAAAAAGGAAAGCACTAAAAAAAGCATGGCAAGAATACGCAAAGCAAGTCTATATAAATGCAAATTGCATCGTCGATGCAAATGCAAATACAGAAAAAAAGGACACAATCAAAAATTTTCTGCTTGCAATGAATGAAAAAGAAAGCAAGTAAATAAAATCGGATAGGGGACAAATTTTGTCCCCTATTTTTAATAATTTTAATTTTGCGATAGGGCCACCGTGGCCCCCTTTTACTGCCAGATGTTTTTGAAGACCTCGTGATAAGACTCTTTAAGGTACCAAAACCTTTTTACTGCCAGCTCCCAAAGAAACCTCTCCTTAAGCTCTCCCTGAAAGGCACCTACCGAATAGGCACATAACCACATCCCCCCTCTCCCTACACAAAATGAAGAACCCTACCGAGGGCTCTTCATAAAATTTTTCCGGGATATTTTTTGGCTCCTATTATAAGGCTCATGATTTAGCCTTATATATCCCTATAAGTCTATCAAAAGCCTTAACCCTTACTTCACTATCCCACTTACTCCACCAAAATATTTCTCGAAGGGTCAACTTATGGTTTTGAACTTCCCTATAAGCCTCAGTAGTTTTATCTCCACCTAAGAACTCAAAGTTGAATTCAGGGATAAGTATAAAAGGCCATTCAGGATTATACAATAGTTTACCATCAAGTATCTCTGACTCATGTCCCATATCCTGTAAGATACAAATCAAAGACTTCTCTAATTCTGAATCCCTTAATATAGCCAATTTGAATGACTTGCACATTCCACAATTAAGAATGGTATTCATATAAATCTCCTTGGCTTTGGTTATCCAATCCAGGATAATCTTATTCTTTTCTTTCTGTTCCATGATTAGGCATAGGGTTTAATTATAACTATTGTAAGAGTGACTACCAGAATGCAAATTATTCCGAATATGAATAACAACTCACCTATTATTTGTAATAATTTACTAGAATGTTTCTGCAACGAGCAAAGGACCCCACCCATTATTCCCAATGTAAGTGTGAATCCCATAAGGAAGAAAAGGATATGAAATAAAATCTTTAACATGGTATTTATGAATTTAAGGGATATAGACCTGAAGACATCGTTTCGGTATCAAGGTATACACACAATAAGAGGGACCTTTGGTAGTGAGCCCCTCTTAGGATTATTGACTATCTAATAACCGGATATTTAAATCTCCATTGGCATATATGGTAATGTAGTCTATTATCTGTACTCCGTCGTCTGTTGGCATTTGTATACCGGAGTTATTTACCTTTATAGTCAGCTTCTGATTGTTAAAGTCTAAATGGTAATAGGGAAACCCTACAATGTGGGTTCCTTCTGGAGTACTTGGACTTCTGAAAGCTGTCAGGTCCATTACCAGTTTAATACCATCTATCCTACTATGGATGAGGTCCACTACAATTTGGGAGAGTACATCCTCCTCAGTAACAAACCCAATTAATGACCAGCTTTTACCCGATGTCTTGTTGTTCTCTAACTTAATTTCTGCAAATTTCATATCATCTTCGATTATAGGTACATTACCCTGGTGAAATAAAAGTAAACTCATATCGCATGGTTTATTGGTAAGAGTAAATCTCTAAGATATACTCTTAGGTGACCTACTCACACAAAAATACCCAGCTTAAAAGCTGGGTATATGATTAGTATGGTTAGTTCTCGAAATACTTAACGCTTATATTACCGTTGGCATTTATAACCAGGCCAATGAATATATTATCTGCATTTCTTCCTCTACCATATAAGGCAGCATCGAATTCTAACCTAGCCGAAACCCCCTTTGGTATAGCCGGTACTGTTAAGGTAAAGGTGATAGGTTTAGTATTGCTACCGAAAGTAATTACCGGTGTAGCTATAAAATCCATGGTATAATCATAATTTATTCCCACCGATTCATAAGAAACTCTGATGATAGGTATGATAGGTTCATCACCTTCTTTACCATAACCGTTCCGAAGCATTAGTTCATAGGCTTGGGAATTGGTCATTCCTTCTACTTTATTGAAGGTCATTTCACCCCTATCGGTAACGTTAATTCTAAAAATTATTGGCTTCATATTTTCCAAGATTTGTAATACATTCTGTGAGTGAAATCCTAACATGGCTTTTGGTGTTAAGGTCCTTATATACGTATAAAGTATTTCTTCTAAGAAATACTTTACCATTAAACACATACAATATGGCTATGTTAGGATTCCATTCTCAAAACGTACCAATCATAATAGAAGAAGATGATATGAAATTCGCAAAATTACCCTTACCAAGCACTGATGTGGGAAGTTGGATGACCAATGTACTATCTACCGTTGAACTGATAACTATCTACAATCAAGTTAAAAATGAACAGATAGATGGCATTATGATAGTAGATAGCCATGATTATGGTGGTCAATATGAACAGAAGGCCATATCCACTGGGTTCAGATTTAATAATTCACAGGTAGAGTTTCACTTTAGTCATAGTTATTCTGTAAACGGTAATCAGCCCATTGGAGAAGGTTTCGTTAACGCCGACCAAACTAGAGCCATAGTCACCGTTACTATCGCATCTAAAGGAATACTTTTTTATCAATACCACATCTTGGAATAATATAAAATGGAAAAGAGGTCAGTATTTATCTGACCTCTTTTGTGTGATTACATTTACTACTTTTGGTCTGGTTCTTTAACCTTGGCCTTTTGTTTAAAGTAGAACTTGGTTTCTACGAAAAGATAGGGGTATCCCTTATTCTCGGGGTCATATACCAAGGTATAATCTACCCCTCTAACGTTAGCTTTCATGTAATGAAACTTTCTCCAAGCTTCATCCCTTAGATTCTTGATTACTTGTTCAAAAGAACGTACAAAACCAACTCTCTTCCTTAAGTACTTCTTTGTTCTACCAACTTCTTGGTAAAACATTTCCTCTACTACTCCACCAGCAGCATAAAACTGACCCGGAGTATAAACTTTTACTGCCATATAGATATTTTTATTAAGGTTCCCAAATATCGAATGTTTGACCTTGAGCTGTAGTTATTCTTAATGAATAATGTTCTCTTACTACTCTTAGCTTAGTAAAAGTTAGGTCATGTTTACGGTATACATATTCCTCTAAGGACGATATCTCATTTTCAATATTACCCTTTAATTGACCGCTGAACTTTTGGGTGAATCCCTGAGTAAGATTATTTATCTTACCAGTGAGTTTATCCCGTAAAAGGGAAGGAATATTCCCGTCTATGATTACTTTCTCTATATAAGCATCCCAAACCGGAATGGATTGCTTCTCTTCATCACTGGCTTTCCTTAAAATTATTTCAATGTCGTTTAACTCGAGTATCATTCTTGAAAAGAATTTTAAAGGTTAGTATGAATAATCCAGTTATTACTGCCGGACTAACTGCCCATATAAGGAATAAAACTCCATATCTAACTGGGTTGGAGGCTTTTTTAAGAGGAGTTTCTTCTATTACACTTCTGATAAATAAGCAGAAGATAAATCCGAGAGTATAGAACACTAAAAGGGTATAACCCAACCAAGCCGGAGCAGGATTAGCAGTCATTAAGATATCAGACATGATATGATTATTATGATGGTGATACAAATTATGAGTGTTTGAATAGTTTCTTTCTTACCTTTGGACCAAGATTCATTACCTTCATATTCCTTGTTTACTCCTTTCAAAGCTTTCCAAGTCATATCTCCACAATATGCAGAGTAACTAATAACGTTTACTGTAATCCAATGTAATAAGAAACGTATCACTTTCCTTCTATTTTTTCGATAATACGACTGATTTTGGCAGCTGCATACCGGATTATATCAGGATTTTTAATCCCTTTCTTGTTGATAGCGGCCAATTTCTCCAAATCACGGTTCAAAGTTCTCTGTGCTACCAGAGTTTTATACTTTTCTTCGTTAAAAACCTCGATTTGATACTTAGAATTGATAGGACGAAGAGTCCTATCAGTTCTGATACCATTCTCAAGGGTGTAAATTCCCTTTTTCCTCTCCTTAATCGCCGTCTTTTCAAAGAAGGCAGGGCCTGTTACCAGTAGTAAATCACCAACTTTCATGAGTTTTGTTATTATTTTAATGCAATATATGATAGTATTTTGCAAGACCTTCGTGTATATCTATATAAACCTTATTTTCAATGAATGTTTTAGGTGTCTGTGGAGCTCAAGGAGCTCTGTTATTCGAGTTTAAGAAGCATCTTGTAGCCAATGTAGAGCCAAGAGCAGTATTTCACTCCAAAAAAGAAGAGCAATGGAAGCTCAATTTCGGGGATATACCCTTTGTAAGGTCTTTAGAGGAGGTAAAAGCTCAAAAAATAGACCTGATACTCGGTTCTCCATCATGTGGACATAGCTCTGTATTCTCATACTCCAGGAAAAAATCCCTCGGTAAACCACGGGAAGATGTCACCCTCAATTTATATCTTTCCAGTATTAAGAAATTCAAACCAGCAGTATTTATGCTTGAGAACCTCCCAAAACTTCTAGATTTTATCCCTATCGGGGAATGGGAGCATAATTTACCCGATTATAAACTTATAGTGCACTGTCACTCCGTTACGGTATTTGGTAATTCCCAACAAAGTAGGAAACGTCTGGTGTTGATAGGAGTTAGAAAAGACTCCAAAATCAACCCACAGATATTTGACCATACTTTTCAGGTTACCAAACCCAAGAATCTGTGTCAACTGAAGAAAGGGGTCAGGAGAGACATAAACTATAGAGAAGCTGACGATAAAAAATTGGCCATGTATCATTATGCAGATAAGTCAAAAACTACTTTGACAGTAGCTCAAGTGAGAAAGCTATGGAAAACTGAGTTCAAAAATGATTACAAATGGCCCATGAGAACTCAAAAGATGAAGACTCTTCCTGGAGTATATCGAAATAAGAAAAAGAGCTACCCATTAACCGTAAGACCTTCATCAAGGCAATTTAATCCCCACGGTAGAATAATGGGACTTGATGAATATAGGGTGATTATGGGTTTTCCCAAATCATTCAAGGTATATTTTGACAATGCTAATCCGACTTATTGGTTGAATAAAGGGAGAAATACCCTAACTAAGGGTGCCGTATATGAGAATTCATTGTGGTTAAAATCCTGTTTACAAAAGGCTGGTTTAATATCAAAATGAATATCCCCTATAGCGTACGTATATGCGCAGTTATTGAGTATTTTTCTTTAGAAAAATACGAAAATAACCTCCAGCTTGCTGGAGTACTTAGCTTTTAAGTATTAGCTTTAAGATTTACTTTCTTTAACCCCCCTATAATCCCCCCTAATTGTTTTCATAAACCCTGAACCATGAAAAATGTAATCCTAACCTCGGCCTTCATATTTATGGCCTTAACAATATTCTGGTTATGGAACCGAAATTCTGAATTAAGTCATGACCTTAAAAATTCTTCTAGTCGGGTTGATACTGTTGTGGTTAATACTCCATTTGTACCCAAAGTTGAATTCCCTAAGATTCAATTACCCCGAATGGTGTTCCTATATCGGGTTGATTCTGTTCCCATTGAACGAATAGAATATGTTGATAGAGTGGTCACTATCATTCAGAAAGATTCAACTAAAATTGAATACAATGAGTTATTCCTGACCAATTATCCCAAAGCTCCTAAGTTATTGCAAATACTCTCGAATAAGGATAAACTATCTATCACTATATTCAATACCGATTGTAAGCTTATGACTAAGGAATATCCAGTGAACTATTCTCGTTATCAGTATAACTATATGGATGGTAAATTAACCTATAAGAAAACGTCCTTCCTAAAAAGATTTAATCCAGTAGCTCAGTATACCTTACGACCAGTACATAACTTCCATGATTTGGATTTAGGCCTGAAATACAATACCAGTAAATTTAATTATGAAGCCGGGTTGAATATCAACTATTATCCTAAGCTTCGGGATAATTTAGGTCTCGACCCGTACTTAAGAATTTCATACAATTTCTGACATGGCAAGAAAGAAGACATTAGTTGAAGATGCAAGTCTTACACCCGAACAACTTAAAACCTTGGTTCGGGTGATGAAAGACCCTTTCTTCTTTTCTACTTTCTGCTACGTGATAAACCCAGTGTTGGGTATGGTAAAGTTTTTGCTCTACCCTTTTCAGAAGGCAGTGCTATACCAATTCATGCTCAACAGGTTCAATATCATCCTAAAGTTTCGTCAGGCTGGTATTACTGAGCTAATCTCCCTCTACTGTCTTTGGTTAGCAATGTATCATCCTAACAAGAAGATAAACATTATCTCAATCAAGGACACCGTAGCAAAGAAAGTACTAAAGAAGATTAAGTTCATGTACAAGAACCTACCCTCATATCTGCAAGAGCCAATTACTAATGGTCGTGCAGGAGAGTTTGGTTCTGTATCAACTATAGAGTTTGCAAATGGTTCTGTAATAGAATCTATTCCAACCTCTGACCAAGCTGGTCGTTCTGAATCTTTGTCGTTGTTAGTGATTGATGAGGCAGCAATCGTAAGGTGGGCTTCAACCATCTGGGCATCAGCTTTCCCTACCCTGTCAACTGGTGGTGCTGCTATTGTTAACTCATGTATTACTGGTGATACTCAAATTATAGGTAAAGATGGGCCATTCAGAGTTGATTCTATATGTCCTAAGACCTTTGGTAAGATGGATATATCTCATCTCGGGTTGAGAGTATTATCACATACCGGAAAGTGGCAGAGAGTACTTGGTTCTGTAAACAAGGGTGTACTGAAAACCTGGGAAGTTCACAATGAACAAGGTAAGGTTATTAAGTGTACTCCAAAACATAAGCTGTATACTCTAGAAGGTTGGTTACCAGTTTCAGAAATAATTAAACGAAACGTACCAGCTATCTTCTATCATACTGGTATAAGGGGTTTGGAGCAGAATCCAATAACCCTAAAACCTAAGAAAGAGATATGCAAACCTATACCGGGTTTCCCAAACTATGAAGTCTCTAACTGGGGAAGAATCTTCATTGTAAAGAATGGGACGAGGGTAGAGAAGTTACCAAGACCTTGTAATAATAGGGAGAGATACCTAAATATAAGGTTGTGGAATAAGGGTCAAAAGAAAAAGATATGTGTCCACAATCTGGTGGCTAAAGTATTCTTAGGAGAAATTCCAGAAGGATATGTAGTTGACCACATTAACAACAATCCTTCAGACAACTATGTAACCAATCTCCAGATAGTTACAGTAGCTGAGAACAGTCAAAAAGCTGCAAAATACTCTTATGGCATGAAGCTTGGGTCTAAGCTGAAAGGTGGATTCAACTACGACTTAAGAGTAGTAGCTTACATAAGGTATCGTTATCAAGAGCTTGGTTACTATTATGGAGTGTTAGATAAGATATCTAAGGAGGTTGAATATAAGTTCGGAGTTAAGCTGAACAAACCTTATATTCAACGCATTGTATCTGGTAAAAGGTGTACAAGTATCTATCTTTCTAAGCTTAAAGTAGTTAGAAAGTATTACGATACCATTTACGATATTTGCGTTGAACACGATGAATCTTACCTCATTAATGAAGACTACGTGTCTCATAACACCCCTTATGGTGTAGGGAACTTTTTTCACGGTACTTGGGTAGATGCTATATCTGGGGGTAATCCGTTTAACCCTATACGATTATATTGGCAGATGCACCCTGATAGGGATGAGAAATGGTATGAAGAGATGTCTGCTGCTTTGGGTCCCAAGAGAACAGCTCAGGAGATAGACGGTGACTTCCTATCATCTGGGAATACAGTATTCGACTTAGCTGATATTAAAGCTATAGAGGAATGCTTATTTGACTACCCTGTTATCAATACCCGTCTCAAAGGTCAGTATAAAGAGTTCAACGAACCAGACCCAAACAAAGAATACTTTATCGGTGGTGACTGTGCTACTGGTAGAGGTACTGACTACTCTGCTTTCACCTGTATGGATAAAGAAGGAGAAGAGGCTGCAGTATATAAGGGGAGAATACCCCTGAACAAGTATGCCCGACTCCTTGGTGATGTTGGAGAGAAGTATAACTTTGCTAAGTTAGCCCCAGAGACTAACGACGTTGGTATGACGGTAACTACCATACTTCAGGATGAGGGATATCCTAATTTATACTTCTATACTAAGCTCTTACGTAAGAAGAGAAAGAATAGACCTGAGGAAGATAAATTCCCTGGATGGTTAACTACAACCAAGAACCGTTCTGTAATCATCGAGAACTTAGAGAAGGATATCCGGGAAGAGAATGTAATTGTAAAAGACCCGTTCTTTGTACAAGAAGCATATACTTTCATCTATGACGGGGCTGGAAGACCAATTGCTCGTGGTAAGCATAGAATGAATAACTCATCTATGGACCTAGATTTGGAAGGTGAAACCTATTCCGATGATGCTATATTCGGTAAAGCTATCACAAATCATATCAGGTCTCACAGTCCATCTGGTACTATAGTAATTCCTCAGTAAGCATAAACCATTCAATATAACATGAAACTTAATCCTATCAGTTGGTTCACCAGGTCTAAGCCTGTGGAATCTCAGAACAAAGATGAGGGGAAGGGTTCAATAAGTCCGGGCAGAGTTTCTCAACCAGATGATGGTGTGGGGAACTCTGAACTCATTACCACTCTCAATGGTATGACGAACTTAGTTACCCCAACGTTCAGAACAGAACTAATACCTATCATTCGGGACTTGTACAAGATAAACCCGGACGTCAGCATTGCATTGCAGGACATGTTCAAGTTGTCGAATACAGGTCATACTATCGACTTCCCAAACAACACTCCCAATGAGTCCACCAAGATGAGGGAACATTTAAGGAATGTATCCAAGAGGTGGTCGAAGTATACAGCCGGAATAGATGGGTTGGTAAACAAGTTCATAGTTCAGCTTCTTGTTAGTGGTGCTATATCGGTGGAAGGAGTACCAAACAAGAAGCTAACAGGATTGGAAACCATACTCTTCATTAAACCTGAAACTATAAGGTTTAAGAGAGAGAACAATGGAGTATATCACCCATACCAAAGGAATCCTCATTTGGTAGATGGTCTCAAGGATTCATTCATACGATTGAATACCGAGACCTATTGTTATGTTGGTATGTACAATGATACCGATGAACCCTACGGGGTACCTCCATTTATGTCGGCTTTGGATTCTATCGCTGGTCAGCATACCATGCGAAAGAATTTCAAACATATCATGGAGGTAATGGGTATGGTTGGTTTCCTTGAAGCTAAGATGGCTAAACCTCCTCGTACTGCTGGAGAAAGTGAAAAAGCCTATGCTGCTCGTTTGGAAAGTACTCTCAGGAAGATGAAGACCAATATCGTTGGTGGTATGTCAGATGGAGTAGTGGTTGGTTACATAGATGACCATGAATTCGAACTGAGGTCAACTTCGGCTTCTATGCAGAATATAAACCTTCCCTGGAATATGAATCAACAATCCGTAGCAAACGGCCTCGGAGTAAATGGTTCTATCATAGGAGTATCTGCATCACAGAGTGGTACCGAGGGTGGAGCTGGTATACAGCTGTCTAAGATGATATCCCAGTTAAAGAATATTCAAACCCTGGTAATCTTTGTACTGGAGTTCTTTTATTCTCTAGAATTGCGCTTGGCGGGGTTCAATAACAAGGGAATAACTATCAAGTTCGGGACTTCAACTGTTTCTGATGATATTAAGTTACAGCAGGCTCGTGAATATCGGGCTCGTGTAAATGTAACCCTGTATAATCAGGGTATCATCAGTCAGGACCAGTTTGCTCGTGATATGGGTTATGAAACTCCGGACCAACCCGAACCAAGAACTCCTGTAGATTCGGATGATTCAGATGGTACGGGAGATTCAGATACTGGTAAGAAGAAAAAGAAACGGGAAGACGATAAAGACAAGTCAGACCGTAGGACCAGGGATAAAACAAACCCTAATCCCAAAAGAAAAGACCAAGACAGTAAACCAAGATAAATTATGCCAAATGTTCATCAGAACACCGATGTAATGGTGTTAAGTGCAGCTCATAGCTTGATGGTATCTAATGTACCAGAAGTAGTTATTGATGCTCACTCTCTCTCCGAAAACTTCTACAAGGGTACTGTCAACTTTAGTGAAGACCCTAAGAAGTCACTGGAAAGGTTTGGTATGTGGGGTGGCACTTTGAATGTCAACCAGTTCATGCCAGAAGTAACTCCAGAAATGTTAAAGCCAAAGGACAGTGACTTTATAGAGCCAATGTTCCGAATGCTTTCTGCCGTAATAGTGGCAAAGAAGTACAATCCCACTGAGTTTCCGGAAGCAGTGCTGAAGGAATCTATGCCTCTCCTAGTAGGTCAGTCTGTTAATCTCGACCATGAAACCGATGTAGCTAATGCCATTGGAGCAGTTAAGTCTGTAGAGTGGCAGGAAGCTTACCAAGATGAAAAGACCGGGGTAGTTATCCCCGCTGGTATCAATGGTATCATGAAGATAGATGGGCTTTCCAATCCCCGTATAGCTCGGGGTATTCAGATGGACCCTCCTTCAATACATTCCAATTCGGTAACCGTAGAGTTTGCATGGGAACCCTCTCATTCCTTTGAGGATATCTGGGAGTTCTATTCCAAACTTGGTACGTATACTGAAAGTGGTGAACTGATTCGCAGGATTGTTACCAAAATCATTTCCTACAAAGAGACATCTTTAGTATGGCATGGAGCAGACCCCTTTGCTCAGCTTATCAAGAGTGGCAAATTAAACAGCCCTGCTTATGCGGGAAGTCAGTACTATTCTTTCTCTGAAGAAAAAGCTGCCGAAGCAAATGACCCAGCAAAGAGGGTCTCTATGTTCGACTTCAAGATTCTTTCTGAAAAAGAGATAAAGTACAATACCTCCCAATCTAATAATGAAAAGGGTGCCGGAAAGGGTAACCACAATAACCAAACAAATAAAACAAACATGGACAAAGAATTGCAGCAAGTGCTGGCGAGCCTCTTTGGTGAAAATCTTTTGACCCTTTCTGAAGGTCAGGAAGTTTCGACAGAGCTGGCTCTCACCCAGATTAAAAACCTGGTACAGCAGAATCAGAGCCTCACTGAGGCCGTGGCTTCCAAAGACACTGAGATTCAGACTCTCAAGGAAGAGAAAGCAAATCTCGAGAAGGACGTAGAGTCTTACAAGGAAGCAAAGAAAAACTGGGACGGTCATATCAAATCCTTCCGTGAGGAAACGGTGGCTGCCTACAAGAAAGTTTCCGGCGAGGAGAACGTAGACCAGAACATCCTGGCACTACTGGAGAACGAAGGAACCACCATGGAGACCCTCAGTGCTCTTCGTAAGACTTATGACGCACAGCTGGAAGACAAATTCCCGATGCACTGCAATCATTGCGGTTCTCAGGACGTGGGCAGGGCATCTTCTATCAATCTCGAGGGAGAAGATGAGACGAAGAACGGAGACAAATCCACTCAGGCAGTTGCCCAAGCTCTGGCCGACCGGAAACTCCGAGGAGAAAAGAAATAACAGAGAAAGTAACTCAAATTTCAAATTAAATTATGGCAGACTTACACAAAGTGGGTTCCCGAACCCCGCAGGCTGTGATTTACAAAAGTGAATCGCACAAGCTTCATCAGGCATTCCCGGTAAAGAAAGATGATATCATCGTTCAGGGCCAGCCAGTAAAACTGAATAATGACGGTACCATTTCTCCGTATACCGGAGCAGAGGGAGGAATCTACATCGGTATCGCTATCGGTTACAGTCAGTACCCAGCATATCCACCCTCGGCAGCGGGAGTAGAGGTAACAGTTATGGTACAGGGCTATACTGTTATTCACGGTATAGCAAAAGAGACTATAGCTACTACTGGTTATGTACAGACCGACGGTACGTTGGATGACAGCGGTATATATCCCAACTACAAGTCGTCGGCGGCTAATGCCGAGACTCCATTCCTGGCTATAAACACGGCAGAGGCAGGTGAACTGGTACGAATCCTTGCAAAATAACAAGAAAAACACATTTATAACATGGCAGAAAAAACTTTCACTCGGGACCAGTACTTAAAGGAGCTTCCCGAAATCGTAAAGAACATGGATGGCTTCCGACAGGGAAGCAACAAGAGTCTCCCGGTAGACATTCATCTGGGTGATATGCTCCAGGAGAAATATGGCATTACCCAGGAGGATTATTTCAAAGCCGTCGGGTTCAATCCCAAAGTCGACACGATGGAGAATATATACTCCATGCCGAATCCCGAACTTCGTTGGCTCGTTCCGGAGATTGTCCGTGAGGCAATCTATCTGGGAATGCGAGAAGCACCATTCTATCCCAACATCATCGCATCCGACCAGCCTATCAACGGGTTGACCGCAATCATGCCGCTCGTCAACATGTCCGACGCCAACCCTGCCCGGGTGAACGAGGCAGAGACCATTCCTCTTGGCACAGTATCATTCGGCCAGAAGTCGGTCAACCTCTTCAAAATTGGTAAGGGTTTCAAGGTTACTGACGAAGTACGAAGCTACGTATCGATGGACGTCATGGCTATCTTCCTCCGTGACTTCGGCGTTCAGCTGGGTTATGCCATGGATGCACTGGCAATGGATGTCCTAGTCAAGGGTAACAAACTGGACGGTTCCGAGTCGGCCCCGGTTATCGGCGTAGGCGATACTGCAAAGGGAATCCAGTATCGTGACCTCCTCCGGGTATGGATTCGGGCATCCCGTATGGGCCGTCAGTTCCGTACCATTATCGGCGGCGAAGAGCAGGCACTCGACCTTCTCGACCTTCCGGAGTTCAAGCTGCGTTCGTCGGGTACTACCGATGCCCGCCTGAACCTGAAGACCCCGGTTCCCAACTCGGCAGACTTCTACATTCATGGCGGAACTCCGGCAAACGAGGTTATGCTCGTAGACCCGGCAGCTGCCATGATTAAGCTGACTGCAAAACAGCTCATGCTGGAGTCGGAGCGAATCGTATCGAACCAGACCGAGGCTATCTATGCTTCGCTGACGACCGGTTTCTCGAAGATGTACCAGGATGCTTCTATCCTCATCGATGCCAAGAAGGGATTCGCAACTCAGGGATTCCCTGACTACATGAACGTCGACAACTACCTGACCGGTATCATCGAGTAACCTTCACAACTCAAACCTGGGAGCGGTGTAATACCGCTCCCTTTAATCAATTTAACTATGGCAAGTCCCAAGTACATAAAACTTAATCCGAAGGCCAGTATCTTCTACGACCAGGCTTCCAAGATTAAGGTTCTCCGTAACGAAGTTGTGGAGATAACCGAAAAACAGTTCAACACTCGAGTAATCAAAGCAGCTATTGCAAACGGTTACCTTCAGGAAGCTAAGGCAGACGAGTTCAAGGCCGGCGGTGCAAAGGTTAATCCCCCTGCTCCTAAGAAGGAGGTAGACCTGGAAGCCGTTAAGAAGAAGTTCGAAGACCTCGCCGAGGCAGAAGAGGCTCCAGAGAAAATCAAGGAGCAGTTCAACACGGAAGAGCTGAAGGCCCTGGCCATCTCCCTGGAGATTGAGCCGGAAGAGGGTGATACCAAGCTAGACTTGGTGAATGCTATCCTCGATGAGCTGAAGGACGAAGACTACGAGTAAGCTATGGAAACGGTAGATTTCTTATCTACCATAGTTGGACTCAATGCAAGGTTCAGGGCATTCGCTGATGAACTACCCAATGACTTTACAGTAACGTGGACATTTGGTGATGGGAAGACAGAATCACATGTAGGTGTGGTAACTGCTTCCCATCTTTATGAAACTCATGGTGACTATGTTGTCAAGGTAACAATAACCAACAACGTAGGCGGAGCTAACCTTTCCAAGTCAAGAGTCATTGGAGTTAGTGATAAGGTAAATACCCAGTTGCCTGGCAGTATCTATGAGCTGATTGATACTTATATCCCTGAGGATATCTTCGGTAAACTTTCTCTTAAAGAGAAGCAACAGTTTATTGAAAAATGGCAGCTGTATATTCAGCCGCTAGTAAATCACGAAGTACCAATAGAGGAATTTAATAATGAGTTGTATTATGAAGCTCTAGAAAACCAGCTAATTATGGAATTGGCAGCCTATGATTATATGGTTGTACAGATTTCATTGATGGTTGGTGCCACTGCAGAATCCGTTAAAGAGAGTAACTCATCCTCTACATCTGAATCCGAATCTTCAGAGTCAAGCCGAGGTTCAGGTGAGGTTAAGCGAATACAAACAGGTCCAACTGAGGTAGAATTCTTCAACGATACTGACTCTGAATCTAAAACCTCATCCAATGTCATAAAAGCAATGCAACCAGGTGGAGTTATTGATATACTCAAACAAAATCTGTGTATGCTTGCTGAAAGACTTTCCATCTATCTACCTATTTGCCGAACGGTGAAGAAAGTAGTAGTTCCCAAAGTAGTCAACCACCGGAGGCCAGGACCATTAGATGGCCCAGACCCAGGCTTCCCAGTAAAGAAGTAATGGGATATGGTACGACGGAAAAGGATTACAAAAGGAGTATGGGACAGATACAAGGCCATTGTAAATGACTTTGTTGAAGTGGATGCTGGGAAACAACCTCTAATCTGGTTAAAGAGATTTGACCAGATTCTGTCATATGGTGAAGATACGGGCAATAATTACGAACCGTACTTTCTGGACGGCTTAATTCAGTACAACTTTATAAGAACATGGCCTTCATTAAAAGAGACTGTCTCAGGCGAACTAGATGGAATCAATATTGTACTGTATGTAACTAAAAGGTCATTAGAAGAGAATGGGCATTTAACTCCCGAGGGTTATTGGAACTTTGACTGGGCACAGGACAAGTTCGTAATCAATGGCAAGGTCTATTCTCCCACTGGTGATACTCAGGTTGCTCAGGCACATGATGAGGCTTTACTATTCTTTGTGGTACTGAAGAGAGAAACCCCGGAAGAGACGAAAAAGATACTCGCCTATATGGAGAATATCAATAAGTACGTAGAGTTGACCAAATACATCCTTGAACTGAGCGAAATGAATCACTACGAGGATGAAACCACTGTAAAGACTAACACGACTTTCAAAGTAAGACCTAAATAAAAAAAAAAATGGCCGAAGTAAAACAGAATGGTGTAGTAGTCAGCCCGTCATCAGGTTCGGGTGATACCACTCTTCAGGTCAAGGCTGAAGTTGCCCATCGTGGTAACCGTGTAATTCAAATTGCTACCTTCGAAGTAGAAGGTGCTGGTGTTGCTACGAAGAAACAGTTCGTAGCAAACCATCTCCCCGCAGCTGAGTTCATCGAGTTCGATAACAAGAGTCCTGCGGTAAACAAGGATGGTGGTGTTATTACCTTAACTGGTAAGTCCAACTCTCAGAAGATTACCTTCTCGAAAGGTACTGGAAATATCATCAAGGCCAACATAGCGGCAATCAAATTCACTGCAAACGGAGCCACCGCTATAAGCGGTACTAATATCTCGGGTGACCCGGGTGCAAAAGCAAAGTACAGTTTCAGTTTAATTCTGACTGCAGAAGCGAATGAAACCATCGAAGCCCGTACACAGCAGATTATTGCAGCGGCAAACGGTGGTCAGAAGGCAACGGTCACTCTGAACCAGACAGCTGGTGACCCATTCATCGAAGTTGTACCGACCAAAATCGATGTTCCTCAGGATGGTTCGGCAGTACAGGTTACGGTGGACACCAACACTACCTTTACGGTTACTCCCAAGGCATAGGACCAAGGGATTTTGGTATAGAGGGGTGGGATATCCCCTCTATATCCCTAATTTAATAATCAGAGTATGGCAAAAGTTAGTATACCATGGGATGACGGCTCCGGAGATAATTTTTATATTGATTATACCGGAATAGAAGGAAGTTCTGAATCCCTGATAACTTCAGACACAAACCTTACTGGAGTAGAGAGAAGGAAGACTTTGGTATTTAGGACTACAACTACCGGAGTAACAACTGCCCAACAAGCTGAGGCTTATCTCACTGTAGTTCAGATGACTGATAGTTTAATTGTAGCCACATTCTCCAATATCGTATCTCTTTATGACGATGTTAGGGCTGGATATAAGCAACAGAATACAAGACGAAAGTAAACAATAAATATAAATATCATGGCAGAATTTCATGAAATAGGTAGTTCTCAGTTTACTGAGGTAACTCCAGCCGGTACTGAACAAATTCAGATATCAGCCACACAGAAAACTACTCTGCGGAAGATAGCTAATCTTTTCAAGGCTATGTCTGCAGCCTTAACAGGGTTCACCCCTCTCGGTAAAGGAGCTCCGAGTATAAATTCAAGCTCCACCATACTTCAGGCATTCCAAGCTCTGTATCAGTTGGTGGGTTCTGCAAAAGTAAAGATACTCGGTAATAATGGGTCTACTCCCGGATTTGTATCCTGGTCGGGTACTACTTGTTATGGTATTCTGTTTGATACCACCGCTGAACAAGTGTACATCAGGAACAGTTGGACAATAAGCAATCCTTCAGAGCAAACTGATGCTCAGTGGATAGCTGCTATAAAAGCCGGTAAGGCCATTAAATTTGGTGGCAGCTTAAGTATAGCTGACTTAAAAATATCGGGTTGGTCAGATATAACCAAGTATGGTGATGTCCAAGACCCTTATATCCAAAACGGTGATACTCTAGTAGATGCTCTAAGGAAGTTACAATGGATGACAGGTAATAATACTGTTAAAACCCTTGGAGATTCTTCTGGAATAGGTATGATATGGTGGGACGGTGATACTCAGAATGACTTATTTACTGCATTCTATCTCCAGATAGAAACTTCTGAGATATATTTCCTATTCAATGGTACTTTTAGTGATTTAGGTGACCATGCTATAGAAGACCAAATCATTAATTACATTGTGAAAGAGGGTAAAGTAGTATATATAGGTACAACCCCTTTGATAAATTATGTATCTGGTACAAATGTAGCTATGAATCTAAGAGGTAAAGATTCCCTTTGGTATACTGGTTCAAGTAATCCCACATTGACCCTACTAGAATCTAGTTTCAATGATCTAGCCCCAACAGCTTCATTTATATGTGCATATAATAAAACTCCTACATTTAGTAAACAAAATAGTACAAGTGTGATACACATGCACCAGAATGCAGCCGATGTAGCACCTACCTCCGGTTATAAGGTGTACACCATACTCTGCCAAGTAGTGGGAAGGGTAAAACATTTCTTTATAAATGTGGCTCCATACAACTAAAACTATAAACCATGAACATTACAAAACTTGGATGGCTATACATTTCCTTGGCCATAGCTTCAGTAATTATCTTCTCCTGCATTTGGAGATGGTTGGACAATGGGTTGGTAGCTTTCTTGCTCATCTTATACCCGATAGTGTATTTCATTGCCGGTTATTTTGTTCACTATCTCAAAGTAAAGGCATCTCTTAAGAAAGAATAGGCAATGTCCAGTATCTTAAAAGAACACCAACATAAAACTAAGTTTGGTAAGTTCCTGCATATTCTTGGGCATATCATTTTGTATATTTGGCAATTACCTCAAAACCTTGCCGGACTCGGTTATAAAATAATCCTACGGGGTGAGAAAAGAATCCTAAAACAAAGGAGTACTGCTTTCTATGTGGCTCCAACAATGAATGGAGGAGTAAGTTTAGGAAACTATATCTTCCTATCAGAGAAGTCAGGATTAAGAGAACCAGTATATGATCACGAGTTTGGTCATTGTATTCAATCTCGAATTCTTGGTCCATTATACTTACCAATCGTGGGCTTATGTAGTGGATTACATTGTATGCTACACAAACGTACTAATAACTACTACGATTTTTGGACAGAGAAGTGGGCAAATAAACTTGGAGGAATAGAAGGTTATGCTGGCGAGTACCACTATCACAAAGATGGTATTATCAGGACTGTTTACGATGAACTGAAGGCTTTTTACAATAAATACTTCTAACAAATGGCAAGGAAGGTAAATATCACACTTCCCAAAGTATCTGACCTTGTACTTCAGGTAAAGCTAAACGGTGAATGGCAAAAGGTAGAATCTTTAGTCAGTAACCTTGGGCCAAGTATGCAGAGGGGATATGATAAAGCTGTGAGTCAATTCTCACGTAACCTCCTTGCAATCGTAAAGAAGTCATTAACTTTGGGTATACCGCCGATGGGTGGTGGAGTAACTTGGCAACCATTATCTCCAGCTACCATTGAAAGGTGGGGACAACATCCTATTTATAACCTGACTGGTCTCTATTCGAGGTCAGTTGGGTTATATAGGTATAAATCGAGGGTTCTAATAGGATTACCAATCGGAACCAGACGCTCTTCTCAGAAGAAGCTAACACTAAACCAACTAGCCATGATGTTGGAATTTGGTTCCAGCGATGGTAGGATTCCACCCCGGCCCGTGTGGGCACCATCTCTTAAAGCCGCGGGTGGTAAGAATAAGCTCAAGCAACTTATCCTAACGGAGATACGTAAAGAACTTCAAAAGTATGGTGTAAGACCCAATCAAGTAAAATGGTAAATTCTCAGGAAATTATAGAGAGGTCCATATATGCGGCTCTACTGAACATGGCCATCAAGTTGGGCTACACTATAAACCCGGAAGACTATCTTCCAACCAGTGCAGCAAATGCTGAACGGTTTAAAGAAGACCTGAAAAAGATCACTGACGAAAAGGGTTTCTACGTCAGTATATTCGGAGTGGGTAACAATCACTCAAAAGGTATAAAAGAAACCCCCCGTATCGTGGTTGATTCCGAAGGATTCTATCCTGGAGATATTGGACTACCGAGACAGATAATAGAGAAAGAAGAGGGCATAGGTTACACTGCAACTGAAGTACCTTATGAAACCCTATCACAATACATGAACATAAGACTGTGTGCTCATTCTGCAGAACACATGAGACTGTTGCATCAGATTATGTTCTGGTCAGTTCCTCAAAGAGGCTACCTAAAACCATACGAAGAACCCAAATTTCTATTCACAGGAAATATATTCCTCCGGATAGTTAATTTTTATAACATGCCGGATTTGGATAATGGATTGATGGAAAAGGTATACCAATTTGAAGTACAGGATTGCCTCTTAGATGGTAACACTCCTCCAGAGGTAATTACTCCAATAAGAGATATTTCCGTGCTTCTAGAAAATGCCGATTACACTCTGAGGGTTCCCCAAGGAGCCTGACCCACCTATACCTCCAATCGACCCTGGTTCTTACTTGAGGGTACGTGGAGGTGGATTCTTTTTTACTATCATAACCTTAATCAATAATTATATGCCACAGACTCCAAGAGTAAGGTTCAATTTTAAGAACCTGAATGTACAATCAAGTGTACCTCTGTTGGGTGTAATCAATGTAGTAGCCCGTACTACTAAGGGTCCATTCGAAGACCCGAAGGACTTGATTGCAACTCCCTCACAATTCACTCGCATCTTCGGTTCGGAAATAGTTCCGGATGGTTCGGTATCAAACATCATGAAAGCCCTGGAAATGGGTGCAAAAGTCCGGGTATCACGAGTAGCTGGAGCTGGGGCTACTTATGGTTGGGCAAAGCCTATGTCGGTAACACCGGCTTCTTCTCGGGCAGTTCCCTCGGTATCGGTACCAGACGGTTCTTCGGTTATTTCCATTACTATTTCCGACCCGAGTGGGGCTGAGAACAGTCTCTCTATGCACATGGCCATACGTACTCGAGAGGCTGGTTCTCCGGTATTGGATGATACGGGAGTTAATCTCAATCGTCCTTTTTACCTGAAGCTGAATGTATCCACGGAACCAACACTCCGTGCAAGCATCATTCAGTATGGTGGCCGGGATGATACTACCAATATTCCGACTTACGACAGCATGCTAAACGAAATGCTGTTCTTCTCGGCAGTATCTGCAAACACTTCCGAGGGAGTAACCAATCCTTCTATAAATGTAAATACTCTGCAGAATTTCCTGGATAATGCTCCCAACATCACTTTTGAGGCAATCCAGGGTAAGGCAGGCGATGGTCAGGGTACCATGGCAAATCTGGCAACCGGTATTCAGACCATGGAAGATATCATATCCATTCTTCGTCAGTTCTCCAACTGGAACTCGATGATTACTGTGGGTAAGATAACGGAAGGTACCGTGGATGCCGAGGAAATTTCCGATACCAACGTATACATGCAGTGTACTGAGGGTAATGCAGGGGCTACTCCTACGGCAGACGAATGGCTCTCGGCATATCAGGCAAGCAAGGCCTACTACGAGGCATATTCGGTAATCCTTTCTCACATACATCAGCATCTGCCTACGGATTATACCAAGGTATATACCTCTGTAGCTGCCGATGTACACAACATCTTCGAACAGATGCTGTATGTGGAAGTACCCAAGTATGCTCCTGACACTCGTACCCCAGCAACTCCCGAAGAGACCCTTTCGGCACTGAAAACTCTAGTACAGACCATTGGTGCCAAGAAAGAAGTGGCATATTTCGGAGGTGGTATCAAGTATTACAACGAGAATGGCTCTCTCCAGAAATGCGATGTGCTGGGTTCGGTAGTGGGACTCGATGCCATCTGCGCTTCTACCTACGGTCCCTGGTATTCGTTCTCCGGTATGAACCGGGGTGTAATCGTATCGGCACTCGGTCCGGTGATGAAGAACTTGGGAGGACCTGCTGAAGTGGATACTCTTAACGAGTTCGCTCAGTGGTACATGAACCTGTTCGTAATAAAGAACACCAGGACCCAGGGTCAGCGCACTATGCTCTGGCATGGTTTCACTTCGAACCCAGTAGACGATTCGGAGAAATTCATCTCCATAGTTCGTCTCAATCTCTATCTGAAGAAAAACCTCCGGCCGATTTTAGAGAGCTACATCGAAGAGCCCAATACCTTCGATACGTGGAAACTCATTTATCACGAAGCAAAAGAAATTCTGGATGACCTGCAGACCCGCAATGCCATCACTTCCTATGAGTGGATAGGTGACCAGGATGCCCAGAGTTACGAAGAGCTTCAGATAAACAATGAGGCCGATGTTCGCCAGGGTAAATATCGGGCTCAGCTGAAGTATAAGGAGGTTGTTCCAATGCAGGATATCGAAATGGATGTTATCATCGACATTGCTGTAAACAAGAGCACCGGTGAAGTATCCATCTCTGCCCAGAATAACTAACAAATAAATACGATAAATACTATGGCAGGAGCTAAAGTAAAAAACCCGAGGAAGAAGTTCTTATGGCAAATAATATTTGTCAAGCACCCCATCAACCCCTTCCTCTTTCAGAAGGTAACTGTACCTGAGATAAGTATCGAACAGGTTGCACACGGGGATGTAAACTACGACGTAAAGACCGGTGGCAGGGTATCAGTTGGTAACTTAACTGCATCTAAGCTGGAGACAACTTCTGGTTCAGATACCTGGTTATGGGATTGGCTGATGTCAGTACAGGATATGCTGCTCGGGGGAGGTTTAACACCGAGTCAGTACAAGGAAACCGTACTCATCAATGAGCTGGCCGAGGATGGAGTATCTATCCTTAACTCCTGGACTTGCACCGGAGTATGGCCTTGCAAGGTAAACGGACAGGACTTAGACCGAATGAGTTCGGATAACACTCTGGAGGATTTAGAGTTCTCAGTAGATACTTGCGAGAAGCTGTAATAGTGAATCACCAAGGGAGAGCTCAGCAATGAACTCTCCCTTTTTCGTTATCTCAGACTATAATCTGGGGAATATACTTAACAACTCAACAACATGGAAGAACAAACACTTTATGGTAAAAAACTTACCTTCAGACTCCCAAGCGGTTACGAAGTAACTATCAGGGAACAGAATGGAGAGGATGATGATATCCTTTCCAACCCGGTAGATGCCAAAACCTTCATGAATATCTCTAAGTTCATTGCAGGCATTGTAACTGATACCGATATGACCGCCAATCGATTATTAACTCCCGAGGATGTGCAGAAAATGCCTTCACTAGATAGGTATGCTATCATGATAAACTCTCGGGTATTCTCTTTAGGAGAGATTCTCGATTTCAGGTATACTTGGGACGGTTCTGCCGATGGTCAGACTCGTGAGGTAGATTATGAAATAAACCTTCGGGAAGAGTTCCTTTTCGATTATGGAGTAGTTCCTACTATGGAAGAGATGGAAGCAAAACCAAATGCCATTCCATTCTACCCGGTATCTAAACAAAGCTCTGAAATACACTTCACTACTAAAAGTGGAAAGGAGATGTGCTTCGATCTTCTTAATGCAGCTGGAGAGGCTTATGTATTAAATCTCCCCGCAAATGAACGTACGAAGAATCAGGAGTTGGTTGCTCGTAATCTAAAACTGAAGGTTGGTGATAACTACGAGCTAGTAAAGAACTTCCGGATGTTCAGCCCGAAAGATATGATGGACATAAGGTCTGCTATCAAAGGGTTTGACCCCATATTTCAAGGTACCACTCAAATAGAAGACCCCGAAACGGGACAGAAGATTATGGTACCAGTGATGGCGGTAGATAATTTTTTCTACCCACGGGAGAACTAGAAGATGTATATCTATACATTGTTAAAGCTAATATTAGTATTGACTTTAACACTCTAGCAAAGCTCCCCTGGCGGCGAAGGAAGAAATTTATAGAAGCCGCCGAAGCATATTACAATGCCCTTGAGAAAGAGCTGCCCAAAGGAAAGTAGGGCAGCTCTCTTTTGTTCGATAAATCTGAAACTATATGGCTTTTACAAGTGGTAGTCCTTCTGCAGGACAACTCGAGATAGGTGTGGCTCTTGTCCTTCAAGATAGGTTTTCAAACCAAGCAAGGGAAGCTAGCTCAGTTATCAGAGGTTTACATAGGGATGCTAAAAATGCTGTACAGGCTAACTTAACCGCAGTTCAGTCGTACGCTAATATAGCCAGTGGTGTGGCCAGTTCGATAGTATCAACATTAACCACTACTATCGAAACCGGAGCTGATTTCATAGACATGATGACTTCAGTGGGAGCTATATCTGGAGCTACCGAAAATCAAATGTCTGGGTTATCCGAAACTGCCCAGACATTAGGTTTAAGGACCATGTTCATGTCAAGGGATATAGCTTCAGGTATGAAATATTTGGCAATGGCCGGTAATGATGCAAACCAGATTCAGCAGATGATTACTGGTGCTGCTATGATGGCCAATGCTACAGGCATGGAGTTGGGAGGTAAAGGAGGTACAGCTGACTTACTAACCAACATCATGAGGACCTTCAAGTTAGAGGGTCAAGAAGCTGCAGGTATTGTTGGTGACCAGCTTACTAAGGCTGCCATGTCATCCAATGTATCAATGGCCGACTTAGCTGAGTCTATCAAATACTCGGCTGCATCCATGGTAACTCTGAAACAACAGTTACCACAAGTAGCTGCCATGATTGGTACTCTGGGTAATGCAGGTATTCAGGGTTCTATGGCAGGTACTTCTATAAGAAATATGGCAGACTACCTGACTCAGTCATTAACCAATCCTAACTTTAAGGGAGCTAAGGCTTTAGCTAGATTAGGACTGAGTAAACAGGATTTTGTAGATGCCAATGGAGACCTTCAAGATTTTGCCATAATCTTAGGTAAAATAGAAGAAGCTACTCAAGGATTGTCTACTATAGACCAGAATGCTGTATTCAAGAGTATCTTCGGTGTACGTGGTATGCGTGCTGCAGTTGCAATCATGCGTGATACTGAAGGTTACTTTGACCTGTTAAATAAGATACAAAACAACTCTGCGGGATTTGCTGAAGAGGTAGTAGGGAAACGAATGGAAACCCTTGCAGGTAAAATTGATATTATCCAATCTGCTGCCGAGAACCTTATGACTACTTTCAGTGAAGCCCTGGGTAAGAATCCTATTATAATGGGATTTCTGGATATGCTCGGTTGGGCCATATCTCAGCTTCGTGACCTAATGGCAACTCCATTTGGTCCATGGATAGCGGGATTTGCTGCTATAGCTGCAGTTGGTTTAAAGATAGGTTCTATTTGGATGGGACTGAGAGCACGTTGGTTATTACTGAATGGTGACTCTCAAGTATCCTTCAAAACCATGATAAGGTTAATGATGGGCGGCTGGTCTCAAGCCACTATGTCTGCTCAGGGTTATTTAAACATGGAGAGAGCCATCATAGCTCAAAGGAAAGCTGGTATTGGAGCAAGTGCGACTATCATTGCAGGTATGGCTGGATTACCCGGTTATTTCTATAATGGTAATATTCCAGCAAAAATGGGAGCCAATGGTAGATACTATGCCCAAACTGGTAGAGGAGCTTCTGGATGGACTCCAGTACCTGCTGCAATGGTTACTACTACTAATGCGGGTCAGATGACTCGGGGTTTAATGGGTACCGCTGCAGGGGCAGCAGCAGGTGCGGCATCCCGAGGAGCTTTGGCTTCTGTGGGTAGAGGCATACTGGGATTTGGTTCTAGATTACTCGGGTTATTCGGAGGTCCACTTGGGTTAGCTATTACTGGTATATCCATATTTGGGCCCATGATATACAGTGCCCTCAAGAATAATCAATCATCACAAGACGAGAATACTAGAGCTACCAATGACTTAGCATCTGCTATCAAAGCTAGTAGAGAAGGTTATAAACAAAAGGATAATCTTCAAGCATTAACCATTCAGGAAATACGATGGTTAGTACAGATGCTCGGAGTTTATACTGATAAGCTCAACAATCGGGAAAATATAGGTACTCACTTAACTATCAATATGGATGGTAAGAAGTTCCTGGAAGAGTACCTTGGTGAAAGAGATTCAGAGATAAATGTAGCTGCTGGAGTAAACTAATAAATCATGGCATCGCTCATAGGAAAACCTTTAGGAAAAGTAGCTCAAGAAGTAGCTGACCTTGAGCAAGGGAGGATATTCCAATCTCCTCTCAATAAAGTATGGAGAGCCCTGATACTCATAAACAGGGCTACTTCTCCAATGGCTAAGGCAGAACCCAATAAGACGGGTAAAGCCCATGACGCAAAGAATCTGCATGTAGCCCGAAAGGGTTCGTTCTCTTTAGCTCAGGCTCAGGACCCTTGGACTCAGAATCGTATAGCTGCTGAAACCACTGGGGTTTCTCCTGAACAGATTCTGAAGGCTAAGTCCATAGATTATACCGTAGCAAACAAGTTGACTTCTGAACTGATAAAGAACGACATCGTTATTGCTAACCTAAATGTATCACCAGCTGTAAGCTTAGTGATTCAAAACAGGCCAGACAGGTTACGGGTAGAACCAGCTGCTACATGGGCTGCAGTTAAATCCATGGGACGTAACAATCCTTTCTATTTCTATACAGGAGGAGAAGATACCATAACATTCGACATCTCTTGGTATTCAGTAGATGCTGAACATAGGGATGATGTGGTGAATAAGTGCCGATTGTTAGAATCTTGGGCAAGAGCCAATGGTTACTCGGCATCACCTCCTACCTTGAGAATACAGTGGGGTAACTCTGGGTTATTTGAAGATGACCTTTTCATATTGGCTTCGGCTCCATACGAGCTTACTCATTTTCAGAATGCAGCCCGTATGAGGAGAAGGTATGATAATGACCCAGATACTGGTCAGAGGATTGTAAGTACTGTAAGTCAACCATTTGACCTTAAGTTGCTTCCCAACTGTGCAACCCAAACACTCACCTTCAAAAGGGTAACTAAAAACAACCGAACCTGGGAGGAAATAATCCCAGCTAGTAAGTTGCAATATACGCCTGGAGTAATCTATGATGGTGGGGAAGTAAATTCTCTAGAAAACTCCGATACGGAGAGAGTAGGCACACAAAATTAAATAACTATGGTTACTATCCCAGGAACAAGTCCCTATGAGGACAGTTATGTAGTAAAGTTCCCAGACGGGGATGTATCTTTGGAAAGGAACATATCTGCAATATCTTCAGACCATATAATTCATTCTGTACTGGAAGGAGAAACAATCCAAAACATTGCCTTCAAGTACTATGGAGATTCCGGAATGTGGGGAGTGATTGCAGATGCAAATGACATTCTCAATCCCTTTGAGGATATTCATGCCGATATGGAGTTAATCATACCGAACTATGGAGGATAGTAAACCCATTCTCGTAAACGGTAATGGTACTCCATACCTGGCCATATTCGATGGAGCCGGCTCTCCTATTATGGATGAGTTCAATGGCATTCCTATCGGTATGGAAGTCGAGAACTTCAACTACAAATATACAGAAGGTAAAGGAGACAAGGGAAAGTTTACTATAGTAACTGACTTTGTAGGAATAGTGGATTATCCATCTCTACAGTTCAAGATGCCTTTGAAGATACAGTGGGGATGGATATTCAGTGACAGCTCTTTCAAATCCGGTCCTGTAAGATTGGTCAACATAAAGAGTCATCAGATAGAGTTTACACCAGATGGAGTAAAGTTTACCATAGAATTTGCTGATGCAAAGATGTTCTTGGAAGCCGAACCTTCAAAATTTGTGGGTAATAAAACCGAGTACTTGGAGGTATTCAAGGAATTAGCCTTGGGTAAGATGCCTTTAATTGTAACGGATTACTCTCAGAAAGCTGGTACAGCTCTGGTAATAACCGATAATCAACCATGTGATGGCAAAACAGAGCAAAGAGAAAAGTAAGCCTTGCTTACCTTGTTATACAAAAATACAAAACTCTGAGGAGATAGATGATGGGTTAGTAGGAGTAAAAATACTTGAATTGACTCCAGAGAACCTTTCTAAACCTGCTCAGGACCCTGATAGATATAAGTTAAAGATGATACCGGCCACATTTGCAGAAGGTACTGTAATTGCAGGTTCGGCTACATTCTTAAACAAATACTCTCAGTTAGTGGGTATAGTTAAGGCTATGCCAGGAGGTCCTAACTTTGTAGACACTCGTGATAACAAGATAGAGATACACAATGGAAAGCAGTCAGGTAAAACGGTATTTGCATATACCTATGCTGGTGGAACTGGAGAACTGTTAGAGTTCAGGGTTCAAACTAAATACGTACAAAGTATAGAAGCTGGTAAAGCTTCAAGTATAGACCCTGATACTAAAACTGTGGAAACAGAGGTAGTTCAATGTATACCTACCAATGATGACCCATGTAAGCCAGACGCCTACGTAAGAAGGAATAAGCCTGAGATACTTATGGAGCCAAGAGATGTTACTCGAATGGCAAAGTTTGAAAGAGCTATAGTACCAAGCAAATCCATTTGTCGTCAAGTAAACAACCCTTCTAAAAAACCTCCTGTATACAGTTCTATAACTGATGCTCAACAAAAGATAGCTTCAAATCCTTCTTTAACTGAGGCAGAAGTTAAAACTTATAATTCTCAGATAGAAGCTGAATGGAAAAAGTATCTGGATGAGTTGAAAGAGTTTGAGAATGCTATAAAAAGCTATGCTCAAAAAGTAAGCTCGGGTGAAGAGGTAAAAGAAGAGGAAAAGCCTAAGCTTCCTCAGCCTCCCGATGAAGTATCTAACTTCATTATTAAAAGGAAAGTACTGATATTAGTTGACCCTATAGATTATTCTACTAGAGGTACTAAAGATTATGCTAAAGGTCAGAATAATAAAGTTATAGATGATAGGAACTGGAAATCTGGGTACAGAGCTTTACAAAAAACATCCGATAAAACTATAATACAACCAGCTGGTGGATATCAGGTTGGACAGAAGGTATTAATAGAAATGGAGGTAGAAATACAAGTACCTGGTGTACGAGTGGTAGCTGACCCTCTATTCATGACCATGGGTAGCTTTATGTCTAATGACATCATTGAATCAGTGAATAGTCAGATTAAGGCTAAAGCTAAGTTTGTAGGCAATCCCAACATGAAATCTTCTCAGATTATCGAGATAAAGAATGTCGGTCAAAGATATTCCGATGACTGGTATGCAAAAGAAGTTGAACATAACTTTGACACCGGTGGATATTTTACTGAGGTTACTTTCGAGAAGAAGTCACGTAACTCCATACTAAATAAGATATCTACTTCGGTAAACATGCAGGAAGTATTCCAAAAGGCTCATGATGTAGCTGAAGAATCTTATACTACGGGTGCTTGGAAGATACCCAGTAGGATTAAAGAAGAAGTAAAGAGATACCGAGATTCAACTTGGAAGAAAGGAGACAAAGAAAATCCCCAAAGAGCAGGTCGTCAAATATTAGTACATCAGAATCCTGATAACCCCACTGATTACAGGGTAGAAGTAGATTCAAGGAGGGATTTTCAAGTTGGTAGGAACATAAGCCCAAGAGAACAATGACCTTATATGAACTGATTCAACAGAGAGGTATAGAGGCTATTGGAAGGTTCTATTCTACCTATCGAGGTATAGTAATAACCTCCGATGACCCTGACTCTCAAAACAAGGTATGTGTACACCTTCCAAGTATCTTAAGAGGTGTAGAAGTATGGGCCTATCCCAAACATCAGCAGGGAGGTCCTGGTTCGGGATTCAAATGGTTGTCTCCTCGTGAAGGTTCTATAGTATATGTGGAATTTGAAAATGGAGACCCAAGACACCCCCTCTGGTCTTATCATGGCTGGGCAATCGGAGAGATGCCTCCTGACTTAGACAAACCCCATGTACTTGGGTTTATTACACCCAAAGGCAATAGGATTATACTGGATGAAAGTGAATCGGGAGTATTAACTGCAATAATCCAACAAGATATAATTGTTAAGTCTCTAGACGGTAACATAAACGTCGATGCGAATAACATTATAATGCAGGGGGGAGAAGTTGGTATTCCTGAATCCAATTCGGTAGTAGGGAGGTTAAATAAAATTGAGCAAGACCTAAATAAAATAAAGCAGACATTTACTAACTGGGTACCTAAACCTCAGGACGGTGGTGCTGCTTTGAAGACTGCTGCTGCATCTTGGGCTGGTTCTAAATTGGAAGAGACCAAGGTGGAGGATATTGAAAGTGAAACAATTAAACAACCTAACTGATGGCAAACTATAATCAACTCAACAGTATTGGTAGTGGTGCCTATTTCCCTATAAAGCTTGAACAAGCAGTCGGGAGCGATGGGAAACTAGAATCAGTACAGCTGCCAGATGGCAGAGTAGTACCAAAGATAGGATGGTATATACTCCGAGGAGATGTTGCTTTAATAAAGCAGAACCTCACAGCTATCTTAACCTATCAAATAGGCCAAAGATTCAGACAAGAAGACTTTGGTTCTCGAACCTGGGAATGTTTGGAAGAACCTAACACAAGTGCTCTCAACCTCATGATTAAAAATTTCGTGAAGGATGGTATAGCAGCCTGGGAACCAAGGATAACGGCATTAAAGGTATTTGCTCTGAAACCCACTAAGGAATCCATAAGACTCCTTATATACTTCAAGGTGCAGAACTCTCAGAGGGTAGAAGAGTTAAACTTTCAGTATAACTTAAATAATTCCACAACAAATGTCTACTAGCAACCCCTGGCTCACTCCCTTTCAGAGGTCATATAATGACATAAAAGCCAAACTAATTCAATCTCTGAATGAAAGGGTTCCAGAGATAACGGATATGAGTGAAGGTAATATATTCATACTTACACTCTCAATCTTTGCAGGTATTGCTGAGGTGATACACTACTACATTGATGGCATGGCAAGAGAAGCTTTCCTTCCAACCTGCCGAAGGTACTCGTCATTGTACAAGCATGCTAAGCTGGTAGATTATCATATAAAATCAGCTATCCCATCTTCAGTAGACTTAACAGTATATATGCAAGACGGGAGTCCTTTCCCGGTAGATATACAAGTACCCCAGAACACTATATTCAATTCAAAGGATGGTAAACAGTGGATAACTACTCGCAATGTAACTATTGAAAGGGGTACATATACTTATAAAGTACCGGTAGCTCAGAAAGAGGCCGTGGAAGAAGTAGAACTGGGTACTTATACCTCTCATGATATTATCATAACCTTGGGAGACTTACCTACGGATAAGAAGTATGTAGAGGGTTCTATGGTACTTACAATTGGGGGAGAGGCCTGGACTCTGGTAGATACCTTTGCTTATTCAGGTCCAGGTGATAAGGTATACAAGGTAGAACTCGATACTACTCTCACTCCGTATCTGGTATTCGGTGATGGTCAGTTCGGTAGAAAACCAACTATAGGCTCACTCATTAAGGGACAGTATTATCTGACATATGGTGCAAACGGTAATATACCAGCAAACCAGTTTGATAAAGTTCCCACTGTGATGACGGATGTAACTTCTGGCCTTACTCTTACAAATACCATAGCTGCTACTGGAGGTTCTGACTATGAGGATTTTGATACACTTAAAGAACATATCCCGTTGAGTATCAAAACTCTTGGGGTAGCTATCACTAAGGAGGATTATGAAGCCATAGCTATGTTGATAGATGGGGTAGATAAGGCTTACTGCAATTATATTTGCGGAAAGTATGTAGAAGTATATATCACCCCCGACGGTGGTTCTGAAGCAAGCACAGAGCTTATCAATAATGTAAGGCAGAGGATGGAATCATCCAAGGTATTAACTACTCGAGTAAGTGTATATTCTACACATGCAGCTAAGATTTATTTATCGGCCGAGATAACCGGTAGGAAGTCTTTCAAATCTATAGATATAAGCAATCAGGTAAAGAAGGCCTTGTTAGATGCCTATAACTATCAAAACTCTGATATCAATAAACCGGTAAGACAGTCAGATTTGTACGCTCTTATGGATAATCAACCAATGGTTGACTTCCTTACCATAACTGAACTATATTTACTACCATACCCGATAGCCATAAACATTAACTCTCAGAATACGGAAGAGATAGTATCAGTGCCAGCACTGAATATCACCTATTTTAAGATGATATCCTTTACAACTTCTACTCCGGAATCTGACTTTGAGAATTGTTACATACAGACCGTAATAGAAAACGGTAATGCCTTCTATAAGGTGTATGCTAACAAGGATTTATCTGGTAATGCTCTATACTCTGGTCAGTATGGTAAACCTCTTGAGGTAACTCTGACAAAGTCAAAGTTCAGCCTTACTATTAACTTACCGGTTGAAAACGCAAACTACGAAAACGGAACCGTATATCAATTAACTACCCAACCTATGGGAAATAATGGCAGATTGGTAGACCTGATTCCACACAACTACAATATCCCTACTATCAGTTCGGATAACATAACACTCATAATCAATGAAGTGGTTTAATCCAGCGAAGACATTCTTCAGGGATTACATCTTCAGTAATCTTTTCGACCATTACTACAAAGCTAATGATACCTATCAGGATTCAGAAGGCAAGGGTATATTCGAAAGGTTCATAGATGTATGTTCTGGCTATTTCGATACTGAGGTAATGCCCGATATAGATAATTTCATGGAATGTTTGGATGTGGATAAAGCTAATCCTATATTCTTGAACTATCTATGGGAATACTTTGGGTTCATTCCTTATGCTTATGGCGTATTAACTAAGGGAGAACCTTATACAGAGGAGAATCTAGAGAATTGGGTAAAAGAGGACAGGGGTTTTCCCACTGCTGATTACCGGTTAGTTCTAAGATACGCCATATCTTTGTACAAGATAAGAGGTACTCGACGGTTTTATGAAATATTAGGCCGTTTTTACGGAGTGACATTTACTCTAACTGAAGTAGATGAAAGTACCAAAGCCTCAATAGCTCAAGCTATAGGTGATGGTTCTGTAAACTATGATACTATCTCTCACTTCGATACTCCTTCAGCTACTTATGATACCGAGACAGATTGTTGGGAATGTGTCCCAATGATTCTCACTATTGGCATACCAAAGGGTCAATGGGATTTTATGGTAAGGAAAGACCAGGAGATTCAAGAACAATTGTTGGAAGAGTGGAAGCTGATGAATCCCGATGCCCCTGAAGAAGAGATAGAGGCTGAAAAGGAACAAATACAATCAGAACATCCCTCCGACTACAGTGACAAGGTAAGAGAGACTCTGGTAAACATTGTCAATAAGTACCTACCCGTAAATGTAAAATATTTTGAACCCAAGGACAGTTCTGTAATATTTGAACAAACTACTGCCGTAATCTATATTGTATATGCTTAACCTCCCTCTAATAACTCTACTATCTTCTTTTGCTCAAGAAGACCCCAAACTTGATCATGTAGTTCAATCTCTAACTAAATCTTCGATTGAACTGGCTGAAGCTGCCTCTAATTATGGGGCACTCAAAGTGATATTCGGTATATTCATGGTAATGGTTTTAGTGATGGTAGTAATGTTCGTATATACCTTCTGGAACCTAAATAAAAAGGTAACCGTGGTATCAGAATCATCACAACAGGTAAAGGAATTCTTTGATGGAGCTGCTGACTCTACCATAGGTATAACTGAAGCTCAGATACTGATACGTAGGGAATTCAATTGCTTGGGGCACATCCTGAAGTATGCGATACTGCGAATCAGATTTGAGAATCATATAGACAACAAAGAGTCAACTGTAAAGAAGGTAGAGAGCTTGGTGAATAATGAGTATTCCGAACTATGTGGATTACTATCAAACTTCACCTGTAATGGAAAATCTCTGACAAATATCTTTGAGCCTCAAGATAATGAGGCAATTAAAGATATGGTAATAGAACAGATATATATACCAAAGGACCAATTCACAATATCCAATATGGACCAATCAGTTGGTATGTATCTAAACGGATTAAAACTAATGTACCTTAAAAAATTATAACATGGCACGAAGATTATTGCCTATCATAGACTTTGCTCATGGGTCTGATGTGGCAGGAAAACAATCTCCCGATGGTAGACACAAGGAATACCTGTGGAGTAGAAAAGTGGGCAAGATGTTGGCAGAACGCCTTAAACAGAATGGGTTCGAAGTAGCATTCACCAATACCAAGGACACCGAAATCGGACTGTCTAGAAGAAAAGAAATTGCAAATAACTTAGATACTCCCCGAGGGGGAACTAAGTTTCTGCTATCTCTCCATAACAATGCCGCAGGCATGGGAAATGAGTGGTGCACTGCCCGGGGATTTGAAATATATACCACCAAAGGACAAACCCGTTCGGATTTATTTGCTACAGTAATATTCGAACAACTGCAGGAAGACTTCCCCACTACAGATGGTTATAAACACAGAACAGACCCATCAGAGGGTGACCCTGATAAGGAAGCCAATTTCACTGTACTGATGGGCAACAACTACTGGGGAGTACTTCTCGAGTGGTTATTCCAGGATAATCCCGATGACGTGGCTCTACTCGAAGATGACTCAGTGAACCAGAAACTGGTAGAATCCTTAACCAAGGCCTTAATCTTCATCGATGAGAACCTCGATAAGTTAAAAATATAACTATGGCACAGAATAATGTAACCGAAGTAGTAAATGGGATAGTACAACCGAGGTTCTACCAAGTCTACGGAGATTTGATAGAATCTAAAGAGATTATGGAACCTCTTGCCATAACGGCTGGTACCGGTCCTATTTGCGGCTTCGACTGGGTAGATACTACCCAACAAGATGTAACCATAACCAGTGTATTCAAGAAGCCGAGTACATTACCTTCGGGAGTGGCTAATATCCTGGGAAGAGCTCGTAGGGTATTTCTTTCAAATAAGGATAATACTGCAGGCCAGGTATTCAATGCCTACACCACTCCTGATGGATTATGTCACATAGCTCCAGATGTACTTACTTTCAACGGAGTACAACCTTCGGGGGGATGGCCAAGTCTGAGTAACCCTCAGAAGCTGGTGGCATTTGCTGTAAAAGCAACTCATACTTATCGTCCCGATGGAAGTGAAAATCCCCCCAGTGTAACTAACTTCACATGTGGGTGGTTAACCTTTGACAAGGTGTATGGCCTTGATGAGGTACTTTCTTGGGATTATGAAAGGATGTTAGAACTCCTGGCTGATTCAGGGATGCCTTTCAACAAGAATGTAGATTCTCTCATAGGAGTATACTTGGTTGGATGGAGACCTGAATGGGATAGTGACCCAAGCAATCAAAGATATAAATCTATTATGTCTTCATTGAATTACACTTTGTGTTTGGTACCTATCCATGGTCAATTCCCTGTAAAGCCATACGGAATGAATCCTTTGGATATTCTTGACCTCAAGGCTAGGGTAAAAGTTCTGGAGGAAAGTACAGTTCCCGGAGATGTTAATTATTTAATGAGTCATGTGAATAACTTAATCTCTTCTCTAGGTCAAGGCATAGAAGTAGTAGTATCTAAGGACTCAGCTTCTTCGGATGATAATGAGGGTTTTATTTTTACTAAGCTAAATATAAATGGTTCTAACTTTGTTGCAGCTAGACCAGTAACCAAAACCCTTAATTATCAGTGGTATGAGTCATCAGATGCTATGGGTATTTTCGTATCTCCCGAGATAGATATAGATAGTAAAACCCAACAGGTACCCACGGACAAATGGGACATAGGCACTGTAAGCTTTAAACCCAATTCAGAGGGGGCCATGGAATATAGTTTTGTATCTCCCCCCCGTGGTAAAGAAACTTGGAAATTAGTGGGTTGTATACTCCCTCAATTTTCTGCCTATAGAAATGAGAGTATATGTGTACCTACTGGGTTCTATCAACTTAGGAATCCTGATGCTGCTATCGGATGGAGAGTAGCTATGAATTTGAAAAGGTTACACAGTAGATTAGGAAAAGTAGAAGTAGCAGATAGTGGTAATTTATCATTTAGTCCAACTAGCTCTCCTGACCATTATGCTTATATAAAAGCTTCAATGGGTACATCTACTTTAACCCTAAGAGTAGTAGTATGCTTATACAATAAGGGAACTAGTAATGCGGGTTTGACCTATGATTTATCCAAGTTATTTTCTAAGAATTCAAAGATGTCCTTGATGCTATCAGAAATACTGAGGTTAAGGAACAGTTCTGAAAGTATAACTCGAGTAATGATGGCTATGCCGTCTACTTTTAAGGCCAGAGATATAGAGCCAGAATTATCCTCAAGTGAAGATTGTGAGTTCTCTAAATATACTTCATGGTTAGAGATAACTAACTCCGCAGCAAAGGTTAAGGCATCAGTGGGTACAGTAACTAAAGCATCTGGTCCGGAAACATGGGTAGAAGTAGCCCATATGATTACTATATCCATCTCTGATAGAACTGGGGAAGAATATGCGGGTATACAAGCCGAGAGTTATGTGCCTATATTGTAAACTGAACCATAGTTGAGTTGGTTAAGTGGGGCCGGGGTGAGGTTAGCAATAACCTTGCTCTGGCCTTTTTCATTGTTTAAGGTCTACTGCAGCTTGTTCTAAAACCCTCTGAATGGTTTTCCTCATCCGGGAAAACATATTAACTGCAAACTTATCCCGAGGTAATTCAAAGTAATCTATAAGATGTAATATAGAAAGCTTGCCATGAGAATCCTTGATACGGGATTCAAACCATTTGGGAGGCTCAAGTTGTATCTGCATAACCAGATACTCATCGGGTGTAAGGTGTTCTTTCATGTACTGATGGAATCTTTGAGACTGTTCCTCCTTTATTCTGGTCTCATCAGAATCATCAAGTAGCTCCTTATTATTGTCAAATAATACTTCGAAAGAAGTTAACTCCTGGTTAAACTCTGCTTGCTTGGTATAAGCATTCCTCAGTAACTTACTTTTATAAGTTTGCAGGGAAGATAAGAGAGTTGCTTTCAATCTCTCCTCATCGTATTCATCTTGATATTTATTGAAGACGTACAAGAACTTATCCCAGAAGAAAGAGTTAATTATATCTGGTGTGAGATTAAATCTTCTGGAATCAACCCCTCTCGTCAGCCTACGGATTAAAGGTTTGCAGGTTTTATATAACCTATTAAACAAATCCTCATCATAAGGTTTTAATTCTGTCAATCTGTGTAGTTCACTTCCGTTGTTGCCTTTCATAGTAGTAAAGATTTTTAACAATGCAAATATAAATAATAAAGTAACAACTTGTATGAATTTTATCAAAATTATTTCACCGTCTGTGTTCAAGTATGTTCAAAGATGAGCTGGGAGAACTATATTATCTAGCAGATACTATTGATTATACATTCATGAATATTATATAATATATGAAACAAAATAGGGTAAAGAAGAGGTTAAACTCTTGTGACAAGTTTACATTCTCTATCGAGTTTCAATTGGAAGTACTTAGGTTCTTGGTACAAGGGAAAGAAGCCCTTTTATATGTCCCCAAGATAAAACCCGGGTACTTCACTCTAATTGAACACTCCATAGTAATAGAAGCCTTGGTAAAATTCGTAAAGAAGTACCAACGGATACCGAGTGAGGTTTTAATGGTTGAACAGGTTAAAACCTTGTTAGAAGGTAGGGATTATGTAGACTTGGTTACTAAGGACGATATCCCTAATATCCATAGCCTGATATCTGAGCTTTATAATAAGCCTTTGAAGGATGTGGATATTATCTTGGAGAACATACATAAGTTTATTGCTTATATTGAATTGAAGGCTTTGAACGAGGGTATGGACTTTTCAGATTACAATTCTTATGAAACCTATCAGGCTAAACTAACCAAGATTCTACAAAGTTCAAAACCTCAAAAGAAGGATGAACCTTTGCTCATGGTTAGTGGAACTGCAATGCGACAACTCATGAGAAAGGTTGACCCAGATGTGGTTCCTACTCCATTCTGGCAGTTGAATAGGTTGGGTAATGGAGATGGATATCCCAAGAACTCTCTCTTCGTTTTGATTGACCGTCCTAAACGAAGGAAGACTTTTGCACTTATCAATGTTGCTCGGGGATACCTGGCAATGAAAAAGAATGTCCTCTATATAGATACCGAAAATGGTAAGAACCAGTTAATGGACCGTATGATTCAGTCCACCCTAAATAAGACCAAGAGGGAAATGTTAACTGGTGATTATGATAAGATGGAGCAAAGGCACATGCGTAAATATAAACGTCTTGGTGTAGAGTTTATTGTGGAGCGTGTACCTGCAACCATTGCGGATTGTAATACCATTATTAACTTGGTTAGGAAACTGGAAACCGAGAAAGGTATCAAGGTGAATGTCATAATGGTTGACTATGCTGCAAAGTTAGCTTCTATTGCCCGGGATAGGGATGATGTAGAACGTATCAACAATGTATACATTGACCTGGATAATATGGGCGATGAGTTAGGGTTAGATGCTGTATGGACTGCCCAACATGTTACCAGAGAAGGAGCTAAGCATCAAGAAACCCGATACGAGGATAATGATATAGCATCAGCTATTTCTATAATAAGAAATGCAAAATGCGTCATGGGATTAAATTCTACTCAAGATGAGGAGGAACATAATATCATGAGAATGGAAGTTGTAGTTCAACGTGATGGAGTTCCAAATGGTCGGGTAATGTTTAATATGGACCCAGAAAGACAACGTATGAAAGAGTTCTCTAAAGAAGCCAGAGCAAAGTACGATGAGTCAATGGGTAAACAGGTAGATGACTTACTTAAGAAAAAGAAGAGAGTAAGTAATCCCAATGCAGACCCAGAAAAGAGAAGTAAAACATCAGGAGATATATAAAAGTTAAACCTTAAATAATTAAAATTGTATGGCACGAGTTATTACTACAGAGCCTCTTAAAATTCAGGAGAGGACTACAGTTTGTAAAAATTGCAATTCTAAGGTAGCTTTCAATGAGAAGGAAGTATTCTTGGATTTAAGTTATGGTCCAGATCATAATGAAGAAGAGTGCATCACTTGCCCTAACTGTCATTATAATATTCATATTGGCGTATTCCAAGCTACTGAACACATGTAGTTATGAATGTAAGATTATTGAAGATATTTCGTAGGAGAGCTTCCAAAGAGATATGTTTAAGAAGGCAACCCGGTAACAGATATCAAGTTGTATGTCCAATTGAAGAGAGGTATAGTTTAGGAGTATTCTTCCGTGAGTGGGTACCCATCTCTTCAGAAAAGGCTTCTATAAATTGGAATAAGGTTACTCCCAACCATAGGACTATGGGGTATAAAGACATAGATAGGTATGAGGTACCTTATAAGAATTCTTTCCTAAGGTTAGAAGAAGCCAGAGCAGAATTAACGAAGATTCGTAGAGGATATATAATCCATCATCTAGTTCCTGAATTATGTCAGAAGTTACCAGTTAATAAGTAATAATTACCCGGCTATGTTATTCATGGTCGGGTATTTTCGTTTACGATATGAGACTTAACAGCAATATAAAAGGTGTTAAAGTAAAGCCTATACCAAACTATCCAGAATATTTGGCTTCATTCGACGGTAGAGTATATTCCACTAAATTACATAGATGGCTATCTACTAACCCTCATAAGATATTCGGATATTTACAGGTACATCTAAGAAAAAAGACCCATAGATTGAATAGGGTTATAGCTACAACTTGGATACCTAATCCCGATAACTTACCATGTGTAGGTCATAAGGATAATAATAGAACTAACAATAGAGTAGAAAATCTATACTGGTGTACTCATAAAGAAAATACTCAACAATGTATAAGAGATGGTAGATTCAAACCCAGAGGTAAAACTCCTTTGAGTATAGAGATTAGACGTAAAATAAAAGCCGAATACTTGAAAGGAAATACCACTCTACAAAAGTTAAGCCGTAAATATGGTAGAGCACATTCAGTTATTAGGAGGATAGTATATGAGACTAAATAACCATACTAAAGGTCGTTTACATGAATATTTTAGATATAAGTTGAAGGCCTTCGATTATCGTAAGGGGTGGATGAAGTCAGACTGTCCCTACTGTGGAGGAGAAAAGAAGTTTGGTATCAACCTTTCAAACAATCGATGTAATTGTTTTAAGTGTGGTGAGCATCCATCTCCCTTAAGTCTGGTAATGTATCTAGAGAGTACTGATAGTTTTCAAGAAGTATTATCTATACTCGAATCGGGAGATTATTCTGGATATGTATTCAAAGAAGAGAAGGTTGAGTTAAAAGGTAAGAAGGAGTTTTTCCTCCCCGAAGGATTCAAGAACATATCCATGGGTACTTCTCTGTTGGCAAGGTCTGCCAGGAATTATCTTAAGAAACGAGGGTTTAAGATAGAGGAGTTAGCTCGTAAAGGATGGGGGTATTGTAACACAGGTAAGTATCTTGGATATATCATTATTCCTTTTACAGAGCATGGGCAATTAACTTACTTCAATGCCCGATTATATATGGGCGCTGGCCCCAAATATAACAATCCAGAAGTAGATGTAACGGGTTTGGGAAAGAGTTTTATTATATATAATGCAGATGCTCTAGAAATATACCGAACCATTTATATTTGTGAGGGTGCAATCAATGCTGAAACTTTGGGAGAGAATGGGATTGCAACCGGAGGTAAGGCAGTTTCAAGATGGCAAGTAAACAAGTTCATCAAGAGCCAAGTAGAGAAGTTTATAATATTGATTGACCCCGATGCTAAAGATAAAGCATTAGATCTGGCATTTAAGTTGGTGCCCTTCAAAAAGGTAAAGGTAGTATTCCTCCCAGATAATGAGGATGTCAATTCACTGGGTAAACAAAGGACTTTAGAATATGTACGAGAGACGACATATCAGACTTATCAAGAACTTTTAACTATAAAATCACAGTTAAAATTATAATGGCACAACGAGAACCTTCTATACATATCTCTAAAACTTTATTCCGTAAATTATGGAAGGAAATGGGGGGTAGAGTATCTGAAGAATTCGTAGATGAGTTCTTCACTAAAGCCAGGCAATACTCTTTGGACCATCGTTCAGTGGTAGGAGAGGATAAAAGGGTACAAACTCAAGCTGTTCGTAGAGCTTCAGGAAGTATAGGAGATGCAAACTTATTAGCAGATATCATATATTCTACTAGAGTCCAACTCAAACACATCGGAGTAACTAAAATAAAGCAAACAGATTTACAATGGGCATCAGTAAAAGAATTAGTACCTGTTGTAAACGAGTTCTGTCAAAAGTTTGGGTTTGAACCTCGTCAAGGATATATTGAGTTTGTAACAACTGGTATTAAGCTCATGTCTCAAGCAAAGAGGGTTAACTATAACTTCTGTGCTAATTGGTTACATCAGAGAGTTAATTGGATTATGGATGTATACGAAGCAGATAGAGAAGTAAAAGAAGATTCAGCTCCCCAGTATACCCGAGAAATATATGAATATTATACTAAAGAAATTCTTGACAGAATAGGGATTAATAATACTTACGATAAAAACCCTCAAGAGTATGTATGGTTTGTAAGAGCAAGAAAATTAGCCGATGAAGTTGGAGTTGACTATGAAACCTTTGTTCAAGCTCAGTTCTATGCTTTAGAATTCTGTAATGGAATACCTAAGATAGAAGATTTATCGAATGATAAGGCTAGACAAAGAGTTATTAATTATATGGCAAGATTTAATATAGTATCTCGGCCTAAATCGGAACATGTAGATTGGGATGCTTTCAAGAAATAAGGTATGATAACTATAACCATAAAGAACTGCAATGTTTGTGAATTATCTGGCCCTGCTAAGTTCACAAATAAGTTGTATGAAATGTTCCGGATTAAGCATCCGGATGCTTGGCATATAATGATGTATAGCAGGGCAAAGAACTGGGATGGTTACGTAAAATATATCTCTGATTATGGGCAATTCAAAATAGGTCTTCTAAATAGGGTTTACAATGAATGCCTTAAAACGGGACAGGGGGTTAAAATCATAGATAATAGACCCCAGTTAGGAGTTAAACCAGTAATTCCAACAATACTTGGAGATAAAGAATTACGGGAAGTACAAAAAGAAGCTCTAGAAAAGATTCTAAATAATCGAGTTGGAGATACTCCTTTTCTTATCTGTGCATCTGATTTGGCAGTTAATTTCGGAAAGACTTTGGTGTTCTGTGGATTACACCAGGCTTTCAAGAGGAAATTGAAAACTGTATTGTTGTTGAACAGTGCAGACTTATTTAAGCAGTTCAAAAAAGAGATTCCAGAACTGTTACCCGGTGAAAAGGTTGCATTCATACAGGGAAGTAAGTGCAATGACTGGGGTAACTTTAATGTGTGCATGGTACAGTCTCTTGCCTCAAATATAAGTAGGTACCAAAAATTCTTATCAGAAATAGATATGGTACTTATAGATGAGGCTGACGTGATAGATAATAAAACATATAAAACAGTAATACAACATCTGTATAACTCTAGAATACGAGTAGGTTTGAGTGGTACCATCTACATGAGTAATCAGAAGAAGAAGTTAATACATAACCTGAATATCATGTCATTTATTGGTGATAAGGTTAACCAGATAAAATTAAGTGATATGATAGAGAAAGGGTATTCTACCCCTATTACTTGCAAGTTGGTATATGCTCCCTTTAAGTACTCTAAAGATGTGGATTACTCAACAGAATACAAGGAAGTGATATCAGACAATGTTAAAGCTTGGAAACTATCCCTTGATCGTACCAAGTATAACATTGGTAGAAAGAGATTACCAGCTTTGATAGTATGTAAGTTTATAGGTCATTGTGAAAATCTTTACCGGTATTATGTTAAACATCTCGGGAATCAATACAACATACAATATGTACATCATAATACCAAAGGGCGTGATGAAATTCTACAAGCTTTTAGAGAAGGTAAAATCGATATACTAATAGCTACCACGATTATTTCTAGAGGTCAAAACTTCCCTGAATTAAAATATCTGCAGAATACTGCATCAATGGATTCTAATGAAAAATCCATACAGATATTGGGACGTCTTGCACGAACTCACATGAACAAGAAAAAAGCCTATCTTGACGATCTTCAATTCCCGGGTAATTATCTAAAGAGACATGGTAACCATAGACGAATGTATTATCAGAAAGAAAAATTAAAGGTAATCAGAGTGGAAGGGTAATACGCATATATGCGCACGTATATACCCACACTTATAACTCTATTAGTATTTAGTATACTAAATACTAATAGAGGTTTATATAGCTAAAGCTATATAAACTTATACTTAACTTACTTAGTAAGTATTAACTTAAGCTAAAGCTTAAATACGCACGCACGTATAATGGTGAACCAGAAAGTTAGTGCATATACTATTCTACATCAATGACACTGAAATACCTATTAACTATCACTTGATATCAAACTATCAAATATATGGCGAAGAAAAAGAAAGACAAACTTAAGGAAGTAAGAAAGGAGTTAGAGACTGGGGATATTCTTGAACCTATAGACATCACCAAACTTGGTTCAGGACAAGATCCATGTTTCGGTAAACACTATGACCTTTCAACCAAGGAATGTAAGATGTGCGGAGATTCCGAACTCTGTTGTATTAAGTTCACAGCTCTTATGGGTAAGACTCGTAAAGAGCTGGAAGCAGAAACCCAGTTCAAGGATTTGGAACCTTTGGTAGATATAGAAGGTTGTAAAAAGTACTACCGTAAATTGGTAAGAGAAAAACTGGGTAAGAAGGAAATACTCGATAAGCTTCAGAGTAAGTTCGAGTTATCCCGAAAGGAAGCAAGAGACATTTATCGTAAATTCAACAGTAAATAACATGGTACAATTAGAGTTCACAAAGATTCGAGAGGTTAAATCCCCTAACCGAGCAAATGAGGGGGATGCAGGGCTTGATTTCTACATCCCTCAGTTATCCGACCAAGATATTCTTAAGGTTGGGGAGAAAGGTAAGGATGACTTTTCCGGTATCAATCGGAAGATGTTAGGTAAAGGTTACATCAAACTAAATGGGTTGGGTACTGATGATGTACATGTGGTAATTAAGCCAGGTGGAAGACTTCTCATCCCTTCTGGTATAAAGGTACTTATCAATCCAAAAGAGTCCATGCTCATGGCAGCAAATAAATCTGGGATTGCAACTAAAGAGGGTTTGTCGTTCACTGCCGAGATAGTGGATAGCCCTTATACTGGGGAAATGCACATAGGTATTCATAACGGTTCACCCGAAGAGGTTTGTATTCCTCTGAACCAAGGTAAGAAAATAATGCAATTCGTACACGTTCCCATCATACTTTCAACTCCGGTAGAGATTACCAATGAAGAGTATGAGGAGAAAGCAAAGAACTGGGGAACAAGAGGAGATAAGGGATTTGGTGCACACGATAATAAGTAAGACCATGGATAGTCGCGATATAAAGGAAGAACCGGGAATTATCCCCGAACACAAGTATCTCGAAGAGATATACCAAATGCAAAAGAACCTCTTGTCTGGATATATAGGCATAGAGGGGTTACCACAATATCCGGTAGACATCAATACAAAGGCTTCTCAAACACTATTGAAGGACTTTACTGCCCGGGTTATTGAGGAGTTATCCGAAGGATATGAATCTTTCGAAAATGTTATGGCTTTATTCGAAGCCAATCATGCCAAGTTGGTACAAACCCAAGGAGATTGCATAGAGTATACAGAGATACTCAATAATCTGCAGAATGCTAACGAAGAGAACGCCGATGCAATCCACTTCTTTATAGAACTGCTTATATATGCCAATATCCAACCAGAGGATATAATGACATATATGGAGAAGTGGGTAAAGGACAACCATTGTACTCAATCAGTGGTAGATTCTCTAAACAAGAACCACGATGATATTCTGCGTACAGCAATGAATCTCGGGGTAATGTGGATAATGAACAAGGGAGATATCAGTGTTATCTTACACAACAATGCCACAGACCTTATCAAGTGGTACGAGAACATGGATTCAGAAACACATCTGGACTATAACACAAAGTTACTCGAGGGAGGTAGATACTTCAATTATGTAGAGTACTTAGTAAACTACCCATATCTGTTATGGAAGATAACCCATCATCTGAACATTGCTCGTAACTTCCTGAAGAATAAACCCTGGAAGCAATCCCAGGTAATGACTCAGGAGTTAAAGTATCAGTCGGAATTAGTGAAGGCCTTCATCTACTTCTGTGGGTATTTGGGATGGATAGGTATGGGTTCAGATGATGTATTCTACATCTATTTCAAGAAGAACCATATCAATATGTTCCGTCAAAAATCGAAGTATTAGTATGAATTTGGTAAAAGCTAAGAACCCAATAGAAGCTTGGGAAAAGATACTGGAAAATTTCTTAATCAAGAAACCCGACTGGTTTTGTGAAGGAATTGGTTATAACTTAACCGATTCTCTTTTTACATACGACTTGATGGTAGAAATAGCTGAGGCTAAATTTAACCCTGACTTTGACTTCGGTAAGATGTTTGGGTACACCATGACTAAGTGGACTGGTTTAATTACCAACTACTTGGATTTGGATGTACTTGATCAGGCCAAACTGATGATAAGGAAGTTAGAAGAGAACAAGACAGTAAACAGGAATTATCACATTGGATTCCATTTTGCTGATAATCATGGCAGTGGTAAGGGATGCTTGGTGGGCGGTATATTCTCTCGTAAGATAGGAGTTGAAAATCCTGAGATAACAGTAATACTCCGCTCTTCAGAGGTAGTTACAAGGTTGCCCATAGATATGCTACTATTCTGCCGTATGGGTCAGTATATTTATGGCCATGATAACTTCTCTCTAAAGTTGGTTATCAAAGCAGCTTGGGCAAATGATACTACAATCTTGCTGTATCAGAATCGAAAAGATATTAAGGAGTTATTGAAAGAGAACTGTACCGATGAAGTACGTAGAAAGAAGATACGTAAATCTCTCAAAAAACTTATGACAAGCGATGAAGCAGGTTATAAAACCTATGGTAACAGTTTCAGAGCTTTCAAGGTATTAAGGAAAGATTTGGGGTATAAACAGAAATCTATGTTAGCTTCAGCATTAGAGATTGGGGATTGGGATGGTATTCCATTGCCTGAGGTATGTCCCTCTATCCTCAAGCGTAACATGATAAAAAAGACCTACTTAAAGTTCACCGAAAAGTATGGTCTCAAACTAAAGCTAGAGGAAAGTGGGGAGAAGAAAAGGAAGAAGTTGATATCATTCTCCTCTTCAGAAGAAGACGATATGGATGACAGTGAATTAACTCCTGAAACAGATGAGTAAGTTTAAGTTAAAGAATAACCTGTTGAAGTTCAAAACAAGTATGAAAGCTTGGGAGGGACTTAACAGGTTATTCCTTTTCAATACTCCCGGTTTGGATATTGAAAGAATTGGTAAAGCACAATACTTAAATGATTTAGTCATCTATATTAAAGAACCTCTGGTAGATCCTGAATTCGATTTCGGCAGGCATTTCAATTACACTTCAGCTAAGTGGAAGTCTTTGGTAGCAAATTATGTGAATGAAAACGGTATAATTGATTTAAGGCAGGAAGTAGTAAAAGCCTTAAACTCAAGGAAGATATTCAACATAGGCTATCAGTTTGATAATAAGCATGCTCATGGCAAGAATTGCTTGTTGTCTCTAACTGTATCAAAGAAAGCAGGTATGGATTACCCTATGATAACGGTATTCATGAGGGCATCCGAGGTAACCAAAAGACTTATCTGTGATCTATTACTGATTCAAAGGATAGGGGAATACTTATTCCCTACCGGACAGAAATTCCATGTATCAATACACTTTAGTCAGATATTCAATGATGATACTGTATTACTAATGTATCATGCTCATGAAGACCTATTAAAGCTTAGTGATAAGCTTGGTATATATGATGGTAATTGGTATGATAGGTTGAAGTATCTACTTAAAGTAGACCCTGACAAGATAAAGTATAAGGTACATAAAAGAGCATTGAAAGTACTCAGACCCGAATTATTCAAATATCCCAAAACACTGGCAAAGGATTGTACACTCGGTAGTGAAGACTGGCTACCATTCTAAGATAGGGAAGTCTATTGAATTGCAAATACCAATGCAATGAAAATAGAGGTAAAGAAATCTCCTTACACCAGTAAACTCGGAGGAGATATAGATATAACTTTCTCCACGGATGATGGGTGGTTATTCAATACCGTGGCCAATATCAGTGTAAAGGATTTAAGGCAACTTAAAAGAAAGATAAGGAGGTATCTAAGTGAAGTACGAGAGGAAAGATAAACCCTATTTTGGAGTAAAGATATTCAAGGGTAAATATCCTGATAGGAATGGCAGGGACATAGAGTTATCTGTATGTACCAATGCTAATTATTGGGTAGGTCTTCCCAACATGAATATTCAGGACCTAAAAGAACTACGAAAATCTATAAGAAAATATATTAAAAATCACGAACAATGAGAAGTCATCTAACTTTACCTGGATTTAATGGTAGGTATAGGATATATACTACGGGTAAAGTATGGGACAAACACTTAAAAGTATTTTTAATAGCTAGACCCAATAGTACTGGGTACTTAAGAGTTAGATTATATGATGGTAAAAGGTATTTTATACATAGGTTAGTAGCTTTAACTTACATTCCAAACCCAGATAATTTACCAATAGTTATGCACTTGGACAACGATATACATAACAACCAAGTAATCAACTTAAAGTGGGGTACTGGGTCTGACAATATTAAACAGGCCTTCAGAGATGGGCGTATAAAAACTACATATAAACCTGGTAAAGGTCCAGGACTAAAGGGCGAAAATCACCCTATGTCAAAATTAACTTACAATCAACGTAAGGAGATTGAATCTTTATACAGAACTGGAAAGTACACTATGAGAAAATTATCAATTAGATATAACGTTAGTAGAGTAACTATTGGGAATTGTGTAAAACTATTCAAACAAAGATGATATGAGAATATATTCAAATCCTTACGAATTGATGTCTGAGACGGCAAGAAATTTGTATGAGATGGGTAATGAGGTAAAACCCCGTACCTATCAGAATAAAGTTATCGAAGGTAAAGATGACTTCATTACCAAAGAACTTATATGCGAGCAATACTGTTTGACTCACCTGGAAGACCCGGCCCCTTTATTTGTATTCACCAAATCTAAAGATTGGGCAGAGGCTGAGTTCCAGGAAAGAATACACCCGGGACAAATTAACCCGGGTGAAGCATGGAAATTGCGTCCCGAAATATGGGAAGAGTTCCTGGTAGATGGTAAGTACTTCGACTACACCTATTCGGAGAGAATGAATGAGGTAGTAAGGTATAATGGGATTGTAATGACCAAGTTACAGGCTGTCATAGGTCTGCTCAAGGATGATAATGATACCCGTAAAGCCATACTTAATATCTATGGTGAAGATGGGCAGGTAGAATATTCAGATGCTGAAAGCCTGGATGGTAAGATGCGCATCCCATGTTCAATGTACTACGACTTCCTAATACGGGAGAATGCCCGAGGTGAAAAGCAATTAAATATTTGCTATCACCAAAGATCATCAGATTTTGTAACTCACTTTGGAAATGATGTATACTTGGCATGGAAACTCATGGAATACGTAGCTAGAGAAGTGGGTACCAAACCTGGTTATCTCTATCATACTATTGATAGTTTGCATAGTTATAAAAAGGACTGGGTAAAACTCAAAACTTCTATCCAGACAGAATTAAGGTAACAAAGAAGGTAACGGTGGTTGAACTTAGTTTCTTTTCTGTCAAGCCGAGATTAGTAGTAAAGCCGTTACCTTCACCTGGACCCATAGCTCAGTTGGTAAGAGCAGCTGACTCATAATCAGAAGATCGTGGGTTCAATCCCCTCTGGGTCCACTTATGAATCTTTACTTTGCGCTGTGGACAACGAGTCCTGATTCATTCCCAGGTACTGGACGGTAGGGATATAGACTGGTACCTAATTTACGGAAGTAGCACAGTCTGGTTAGTGTACTTGCTTTGGGAGCAAGGGGTCGCAGGTTCGAATCCTGTCTTCCGTACTACCATTGAAAAGCAGAGGGTATATTTGGGTGAGAATATGAACTGATCAAGCATATTACTAAAGGTAAGTATCTCCCTTTAAGAAAAACACCTAAATAAGTATAAAGTATAAGATGCTTAATTGATACTGTAATGGTGAGATATCTTTCTAGAGGTAATATCTTGTCAGCGCGGCCAGTTTAGAGGAGTACTGATAACTCCTCATTTTTATTGCTCGGATGGAGAAATAGGTAAACTCATCAGATTTAAGCTCTGACGGTCATTGACCTTGCGGGTTCGATTCCCGCTCCGAGTACATAATTTTATAATTCTTATGAAGGGAGACATTATATCTAATTTGATAAAACTTCTACAAAATAAAGAAGTTGGTCAGACATTTAGATATACTTACTTACAGAGTACAGGAGCTAAGACAGCATATTTATATTGGTTATGCTGTCTTCTTTGTAGATCAGGGTATATAAAAAGAGTAAAGAATGGTATCTTTCAAGTAGTAAAGAATACGTCAGACTTATGGTCATGTAAAGATCTATTCTATACTGCATATAATAAGAATAAACATGGAGTCAAGATATGACATAATCAAAAGTTTCTCACAAGTCAAACGGCTTGTGAAAGCTTGTTTGAAAACAGGCATAGCTTCTGTAGACTTCGAGACAAATGCCGAAGGTATTTATAATAAAACCTTTAAACCAACAATCTTATCCATAACCTTTCAAGTTGGTTCTGGTGTATCAATACCTTTATGTCACCATGAATATGAAAACCCTCATTGGAAACGTTGGTTAAAGTATTTTGGTAGAAAGGTGGTTGAGAATCCCAATGTAACTAAAGTGGGATGGAATCTGAAGTTTGACCTTCAGATATTCGAGTTATATGGGATATATGTTAGAGGTACTGTTCTGGATGGAATGCTTATGAAGTATCTTCTAAATGAAGAGAAACCCAATGACTTGAAGTCCATGGTTAGAAGGTATCTACCCGAGCACGGGGATTACGAGAAGTCAGAGAAGTTTGACAAGATACCTTGGGATAAGAAACCCTTGGAACCGTTATGCAAATACGGTTGTCAGGATACTGATTACGCTCTTCGGTTATCAATGTTCTTTGAAAGTAAGCTAATAGAGATTGGCATGTACCCCTTATTTAGGCATTTGATTATGCCAGCTTCTAGGGTATTGCAGCATGCTGAAAAAACCGGATTATACCTCGATAGGAAATTCAATCAGGAATTGCTTGAATCTTACAAGCCAAAAATTGAACAAGCAACTTCTAATTGCTTGAGTCTTCCACGAGTGAAAAAATTCTCTAGATGGCTTGTCCAAGAAAGAATAAGCAAATACCTTGCATCCATTGAAAGTGAACTTGAAAATCTGGATTATAATAGCCCCAAGGATGCACGGAAAATAGCAAGCAGGGAGCAAAAAATATCCAATATACGAGCTGGTGTATTCACCACTAAAAAAGAATTGGAATTAACCCGAGAAGTAAACTTGGGAAGTACAATTGATTTACCTCTACTGTTGTATTCCGAAAAGGGGTTCAAATTCCCCATCATAAAATATACCAAAGATAAGAAAACCAATCGTGATACTGATAAGCCAAGTACTGATGAGGATACGTTGGTAGAACTTCGATTAACGGTTAAAGACCCTGAAAGTCCCAAAGCAATCTTCCTGGATAATCTTCTCGAGTTGAGAGGGTTAAAGAAAATGTATACAACCTATATTGAGGGATGGCATGATAAAGTTCAGGATGATGACAGGATTCACGGACAATTCAAAATCATTGGTACTACTTCTGGCCGATTAAGTAGTTCTGAACCTAACCTCCAACAAATACCCAAGACTTCGGTAGATGCTAATATCAAGAAACAGTTGGTAGCTCCCAAAGGGAAACTATACATGGCACTTGACTACTCTCAGGCAGAGTTAAGAATCATGGCACATCTTTCAGGGGATGAGACTTATCTTGAAGCATTTGCCAAGGGACAGGACCCTCACCTTGCTATTGCAGCAAATAAGTATGGTGTATCGTATGAGGAAGCAAACAAGGCTTACAGCGATGAACAACACCCTGATTACAAGCTTTGGAAAAATCGAAGGAAACAGGCAAAGCAGATATGTTTCGGTATTATATATGGTATTCAGAAGAAACTGCTTGCAGTTAAACTATCTGACCCAAAAGCTGGTATTATCGTAACACCAGATGAAGCTCAGCAACAGTTGAATGAGTTCTTCCAGGAGCACCCAAAGATTAAGAAGTTCATGATTAACCAGGAGAAGGTACTGATAAAACATGGATATATTAAATCTTTGTTTGGCAGGAAAAGAAGGTTACCTCAAGTATATTCGGATAACGAGCAGGAAGCAGCATACGCAGTACGATTATCAGTCAATATGCCATGTCAATCAGCTGCATCTGATATGAACTTATTCGCTTCAATCCTAAACTATTGGAAAATGAGGCAAGGTAAGTTACCATTTATGCAAGAGACCTGTAATGTTCATGATGCTACCTATTACTTGGTAAGTCCCGAATATATAAATACCTGGGTAGTATACGAGATTTGGGAAACTTGCCGTAACCCAAATACTAAAGAATACTTCAACTTCCAGATAGACGACGTAAGTATGTCGATGGACTTCGTTATCGGGCGTTCTATGGCAGAGGAACTACCTTTTATTCCTGGATATGATTATAGGAAAATGCTTGAACCAGATTTTAATCCTGATGAGTACTTAGAGGAACATCGTAAGTTCAAAGGTATTGAAATAGAAGATTATCCTAAGTTATATCCAGAAGAGATAGAGAAAAATAAGAGAGAGTTTAGGAAGAGAATGTATGAAAGGTAATATACCAGATTTTGATTGTTACCATGTTACTCGAGAAGGTAATGTGTACTCTCTAAGTATAGAGATAGAGTTACTTGGAGGAAAATGGCTAAGAGAAAGAAGAACAATGGTTACTTGATAGTAAGCCTAAGAAATAATAAGGGGATTAAGTATACGTTTAATATACATAGGTTGGTAGCTTTAATCTACATTCCAAACCCAGATAATAAACCGTGTGTGGGTCATAAGGATAATAATCGAGAAAATAATAAAGTAGAAAATCTATATTGGTGTACTAACCAAGAGAATACTCAACAATGTATAAGAGACGGTAGATTTAATATACCAAGCCCTAAGTTGAGTGAGGAGTCTATAAATAAGATGATAGAAGATTATGAGAGTGGTATGAGTAACCTACAGATAAAGGTCAAATATGGAATAAGCATTATGACCATGTATAAATACTTCAGTGAAAGAGGTGTTATATGGAAAAAAGGCAAAAGATAGTACGTCTATCCCAGATTAAGAAAAACACACTAAAGATTCTATTTCAAGGGAAAACCTATGAGATTGATTTAGACCAGGAACTCATGATTGATGAGAACCTGGTCAATCAGTCTTTACGTAGAAGTCCATCTAATTATGCTCTATTGGTGATGGTAAGGGATAGGCTTATATATAAAAGGGATAAACTTGAAAAGGCAAAAGATCAGGCTTATAGTAAGGCATGGCTTTACTATAAAGAATCAGGTAATGTAAACAATGACGCAGCAGCTCATAAAGCAGAGAACAACCAAGCTTATCAGGGAGCATTGAAAAGATATATGAAGGCTGAGTACAATGCGAGTAAAATGATAAGTATATGTAAAGCTTACGAATCACGAGAGAATATTTTAAGAACTGTATCAGCAAACTTACGTAAACAACAGTAAATATGTCAAGAATTGAGTTAGACCTTATTTCGGTCAAAGAAGCAAAGGAGTTGAATGGTAAACTGAAAGGTTTGGGAACTCCTACAGGAAGTCGGGTACTTATAATATCTCCGGTAGTAACGGCAGATACCAAAACAAAAGGAGGACTTTATATCCCTCAGGAACACGATAAGGACACAGTACCACGCAAAGGTGTAGTAATTCAGGTAGGACCCATAACTGATGAACAGCAGGAAGAATATCCCGGTCTTCAGGTTGGAGCAGTAGTTACCTACGGTCTGTATGCTGGTAAAGAACTGGATGTAGTAGACCTTCCCAATCAAGTAACAACTATATTATCTCTGAACGAGATACTTTATATCGAAACCAATAAATAAAGCCATGAAAAAGGAAAAAACAACCAAGAAAAAGGGCAGTGTAATGACTACCCGAGAAAAGATGCTTGCCAGGAAGAAGGACCTGGAAAAGCGTAGTGGAGGTGGTGGAATAATCTACCCGAAAGAAGGAACTACCCGAGTACGTATCAAATCTCGTGGTGCAGACGAGGAATTAGGAATAGAGATTATTCAATTCTATCTTGGACCAAAGGAGGGAGGTATTATATCTCCGGCAACTTTCGATGAGCCATGCCCTTTCATGGAGAAGTTCCAGGAGCTTAAAAACTCCGATGACCCCGATGACAAGGCCTTGGCCTCGAAACTGGTACCGAAGAGAAAGTATCTCATCGGGGTACTCGGGTACAAAGATACCAAGGGTAAGGAAATTGACCCAGACCGGGTAGATAAACCCATGATGGTACCCCGTTCGGTATATCAGGATATTATCGACCTTTACCTCGATGAAGAGGACTGGGGAGATATGACCGACCCCGTAGAGGGATACGATATCAAAATCACCCGTACTGGTACCGGTAAGAATGATACCAGTTATTCGGTATCACCCTGCCAGAAAACCAAGCTGGACAAGAAGTATCGGGGAGAGGTAGACCTGGAGAAAGCAATCCGGGCAAATATCCTTTCCTACGACGAACTCGAGGAGAAGCTGGCTTCATTCCTCAATGAGGGGGATGATGACGATGAGGATGAAAGACCACGTAAGAAGTCCTCTTCCAAAAGCAAGCTAGAGGACAAGAAAAAGAAAAAGGGAAAGAAATATAAGAGTGATATCTAAGATTTTCTAGATATATACCTAAAGTAGGAGTGGGGTATAGTTTATATCCCACTCTTTTCATATTATAAATTACAAGTATGGCAAGAAAACCTAAAGCTACCCGAAAATCGGGTGGCAAAAAGTTTAAGATACCCACACAGAATGAGATACTCAAAAAATACGGGTCATCTCTCCAGTTCAAGGCCAGTACTATAAATCACCATGGACTATGGATTCCATCCACATTCTTTGCTCTCAATTATCAAATGGGTGGTGGTGTACCATTCGGGAAGATAATTGAAATCATGGGAGAAGAATCCTCAGGCAAGTCCCTGATAGCTTACAACTTTGCTTATGCTGCACAACAACTCGGGGGTCATGTAATATGGGTGGATGCAGAACAAGCATGGATGAATTCATGGGCAGAGGAAAATGGTCTGGACCCTGAACGAGTAACCGTATTAAATGATACCAGAATAGAAACTATTTCGGATGCTATTGCTGATTTAGCCATATACTGGAGGTCAAAGCTAACTAATAATGAGCCTATCATAGTTGTGATAGACTCCATAGCAGCTCTGGATTCTATAGAAGCCATTGATGCAAAGATGGCGGATAGCAAGGCCGAGATGGGAAACCGGGCAAAGCAGATATACAAGATGTTCCGAATAAGGAACGAATTGTTCTATCGACTCGGAGTAACCATGGTATGTATCAATCAATTACGTAGTAAACTGGGTGCAGGGTTTGGTCAAGATACCAGTACAACTCCTGGTGGAGCAGCACTCAAGTTTTATGCTTCAATCCGGTTAGCTTTCTATTCCGGTAAGACTCTCAAGATTAAGTATAAGGGTAAGGAAAGACGAGCAGGTAAATATGTAACTGTTCAGATGAAAAAGAATAAGGTATCTCCTCCTCGGGAAACCATATCCAAAGCCCCTATATACTTCAATCCAAAATACCATGAAGTTGGCTTCGACCGATACTTCTGGTTAGAGGAATCTCTGGAGGATGCTGGAGTGATAGAGAAGCTCGGTGGTGGAACATACATGTTTGAAGGAAAGAAACTCTGTCGAGGTGAAGAGGCTTTCCACAGGTTAATCGAGGAAGATGGTGAGTTAAGGAAAAAGCTGTTAAAGGCTGCCGGAATAAATACCATAGGAACCACTAAGCGAAAGCTCAAGAAGATTACACGAAACATGTTCCCTGTTGATGCAGACTTAGACTATGAATCTCAAATAGAATCTGAAGATGCAGAAGAAGACGAATACATCCCGGACGAGGGGTAGAAAACCGAGGATGCTTATGGTAGTGGATGGGAGTAACCTTGCTCACCGTTCATACCATAAGTTTAAGAATCTTAAAGCCAATAACGGAGCTGGTACCGGGTTGGTGTACGGGTTCTTAAGAATCCTCGGTTCATACTTAACTCGGTTTAAACCAAGCCATGTAGTAATTACATTCGATACTCATGAGAGCAAAGAGTCTAATTTCCGTAATGGTCTACTCGAGGGTTACAAAGCACACAGGAGTAAGATAAGTATGGATTACGAGGACTTCAATAAACAATTATCATTGTTGAGAAGGATTCTAAGGTTACTCGGAGTTCATATGATTATCGATAGAAAAGGCTTGGGATATGAATCTGATGACTACATTGCTTGGTTGGCAATAAACCATCCGGGTAAATCTCTCATAATATCCTCTGACAAAGACTTCTGTCAATTACTAGACAAAAGAGTCAAGATATTCAATCCTAACAAAGATACCCTAATCCTTAGTCAAACCTGTAAGGATATAATGGGTTACTCTGCAGAGGAATGCGTTGATTACCTAATACTAAACGGGGATAAATCTGATGACATACCTGGTTACTACGGTATGGGAGAAGTGAAGACTAAAGCTTTCTTGGAACAATATGGGAGTATATCAGACTTCATAAATGCAAAAGGAGCAGAGTTCAAGGGTATTGAAAGGGATCAGCTAGAAGAGTTATACAAAAAGAACAAGCCTCTAATAGATTTGAGAACTGCATTAACCCTGCACCCGATTAAGAAAGTCCCTTGGGTAAAAGGATGTACTAATAATAAAAGGAAAGATAGGTTATTCATGGTATTAGATAAGTTTAACCTTAGGTCTTTCAAGATACCCGATTTTTTGGAACCTTTCAAAAAACTACAACATTATGTACAACGGTAGGAAATATCAAATAATGTTCACTGGTGTTTCAGGAGTTGGAAAAACAACAATTGCCAAAGAAGTAGCAGATATGTTAAAGATACCTTTCATATCTGGGTCATACTCGGATTTGGTACCAGAAACCAAAGACATGCCACATGCTGACATGATTCAGCAAGATGCGAAGACTGTATTTATGCAAGATATGCAGGTACTTAACCTTCGTAACAAAGCTTTTAGAGGAGAAGATAGCTTTGTAACGGATAGGTCATATTTTGATTCGGCAGCATACTTCATCAACAAACTTTCTCACAGGATAGCCGAATGCGACTTAGACCATGCAGTAGACTTATGTCGTATGTTACTGGGTCAACAGTGTACTCACCTAATTTTCATACCTTTTTCAGCAAGCTTCTTCAATGAATGGGTAACAGAAGATAATGGTAAACGAGTATTATCTCGGTATTATCAATTCCAGGTATCGCAGGTAATGTATGGTATACTTGACCTGTGGGGATATAAACCCGATTCAAATATACTCCAGTATGTAAATGGTATACCTAATACCGGTACACTGGAAATCATGGGTTACAAGATAAAAGTCATGATACTGGATGAGATGAACTACGAGAAGAGAAAACACCTTATCAAGAAATTTCTTCAGTTATGAAGGTGATAGGTATAGCATTCTCCGATTTGCACTTAGGGGAATTCTCTAAGTTCAATGAGGATAATAAGAGGACCCTAAGTATTTTCAGGGTCCTCTCTTTGATTAAAGACTTATGTATTAAGTATAAATGTCCGGCATTTTTTTGCGGGGATTTTATGCACCGTCCAGAGTATATAAGTACTTCACTTGATGAAATTATAATTGAACAGTTCGAAGAGTTAAATAGGTGCGAGGAATTTAACATCTATGGTATATCTGGAAACCATGACCTACAGAAAAGCAATTCGATAACTAATCAATCTCCATCACACTGGGCAAACTTATGTCGTAGGTATTCGTTCTTACACAATCTGGACTTCTCTTATCATGAGTTTGATAAGTTCAGAGTAGTAGGTATTCCCTATTTAGACCATAACAAGGGGTTAGATGGGTTAATCAAAGCTGAGTTGAAAGAAGCTATGTTAAAGCCAACAATCCTATTATTGCATACTGACTACCCGGGAGCTAAAGATACTGATAATACTGAAGTTGGAACAGTAGAGAATCTGAATGTGAATCTTCTATCTAAGTTCAAGTTAGTATTGATAGGCCATATACATAAACCTCAGAGGCTTGGAAAGAAGATATACATGGTAGGAGCTCCTTTACAACAAAGGAGAACAGACCGCAATTGTAAACTGGGATATTGGAAAATATATGAAGACTTCTCAATGGAATTCAAGCCATTCAAAGGCTTTCCTAAATTTGTGGATGTATCATCAGAAGATGAAATTAAGGATGATGGCAATTATTATACCGTCATTGCTAGCAAGTATCGGGTTGTGGCGGTGGAAGATGCCCCGCAAATAACTCGGGAACTTACTAAGAAAACTATGGTAAGGAGGTATATGAGGGCAAAGGGCATAAAAGACCAAAATAAAAAGGCCACATTATTAAAAGTAATTAAGGAGGCAGAATGATACAGTTTGGCAATATTATAATCGATGGCTTCTGTTCAATATCCCATTTGGAATTAAACCTAAGTTCAAAGGGAATAACCGTAATTCGAGGAGCTACAGGAGAAGGTAAGACTACCATCTTATCCGCTTTAGTTTGGGGTGCTTATGGTAAGAATCTAAAAGGTAAGTCAGATGTGAATACCTGGGAGAAATACAGACCAAAGTCTTATCAAGGAACCAAGGTAGAATTATACTTCGGTAAGAATGGTAGGACTCATAAGATAACCAGATGTCTTAAGTATAAGGGTGAAGTAAATGGAGCCAAGGGCAAAGATAGACTTATCTATGAGATAGATGCTGTTGAAGTACAAGAGAAAAGTAAGGGGGAGATACAGGCGCTTATAATCGCTGATTTGGGTATGTCGTATAGCCTTTTTATGAACTCAGTACTTTTCGGTCAAGGTATGAAAAGACTGATACAAGAATCTTCTTCAGACAAGAAAGAATTGTTTGAGGAGATTTTTGAGTTGGAATACATATCTAAAGCTAGGGATATTGCTAAGGGCTACTATACAGAAGCTCTGAAAGAGTATCAGAATATCTCTCAAAGATATAGAACATTAGAGGATAAGAAACAGTCCGTTCAAAGGATGGTTGATGACCTAAAGAAACAGGCTAGTACTGTGAAAGATGACATCTCTTCAAAGGTTAAAGTTCTTGAAAAGAGATTATCACTGCTAGCTAAGGCCAAAAAATCAAGTGAGCTTAAGGAGACAGTAACTCAGAAAAACCGAATCGAACAAAGGTTATCAGATGCAAAGGAGAGTCAAAGGGATATTATCAACAAGATAAATGATGCCAAGAAGAAAACCAAGGTATCTCTAGAAGAGTTCATTGAAGGAATAGTAAAGTTATTGAAGAGTGGTGATATTAAGAGCTCTTTGAAACGCCTAATGGAAGTAAAGAAAGCCTTCGGAGATATTGAAAGGTTACAGGGTAAATATTCCAAAATATCCGACAGAATATCTGGTTATCGAGATGAACTGGAAGAACTTAGGGATAAGGAATACGAAGTAAAGAAGATACAAAGAGAGATAGAACAAGTAGAATCAGAAATCAAAAGACTTCTTTCAGAAAAGAAGGTGGGAGTAAACAAAGGGTTAATAACCAAATATAAAACTCAGCTTTCAACCTTAACCAAGAAATTATCAACCGTAGAAGAGAAAATGGAAAACCAGAAGGAAAAGGTTGATAATTACAAATGGGTAATGGATGACCCTCTGGGGAATAGGGGTATAAAAGCATTCCTATTCGAGAGTTCAATGGATATTCTGAATGAAACACTTGAATCATACTCTGATGTACTTGGGTTCAGTATCTTATTCTATGTAGATATACAGGGAGTTAAGAAGGATTTCAATACTCAGATAATTATGGATGGTATAGAAGTATCATACGAGGAGTTATCTGGTGGTCAAAAAACTTTGGTGAACATAGCTATGGTATTGGCTATGAATTCTATGATTCGTAGAAACTGTAGAATTAATGTGTTATTTTTGGATGAGGTTTTTGAGGGGTTAGATAGGGAATATTGTGATACGGTAAGTAAACTATTAGAAAAGATATCCATAACCGAAAAGCTAACAGTATTCATGGTAACTCATCAAGAGAGTATACCAATCAAGGCCAGAGTATTAACAGTCAAGAGGGACAAAGGCTTATCTTACTATAGTTAATAAAATTAACTAGTGGGTATGAGACAAGATAATGTTCCGGGATTCCCAGGTTATTATATTAGTAAAAGTGGTAGAGTATACAGTAGGTATATAAAAGGTAGTCATAAAATGTCTACTTCATTTCATCGCATACGGTGTTATCAAAGGAAAGGCGATGGTAGATATAAGATATCCTTAGTACATAAAGAAAAAGGTAAAATAAAATGCTATCGCAGTAGGTTAGTAGCATTGGCTTGGGTATGTAATACAAATCCTGAAGAGTATACTGAAGTATGTCACATAGATAACAACCCTTTGAATGATTACTACAAAAACCTTTATTGGGGCACCAAGAAAATGAATTCACAACAAATGGTTAAAGATGGTAGGTTGAAAACTATCTATGGTAAGAAACACAATAATCCCAACTATATGAAAAGAGGTTGGCATGTACACAGTAAAGTTAATGAAGAGGAGTTTAAGAAAATCATAAAGCTTAGAAAAAGGGGATTTACAAACAAGTATATAATTCAAAAACTTTCTCTGAAAATCACTTCAGCAGGTATCTCGAGTATTTATAAGAAATACCAAGAGGGGTATTATACTGGTATTGTACATTAGACTATTGGTATTAAACACTATCAAACATGAGAAAGAATAGTCGAAACAAAGGAAGCAGGTTCGAGCGTACTATAGCAAAGGCCTGGGAATCCTGGACAGGATATAAATTTTCTAGAACCCCAGGTTCAGGAGGATGGGCAAAGGCTAAGGATGCTATGGGAGATTTGGTATGTACTGATGAGAAACACTCACGTCGCTTCCCATTCTCAATCGAATGTAAAAACTATCAGGATATTAAGTTCGAACATATACTACTGGGACTTAAGAGCTGTAAAATTATATCCTTTTGGGAACAGGCTACAAAGGATGCTAAACGTGCAGGAAAAATACCCATACTCATCATGCGGTATAATTCTATGCCAAAAGGTGAAGCTTTCTTTATTGTGGAAGCTGGGGAAATAGATTCGTTCCTTATGGAAAATTGTTCAGAACTTTCCCGAATGGAGATAAAAACCCCGAAAGTACATTTAGCTGTGTATATGTTCAAAGAAATTCAACGATTGGTAACATATTCAGACGTATTCAAATACGCTCGTAAATTGAACAAGTAATATGAAGACCCCCTATGTATACTGTATATTCAGGCTTGACAGGAAATTCTACAAGAGAATCAATTCTGATTTGAAATGTAGGGGGTATAAACATGTGAAAGCCATAGTACCAACTATAAGTGTACTCAAGAAGTCACGAAAAGGTAATAATGAGTACGAGGATGTACCATTACTGTTCAATTACGGATTCATAAAGATGAAGTCTGAAAAAGCCTTTGACAGATATTACCTAAACAAACTAAAGAAAGATATCCCAGGCATAATGTCATTCATGAAGTCTTTGGATTACAGACCCAAAAGAAAGAGGTTGAGAGTAGATAATGCCGAAGACTTTGATGATTATTCCGTAGTAGCCACTATAACTAAGGAAGAGGTAAAAAAGTATCGTAGAATGTCTCGAGCGAATAAGATATTCTCGGTAAATGATATTACAAGAGTTGGTATTGGGGATTATGTTGTATTGAGGGGATATCCATTTGAGGGAATACCAGCCATTATACTTGAAAGTAATCTTACTACAAAGACGATGCTGGTAAAGCTATACCCTGAAATGGATGGCAGTTTAGAGATAGAAGTACCCATGGAAAATGTACTCTATTCAGCTTATCACGAATCGGATGAATATAAAATGTACTCAGCTGATTATGAGGTAGATTTATCTCAAATTCCCGATGGTAGTACCGAAGAGATTCTAATGAACAAACAATACTAACATGGAACGACATCAAGAATTGGCTTGGGATTGTTTGACCGAGCAAGAGAGGGCCAGCCTTATGTTTATACAAGGCAAAGGCCTATCAACTTGGGAAGCTGGAGAAATTCTCAAGATGTCTCATTACAAGTACTTAGAATTAAAGGCAAGAGCCGAGAAGTTCTTCAAACTATTCTCCGATTACTTTGAACTACATCCTTCTTTAGTAAATCCCAAATCTCCCATAGAACCTAGATTCAGAGATTACATATTTGGAGCTATGGTTAAAAGACTACCCAAAGAAGAAGCTAAAATACATTCAGGAGATGCTTCTTGGGTATTAAATTCTATAACCAATCCCCGTATCATAAAGAATATGAAAAGGCTGAAGGAATCAGAGGATAAATGGGACAAAGACCTTTATGCTCTGATTCTTGAGTTTGATAGGTGGAATAATTATAGGATAATGCCCCGAGTATTGCAAGCTCCAACTGCATATAAAAGGAGGTCTACAAAGAAGGATAAGGTATATCTATCTTACTTACATAGAATACCTGACTTCAAGATAAGGCAGTTAATAACCGAGTATTGGAAAAATGGACCCTCAAGTAGAAGGTATTTTACAGCTATTGTATCAGAAGAACTTTTTCCTGAAGAAGGATATGGAGTAATGCCCATCAAACGCGAGGATGATATAATAAAGGCTATAACAGATTTGAGAATATACATATTCGAGAGTCAAACCATTGCAGATACATTTGGATTATTGGCAACCCAATACTTTGAAAAAACCGTGGACAGTAAAGGGGGCTTGAAGTTCTGGAAGGAATACAGGGAGGTCATACAGAAAGCTATTAATTACAAATCAATAAATAATATGGACTTTACCTGTGAAACTCTAGATACAGCCTATAAGTTACGCAGAAAAAGAACCTTGAAATCTAACTCTTAGAATTTTTATACAAATATTTTGCAACTTCGAGAAATTTGATTATATTTGCAATAGGAAATAAGAAATAAAATTTTATACCTATATAAATATGCGCAAAAGTAAGAAAAAAGACAAAAGACCGTTAAAGCTTAACAAGGAAAAGCTAAAGGTCATGGGAAGTGGGTTAGAAAATATGACCTACAAGGACATGAAGAGAAGAGCAGTTTCTCTTGGCATGCCTTTCCCTGATGCTTGTTCAGCCGACTACAATGGACTATCTTCATGGATTCACCATTCGGATAACAAGCCGGATAATGCTCTCATCGATGAATATGATAAGTGGATGGACCAGCAATTAGAACTTGCTGGATATCCTAAAGATGACCCGATGAGGAATTATCAACTCAATCTCGGATTCATTGGTGAAGATGCAGTCACTAAACAGAAAAAGACCAAACGGGTAAAGGGGTTGGAAAAACCTAAAAAGCCCAAGAAAGAGAAGGATGACAATGGTCTTTGGAAAGGAACTAAGAAATCCTATGTATTCGAATTAACCTATAAAGGGCTATCAATCGATAGAATCACACGAAGAGTGCAAAAGAGATTCCCAGATGCCAAGGATAAATCTATTCAGCAATGGTATCGGGCAGCCCTCCGTAAACAAAAAAATAATGGATAAGGTATTTATAATAATACAAGCCATAACGGGGGGCTTTAACCATAGTCATATCGCTTGGGAGTGTATTTATTTTATATCCTTTGAAACCCTTACACTACCCGTTTAAGCCAACCAATGATAGAGATAAAGAGGATAGGATATATAATATGACCTGTTCTATAACCTTAATTATATTGATAGTGTCGATTTTGGTATTCATTATAGTTAGGGCACTCAGGTTATATTATGGATTCATAGACAGTTTTATTTGATATGCCCATAGTTTATAGGTTTAAGAATGACGATGACTTTGAGGAATCATGTTACAGATTGGGAATTCCTTGGGTACCTCTTCAGATTATAAAATTAAGCCGAAGAAAGAAACAAGAGTGGCAAAGGAAAGTACTTTGTGGAAAAATAAAGGTTCATAAATATAGGGAAAGGAATAAACGTTTTCTGGATAGATACCGGGAATGCTTAAAAGAAGCTACCTGGATTAACGGAGTAGTAGACCCGGATTCTCTGCCCCCCGATGTAAGAGCATACTTTTTGGAAAAGAAGAGGAGGAGAGAATACCACAGGAGATTCGGAAAAGTTATCAAAGAAAGGGACTTAAAGATTTACCTTCATAAATGGTATCCATGGTCTTATAACTACAAAGGAGAACCAGCAGTAGTATTACAGGGATTCTATTCATTGAAGGCTGCTCGAAAAAGGTTTTTAACTTATTATGGTAGAGAGAATCTGAAAGCAGTACATTGGATAAAAGGGAAAACAGCACTGGAGAAGAAGTTTGTTATAGGTCAATCTCTACTAATTGCTGGGAGAAGAAAAAAGCCGATATCTAAGATACTGTTAACCGAGGTATACAGAAACTCAAAGTCTTCAGCCCAAAGGGAGTTAGGGAAAAGAATTGCTCGGAAAAAGAGACTCGGCTCTCAACAGAAAGAAAAGTACTTTTTGAACTTGGTAGATAAGTTTAATTATGGAACAAAAGAATATAGAACTGTTCTCAAGCCTATTCCAGAAAAGCTTATTAAGCTATCGAAGGCTAAAGAGATTGAGTCCAAGAGAAAGAAGGCTCTTTACGAAGAAGAGTGATTTAACCTGGGACCAATTGAAAGTTGCCTTAGCATATAAGGCTATAACCAAACGTTCTGCTATTAGTTCCATAAGATGGACTAAAAGACATTGGTCAGAATATCAAGAGGCAGTATTAAGAAGGTTGGGTGGAATGCCAATGGTGAGAAGAAGACTTGAACAGAAGTTTATTCTCAAAGAACTATTAACCCAGGGATTTGTACCAATATCTCAGTTCAGGATGAAAACCAAAACTGGATGGTATGCCTATATAATAACTAATCAAAAGGTATGCGGAGAACACTATATCTACCCTGAACACTTTGCTCATGACTGTAGAGCAAATAAAAAAGGCTACAGATTTATAAGCGAAGTATTTTCAGGGATAGGACAAGAAGGATATACGAGAATCTATTATACAGCATATAAAAACGGTTATGCAAAATGACAGTAGTAAATAAAAGGGAACCCGAAAACCCATGGGATGGAGTAAAACTCATAGTGGGGTTTAAAAGGTATTATACCGAAAATGATAATGCGGTAGATGATACCTACACTCAGGAAGGTGAACCGTTTGAGGTAAAAAATCAGAATGAATTCACTCAGAAAGTAGAAGCTATCAGGGATAAAAACGTATTCTTGAAAGCTATGGCAGTCCAAGAAAATAGAGAGATATACACTCAAAAGTTTATCACGAAACTATAATCAATCAAACATTTTTCAAACACCTTTAATCAATTCAATTATGGCAAAGAAAAAAGCTGCAGCAAAAGAGGTAGAACGTAAGGTTCTCTCTAACGGAGTAATTCTCATCAAATACGATGACGGCTCCTATGCACTTCTGACCCCCATTTCGGCAGAAGATGCTGAGGAAATTTTCGGTGGGGAATCTGAGGACTCGGATGACGAGGACGGAGATGAAGACGAGGAGGATGAAGACTCCGACGAAGACGACGAAGATTCCGATGAGGAAGACGAGGACGATGAGTCTGAAGATGACGAAGATTCGGATGACGACGAAGACGAAGACGAAGACAGCGAGGAGGATGAAGATGAGGATGACGAAGTGACACCGGAGGACCTGGCCGGCATGGACTTCGAAGCTCTCGAAGACCTCTGCGACGACAAGGAACTCGAAACTGACCCCGACGAATTCGACGAGGAGGACGTCGAGAAACTCCGCAAGGCAGTGGCCAAGGAACTGGACATCACTCTGCCTAAGGCAAAGGCCGCTTCCAAGAAGGACACCAAGAAAAAGAAAAAGTAAGGGTCCTTCTGACTATAACCAAATCCAAGGGCTCCCCGGGAATCGTCAAATGCCCACCTCCATAGGCTATGACCAAACGTTCGGGGATGCCCTTATCAAGAAAACCATTTAATCAAACATAATATGGCAACCAAGAAGAAGGCAGCAGAAGCAAAGGCTGCAAAGACGGAAACGAAAAAGGGTGGTAAGAAAGAACTGACCCCTGAAGAGAAGAAGGCCAAACGAGAGGCCATGAAGGAGCGACTCAAGAACCGGGCACCTGGTCAGCGACCGAACAGCAAACAGTGCGATATCATCGACCTGGGCGGTGGCAACGTTGCAAAGACCTTCGCCATGAACGTCCGGAAGTACGGAGTTCTCATCACCTCGGTCGTAACCGACAAGGATGGCAAAGTGATTGCCGTCTCGAATGCCACCATTCCGGGGGTATCGGTTAAATCCAAGAAAGAGCACGGTACCCTGGTCCCGAAGATGCCAGGCATGGGTAAGAAGGGGAAGGCAACCGATGCCGAGGATGACGAGGACGAAGACGATGAGGAATAGGCTCGACGCTGCCTAACCATTTCGGACATCATTACTTGAGTCATGCGGGGGGAGGCCCATCCGGAATACGACCGGGGGTTCTCCCCATTTTTGTATAAGGCCATGCAAGACGATGACAGCATTATATACCTGGCATTATGTAACCAGCTGCAATCATATCAGCTGTTGCTAGAGGAAGAAAAAGATATCTCTGAAGAAAATAGAATGATGACAGAGTATATTATCTCTAGAACAGAGGAATTGATTGATAAGTATGCCCAGAAAATAGGAAGTGACACCACTATTCAAAGACCTAAATGGGACAATTTAACTCCTCCGTCAAAGGGTTAATCTATCGGATTAAAGAACTAACCAAAATGGTTCAGGATATAGATACCAGATTATCTATGCCTGGACTGTCTCCTGGCAAAAGGCAAGCTTTAATTAAGGATAAGACCCTAAAAATAGGGAAGGTAAAATCTTTGGCAAAGCGCATAGAAGATTTGGCCAATGGGAACATCTTAACCATAACTTTTGAAAACAAAGACTCTGGTGAAAGGTTCAGGATTGTATATACCAACATATCTCAGGATGATGCGGTTGCCCATCTTAAGTTGATGGCAAATCTTCAGGGGATGGAAATAATCATCTCAGAGATAAAGGAAGTACAGACCAAAAACTCCCTAACCAAACTATAAACATGCAAAGGTAATTCAAACCAGTTTTCATTTAATCAACTCAACAACAATGGCAAAAGACATCAGCAAGAAAGACCTGGCCGCAAAGAAAGCACGCAGGGCTCAGAAGGAAATGCTGGCCTACATGGAAGAGAATGATCTCGACCCCAAGAAAGATTGGACAGGCCATAAGAAGCATGGAAAGAAAATCCAAGCTTGGGTAGACATCATCAACCTGGGAAACAAAAAGGCCAGGGCAGCTACGGAGGAGAAGGCCGTAGAGAAGGCTAAAAAGAATCAGAAGCCAGAAGCCCATCCCAAGAAGGAAAAGGTTACCAGTACCCCAAATGCCTACGACTATCCTACCGTGGACGGCAAGGAGATGACCTCCGACCAGAAGAAAAAGTACCGTCAGAAGATGCGTACTCTTCTGAAGACCATGTCCAAAGAGAAGGCCGAGGCCGAGGGCAAGAAGTATGCTGCAGAGTTGGCATCAGGTGCTCCGGCGGCTGCTCCCAAGAAAGAAGAGTCGGCCAAGGAAAAGAAGGCCGACAAACCTTCGAAAGAAGGCAAGGACAAGAAGAAAAAGAAGACAAAGAAAGGGGAGGATTAACCCGATAGGCAATCGTTTATGAAACCTCTTACCCCGAACTTAATATAGATTCGGGGTTCTTTGTTGAACTAACCTATACAACACCACTGAAATTGATTTGCATATTATAATAATAATTATTATATTTGCATAACGAAATAAAATAAGTATGGGACAACCAAAATTCACTACTGTAAAGGATTTGAAAGATTATCTGGATTTATTACCCAAAGAAATGGATGATTATAGGGTCAATATCCATATAGACCACAATACTCATGGGGAGTATTTGGAAAAGGAGTTAGATAGGAACCATCAGATTCTGTATATCTATAACGAGGATTAAAATGAAAATAAACCGAGGTTGTATCAAACTGAAATTGCAAAGGCGATTATCTGCCCAGGAAATATGGAATCAGATTATGGATGTGCATATTCAGGCGCTGGAATCCCTTTTAGAGGATAAGAGCTTAGATAAATGGAAAATTATATTCCCCTGCTATGGGACTTCTCTAGAAGCGGTGGAATCCATGGCCAGGGAATATATAGCTGCCTTTCAAAGGGTTCAGGGAGATACCTTTAACAATAGGTATGAAGATATTGAAACCATGCTGGTAAAGGGGTTAAATAACAGGTGGTTTAATACCATAATGAGTACACTCTATATGATGGAAGAGGACTTGATGGAAATGAGTTCTGATTCTGTCTTCACTCTCTGGGATATTTTCTTTACCTGTCAAGCACTCAGGAAAGAAAATAATGTGGTAGCTATGGGACTTAACACTTTTGAGCTTAAAAGACAGTAATGATGAAAAAGACATTTGAAATTACGGGGTCATCCAGAATTATGAAGGTAGTGATGGATGATGAAACCCGAGATATCACCATTACCTTCAAAGGAGAAAAGGTATACCAATACAACTCGGTATCAGAGTTCGACTTCAGGATGTTCAAAGAGGATATCCAAAATGGAGAATCAGTAGGTAAATCATTCGAAAAGAGAATCCGGAATAAGTATGCCGGAAAAAGATTATGAAAGAGAGAGACTCTATGTGGGAAGCCGCTAAACCCTTATTTATATTGTATGGTACGGCTTCAATAATATTGTTAATATTCAGTTTTATTTGTTGGATATTCAATTTGAAACTATGAAAAGATATTACACACCAGACGGAGAACCAGATGAGGCCAAGACCCTTTGGGAAGCTGCAAAGAGGATGATAATAGGAGTATCAGCCTTCTGCGTAGTATGCATACT
>OHGT01000090.1_pt1 | contig 85518 bp, 63 predicted proteins | sample 1567861 | NCBI WGS metagenome assembly OHGT01 (sample SAMEA3879533, study PRJEB24766) | human gut metagenome | biome: human-associated habitat; feature: feces | place: USA | collected 1985/1987 | reverse complement strand
GCTCATTATTTATCTGCGTTTCATCAAAGATCTAAAAAACTCTGTGTCCTCCGTGTCCTCCGTGGTGAAATACACTTGAAACTATTTCCACAGCCTGATATCCGCTTTTGCCTCTATGCTATCTTCCAGTTCATCGGGTAGCGGGGCAAAGAAGTCCATCCCCGTCAGCGTTTCGATGCTATCTACGCTTATGACGTAGGTGCCCAGAGGTTCTACCGAACGTTCATTGTCGAAAAGGAAGCCGATGGCCCGGGGATTGTCGACGAAAGGCGAGAGAATCACTTTGAAGAATTTCTGTGGCACAACCACCCGGTTTTTCCCTATTTTCTGTGCAGAATCCTCTACGATGGGGCCGCAGATGATAATGATGGCACTGTCGGCTATGGCCCAGTCGCGTATCTTTTCTTCGAGGTCTTTCCATTTCCGCCTGTTCAGTTCGGGGTGTTGCGGGCACATGTTGCTGAAGTAAAACGACTCCTTCATGGCCGTTACGCTCCATTTCATATCGGCAGCCGGGGCCATGTGCCCCTTGTCGTAGCCAGAGCGGGTGTAATCTGCATTGGTGGCGATGCCCCCCTTCACCTGTGGGTCGGCAATGAAGCGGTCGGTTCTTTGGGCGTTGCCCTGCGTTTCCTGGCGGGTAAGTTCGTAAGTTACCCAGTTGGGCAGTCGCAGGTTTTCATTATAAGATACGGTATATCCGGTGTGACGGATGATCTGTCCCTTTCTGGGGGCGGTCATTACCGGGATTTCCAGTTCCTCGGCTGTGGGGATTTTCTGCTTCTGGGGAATTGAAGCTTTTGAATCTTTATTTAAAGAAGCTTCTGTTTTTTTACCAATAGGTTCTGGTAAGTCTTTGTAGATAGCTCTTTGGGGGTTATTTACTGCGACAATAGGTTGTAGCGTTTTATTATTGTCGTTGTCTTTTGCTTCAGATTGTTGTATGTAGAGATACAGTCCATAAAAAAGTGGTATTAAAGCGATGAAAATGATGATGCAGCCTAACTTGAGTTTGTTCTGAGGCTTTCTTTTTTTTAAGGATTTTCTTCCACTCACGATATAATATTTAAGAATTATATATCCTGTCTCTATTTTAAAAAAAGAGACAGTTAGAAATAAACAAAGCGCTGACTATATTTTTATAATCAGCGCTTTTATAAATGAGCCGCTAGCCAGACTTGAACTGGCGACCTACGCGTTACGAATGCGTTGCTCTACCAACTGAGCTATAGCGGCAGGACTCGTTTACGGCGTGCAAAATTACAGCTTTATTTGAAAAAACAAAAAGAAAGCTAATCTTTTTTTGATAATAATTATTATAGTGTATTTGTAGTCACTATCAAAATCTGGTTTCGGCGATTAGTTTTACATTTCTAATATCGATAAAATATAGGTAGAAGGGAGGGGGGTAATGGGAAAATTTGGTATAAACAGGGCTATGTAGATAAAATAGAATTTACAATATTATGAAATATAGGAGAGCAATAAGACTTAATGTTAAATGTCAAAGAAAATATTTGTTTTGCTAACTCAGAAAAAAAAGCTGATATAAAAATAACTGAAAGATAGTGATTGTATGGAAGATTTAAGTTGCCTAACAATTGTTTTACTTTAATATAATGTTGATTTTCTGTGGATTGATAGTTGCTAGAAAAAGACTTTTATCTTTATGGATCAAGATTTCATTATGTACTATTTTTGGACATATTTACTCGTTTTAGGTATTTTCAGAAACTTCGGAATGAAATAAATGTATATTATGAAAATAATGTATTATATTTGCGCCCGATTTAAAGAAGAAACTCAAAAAAAGATTTATCAGAATATCTTATGCGTAGATTTATCACACTGTTCTTTTTAACGTTTACTTTGACTGGGGCAGTAATGGCACAAATGTCCGATGATCAAGTAATTCAGTATGTGAAAGATGGACAAAAATCGGGAAAGAGTCAAAAGCAGCTTATAACAGAATTGACTGCACGAGGCGTAACCAAACAACAGGCTGAACGAATAAAAGAACGATACGAAGAGGGCCAAGGAGCCGATGTTGCCGTTGTAGATCAAAGTGTTGCATCACAACAAAGAGAAAGGAGGCAGGATGCTTCTGATGAAGTGACAGCCGGAACATTTGATGTTATTAGTACAGAAGTAAGTGACCCTACTACTGAAGGTACAGCTGCTGCAGCTCGTTTGGTGTTTGGTCGCAATATCTTTAATAGCCGGAATTTGACATTTGAACCTAATGTCAATATGGCTACTCCGCCTAATTATCGTTTGGGTCCCGGCGATGAAGTTATTATTGATGTATGGGGAGCCAATGAGGCCAGTATGCGAAAGACCATTTCTCCGGAGGGAAATATAATGGTTAATCTGTTAGGTCCGGTTTATTTGAATGGGATGACCGTTGCAGAAGCAAACAGCTTTCTCAAAAAAGAATTCAGCAAGATTTATTCACAGGTATCAGGTACCAATCCGGAATCTGAAGTACGACTGACGTTAGGACAGATACGCTCCATTCAAATTAATGTAATGGGTGAAGTTGCTGTCCCGGGTACTTATATGCTATCCTCTTTATCTACGGTATTTCATGCGTTGTATCGTGCGGGAGGGGTCAACAATATCGGTAGTTTGCGTAGCATCAGAGTGATGCGTGGCAGTAACTGCATTGCCGATCTGGATGTATACGATTATATTTTAAAAGGAAAATTGTTAGATGATATTCGCCTGATGGAAGGGGATGTGATCATCGTTCCTCCTTATGAGAAGTTAGTTGATATATCGGGTAAGGTGAAACGTCCGATGTATTATGAAATGAAGAAGAACGAAACACTTGCTACTTTGATAAAGTATGCTGGTGGGTTCTCTGGTGATGCTTATACAAAAGGAGTCCGTCTGGTACGGCAGAGTGGACGTGAATACAAGCTGTTCAATATCGACGAAATGGATTATTCCGTATTTCATTTAGACGATGGTGACGCAGTGACTGTAGGTTCGATTCTGGATCGTTTTGAGAATCGTGTTGAAGTTCGCGGAGCTGTTTACCGTAGTGGTATGTATGAGCTAAGTGGTAATATGAATACGGTGAAACAGCTGATCCAGAAAGCAGAAGGTTTGAAAGGTGATGCATTTTTGAATCGTGCACAATTATTCCGTGAACATGAAGATTTGACATTAGAAGTTATACCTATTGATTTGAAAGGTATGATGAATGGTTCGGTGGCCGATATTCCTCTTATTAAGAATGATGTATTGGTAATCCCCAGTATCCATGAACTTCAGGAGCGTGGAGCATTTACGATTGGAGGACAGGTTGCGCGTCCCGGTACATATCCTTATGCAGAAAATACCACTTTGGAGGATCTTATTATACAAGCAGGTGGTTTGCTGGAAGCTGCATCTACAGTTAAAGTAGATATCTCCCGTCGATTGAAAGATCCTAAGGGAATGACGTCTACCAGCCGTTTGGGTGAGGTATATACTTTCTCTGTAAAAGATGGCTATGTTGTTGACGGAACTCCTGGATTTGTGTTAGAGCCTTATGACGAAGTTATAGTACGTCGTAGTCCTGCTTATCAGGTGCAGCGTAAAGTCAGCGTTTCGGGTGAAGTTGTTTTTGATGGTGGATATACCCTGTTGAAGAAGAGTGAGCGCTTATCTGACTTGGTAGCCCGTTCGGGTGGTTTGACTGCTGATGCTTATGCAAAAGGGGCTCGTCTTATTCGTCGGATGAATGATGAAGAACGTGCTCTTCGCAGTGCTACTTTGCGTATGGCTATTCATAGTAGCGGTAAAGATTCCGTAGCTTTGGGAAGTCTGGCACTAAGCGAACAATATACGGTAGGTATTGAACTGGATAAAGCATTACAGAATCCGGGTTCTGATTATGATATGGTATTACGTGAGGGAGATCAGTTGATAATACCGGAATACTTGAGTACAGTCCGCATTAATGGTGAGGTGATGTATCCCAATACCGTATTATATAAGAAAGGAGCTAAGTTAGGACATTATATTGATCAGGCAGGTGGTTATGGAGCCCGAGCCAAGAAGAGTAAGGCTTATATTGTGTATATGAATGGTACAGTATCAAGGGTGAAACGTTTGCGTAAAGCGAAAGTAGAGCCGGGATGTGAAATTATTATTCCGACGAAACGTGAACGTAAGCGTGTGGATATTGCACAGATTATCGGCTTGACTACCTCGGCTGCTTCAATCGGTACAATGGCAGCTACGGTTGCAAATTTATTGAAGAAATAATATAAAAAAACCGTGGATAACATGAACGAAGAATTTGATAAAAATAAAATACCTCAGCCTGTTGAGGAGCAGGAAATAGATTTGATAGAGTTGGCCAAAAAGGTTTGGGCTAACCGTAAATTGGTTTTCAAAACTTGTGGAATTGCTGTAATAGTAGCACTTGTAGTTGCTTTTAGTATCCCTAAAGAGTATGCTACCAGTGTGACACTTGCTCCTGAGACAACAGGAAAATCAACAGGTGGGAGCATGGGAGCCCTGGCTGCCATGGCAGGTGTTAACTTGGGTAATTCCGGAGGTGATGATGCTCTTTTTCCAGAGTTATATCCGGATATTGTAAGTTCAACCCCTTTTCTGACGGAGTTGTTTGATGTAAAGGTAGAAGATCAAAAAGGTGAGTTAAAGATTCGGCTATACGACTATCTGGACGAACATCAGAGAAGTCCGTGGTGGGGGGCTATCGTGTCTGCGCCGTTTAAAGCTTTGGGGTGGGTGGTTTCTCTGTTTAAAGATGAGCCTACCGGGCAGGGAGATGGTAAAGTTAATCCATTTATGTTAACTAAAGATGAGGCTGCTATTGCCGATGCTTTGAGTAAGCGCATTTCTGTGTCTGTAGACAAAAAGACTGGAGTGACTACCCTGTCTGTTACTATGCAGGATCCGTTAATATCAGCTGCATTGACTGATACTGTGATGCGCCGTTTGCAGAATTATATTACAGATTATCGTACCAACAAGGCACGGCATGACCTGAAGTTTGCTGAAAAATTATATGATGAAGCCAAGGCTAACTATTATGCAGCACAACAAAAGTATGCCCGGTATGCCGATGGTAATCAGAATATCGTTTTGCATAGTGTTCGTACAGAACAAGAGCGTTTGCAGAATGAGATGAGCCTTGCTTATGGGGTATACAATCAGGTTGCTCAGCAATTGCAGATGGCCAAGGCTAAAGTACAGGAGATTACTCCTGTATATACAGTAGTACAACCAGCGACGGTGCCTTTAAAGCCCGCTAAACCAAATAAAATCATGATTCTTATTGGCTTTGTATTTCTGGCAGGCGTTGGTAGTGTGGGATGGATTCTTTTTGTTAAAGACTTATTAAAGGGATGGAAACAACAAACAGAGAAATAGAAGGAAAAACTTCTTGCTGGTATGCTGTCTATACAGCTGGCAGAGCGGAAAAAAAAGTGAAAGAACGGCTCGATAAAGCTGGCATTGAAAGCTATTTGCCGCTTCAGTCTGTAATTCGTTTGTGGAACAATCGTAAGAGAAAGGTAATGATTCCTGTTGTTCCGGGTTATATCTTTGTGCATCTGTCGGTGGGCGATGTTGCTAAGGTTAAAAGTGTAAAAGGAGTCTCTTTCCTGTTACGCGAAGAAGGGCGTTATGTCTCTATTCCGGAATGTCAGATGGAGGTCTTTCGTTCGATGGTAGAGAATACAGGTGAATTTATTGAATTTGCTGAAGAACTGACTCCGGGGATAACGGTTCGGGTAACTCGGGGCCAACTGGAAGGGGCGACCGGTGAATTGCTTGATTGTCAGGGTAAGAATAAATTAATGCTTCGTATTGCGGGGTTGGGATGTGCATTGGTCACTGTTGCTTCGGATGCTATTGAGAAAGTGAGGTAAGCATTATGAAGTTAATTACTGAAACTCTGCTGAACACGGTATCCGGACAGGCTAAGGAGAATCCGCGTCTGCGTATGAATTATAATTTCCATGAATCTATGGATGCACCGATTCATCGTATGCTAAATGCGCTGGAACCCGATACATATTTACCTCCGCATCGTCATAAGAATCCGGATAAAGAAGAAATATATCTTGTTCTTCGCGGTAGCTTGTTTGCCATTCTGTTTGATGAAGAAGGAAATGTGACAGAGAAGGTAAACCTGAATCCGGAAAAGGGTATGTATGGAATAGAGATTCCACCTTGTACATGGCACTGTATTGTAGTGCTTGAACCTGGTACGGTGATATATGAAATAAAGCAGGGGCCTTATGCTCCATTGACTCCTGAAAACATGGCTCCTTGGGCACCAGATGTGACCGATGAGGAAGGTATAAAAGCTTTTATGAAGCGGATGTCCGAGGTTTAATCCTCGAACATTCTGCTTCGTGCAAGCATGCAAGCTCCTACTATTCCGGCTTTGTCTTTCAGCTTTGAAGTGAGAATAACCGAATCTTTATTCACCAGGTTGAGAGAATATTTTCGAATCGCAGTTTTTATCGGTTGTGTGATATAATCTCCGGTAAGTGACAGAGTTCCTCCGATAATTACCAGTTCCGGATTGAAGATATTGATAAGTCCGGCAATTTGCTTTCCTAACTTTTGACCAATTTCTTCTACTATTTCGATACAAAGGACATCTTCCTTATTGACAGCTGCAATGATCTCGTCCAGGGTGATAGGATCTTCTGACGAAATGCGGTCGGACAAGATGGAGTTCTCTCCGTTTCTAATACGCTCCAGTAATATGCGATGTAGTGCCGAACCTGATGCTTCAGTTTCGATGCATCCTTTTTTTCCACAGTGGCAAATGATTTCGTTTTCATAAGCACTTACGTGTCCGAACTCACCCGAGAATCCCGATTTTCCGGTGTATATTCTTCCGTCAATGATGATCCCTATACCCAGTCCCCAGCTGACATTGACGAATATAATATTCTTTTCTCCCTTTACGCATCCCTGCATATACTCTCCGTAAGTCATGGCGCGCGTATCATTGTCTATTGTTACTTTATAGCCAAGTTTTTCTGTCAAGACATCCGCCAACGGGCGTTCTTCAAAATTGAACTGACTGAAACTATAACCCGATTCCGGATTTACCCGCCCTGATACATTTACATTGATATTTAATATTTTCTCTTTATTGATATTGAGTTTTTTTATAAAGTTTGCTATGAGTTTGCACAGTTCATTCAGTCCTTCTATTGAATTTTCAAATTGATAGGGGATATTCATTTTGAGTTCCATCATATCTCCTTTAAAGTTGATAAGTCCGATATTGATGGCAAACTTCTTGATATCTACTCCGATGAAGTAGCCGGATTCCGGATTGAGTCCGTACAGATTGGGGTGTCTTCCACCACTTGTTTCCAGCTTACCATAGTCGTTGATATATCCGTCTTCACACATTTCATCTATGAATTTGGTAACGGTTGGTACGCTCAAATCCATCTCTTTTGAGAGGTCGGTAATGGTTGAACTACCGTTGTATATATAATGTGTAATAATTCTCTTCTTCACAAGGGCATTTTTGGAGCCCATTTCTATTTCTTTAAGCAGATTATGTTTCATATATGCCATGTTAGTGGTTAATGCTGAACAAATATACAAGTATTTTAAATATTTCGTTTCGTTTTGCATCTTTAATTTATTAATATTCTTTCTTTATTGGTTTATATAAGGAGATATAATAAATAATATAACTTTTGTACAGGTATAATAATAAAATAATTTAGAAATATGCTTGCTGTTAATTAAGAAGTTTTTATATTTGCAGCATGAATGTTTAAATAAATTGTTTGATATATGAAAACTGTATACTTATGGAAAAGATTATTGGATTGATTGATGCCCCTTTTACTCCTTTTTATGAGGATGGGGAAGTAAATTATGAGCCGATTGCAGCCTATGCCGCTATGTTAGCAAAGAATGGTTTGAAAGGTGTTTTTATCAACGGTTCTTCCGGCGAAGGCTATATGCTGACGGAAGAAGAACGCATGAAGCTGGCCGAACGTTGGATTGAAGTAGCTCCCGAAGGCTTCAAAGTGATTGTTCATGTGGGCAGTACTTGTGTGAAGTCGAGCCGGCGTCTGGCAGAACATGCACAAAAGATAGGTGCATGGGGAATTGGTGCAATGGCTCCTCCTTTTCCTAAGGTAGGTCGCGTAGAAGAGTTGGTGAAATATTGTGAAGAGATTGCTTGTGGTGCCCCCAATCTGCCTTTCTACTTTTATCATATTCCTGCTTTTAACGGCGCCTTTCTGTCTATGGTAACTTTCCTTGAAGCGGTAGACGGACGTATCCCCAACTTTGCAGGTATTAAGTATACGTACGAGAGTTTGTATGAGTATAACCAATGTCGTCTTTACAAGAACGGTAAATTTGATATGTTACATGGACAGGATGAAACGATTCTTCCTTGTCTGGCTATGGGAGGTGCTCAGGGAGGAATTGGTGGTACTACCAATTACAATGGTTGCAACCTGGTTGGTATTATCGACGCATGGAATGCAGGTGACTTGGAGAAAGCACGCGAACTTCAGAACTTCTCTCAAGAGGTTATCAATGTGATTTGTCACTATCGGGGCAATATTGTTGGTGGTAAAAGAATAATGAAATTGATAGGTCTGGATCTTGGCAAGAACCGTACTCCGTTCCAGAATATGACTGATGAAGAAGAAGCACGTTTGAAAGCTGAGTTAGAGGCCATTCACTTCTTTGAGCGTTGCAATAAATTTTAAATTTACTTTTATGAATGTAACTGAATACCTACAGACATGGTCAGCCTCGTACAAGGCTGACATGCTGGATAATATTATGCCTTTTTGGTTGAAGCATGGTCTGGACCGCCGGAATGGAGGTATATATACTTGTTTAAATCGTGATGGTTCGCTGATAGACACTACCAAATCCGTTTGGTTTCAGGGGCGTTTTGCTTTTACATGCAGTTATGCATACAATCATATTGAGCAGAATCTCGACTGGCTGGCTGCGGCAAAGAGCACACTTGATTTCATAGAACATCACTGTTTTGATTCGGATGGGCGCATGTTTTTTGAAGTTACAGCATCCGGAGAGCCCATTCGTAAACGCCGTTATGTATTCTCCGAAACCTTTGCAGCCATTGCGATGGCGGAGTATGCGATTGCTTCGGGCGAAAGGGCTTATGCAGAAAAGGCTTTAAACTTATTTAAAGACATTCAGCGCTTTCTTCGGACTCCCGGCATTCTGGAGCCAAAATATTGTGAAACGGTGCATACAAAGGGGCATTCGATTGTTATGATCCTTATAAATACAGCTTCGCGCATTCGGGCTGCCATAGCCGATCCCATACTCGACCAGCAAATTGATGACTCTATTGCTTTGCTGAAAAAGGACTTTATGCATCCGGAGTTTAAAGCATTACTGGAGACAGTGGGTACTAATGGTGAATTTATTGATACCATAAACGGACGTATCATCAACCCGGGCCATTGTATTGAAACCTCCTGGTTTATCCTTGAAGAAGCCAAGTACCGTAATTGGGATAAACAGCTTACTGACATGGCTCTTACCATTCTCGACTGGTCTTGGGAGTGGGGATGGGATAAAGAACACGGTGGTATCATCAACTTCCGCGATTGTCGTAACCTGCCCCCACAGGATTACGCACATGATATGAAATTCTGGTGGCCGCAGACGGAAGCTATTATCGCTACACTCTACGCTTACCAGGCAACAAAAGATGAAAAATATCTTGCTATGCATCAGCAAATCAGTGATTGGACATACGCTCATTTTCCTGATAGCGACTTTGGCGAGTGGTATGGATATCTTCATCGCAACGGAACAGTCTCACAACCGGCAAAAGGTAACATTTTCAAAGGTCCTTTCCACATCCCCCGGATGTTAACGAAGAGCTATGTACTTTGCCAGGAATTACTACCTTAAAACAACAATATATATATTGCCATACGAATTGTTTATGGTTTTTAATGGCATTTTCTATTAACATTATTAACGTAGATGTTAAAGATCGGATTCTTCCTTTGTAAAAGTACGTACTTTTGTAGTATGAAAGTGTACACTCTTGTATAGTAAAAGTGTACATTTAACACTCCATTAAATACGTACTTTTATAATATAAAGAATAGTACTTCTGAATGTGTTGACTATCAATAGATAACCTCACTGAATAGTGAGGTTTGAAAGAGAAAGTATATTCTTATATTTGCGGTTGATGAGAGAGATACTTGTTTTAGAGACAAGTATAAACCGTAGCAGGAAGTACGCAATAATAAATAAAAAGAACTACATATTATGAAAAACTCAAAAATTTATCCATGGATTGTGGTAGCTCTTCTTTGGGGAGTGGCATTACTCAATTACATGGATCGTCAGATGCTTTCGACAATGAAAGACGCCATGCAACTGGATATTGCAGAACTACAATCAGCTACTAATTTCGGCCGTTTGATGGCTGTGTTTCTTTGGATATACGGATTTATGAGCCCCGTAGCCGGTATGATTGCCGACAGGTTGAATAGAAAGTGGTTAATTGTAGGGAGTCTTTTCGTATGGTCTGCTGTCACTTTTGGTATGGGATATGCCGAAACGTTCAGTCAGGTATATTGGTTGCGTGCTTTGATGGGAGTTAGTGAAGCACTTTATATTCCCGCAGGGCTTTCACTGATTGCCGACTGGCATCAGGATAAATCCCGGTCATTGGCAGTAGGTATACACATGACGGGGCTTTACACAGGGCAGGCTATCGGTGGCTTCGGTGCTACGGTGGCAGCGGCATACTCCTGGCATACTGCTTTTCATTGGTTTGGTATTATCGGCATTATCTATGCTTTGATTCTGGTGTTGTTCTTACATGAGAATAAAGAGCATATTGAGATTGAACGCTTGCGCAGAGAGGAGCCGAAGCAGAAATCATCTGTATTCAAAGGCCTTTCTTTGCTGTTCAGTAACATTGCATTTTGGGTAATATTGTTCTATTTTGCCGCACCGAGCCTTCCGGGATGGGCTACAAAGAACTGGCTGCCTACATTGTTTGCCGAAAATTTGAATATTCCGATGGCCGAAGCGGGACCAATGTCAACTATTACGATTGCTTTGTCTTCTTTCGTCGGTGTATTGCTTGGGGGTGTTCTTTCGGATAGATGGGTATTGAAGAATATCCGTGGTAGAGTTTATACCGGTGCTATCGGATTGGGACTTACAATTCCGGCGCTGATGTTGTTGGGATTTGGCCACAATACAGCAGGCATCGTGGGAGCAGGTTTGCTGTTTGGTGTGGGCTATGGCATTTTCGATGCGAACAACATGCCTATTCTGTGCCAGTTTGTGTCAACTAAATATAGAGCCACGGCTTATGGTATAATGAATATGACTGGTGTATTTGCCGGAGCAGCAGTTACCAGTTTGTTGGGACGCTGGACCGATGGTGGCAATCTGGGATTGGGTTTTGCATGGCTTAGCGTTGTTGTTCTGATAGCATTGGCGTTGCAACTCTATTTTTTGCGGCCTAAAACAGATAATATGGAATAGACTTTATATATGCTAAATAACTTAATTATTTCCATATCCTAATAAAATGAAAAATAGTATCTTTGTCCTCAATAATATTCATACAATTTTAATCATTACCATGAAAAATACCCCTCTTATGTTTCTCCTTTTCTGCTTTTTATGTACTACACCTGTACTTTATGCAGCAGATACTATATTCGTTAAGGAAGCGCGTATCCCTGTCTTGATCGAAAGACAAGACAACGTTCTGTTCTATCTGCGCCTGAATGCACAAGAGAGCAAAAAACTGAATAATGTGGTTTTGAAATTTGACAAAGGAACAAGGCTTTCAGATATTCAATCGGTGAAACTTTATTATAGCGGTACAGAGGCGTTGCAGAATGAGCATAAGAACCGTTTTGCACCGGTTGAATACATTTCCAGCCATGCTGTGGGAAATACGCTGGCTGCCAATCCGTCTTATTCAATCAAAAAAGCCGAAGTGAGTAATCCTAATGCCGAAGTAACATTGAAGGGCAGCCAAGATCTGTTTCCAGGTGTCAATTATTTCTGGGTCAGCTTGCAGATGAAGCCTTCCACTCCGCTGGCCGCTAAGGTTACGGCGAGTATCGCCTCTGTGACAGTGGATGGTAAACAAGCACTTATAGATATTGTATCTCCAAAAGAAACAGAACACCGCATGGGGGTAGGCGTGCGTCATGCCGGAGATGATCAGTCGGCCGCATTCCGTATTCCGGGACTGGTGACTACCAACAAAGGTACGCTGTTGGGAGTGTATGACGTGCGTTATAATAGTAGTGTTGATTTGCAGGAGCGCGTCGATGTAGGTTTAAGCCGGAGTACGGATGGTGGAAAGACATGGGAAAAAATGCGTTTGCCACTGGCATTCGGAGAATATGGAGGACTGCCTGCTGCACAGAATGGGGTAGGAGACCCGTCTATTCTGGTAGATACAAAGACCAATACAATATGGATTGTTGCTGCATGGACGCACGGCATGGGCAATCAACGGGCGTGGGTGAGTTCGCATCCGGGAATGGATATGAATCATACGGCGCAATTGATGATGACAAAGAGTACTGACGATGGAAAGACGTGGTCGGCTCCGATCAACATCACGGAGCAGGTGAAAGATCCTTCCTGGTATTTCCTGCTGCAAGGACCGGGGCGTGGCATCACTATGCAAGACGGTACGCTGGTGTTTCCTATTCAGTTTATTGATGCCACACGTATACCCAATGCCGGTATTATGTACAGTAAGGACCGGGGACAAACCTGGAAAATACATAACTATGCCCGTACCAATACCACCGAGGCACAAGTGGCGGAAGTAGAGCCTGGTGTATTGATGCTGAACATGCGCGATAACCGGGGTGGAAGTCGTGCAGTATCTATAACCAGGGATTTAGGCGAAACGTGGACAGAACATATTTCTTCGCGGAGTGCTTTGCGTGAGCCAGTGTGTATGGCAAGTCTGATAAAAGTAGAGGCAAAGGACAATGTGCTTGGCAGAGATCTTTTGTTCTTCTCCAATCCTGATACAACGAAGGGAAGAAACCATATCACTATAAAAGCCAGTCTGGATGGAGGCGTAACCTGGTTGCCTGAACATCAGTTGTTGATAGACGAGGCCGATGGTTGGGGATATTCCTGTCTTACGTTGGTGGACAATGAAACGATTGGCATTTTGTATGAGAGCAGTGTGGCGCATATGACATTTCAGCAGATTAAAATAAAAGATATAGTGAAATGAGGCACATTGTATATAGCGTTGCATTTCTCCTGTTGCTTTGTACATTTCCTACAGTCCGGGCAGGTGAGATTCATTTCCTGCCAGAGCCGCAGCAAGTGAAACTGAGCGGTGAGCAGTTTGATATGAAACGGGTGAGGCTCGTCTCTTCCGTACTTGTTCCGCAACTGGAAGCATGGGTGACCGAAGCGGGAGGGACTGCCGATGAGTGCGCCTCTTCTGTAATTGAAATCCGGTTGGTTGAGAAACTGGAGGGGATACCCTTGAATGAAAATGAAGCATATCGCCTGACGGTACACAGAAACAAGATCAGGGTTGAGGCTATCACCGAACAAGGAGCTTATTGGGGATTACAAACATTGAACCAATTGTTGCAGCACCGGAGAGGAAAGACCTTTGTTCGGGGATGTGAGATTGTAGACTGGCCTGCTTTTCGGGTACGGGGATTCATGCAGGATGTAGGCAGAGGCTATATTTCTATGGACGAATTGAAGCGGGAGATCGACATGCTTTCTCGTTATAAAATCAATGTGTTTCACTGGCATCTGACAGAGAACCAGGCATGGAGGCTTGAGAGCAAGCTCTTTCCGGTATTGAATGACAGTTGTAATGTGACGCGCATGCCGGGCAAGTTTTATACGCAGGAAGAAGCCAAAGAGTTGGTTCGGTACTGTAAACAGCGTCAGGTATTGCTGATACCGGAGTTTGATATGCCGGGGCATAGTGCCGCCTTTGTACGGGCCTTTCGGCACGATATGCAGAGCGAAGCGGGAATGAAAATTCTTAAACTGCTGATGGATGAGGTCTGTGATGTTTTTGAGGTACCTTACCTGCATATCGGCACGGATGAGGTAGCCTTTACCAATCCGCAATTTGCGCCGGAGATGGTAGCCTATATCCGGGCAAAAGGCAAGAAAGTGATTTCCTGGAATCCGGGCTGGCACTACAAACCGGGAGAAATAGATATGACCCACCTCTGGAGCTACCGCGGAAAGGCGCAGGAAGGTATTCCTGCCATTGATTCAAGGTTCCACTACCTGAATCATTTTGACGTATTTGCCGATATAATAGCTTTGTATAACAGTCGCATTTACAATCAGCCTCAGGGTAGTGATGATATAGCCGGGGCTATCATGGCAGTGTGGCAGGATAGGGTAGTAGTGCCCGAGGAGAATGTGATCAGAGAGAATGCCTTTTATCCTAACATGCTGGCTTTTGCCGAGCGTTCGTGGAGAGGGGGAGGCTCCGAATATTTCGACCGGAACGGTACAGTTCTTCCGGGTGAAGACTCGGAGGAGTTTAAGAGCTTTGCTGATTTTGAAGAAAGAATGTTGTGGCACAAAGAGCATCATTTCAAAGGATATCCCTTTGCTTATGTGAAGCAGACAAATGTGAAGTGGAACATTACGGATGCTTTTCCCAATGGAGGAAATCCGGAACAGGCATTTCCACCCGAAGCCGGACTCAAAGATCAGTATATATATGATGGCAAAGCGTATAATGTGCGGCAGGCTATCGGTGCGGGTATCTATCTGCGTCATGTATGGGGTACGCTGGTCCCCTCTTTCTATAAAGAGCCGGCAGAAAACCATACGGCATATGCCTATACATGGGTATATTCGCCCAAAGCACAGGATGTGGGGTTGTGGGTGGAGTTTCAGAACTACGGACGTTCGGAGAAAGACTTACCTCCTCCAGCCGGAAAGTGGGATTATAAAGGGAGCCGCATCTGGCTGAACGATAGTGAAATACTTCCTCCTGTGTGGACGGCTACCCACACAAAGCCGGATAATGAAACGCCTTTGGGTAATGAAAACTTTACAGCCCGCCCTCCTTTGAAGGTACACTTGAATAAGGGGTGGAATAAGGTGCTGCTGAAACTTCCGGTAGGGAAATTTACGACTCCTCAGGTCCGTCTGGTGAAGTGGATGTTTACAACTGTTTTTGTCACGCTTGATGGCGAACATGCAGTAGACGGGTTGATTTACTCGCCGGAGAAAAAACTAAAATGATTTTGTATCTATTGAATTCAGATAAAAAAGGATGACGATGAATAAAGAAATTGACTTGTCCGTATCATGCTACGGGAAAACGAGAGAGTTAGTTTATGATTTGGTACTGCTTCCCTGGGGAGCTACCGAACCGCACAATCTGCATCTGCCTTATTTGACAGATTGTATCCTGGCACACGCCATTGCCGTTGATGCGGCAGAGCGCAGTAAAGAGTTGTATGGTGTGCGCTGTATGGTGATGCCTCCTGTAACTATGGGGTCACAAAATCCGGGACAGCGCGAGCTGCCCTTCTGCATACATGCCCGGTATGAGACTCAGAGGGCAATTCTTACGGATATCGTGGCTTCACTCCATACACAGGGCATTCGCAAAATGGTGATTATCAATGGACATGGCGGGAATAATTTCAAGAATATGATTCGCGACTTATCTGTTGATTACCCGGACTTCCTGATAGCTTGCAGCGAGTGGTTTGCGGTGCTTCCGGCAAGGGAGTACTTCGATCGGCCAGGCGACCATGCCGACGAGGTGGAAACTTCTGTGATGATGCATTATCACCCGGAGTTGGTTAATCTGGAAGAAGCCGGTGAGGGTAAATACAAACCATTTGCCATAAGTTCACTGCAAGAAAAGGTTGCATGGATTCCGCGAAACTGGCAGAAAGTATCTGAGGATACAGGTATCGGAGATCCCCGGCTGGCTACGGCAGAAAAAGGTAAAAGATACGCCGGGGCTGTGGTAGAAAAGTATGCGCAGTTGTTGGGGGAATTGGCGAAAGGAGATATATACTGAGTTTCACCACAGAGTAGCACAGAGTTTTAAATCTTTATTGAAACGCGGATTAACGCGGATTAATGTAGATTAAAAGCCTGTAGTTCTTTATCATCTATTTGTTTCCCTTTGCGAAAATTTGCGTTTATCTGCGTTTCAATAAAGATTTAACTCAGTGTTACTCTGTGGTAAAATCTTCCATGATTTATATATTATGAAAAAGTCCTCCCTCATAGTCCTGTCACTGATCGCCACTGTAATCACGGGCGGTCTACTTCCGGCATGTACCTCCTCTTCCGGGCAGGAGGCCGCCTCTTGTGCCATACGTATAGAGCATATCTCCGGTTTTCCGGATTATGAACCCGGATACTCTCTGGGAGTGTCGGCATGCTATGCCGGTTTTATAAACGACGATCTAATCATTGCAGGCGGTTGTAATTTCCCTGATATACCTGCTTCCGAGGGAGGTGAAAAACGTTTTTATAAAGGCATATATAGGGGCCTGCCCGCCAACGACTCTACATTGACATGGACCCAAATAGGTGAACTCCCCGTTGAGGCTGCCTATGGAGTAACGCTTTCACTGCCTCATAAACTAATCTTTGTAGGTGGCAATCATTCCGCAGGCGGGCTTTCTACTACCTACTCTTTGTCATTGAATGCCACAGGCGACGCTGCTATTCTTGACACATTGCCCGCGTTACCTTTTGCTTTAGATAATATGGCAGGCGCTGTTCTTGGGAATGTTCTTTATGTGTTCGGGGGTAACAAAGCAGGTGTTCCCTCTGCTTCTCTGTTCTCTTTGAGCATGGAGAATCCTGTTGAGGGCTGGAAGGAAGAGCCAGCCTTGCCCGGAGCTCCACGTGTGCAACCGGTTTGTACTGCTCAGGAGGATGCGCTCTACATTTGGGGAGGCTTTTCACCTTCCTTAGGAGAGAATCAGGAGGCCACGGTTGCTACGGATGGCTATCGGTATCTTCCGGCGTCGAAAACATGGGAACCCGTATCGGCACCTGTGGTCCCGGCCACAGGCGAACTTCTTACTTTGACGGGAGGGGCCTCCATAGCCTGCTCGGACAGTCTTATTCTTTGTGTAGGCGGAGTGAATAAAGAGATTTTTCTGGATGCAATCAGCGGAAGTTATAGCCGGGTTACTAAAGAAAATTATCTGACGCAACCCGTAAGCTGGTATCGCTTTAACAACCGCTTGATGGTATATGATATCCACCGGAACGGCTGGGATGAATGGGGACAATCTTCCGGTCTGGCACGTGCCGGTGCTGCTTTGGCAGGAAGGCAACAAGAAGTCTTCGTTATAGGTGGTGAGACAAAGCCCGGCATTCGTACAGCACAAATTTGCAAGATCGTAATTGAATGAACATTAAGAAGGAATAATTTATGAAGAACAAGTGGATTTTTATTGTGCTATTGCTTGTATCTGTTGCAGGCAATGCCCAGGAGCGGAAATACTCAACGTTTTATTATCAGCGGGCTACTTTGTTTGAAGAGTTACCCGTCACCTCGAAGGATATTATTTTTCTGGGAAACAGTATCACAAACGGAGCGGAGTGGGCCGAGTTGCTTGGCAATAAGCATGTCAAGAACAGAGGGATTAGTGGGGATGTCTGCATGGGAGTGTATGATCGTCTGGATGCGGTTCTGAAAGGGAAACCTGCAAAGATCTTTTTGCTGATCGGTATCAATGATGTAAGCCGGGGCACTCCGGCAGACACCATTGTGCAGCGCATCGGCATGATTGCCTCTAAAATAAAGGCAGATTCGCCCCGAACGAAGTTATATCTGCAAAGTGTACTCCCGGTGACCGATCATTATGGACTGTTTAAGGGCCACACTTCCCGTTGGGAAGAAGTAGAGAAGATCAACAAAGGGATACTCCGGCTGGCTACGGAGAGGGGGCTTACGTATATCGACCTTTACGCTCATTTTGTTGATCCGGTAACGGGGAAAATGAATATGGATGATACGAATGACGGATTACACCTGTTGGGTAAAGGTTATCTGAAATGGGTGGAGATTGTTAAACCTTATGTTAACGGAAAATGAGAAAGATAGTACTGAGTTATTTGCTGGTTCTTTGTAGCCTGGTTGCCGTAGCCCAAACGCCGGTAAGGGTGGCTTGTATAGGAAACAGCATTACGTATGGAGCCGGGATTGAAAACCGGGAACGGGATGCGTATCCTGTCCAGCTGCAACGGATGTTGGGAGAGGGGTATGTGGTAGGAAATTTTGGTAAATCAGGAGCTACATTGCTGAATAAAGGGCATCGTCCCTATATCGAACAGAAGGAATTTCAGCGGGCATTGACCTTTGCGGGAGATGTTGTTGTGATCCATCTGGGCATCAATGATACTGATCCGCGCGACTGGCCCAATTATCGTGATTATTTCGTCAGAGACTATCTGGCGCTGATCGACTCTTTCCGTGTAGCCAATCCGAAGGCGCGTATCCTGGTGGCGCGAATGACTCCCATAACCAACCGTCACTCCCGTTTTGAGTCGGGCACGCGCGACTGGCACGAACAGATACAACAGGCCATTGAAAGGGTGGCCGAGTTTGCCGGGGCACAACTGATAGACTTTCATACTCCCCTTTATCCTTATCCCTTTATGCTTCCGGATGCGGTACATCCCACTGCCGAAGGAGCAGGGATTCTGGCACAAACGGTTTGCTCGGCCATAACCGGTGATTATGGTGGCCTTCGTCTGCCGCAGGTATACAGTGATAACATGGTATTACAACGTGATTGTCCGTTGGAAGTGCGGGGTATTGCCAATGCCGGAGAGGAAGTAACGGTAAGCATTGCCGGACAAAAGCAACGGGCTAAAACCGGATCTGACGGACAGTGGTGCGTGCGTCTGAAACCCATGCAGGCGGGAGGCCCTCATACACTTGCTGTTGCTGCCGGAAAGACCCGGTTACACTTTTCCAACGTGTTGGTAGGAGAAGTATGGCTTTGTTCGGGGCAGTCCAATATGGAGTTTATGTTGAAAGAAGCCTCTACGGCCCGGATGGATATTCCTCAAAGTGACAATAATAACATTCGTTTGCTGGATATGAAAGCCCGTTGGCGTACCAATCCAGTAGAGTGGGAGGAGTCCGTACTCGATTCTCTAAACCATTTGCAGTATTATAAAGATAGCCAATGGACGGTTTGTACGTCGGCCAGTGCTGCTGATTTTTCTGCTGTGGCATACTATTTCGGGAAGATGTTGCAGGATAGCCTGCATGTACCCGTTGGTTTGATTTGCAATGCAATTGGTGGTTCGCCCACAGAAGCGTGGGTGAGCAGGCATGCATTGGAGTTTCACCTTCCTATCATGTTTCGCAATTGGACGAAGAATGATCCGCAAAACTGGATACGCGCACGCGCTACGCTGAATGTTAAGAAATCGACGAATAAGTTTCAGCGTCACCCCTATGAACCATGTTATCTGTATGAGTCCGGCATCCTCCCGTTGGATAGATTTCCGGTGAAAGGAGTGATCTGGTATCAGGGAGAATCCAATGCTCCCGATTACGAGACGCACGAGAAGCTGTTCCACCTGCTTGTAGATAGCTGGCGCAAGAATTGGGAAAATCCGGAACTTCCGTTTTACTACGTACAGCTCTCTTCCATGGACCGTCCTTCGTGGCCGTGGTTTCGCGATAGCCAGCGCAGGTTGCTGAAGGAGGTATCTTATACGGGTATGGCTGTTTCGAGCGATCAGGGTGATTCGCTGGATGTACATCCTAAGAATAAGAAACCGGTGGGCGAGCGTCTGGCACGTCAGGCATTGAACCGTACGTATGGCATGAAAGCGGTTGTACCTTCCGGACCCTTGTTCCGCAGTGCAGAGTTCCGCAAAGGGGCTGCTTATGTTTCGTTTGATTTTGCCGATGGAATGTCTTCTTCGGATGGCAAAGTGTTGCGGACTTTTGAAGTGGCAGAAACCGAAGGGCTCTTCTATCCGGCCAAAGCCGAGATCGTTGGCGATCGGATAAAAGTATATAGCGATCAGGTGAAGCATCCCCGTTATGTGCGTTATGGCTGGCAACCTTTCACCCGTGCCAATCTGGTGAATGCTCAGGGGCTGCCGGCTTCTACTTTCCGATCTTATTAAGAGAGAGGAAATACCTGCTGTATAACATCTCCGAATACCCTTTTACAGGCAAGGCGTTGCCTGTATGCTGTTCATATAGCGTCTTTTTGCTGCTGATTTCATAGGCTCTGTTCTGTGATATTCCGGAAGCCGGAAGAAAACTCATTACTTCACGAACCCCTCTATCCTTTTTTTTGTTATAAATGTATATTGAAGATGTATATACCTTAAAAAAAAGAGATATCATGAAACAACACCACACTACACATTTGAGATTTTTTCTCTTATGTCTCTTTTCTCTGTTTCTTTTTTCGGATGTCGTGGCCCAGAAGCCCGGATTAGTTCCGCTCGATTCTTTAATAACCGTAGGATATGCCACCGGAAGTATTAAAAATCTGTCTGGTTCCGTTGAGAAGATCACCGAGTTACAGATGAACCGGGATCAGATCACGAATCCTCTCGATGCAATCCGTGGCCGTGTGCCGGGGTTAACCATACAACGGGGAACAAACGGGCAGGCCGCCCTGGATGCCGTTCGCTTGCGGGGTACCACCTCTTTGACCAGTGGCAACGATCCGTTGATCATCGTCGACGGGGTATTTGGCGATTTGAATATGCTTACCTCCATTTATCCCACTGACATCGAAAGTTTTACTATCCTGAAAGATGCCTCCGAAACTGCCCAGTACGGTTCCCGTGGGGCTTCCGGTGTCATAGAGGTGACTACCAAAAAGGGTATTAGCGGCAAAACCCGCGTCAGCTATAATGGTAGTTTCGGTATAACCTCCGTTTACAAGAATCTCAGCATGCTATCGGCAAACGGCTTTCGGCAGGTGGCCGGTGAGCGGGGACTTTCCATTCTGGATTTGGGAAACAATACCGATTTTCAGAAAGAAATAGAACAAACCGGATTTCAGCAGAATCATCATGTCGCCTTTTATGGCGGTTCCGATGCCTCCAGCTACCGTGTCTCCCTGGGATATGTAGACCGGCAGGGGGTGATACAAAATCAGGATATGAGGAATTTTACATCCAACATGAATATGAGCCAGAACATTTTTGGCAACTTTATCCGTTGCGAGTTAGGCATGTTTGGCTCCGTGCAGAAGAACCATAACTTGTTCGATTACCAGAAGACATTTTACTCTGCGGCTACTTTCAATCCCACCTTTCCCAATCATAAGAATACGGAAACCGGTTCGTGGGATCAGATCACAAGTGCCAGCCAGATCACCAACCCGCTGGCATGGATGGAAGTGAAAGACCATGATGCTACTTCTCACATCAGTACACATGCCCGGCTGACGTTCAATCTGATGGATGATCTAAAGCTCGTCATGTTTGGTGCATACACCTACAATATTGTAGAGAACTCCCAGTATCTCCCCACATCGGTCTGGGCACACGGGCAGGCATACAAAGGGACGAAGAAGATGGAGTCTCTACTTGGCAACCTGATGCTGAGCTATAAAAAGAACTGGCGGAAACACTTCTTTGATGTGCTGGCACTTGCCGAACTTCAGAAGGAGACCTATACCGGATATTATACCACCGTCACAAACTTTAGTTCCGACCAGTTTGGATATGACAACCTTCAGGCAGGTGCAATCCGCCTTTGGGAAGGTACGAATTCTTATTATGAAGAGCCACATCTGGCTTCCTTCATGGGGCGTTTCAATTATACCTATGCCGACCGCTATATTCTTACCGTGAATGCCCGTACAGATGCTTCCTCCAAGTTCGGGAGCAATCATAAGTGGGGCTTTTTCCCTTCCGTATCCGCAGCATGGGCGGTGAGTGAAGAGGAGTTTATGAAGCGTATCCCTCTGGTTGACAATCTGAAACTACGTGTAGGTTACGGATTGGCGGGAAATCAGAACGGGATAGATTCATACACCACCCTCGGATTGGTGAGACCCAACGGGGTAGTGCCTGTGGGCAATTCGGCAGTAGTTACCTTGGGAGAGATGCAGAATATAAACCCCGATTTGAAGTGGGAGGTGAAACATACGTTTAATGCCGGGGCAGACTTAGGGATGTTTGGCAACCGCCTGCTACTCTCTGTCAATTACTACAACTCAAAGACCACCGATATGCTCTATCTTTATAACGTCAGTGTGCCTCCCTTTACCTACAACACGCTGCTGGCAAATATCGGTTCCATGCGTAACAGCGGTACCGAGATAGCCATTGGTATCACTCCACTCAAAACGCCGGATATGGAACTGAATATCAATGCCAATATTACCTTTCAGCGCAACAAACTACTCTCTTTGAGCGGTACCTATAATGGCGAGAATATCTCGGCACCGGAGTATAAAAGCCTGGCAAGCCTTGACGGTGCAGGCTTTCATGGAGGATACAATCACATCGTCTATCAGATAGTGGGACAACCGCTCGGTGTTTTTTATCTTCCGCACAGCAACGGGCTTGTATCCGATGGCGATGGCGGATATACCTATGGCATAGCCGATCTGAACGGAGGAGGCATCAGTCTTGAAGACGGTGAAGACCGCTATGTGGCAGGGCAGGCAGTACCCAAAACTTTACTGGGGTCTAACATCAGTTTCCGTTACAAGCGTTTTGATATTTCGGTACAGATCAACGGAGCTTTCGGACACAAGGTCTACAACGGCACTTCGCTGACTTATATGAATATGAACATCTTCCCCGATTATAATGTGATGGAAGAGGCCCCCCGGCGAAATATAAAAGATCAGACCGCCACCGATTACTGGCTGGAAAAGGGAGATTACGTCAACTTCGATTATCTTACCATCGGCTGGAATGTCCCGTTAGCAAAGGCTCAGAAGTATATCCGGTCACTTCGTCTGGCATTTACGGTCAATAACCTGGCTACCATCAGCGGCTATTCCGGACTTTCGCCGATGATCAATAGTTCCACCGTCAACTCTACATTAGGAGTAGATGATAAACGTGGTTATCCGCTGGCGCGGACTTATACAGTAGGTTTGAGTATTAACTTTTAAAAAGGAGCTACGATGAAACGTTCATTTATATATATAGCATGTTTTCTGCTGTTATCACTGGCGCAACTATCCTGTGATGACTTTTTACGTGAGAAACCGAGAGACCGCATCTTTGAGGAAGAAGCATATAAAAACTTGTCCGACTTGTATCTCAATGCAGTCGCCTCATTGTACAACAATATTGGCGGATACAGTGACAGCCAGGGCTTGCAGGGCACCGGACGCGGTATCTACGATCTGAATACCTTCACTACCGATGAGGCTATAATGCCCACCCGGGGTGGCGACTGGTATGATGGTGGTTTCTGGCAGGGGCTTTATCTGCACAATTGGGGTGTCAATAATGATGCTATACAAGCCACCTGGGAATATTTGTATAAAGTGATAGGTTTAAGTAATAAATCGCTGGAAAGAATAGCGCAGTATGCCGGGACGCACAACGACAGGGAGTTAGTGGCCTATGAAGCAGAGGTGCGAGCATTACGTGCCCTGTATTACTATCATCTGGTAGATTTGTTTGGAAATGTTCCGTTGGTATTGTCTTCTTCTATGCCGGTGAAAGAAGTGAAACAGTCCACCCGCCAGGAGGTTTATGATTTTGTTGTACGCGAGTTACAGCAGTCGGCTCCCGAACTGAGCACTGCCCATAGCAATCTGCCCGGTACTTATTATGGACACATTACCCGCCCCGTTGCCCATTTCCTTTTGGCTAAACTGGCTCTGAATGCAGAGGTATATACCGATAATGACTGGACGGACGGCATACGCCCGGATGGCAGAAACATCTATTTTAATGTAGGTGGTGAAGAGCTTAATGCCTGGCAGACCGTTGAGGCTTATTGTGATTCTGTCACGAAGTCCGGTTACCGGCTTGAAGAGGATTATACCACCAACTTTGCCGTATTCAACGAATCATCGGCCGAGAATATCTTTATTATACCGATGAATAAGAACCTGTACACCAACCAGATGCAATATCTCTTCCGTTCGCGTCACTACAACCATGCCAAGGCATATGGCTTGAGTGGAGAGAATGGTTCAAGTGCCACCATTGAGGTTCTGAAAACCTTTGCCTATGGCACTCCTCAGGTTGATCCCCGTTTTGACAAGTGCTACTTTGCCGGCATTGTTTATGACTTGAAAGGAAACGTTGTGAGGCTGGACGACGGTACGATACTTGAATACCTACCCTGGGAGGTGGCTTTGGATATATCCAATGAGCCTTATGAGAAGACAGCAGGAGCCCGTATGAAGAAGTACGAAGTAGATGATACGGGCACGAAAGACGGTAAACTGATGGAGAATGATATTGTGCTTTATCGCTATGCCGACGTGCTGCTGATGAAGAGTGAAGCAAAAGTCCGCAACGGAGAGAACGGTGATGAAGAGTTGAACCGGGTACGTTCCCGTGTGGCTGCTCCTTACCGGGAAGCTACCTTGAATACCCTTCTTGATGAGCGCCAACTGGAATTTGCCTGGGAAGGCTGGAGGCGACAGGATCTTGTGAGGTTTGGATTATTCACCCGTCCGTATAGCAGCCGGCCACAGTTGGCTGGCGAAGCGAGTGGGTATACTACGGTATTCCCCATACCGGATAAGGTGAGGCGTATGAATCCGAATCTGGTTCAGAATCCGGGGTATAAATAAGGATATAACGTATTCCGGAGTAAGAATAGCTACCTGTCGGTACATTTTCTAATGTTAACAGGTAGCTGTTTTTTTATCTGTATATATCAACAGAACGTTGTTGGGTGGTAGAAAAGATGTTAATAAACATATGCCGAAAATGTAAAAAAAAAGCATAAATAGTTGTTTGTTAGCTTTGTTTTCGTAATTTTACAAATTCCTTTTTCCCTTTGTTCTTAATGAACTCGTAACAAGAGCACTGACTTAACTTAATAGAAGATATGAAAAATTGTACTTTGTTATTCCTTTTGTTTTTTATGATAACACCAGGCTGCTTAGCTCAGCAGCTATCAAAAGAGGCTTCACAGCCCCGATCTGGTGATGTGCTTTATAAGATACAACAAGACTATACTACTTCCGGGGCAAAAGGTTCAGGAGTAGTATGGGATTTTCGTACACAAAAAGCAGATAATGACACCTACAGAGTTGGTTATACCGGTAAGATTGATTCTGTACTTTGTCTATCAGAATCCCGTACACAATACAAGTACCGGCTTTCCACTGATTCGTTGCTTCTTATAGGCTATGAGAATGCCAATGCCCGGGTAGACAACAGGTTTCCGATGATTGCCCTGCACTATCCATTTGCCTATGGCGATTCTATCAGCTCTTATTTCTATGGTGAAGGGAGTTATAGCCATTCTTTAGGCATCTCTTCCTACGGTTTTTCTTCCGTTGTGGCCGATGGATTAGGGTGTTTGCTACTTCCCGACACGGATACTTTGCGGCAAGTTCTTCGTGTTCGTCGTGATCAGTATATAGGGCAGACTTACTATGCCAATAGGCATTCTACTCCCTGTATTGACAGTATTCCTCATTTATCCGATACTATACAGGTATGGTTGCAACGAGACCCTGCTACCTGGCATGTTGTCCATTGCCAGTGGTATGCTCCCGGCTATCGTTATCCGGTATTCGAAACCTTTGAAAATTCTATATATAAGTCCGGTATTTTACACAAACACTTCAATACCTCCTTTTATTATCCCCTTACAGAACAGCAATATCTGAAAGATGATCCGGAAAACCGTGCTATTCGTGAACAGTTAGCGGTCGTTGCAGAAAAAACTCCCGGACAGAATTCGGAAAACAATCCTTCCGTATCAAGACCTGGGTACAGGTCTTTTCTGTTGGATTATACGTTGGTTCCCGGGAAACAATTGACACTGAACTATCAAATGAATGAACCGGTACAGTTGGAGGTGATTCTTACTACAGTTTCGGGTATTGTTATCCACTATCAGTCTCCTCACATAGTTTCTGCGGGGGGGTATTCTGAGAAAATAGATGTTTCGCAGAGCGGAGACAAAGAGTTTATTCTTAGTACTATTGTGAATGGAAAGCAAGAGTCCCGAAAAATAATGTAATAGTGACCTTAAAACTAATTATGTATGAAGATAATAACAATATTTATTTCTGCACTTTTGTACTGTTGTCTTTTGGGAGCACAAAAAGGGCAATCGTTATTTAAAGATATTACTCCTTCTCCCAATTCGTGTGCATTAGCGCAATATGTTGACTATCCGGTATCCCTGTATACCGGAACTCCTTCCATCAATATTCCTATTCATACGATTGAAACAGGGCCTTATAGCTTTCCGATAAATCTTAGTTACCACGCTTCGGGTATCCGGGTTGCACAAGAAGCTACTTGGGTGGGATTGGGCTGGTGCTTGAATGCCGGCGGTGTGATAACACGTACAATCCGGGGGAAAGATGATCTTGGTACCGGATATTATTATAATGAGACGGATATTCCTGATGTAGTGGATGGTTCGGTAGATTCGGAGTATATAAGAATGTCTCATGAATATGGTACTCCTTTTCCGTTTCTGTTCCCCAGATTATCGCGGGATGCCGAACCGGATGTATTTTATTATAACTTTGGTGGATATACAGGCCGTTTTTATTGTAAATTGGGAGGGCATAAACTGCAACAGGAGAATCCGGGAAGCGGGTTTATCTATTCTAATCCGGAAGATAATCTGAAGATCGAGGAGATTGAACTACAAGGAACGACTACTTTTATCGGATTTCGAGTAACTGTTCCTGATGGTACCAGTTACTGTTTCGTGCAACCGGAGATAAAATATTCTCGTTCATATACAGAGTCGAATGCCAGTATGTCAAGTATTGAAGGTAATTTTGAACAAGGTGATATAGATCCCAGTAATCCGGCAGATAATCATGTGACGGCTTGGTATCTGAAAGATATCTACTATCCAAATGGCGACCGGATTACTTTTGAATATGATGAAGAGTTGAATGCTTATGTGTCTCCGGTGAGAGTATCGCAACATATATATACAATATTGGCACAAGATGGAAAGAAATTTCCGTATGATACATTTACTCCCAAGGCTACTTACTCTGCTGACCTGACTGTAGAATATCCCCGTCTGAGGCGTATTAGCTGGAAAAACGGGCATATTGATTTTGTTGCAAGCCAGGATAAAAGAGAAGATGTACGTTCTTTGTATTATTATAAACATAACGCTGATTGGGGTAATCATTTCCCGGCTCGTGCATTGCAGGAGATTAAAATTTGTGGCTCAGATAAAGAACCTCAGCCTTTGAGTAAGTACTACTTTCATACCTCCTATTTTACTTCATCAGATTCGTGTAAGAATTACCTGTCGCTTCGGCTGAGACTGGATTCTATAACTGTAACCGGGACAGAGGCACGTAGTGTTATGTATCGCATGGAGTATGACACAACCCATCTTCTTCCTCGTAAGAATAGTTTTTCTTGTGATCATTGGGGATATTACAACGGTATAAAGAACAATTGCCTTTATCCTTCGATGATTACGGATCAGGATTATGAGGGTTTTGCACATAATATCATTATTCCAAAAGGAACTCATTTGCCTGGTGCCAATCGTGGCACACTGCCCGATTATGTAACTTCTTGCATGTTAACGGCCTTTGAGACACCCGAGGGCGGACGTACTGAGTTCACTTACGAACCAAAAGCCATTGATGGAGAAAAAGTAAAAATACCTTTGTCTGATGAAGGTACCTGGAAGGAAACATTACGGTTTGTAAAACCTGCCAGTGAGCATTTGAAAACCAGCCGGTTTTATATGCCGTTTGACGGATATGTGGATTATGATTTCATGTATGGTGGTAATGAATTTCACGCAGAGGAAGAGAAGGGAACTGTTATTTTTGGTTTTCGTGATCGCAGGCATACGGCAAAAGATATAAATTGGGATGACCGGTCAATCCGGGGGCGTAAAGTTTATCTGACAGAAGGTTTTTACACTTTTGATATGCAGTCAAATACTACTGTTGTGGAACAAACGGCAACTTTAAAGTTATATAAGGTTCCTTATTATAAAGGGTTGCCTCTTGCTGGTGGAGTTCGTATAGCTCAGATCAAATCACCGTCAACTCTCCGGAAATATCAATATATGAATGATAATTGGAAAAGTTCGGGCATTCAGATACGTAACCCTTTATACGCTGTCCGTGAAGTCTCTCTTTGCTATGATGTTTCACCTGCAGATCCCGGTAATTATTATGTGGCTGGTCGTACGGTTGTATTGAACCGTTCTTCCGGTTCTGTTAATCCAATGGAAAGCCCGACAGCCGGAGTAGCGGTTGGTTATAGCCAAGTAAGTGTATTGACAGATACATTGCGGGAAGACTTTTATTATTATAACAGGAAAGAGAAAGATGGAGCAGTTCCCGGATTTCCGGGAGAATTCATTTTTCAAAATGGGAAATTGCGTCGACATTGTATCTATGAAAACGAAAGAATGACAAAAGCTACTTACTATACTTATCAGGAACGGGAGATTATGAGATTAAAGGCGCTTCGGGAGGACCCGGGTAATTTCTTTGTTATTTCGAAGTACCATATTCCGATCACATTCTGTGCTGTGTCTCATCAGTATGATTCAATTATCGATATTCACGGAACGACTCCGGTTGTTCGTAATTTGATGAATAGTTATCTATACAACACAACCAACTTCCAGCCTCGGACTATAACTAAAAAAGTAACAGACCGGAATCTGAATGAAACTCATGAGATATTTTATTCTGTTGATTTTAAAGATCGTTCACCTTATAAAGAGATGTGTGAGAAGAATTTAGTCTGTACACCTGTTGAAGAGAATTTTCGTAAAGGGGCACAAAATCGATTAGTTCGGAAAACGCTCCATACATACAAGGAGAATAATAAGAATAGTCAGTTTGTTCCGGAAGCCGATTATATTTATTATCAACCATTTGGTAAGGAAGAACCTTCTTCTTTATATGGCGATATGAGCTTGTTTGGAAAAGCGGAAACTACCTATGCAGACTATGACCCTCAGAGTAATTGCACCTCTATACAAAGCCGGATGGGGCAGACGGCTGTTTATGTGTGGGGATATAAGTCACAATATCCTATTGCACAAATTTTTAATGCGACTATAGAAGAGGTAAAAGCGCAAGGAATTGATGTTGACGTTATCGGGCGTTCCGATGAACCGACTCAGGCACAGTGGCAGGCTTTGCATACCCTTCGCACTAAACTTCCACGTGCGGAAGTTATTATAATGACTTATCGTCCGTCAGTGGGCATCACTTCAAAGACAGATGGACGGGGTATCACCACTTATTATGAATATGATGATATGGGACGCCTGAACTGTATACGGGATAATGACCATAACATCATTCAAACAAATCACCTTAAAATGGCTACTGAAAAATGAAACGCACATTAATTATATATAGTCTTTGCTTGCTGCTTGTTCATGTGGCAGTACGCATTTGCGCTCAGGAGAATAGTATCACTTCTCACATTTTGCGTGAGCCGGTTCAGGAGTTGTCAGCAGTTAATGAAAACAATTCCCTCACTACTATTGAGTATTATGATTCTGCCGGCCGGTTAATTCAAAAGCTTCAGAAAGGGATTAGTCCTGATAAAGGGGATTTGGCAAACTATATCGTTTATAATACGGTTGGCCAGAAATCACAAGAGTATCTTCCGTTTCCTTTTTCCGGTAATAACGGGGCTTTTGTTTCTCATGCAAATTTTGAGTCTTCAGGTAGTGCATGGTCTCATGATTATTGTTATGAACCTGTTATCGGAGGGCAGTTGCGAGAAGTTTCGGGGCTTCATTTAGGTGGTAAAAATGTTACTTATAAGTATCGGCTGAGCACTTCTGCTATACCGGAGTTGAATGCTTTTGAATTCAGAATGCAAGGGCCCACTACACTTGAAAAACGTATAGCAGCGACAGGGGCCTATCAGGTTACCTGGGAAACGGATGAGGATGGCCATCAAACTTTGCTTTTTGTGGATAATAACGAACGTACAGTGTTGAAGCGTCAAATAGGAGAAGACGGATATCATGATACTTATTCTGTATACGATAATTATGATCGTCTTTGTTGTGTTCTTCCCCCTGCTGCTGTAGACGGATATACCTCTTTCAACAATCAAAGTCTGTCTGAGGGGAATTATCTTGATTTATATGCCTATTTTTATATCTATGATGATGATAACCAATGTGTGGAAGTGAAATATCCGGGTGCAGACTGGATCTATACAGTATATGATGGAGATCATCGCCCGATTCTGATACAAGATGCTAACAGGAGAGTAAAAGGTGAATGGAGTTTCATTAAATATGATGGGCTTGGACGGGCCGTTGTAGAGGGGACGGTCAAAGATAGCCGTAGCCGTGAAGAACTGGCAGCACTCTACCGGGATGTACTGATACGCGAAAATTACAGGGGCGCTTCCGGTTCATGCATGGGTTATTCCGACAATGTGAAACTGGGGCAGGGAGGATATACATTCATTTGTGTTCGGTATTATGATACCTATGATTTTACAGAACTTACTGCAGAGTGGCCCTCTGTCGACATTTCCACTTCCGTTTCTGCAAAAGGATTGCAGACAGGGGTGTTTGAATCTGTATTGAATCTTCCGGATAAAGGGCGGTATACAGTCAGTCGGTATGATGATAAAGCGCGGTTACTTACTCAGTCTTCAAAAGAAACATTATCTGGCAATAGCCTGTCTGTAAATTATAATTACAACTTTCAGGGGGCATTGATACAGAGTGAATCGCATTATGACAATCGTTACTCTTTGAAGTCGAATTATACCTATGACCATGCCGCACGTGAAAAAAGCAGTACCTATGCTTTAGGATATGGGGCAACTCGGCATACTTCTCCTTTGCGTACATTTAATTACGACTCTTACGGACGTGTTATTGAAAAGCAATTGCAGGGTGATAAAGTTGCAGTGATGTATAATTACCAGAATGATGGGACTCTATATAATATTATCAGTACGAGCCGGTTTAATGAAACTCTTTATTATGGGAATTCTATGTTGCCCTATCAACTCTCTCGTTGCTACAATGGTAATATAGCCGATATCTCTATTAGTCAGGATGGCCGTTCTTATTTTTATCATTTTGATTATGACGAATTCAATCGTTTGACTTCAGGCATGATGTACGGGATGAGTGGTAGCCGTTTAAAGAATGATGAGTTCTATAGTTATGATAAGATGGGTAATATCACGTCTTTATATCGTTTGGAGGAAGCAGGAACTGTAAATGGTTTGGATATTCATTATCGGGGTAATCAGCTATTGAAGGTGACCGATGACAACAAAAGTTTTCATGGCACTTATGATTTCGCCATTTATCCCGATCTTGCTGATAGCGAACAAGAGTATTATTATGATGGTAATGGCAATGAAACAGCTAATCTTGACAAGAATATTGTGGCAGTACGCTATAATATCCTTAATCTACCAGATACGGTACAATTTGGTGATGGCAACCGTATCGTAAATTATTATCTGTCAAGTGGTATCAAGTTGGGCAGTATTTCCCGTACTTATACCACTCCGCTCTCCGTACCCTTGGATAAGATAACCAATAGTACCGATCCTTTTGTAGAAACTAAAGAGTGGCGTAATGGAGAAATGCACTACAAAGGTGATGTTGCGGAACGGATAGATATTCAGGATGGTTATTTGCAATTATGTGTAAATAAAACATCTGGCAATTTGGATTCTCTTAAATCTTATGCGTATGTTTGCGATCATTTGGGTAGCGTCCGCCAGGTTTGCGATGCTGTGACAGGCAATGTAGTCCAGAGTTTAGAGTATTACCCGTCCGGATTGATCTTTCGTAGCACGAACTATGATCTTCAACCAGATAAATATACGGGCAAGGAGTTGATCTCCATGCATGGTTTGAATCAATATTATTCAAAGGCACGCATGCAAGAGTTTCAGATCCCTCATTTTACAACCCGGGATCCGTTGTGCGAGAAATATTATGATCTAAGTCCGTATGGATACTGTGCAGGGAATCCGATGAGGTATGTGGATCCGACAGGAGAGTATATTGAATCGGCATGGGATATAGCCAGCCTTGCAATGGGAGTTAAAAGCTTCGTCAGTAATGTACAAGGTGGTAATGTTGTTGGGGCGATTGTTGATGGAGTAGGGATAGTGCTTGATGCCGCTGCTGTCGCTTTACCTGTGATTCCAGGCGGAGCGGGAGCAGCAATAAAAGGTGTTCGTGCTATAGATAAAGCAGTGGATGCTGCTAAAACTGCAGATAAGGCTGTGGATGGTGTGAGTGCAATGAAGCGAGGGATACAAAATGAAGCTAAAGTGTTAGAGAGTATAGGTGAGGTTAAGAATACAGCTAAATACACGGTTAATTTGACAAGAAGAGAAAAAGTAACCGTTATCCCGGATGCCATAACTAATGCAAAGGTTATTGAAGTTAAAGATGTTAAGTCTCTTTCTAATACCAAACAGATACGAGGAGAACGTCAGGTTGCACAGGATTTAGGGAAAGATTTTACAATAATAACAGGAGAGAAAACTCATGTATCCGGTAATATACCGACTGAGGAAATAATAAGGAGAAAAGATATTGGTCCACAATAAAATAGATTTAATAAATTATGGGAAATTTTGATTATAAAAATATTTGTTTACAGATTAAGACAAGGGAAAACTTCACAGATTCAATGTTTGTTGAGTTTATGAAAGATTGGAATTTTACGGAAAAAGAGTACGATAAATTTTTAGATACTATTGGGGATAGTAATATTTCCAATAAATATTCTATGCGAATAGTTGATTTTTTTATTAATTATAAAGATGGGGTTCTTCTTCCTGATAGGTGCGGACCATACGAACCGCTGAGTTATAATTTTAATAAAAATGATACCTCTGATCCTATAGAGTGGTTGAGCTTCCCTGCCGGTTCAGTGTTATTAAAAAAAAGATATAAATATACTGCTGAAATAAAAAATGACTACTTTGCAATAATATTCTCAAATGGAAAAGTATTGATACCCAAAAGGGTACTTCCTGAATATTTAGGGAAAATCACATTTTGGTTTAGCAAACAGCGAAAAATCGATATGGTGTTTTTAGAGCAGCTTTTAAGGGACTTATGTACTTATTTGGACGCGGATAACGGTATAATCTTTGATCAAGAAACTGATGAGATTTTGTTGGACATATTTTAATGATAACACGCCTGTTGTATATCGTTTGTATTTATAATGTGAGATGAATTGTCTGTTAATCAATGAAATTCTTTTTACTCATACTTATAATTTACAAGGTTTGAAAAATATTGAACAGTGAAAGTGTTACAAAAAGAAATGGTATTTTGGTCCACAATAAAATTAATAAGTTATAGAAAGTTTTGATTATAAAAGGAGTTGATTTCCATGCATGGTTTGAATCAATATTATTCAAAGGCACGCATGCAAGAGTTTCAAATCCCTCATTTTACAACCCGGGATCCGTTGTGCGAGAAATATTATGATTTGAGTCCGTATGGATACTGTGCGGGGAATCCGATGATATATGTGGATCCGGATGGACGATTTATTGGAACTGCCATTGGAACATTCATTGGAGGGTTAAAAGGCGCATATGAAGCTCATAAAAATGGTACGGATGTTTGGGCAGGGGCTGTAGAAGGGGCAGTAGCTGGTGCTATAACCGGTGCGGCTGTAGATCTGGCTGTTGCAGCTACGGTTGCTACAGGGGGTGGAGCTTTAGTCGTAATTGGAGTAGGTGCTGTTGCAGGAACGGTTGGTGGAGCTACAGGGGCAATTGCGGGAGATGTTACGGGACAGGTAGTATCAGCAATAAGAAAAGATAATACTCTTTCTCAAGCAGTAAGTAATGTTTCGACAAATAATTTTGCAGATAAGGCTAAAGGTGGAGCCATAAGTGGGGCTATAAATGGTTTAAGTGGTGGATTGTTAGGGGTAATGGGAAAAGCAGCTACTTCATCTGCACAGGTTATTCAAGGAACTATGTCCAAAAACATAACAACAGCTACTATATTAACCGAACAAGGTGCGACTCAAGGAACTGTAAATACAGCCGTAAATGGCATAACACAAGGGATGGGTACTGTAGTAGCTAATACAACAAAATCAATGATAAAAGTGGAAGCTGTGACATCAGTAGTAACTGAAGTTTCAACAAAATTAGTAGAAGAACATTTAAAAAATGGAGGGCGTTAAAATGAAATTGTTTGTGAAGTTAGTGTTTAGTATTGGTTTTTTGTTTTTAGGAGGAGGTTTTTTACTTGCTTTTTTACAATATATAGCATACAATGGTTTTGGTGATATTTTTGAATATGTTAAGCCGGAGTATCTTGAAACGCGTGTTGAAATAAATTCTATTAGAGAAACTAAAACGATCATCTATAACTACACTATAGATAAAAAAACTATGAATCAAAGCAGTCTATTTATATACCAACAATAGCTGAATGTGATTTTTATGAAAGCAATGTGTATTATAATAAACAAATACCTTGCCTGAGTTATATTGGAAAGAAAGGATTAAAATTAAGGAGTACTAAAATAGATATGTGCATTACCGGTTTTTTTCTTTTTGTTTATTTTTCTGATATATAAGTATGCCGACATGGATAAATGGATTGGAGTCTATACAAGAGGAGAATACAAGAGTAGCAGGCCAAAGAAGGAGTAGTTTTTCTTATCTTTGATACAGTCCGAGGTTATTTATTTGACTGTAAACAGATTAAAAAGAATCCGCGTGAGGTGTGGGCAACGGATAAGAAATTAGTAAGCCTCTGTGGAACACCATGTTTATCACGCTTTCAAATAACTCTTTTACTGGGTATAAAGGTAACATTTATTCTGGAAAAAGCAGTCAGTTTCGGTCGGAATCTGCCTTAAATCTTATCATTTCATAATCCGTGACATAGATACGGATACTCGACATAGAAAACCGGAGTTTCCATAGCCACAGGCAAAGGTAGTCCGTGTTCCTGGACTAATAAAGTACGTACTTTTTTAATGATTGATAATCAATATGTTTGGGTGAAAGAACCACTTTGTCATAATAGGATTTGGTAGTTCTTTGAGGAAGATAAAAAACGCAGGATAACACTAATTTTCATAAACAAATCCTATACTCTACAGTAAAATGAATTATATGAAAATTTGCATTAGCCTGCGTTTGAATAATATGAAACAAATACTAATGTGCTTAATCAAAGAAGCTCTTGAACTTCTTAAAGATCTTTTCCTTCACAGAAGTATTGGGCTTGAAATTATCAGAAGTATCCAGCTTTTCAAGTGTACTCTTTTCTTCTTTTGTTAATGCTTCGGGCACGTAGACACTTACATTTACCAATAAATCTCCTGTACCATATCCATTAACACTTGGTAAGCCTTTGCCACGCAAACGAAGCACTTTACCCGGCTGTGTACCCGCATCAATCTTTACTTTTACCTTTCCGTCGATGGTAGGTATCTCAACAGCTCCTCCCAAGGCTGCTGCCGGGAAACTGAGAAGTAAGTTGTATACCAAATCATTTTCATCACGGAGCAGGCTTTCGTGTGGCTCTTCTTCAACCAGGATGAGTAAATCACCCGGTACACCGTTGTGTTTTCCGGCATTACCTTTTCCACTCATGGAGAGTTGCATGCCTTCTGCTACGCCGGCCGGAATCTTAACGGTTACCACTTCTTCTCCATATACGATACCGTCACCGCTACACTCCTTACACTTGTTCTTAATGATTTTACCTTCACCATTACAAGTGGGGCAGGTGGTGCGGGTCTGCATCGTACCCAAAATAGTCTGTTGGTTACGAATTACCGATCCGCTACCTTTACAGGTCGGACAAGTCTCAGAACCACCGTTACCTTCTGCACCCGTTCCATGACAGTGTGTACAAGGCACATACTTTTTCAGCTTGAACTTCTTTTCTACTCCGGTAGAGATTTCTTTCAGCGTCAGTTTTACTTTCACACGAAGATCAGAACCACGATAGCGTCTCTGTTGCTGACCGCCTCCGCCTCCAAAGCCACTGAAGCCTCCAAAACCGCCACCTCCGCGACCTCCGAAGATATCGCCAAACATGGAGAAGATATCGTCCATAGACATACCTCCACCGAAGCCGCCAAACGGACCACCATTTCCGGCAGCACCACCCATACCAGCATGGCCGAACTGATCATAACGGGCACGTTTGTCCTCGTTGCTCAGCACGTCATATGCTTCGGCTGCTTCTTTAAACTTTTCTTCCGCCTCCTTGTCGCCCGGGTTCTTGTCCGGGTGATACTGAATGGCTTTTTTACGATACGCTTTTTTTATTTCTTCTGCTGTTGCGGTTTTCGATACCTCCAGCACTTCATAGTAGTCTCTCTTTTCCATATATATATTTTATTCTCCAACTACCACTTTGGCGTGGCGCAGTACTTTATCGTTCAGTGTGTATCCGGTCTGTACACAATCCAGAATTTTTCCTTTCTGTTTTTCAGACGGTGCGGGAATCACTGCGATGGCTTCGTGGTAATCTGTATCCAAAGGCTTATCTTTGGTTTCGATTACTTTTACGCCATTTTGTCCTAATACAGAAATGAATTTGTTATAGATAAGTTCCACACCTTCTTTAACGGCTGCTACGTCTGTTGCTTTATCCATCATTTGGATAGCACGTTCCAGATCATCAACCACAGGCAGGATACTACTCAAGCTCTTTTCACCTCCATTCAAGATCAGTTCAGCTTTTTCTTTTACCGTACGTTTACGGTAGTTGTCGAATTCGGCAGAGAGGCGCAGATATTTATCTTTCTGATCTTCAATGGTAGCATCAGCTTCTTTCAACTGCTTTTCCAACTCTTCCTCTTTAGTCAGGGGAGCTGCTTCCTCCGTATTTTCTGTATCCTGCAACTGTTCGTCTGCAAGGTTTTCAGCGTTCAACTCTTGTTCTTTAGCTGTTTCTTTTTCTTTAGGATTCATATCTTTATCTTTTTTGTTCTTAATAAATGGATTCAATTTCATGTCAATAGGACGTTACAATGTAACTGCCTCCCAGCAAAAACTCTGCCAATCTGCTAAACATGTCAAAAAACGCTGCAAAGGTAATGCTTTTCTGTCAGATTGACACATGCTGCATAGCATGTAATTCATTAAAAATGTCTATCTTTGCAACCTGTTTGTGAATTACAGACATTTCAATCGTAAATTGTAAATAGTTAAAATCGTAAATATAAAAGATGATTACAGTTTCAAACGTTTCGGTACAGTTTGGTAAAAGAGTATTGTTTAATGATGTAAATTTGAAGTTTACAAGTGGGAATTGTTATGGTATTATTGGTGCCAATGGTGCAGGTAAGTCCACTTTCCTTCGCACAATTTATGGCGATCTTGATCCGACTACCGGAAATATAACATTAGGTCCGGGCGAACGTCTGTCAGTGTTGAGCCAGGACCACTTTAAGTGGGATGCTTTCACGGTAATGGATACTGTGATGATGGGACATACTGTGTTGTGGGACATCATGAAGCAACGCGAAGAGTTGTATGCCAAGGAAGACTTTACCGATGAAGACGGGTTGAAGGTTTCCGAGCTGGAAGAGAAATTTGCTGAGCTTGACGGCTGGAATGCCGAGAGTGATGCTGCCATGTTGCTCAGTGGCCTGGGAGTTAAAGAAGACAAACATTATGTGTTGATGGGTGAGCTGAGTGGTAAAGAGAAGGTACGTGTGATGTTGGCACAAGCGCTTTACGGTAATCCGGATAACTTGCTGCTGGACGAGCCTACCAATGACCTCGATATGGAGACAGTGACATGGCTTGAAGAATATCTGTCAAACTTTGAACATACCGTATTGGTGGTGAGCCATGACCGTCACTTCCTTGACTCAGTATGTACACACACGGTTGATATCGACTACGGAAAAATCAATATGTTTGCCGGTAACTACAGTTTCTGGTATGAATCCAGTCAGTTGGCTCTCCGTCAGCAACAGAACCAGAAAGCAAAGGCTGAGGAGAAGAAGAAAGAACTGGAAGAATTTATCCGCCGGTTCAGCGCCAATGTAGCTAAGAGCAAGCAGACTACCAGCCGTAAAAAGATGTTGGAGAAACTGAATGTAGAAGAGATTAAACCTTCTTCACGTAAGTATCCGGGCATTATCTTCACACCCGAACGTGAACCGGGCAATCAGATCCTTGAGGTTTCAGGTTTGAGTAAGAAGACCGAAGAGGGCGTAGTGCTGTTCAATGACGTGAACTTTAACGTTGAGAAGGGCGATAAGATCGTATTTATCTCACGTAATCCACGTGCCATGACGGCTTTCTTTGAAATAATCAATGGCAATATGAAGCCGGATGCCGGTCACTTCAATTGGGGAGTGACGATTACTACCGCTTATTTGCCGTTGGATAATACGGATTTCTTTAATACCGATCTCAATCTGGTAGATTGGTTAGGGCAGTATGGTGAAGGGAATGAAGTATATATGAAAGGATTCCTGGGACGTATGCTTTTCTCTGGAGAAGAAGTTTTGAAAAAGGTAAGTGTACTTTCGGGGGGTGAAAAGATGCGTTGCATGATTGCGCGTATGCAGCTTCGCAATGCAAACTGTCTGATCTTAGATACGCCGACTAATCACCTCGATCTGGAATCTATTCAGGCATTCAACAACAACCTAAAAACATATAAAGGTAATATCCTGTTCTCTTCACATGACCACGAATTTATTCAGACTGTGGCAAATCGTGTGATCGAACTGACTCCGAACGGCATCATTGACAAGATGATGGAATATGATGAATATATTACTTCCGATCATATTAAAGAGTTGAGAGCTAAGATGTACGGCGATAAATAAAAAAAGATCCTTTTTATATTAGACGCAGGCAGTATAGGAGTTTATTTCTATACTGCCTTTTTTTATAATCATGCCTTTCCTAAATTCTCGTTAATTCCTTCTTCTGTTTGCGAACTTTTTACAGAGGAGATACGTTCCTTGTATAAACAATACAAAAAGAGAATATTATGAATTTTATCTGGTATATTCTGATAGGAATTATTGCCGGCTATGTGGCTGGTAAAATAACAAGAGGAGGTGGCTTTGGACTGCTGGTCAATCTTGTTTTAGGAATTATTGGCGGTGTACTCGGGGGCTGGGTCTTTGCTTTACTTGGATTGGCGGCAACTGGTATTATCGGTAGTTTGATAACTTCTGTTGTAGGTGCTGTTCTGTTTCTGTGGATTGCATCTTTGTTTAGTCATTCGCGACAGTAAGTTACCTTTGCAATGTATTTATTTTATTAACTAACATAAAATTATTTGATTATGGAATGTGGAAATACTAAATTTCTGGTAGGTCTTGGATTAGGTTCTGCCATTGGTGCGCTGGTTTATCACTTTTCGCGCACAGCGAAAGCTAAGAAACTGAAAAATGATGTGTTTAATGCCCTTCATGAAATTGAGGCAGATGCCGAAGCTGCAATGGAAGATGCAAAAGTAAAAGCTGTGAAAACAGGTGCTAAAGTTGCAGGTAAAGTAGCGGATAAGGCCAATGAGGTAAAGGAAAAACTAAGTGAGGTAGGCCAATAAACCTACCTTTTTATATATATGCTCTCCCCGGACACTGTTTTGTTCGGGGATTTTTTGTATATAAAAAACAAAATCCTGGCGAAATCACTTCGACAGGACACTGTTTCATTTTACTTAAATGTGGCTACGTAATAAAATTATGACTAATTAATTAAATTCTGATACTGCAAAGATAGAGTGTTTACCCCATAGCCACAATCCCTTAAATAAGGTATATTACGTAGTATTTCTCACTATATATAGTTACTTGAGTTCTTTTTTCCATTCTTTGCTTACCGGATCATAGCGTTTGATGATACGTGCAGGACTTCCGGTACATATTGTATAAGCCGGAACAGAACGGCTTACAACGCTCCCGGCAGCTACAACACAATGTTTTCCAAGTGTCACTCCGGGTAGAATGACTGCATTGGCACCTACCCACACGTCATCTTCTATTGTCACAGGGGCAGTACTTACTCCTTGTTCATCAATCAGCTTTTCGGCATCTGCGTAATTGTGGTTTAATCCGGTTACAGTCACATTTTGTGCCAGGTTTACATGATTGCCTATCTGTACAGGACCTATGATCGTATTTCCTAATCCCACGCGGGTATAATCTCCGATAATCAAATCTCCTACGGCATTGTTGAGACACGAGAAATCTTCCACAACTGAGTATTTGCCGAGTGAAAAGCTACGGAACGGCGGAAGATCTTTGCGTACGCTACGATAAATAACCGAACCTTTCCCCCGTTTCAGGTATACAAAATAAAACAGACGTATCCACCAGTTGGGGCGTGTTTTTACCGGATGCATAATAAATCTGTGTACGGCCTGTTTTAAGCCCGAGTGTTGTTTAATGTTATGTTTTAGCTTTCTGATGTCCATATATATTTGTTGGGTTTGGGAGGTTACTTCTTTTTTTTCTTCTCTACCAGATAATCGGGGATAGCCAGACAGAGAGTAAATAACAGGACGAACAACAGGAACCACCAACTCAAAGAAGCTCTCCAGTCATAGCAGGTGGCTATGATGCACCAGATACTGCTGACGAGAAGTAGGATTCTCCATGAGGGCAAAAGCTGCCGGAATAATTTGTCTGCATAATCCCAGTTGCCTTCCATTAGTACTGCAGGAAGCTTTGAGACGGCTTTTCGCTTTGACATAGAATAGGGGCGGGGACGAGGAGTATTACTATATATATGGATGTGGTCCATATATTCTATATAGATGTTCTGCTGTAATAATCTGCTTTCCAGATTGCTTTTCGGACTTCTCAGGTTTTGTTTCAGCCATTTGAAGTCTATGGCAATATCCGTTTTTTCGAGTGCCGAAGAAAGTCCTGTCTGGGCATGCCCTTGTCTGAATATTGAATTTCGGATTTCTTCATGGATTGCTTTCCTGCGAATCTTTCGGGTAGGACGGCATTCAATGATATGGTGTAGTTGCATAGCCATTGTCCCCGATCCGTATGCGTTATTGATTTCTTTTAGCAGGCACGGAGATACATTGGTTGTTTCTCCCAGAATGATAGCTATGTCGTATAGCGACTCATCCAGTTCTTTTATACTCTGATACAGATTTTCGTAAGTGAGCAGGGTATATAACTCTTCTGGATACTTTTGTTTACAGATTTCTGTTCCCGGAGGAACCAGAAGTATAAAACGATGCATATTCCCGGTAGCCGGATATTTCTCTGATCTTCTGAATAATGCTGCCAAAGCAAAAACAAATAGATAGATGCCGGCTATCGCAATGCAGAGAAAGAATATGCTGTCTGCAGTATAGAAAAGAGTGTCTGCCATATAAGCTGTATATATTATACGTTTTCTTTTTGTATAAATGCAGTAACAGTTTTCAGGATAATTCTCATGTCTATCCAAAAAGAGAATGTTTTGGCATATTTTATATCCAACTGTTTACGCTCATCTGCCGACATCTTTCCTGAATCTCCACGCTTTTCTACCTGCCAAAGTCCTGTCAGTCCCGCCGGAGCCATAAAGCGGTCGATGTATTCGTCGCTGGTCAATAACTCAGCTTCGTACAGTGGCAAGGGGCGGTTACCTACTATTGACATGTCTCCTTTCAATATATTGATAAGTTGAGGCAATTCGTCAATGCTGTATTTACGAATGAAACGTCCTACCCGCGTGATGCGTGGATCGTTTTCGAGTTTGACAAATGCATTCTCCTGTTCGTGGCTTCTTTTGTTGATATACGCTTCTTCTGAAATGACAAAATCATCAGAGATTAGTACTATCCCGTCTTCATTTTCACTAAGCTCGGGCATTTCTCCCCAGATGATATCTTCGGTTGTCTCTTCTTCGGTTTGATATTGATTCAGGGAGTTGAAGTCTTTCAGATGCTTGTCGGCATTCGTATACATGGAACGAAATTTCAGAAAATCAAATATCTGATAATTACTTCCTACACGTTTTGATTTATAGATAATGGCTCCTTTGCTCTCCAGGCGGATAGCTATCGCAGTAATAATGAGTAGGGGAGACAAGCCTAATAGTGCAGTACCCGAAAAAAGTATATCAAAACATCTTTTCCAGAGAGGAAGCCTGAATGTTTGTATATTCTCTCCTCTTTTTTGTAGGTCTTTTATCTTTTGTTGCTTTCTGCGTTTCTGAAAGCTTATCAGGCTGTCTATTGCCTCCTGGGGGCTTTCAAATGGTATGGTGTTGTTGATACCGGCTTTCAGATATTGCAGACTTTCTTGTTGTGTAAGTGAATCCATCACTAATACCATATAGATACCGGGATACTTTTTCCGCAAAGACTCAATATCTTTGATATCTGTCTGTGTATTAGTCTGTTCGTATAATATGATTATATCAAACTTCTCCCGTATCTTATCTATTATTTTGATAGCCTTATCACATGTAGCTACATTGTAAAACTCCTCTTTGGGGAGTTTGGAAAAGCGTTTAATCGTTTTTTCGTACCTTCCGATATAGATAAGATGTAGCATAGAAAGACTTAGTCTATAATTTTTTTAATACGGACTTTAAGTTCGAGAGGATTGAATGGTTTTAGGATGTAATCGGCTGCTCCCTCTTCCAGAAGCCTGATTCTTTCTGTTGTGCTTTCTTCGCTTGAAAGCATGATAATAGGTATGGATTTGAATAACTCATTTCGTTTCATGTAAAGCAAGAATTCATCTCCCATCATTTCCGGCATACGGATGTCCGAGATAATAAGATCCGGAACGTTCCCTTCATTCAGCCACTCAATGGCTTTAATAGGATTTTCATGATAGGTGAAATCGTAATCTTTTCCCAAATAGATGGAAACTACTTTTGCGATGGATGCCTTGTCATCAATGAGCAATATTTTTTTTCTCATGTCTATAATAAAACTTTTTACTTTGCTTGCTTTGTTGATACGTGATTGATGTCTTTCTTGTCTCAAGCCGTGCAAATATATATAATATTTTTATAACTGTGTTCTTTTACGATAAAGTTATTTTCTGTTTTCAAATAAAGTCTGTTTCCCGGACAAAATAAAAGCCGGATTTTCTTATTCTCCGGCTTTTACTTTATTTTTAATTTTTATTGTTCTGGAAAGTGCCGTTGTTGTCGAAGGTAGTATACCATTTGGGGTTCTCTGTACCACCACTGGTTACCCAACTTTCAAACTCCTTGTATACATCTTTAATATTGCGATACTCCAAAGGCCATTTAAACGACTGTGGTATGATGATACCCCAGGCAAGATTCTCTTTGCTTATGTAATACTTCGTACCCGTTGAGCCGTCATCATTTCCTCCGAACAGTTGGGTATTGGCCAAATCGCTTGGCTGACGTCCCGGCATATGGATTTCTTTTCTCTGCTGGGCTCTGTCGGTGATGATGAAGAAATTCATATTGTTGATGTTGAAGGCACTTTCTTCTATGCTATTGGTCAGGTTTACAGTGATTTCTATTTCGGGAAGATCACTGTTGCTTACATTATTGTCACTGCCAGACTGGGTATTGATGAACTCTCTTGTATTCTTTCCCATTAATTTGTGTGCATCGTCAAAGAGAGGTATCACAGCCTGGCTCTGACCTGCTTCAACTCCACTGTTTTGAAGATTGAATGTGGTGGGTTTATGGGCTTTGTATGCAATGCTGTTTATACTGCTTGCCGGTACTTTGTCTAACATTACAGCGGCGGCGATAGCTTTGGTTGCTCCTACGGCACGAAGGGTAACAGTGAATGTTACTTTGTTCGTTTTGTTTTTACTGTCAAGTTCATACTTCAAACCTTTGAGCTGTATTACAATGTCATTCATATCATAGTCGCCGTAGAGAGGCCATTGGTCTTCAAACAGCAGTGTGTATTTATTGGCTGTTTCTATGATAGTCGGGAATTCCGGTTCAGTTGGAGGAAGCGGATTGGTAACAGAGCCTTCACTACATTCTGTTTTGGCGATTTCTACAGGATTGGTAGATTCACTTGCCCATTCGGCACCACCTGTCATTGTCCAGCGAATATTCCCCCATTGATCTCTTTTAGAATCTGGATGATCATCACAGACAATCTGTAAATTTCCGGAATAATGAATCATGTCATTGTTGTCGGGATTCGTAGCAACTGCTTTTTTCATTTTGAGAAGTGCTTTCTCGTTGCCTGTACCCTTGAACCCTCTGTTTTTTGTATGATATCGGAATTCGGCTTGCTCTTCTACTGTAAACATAGCCTTGGCACCCATCTCTATTAATGTGTTGTCCATATACAGCCTGCTGGTCTTAATAAATGCACCGGCGTCATTTATGATTTTAGCTTCGTGCAGGTCTAATAGCTGATTGATGATTAGTTTGCATTTGTTGAGGCTATAATCATTCCAGCCTTCTATGTGCATGTTTGTGGTAGTCCATTCACCTTCATTCTCCCATGAACCGTTTTTACAGTTGAGGCTGGTCAGTTGGGCTACGGTTACTTTATTGATATTCTTTATATGACTATCACCTGTGACAGCTATATCGGTGGCAGTCACTTCTCCTTCATTCAGCATATTAGAGTTTCCGTTCGTGCCGGTCAGTTTACCGGAGATATTTATAATACCCTTTTCTCCATTATAGATGAAAGAACTGTTGGTATAAGTGACATTACGGGCGGTGAGAGTACCCTGGTTATACAACTTATAGTTATTATCCAGTTGCATATCGTTTTCTATTTTTAATGTTGCCCCTTTACCTACTGAAATCAAGCAGTTGATTTGGCCATTATTCTTTGATTGTGGCATTGTTACAGTCACATTGGGCAGTATGAATAGTTTGCAATTGGCAGCAAGGTATGTTTCTTCGCTCAGCGTTATGTTTTCGGTAACATACAAACTAACTCCTGATGCCCAAATATTTATTTTGGTTGTCTTTGCAGTAACTTTATAACTGCCGTTGGCTTTAAAGTTGTTTTGATCGAATATTTCATTTGTGGGTGATACTTCGGGAAATATACTCTTATCTTCACTGTCTGGTGTTGTCATTGTCGTGAATGCCCGTGTACTCATGCTTCTGGTAGTTTGCGTAGTCACCGGAGTACTGAAGTCGCAATTAACAACCCCGTTCTCTGTGCTGTACGCACGAATTGATGCCAATCCATCCGGAGCAATCTGGCGAATGTAAAGCATCGGAATCGAATTGGATACAGGCAATTCGGTAGTGAAGTCCTGACCCAATTTGGCAAATCCTTTGGTCAGGAGGGTTGCATCCGGAGATATTACAGGATTGTTGTCGAACACCTCTACCGTATAATGATATTGTCCGTTAAATGTGTCGTTAACCTTCACATTAAGGTTTATCGAAGAGAATAATAACCAGTCAAAGCCATTAGGGGCACTTATGTTACCCATTGGATTTTGAGCACGGTAATTGGGATCATAGAAGTTCTTATCACTATCTACACAGCTACTAAAAACAACTCCACTTACTATAAGTGTAGCTGCCAGTGATTCCCGGAAGTTAATTTTCATACATTAAATATTGCTTATTTTGTCTACTGTAATTTGCTATAACAACAAATTGCCTTTACTATTTATCACAAAGATATCTATTTATTGTATGATAACAACCAGTTAGGGGAGATAAAGTTTTGCTTATTAACATCTTTTTAGATATTGATGGACGGATATTGCAACTTTCTTTAGTTGTTCTTTCAATAACTTTTATTTCTTTGTTTATCAGTGGTATATGCTATATTTGTTCGTGCACTGTAAAAGCGAATTATAAGAAAAGTTGTATATTCTGTTCATTGTTTCTTATTGGACTTTCTTTACAAGCAGAGGAGCAAGGATGACGGTAACAGATTATTGTTGTTATGATGCTTATTTTGACTGTTTCTTCTTTCAATAGATGATTGAGATGTCTGTATTGGGGGAGGATCAAGGTATGTATATAGAAAATAGTTTATACAAATTCTTCTTGTTGACAAATTCTTAATCTTTTATGTTTTTAGTTGGCAATAGATATATTTATTGAATTTTCACTATTAATATCTGTGTTTTCTCTGCTCTGGTTACTATTCAATAAGATTCATGATTATACATTGAAACCCAACAGGCTAAAAATATTCGTCTGTAATCTATTATTGATGCGAATCGGTAGTTGGATATTTGGTCCAAACCTGTATAGAATGAACTAAAGGGATTGCCGATAGTTTATCCGCAACACTCAAGACATTTATATATAAAATCTGCTTCTTCCTTAAATTAATACCTTTTCATAGGAAGTAAAGTTACGGACAATTAAAGGTAAACTATAATCAAAAGTTTCAGTTGTAAGATTAAAACTTTAAGTTTTATAACCAAAAGTTCCGGTTATAGAATCAGAAGTTTTGGTTATAGATTATAAAAGAGAGAATAGTAGTTTTTTTCCTGATAAAAGGTAGTTTATATCGCCTTGTTTTGAACAAATATATACGATTAAGTTGAGTCCGGTTTTCAACTACTGATTCGCATTATTTATCATTTAGGATCAATACCCGATTTTTAGTTAAATACTGAAAATATTCCCCGGACTCCACAACGGTTGATTTGAAAACTTCGGAGTTGGGGAATATATTGTCTATTTCATTTTATCCTATTGACTTCGTTATTTCTCCCACCAGGCAAGAGTTCATTTTGTATCTGATTTCTTTGTTACTCAATCCGTGTCCAAGCAGGAACATCAGTTTGGTTACTGCACATTCCGGGGTGCTGTCATATCCGCTGATCACACCTGCTTGCAATAGTTGTATTCCGGTTTCGTACCGTTCCATTTCTACTGCTCCCGAAGAGCACTGGGTAATGTTGACAATGATAATACCTCGTTCTGTAGCCTCTTTTAGCTGTTGGATGAACCAGGGTTTCTGAGGGGCATTTCCCGAACCGAAAGTTTTCAATACCACTGCTTTCAATCCCTCCACGTGAAGCAGGGAGGTGACGATACTTTCCTGTATGCCGGGGAAAAGAGTTAATATCACCACATTGGAATCGAACAGATAATGTGGTTTCAGTGGTTTGGAGAAATCTGGTTTGCGGATTAAATTAGGTTCATATTTAATATGGATACCGACACGTGCCAATGCCGGATAGTTGAATGAGCGAAAGGCATTGAAGTTTTCGGCGTTGATTTTGGTAGTACGGTTGCCCCGCATAAGGTGATTTTCGAAGAAGATACATACTTCCGGTACTATGGCGGTACCGTCCGGATTTTTGGCTGCGGCTATTTCGATAGCGGTTATCAGATTTTCTTTTCCGTCTGTTCTCAGGGTTCCGATAGGAAGCTGTGAGCCGGTGAGGATGACTGGTTTGCTTAAATTCTCAAGCATGAAACTCAAAGCCGAAGCTGTATAGGCCATTGTGTCTGTACCGTGCAAAATGACAAAGCCATCGAAGTTGTCATAATTATAGTTGATGATCTTTACGAGTTTTGCCCAGTAAAGAGGTTCCATATCAGAAGAGTCAATAGGAGGGTCGAATTGATAGGAGGAGATCCGGTAATTAAAACGCTTCAATTCGGGGACGTGTTTCAGCAGGTGGTCAAAGTTGAAGTTTTCTAAGGCACCTGTTTCCGGGTTTTCTATCATTCCGATAGTTCCTCCAGTATATATTAACAAAACGGAAGGGCAATTTGCTATCATATCTGTGGCTCTTTTGTTAAATCGGCGACAAAGATATAAATTTATTATGATTTATGGATTATCGTTGGGTAAGTTTGTGAGTTGATGAGTTTGTGAGTTGGTAAGTTTGTGAGTTTATAAGTTTGTTTGTAAGTTTGTGAGTTGACAACTTGTCCTCTTGTCAACTCACCAATTCACCAACTTTTCAACTCACCAACTCTTCAACTTACCAACTCATCAACTTATCAACTCACAAACTTACAAACTCATCAACTTACTCCCGAATTGCTTCCAGCAGCCGAAGGATTGCTTTTTCAGGGTCTTTTTCTTCTTCCAGTAAAGTAACAAATCGACTGCCTATAATACCTCCCCGCGCATTGTCACATGCTGCACGGAAGGTAGCTTTGTTCGAAATGCCAAAACCCACCATGCGCGGATTGCGTAGTTTCATTTCGTCTATCTTCTTGAAGTAAGCACGCTTCTGCACATCAAAATCCTGCTGGGCGCCTGTAGTGGCAGCCGAAGATACCATATAAATAAACCCGTCTGTATGGGCGTCTATTTCACGTATGCGTTCTTCGCTGGTTTCGGGAGTGATAAGCATAATTACTTTAATGTCATAACGTTCGGCTATGGGGCGGTATTGCTCCTGGTAGTCGCGAAAAGGAAGATCGGGAATAATAACTCCATCAATGCCACATTCAACGCATTGGCGGCAGAAGTTTTCAAACCCAAACTGCATGATAGGATTCAGGTATCCCATAAATACAAGTGGAATTTTCACATCTTCGCGAATACCGTGGAGCTGTTCGAAAAGCCGTTTGAGTGACATGCCGTTACGAAGTGCCCGTGTGGCTGCATTCTGAATCACAATACCGTCTGCCATTGGATCACTGAATGGAATGCCGATTTCAATCATACTTACACCGTGCTTTTCGAGGGTGCGGATAACGTTGGCTGTTCCCTCCAATGTAGGAGTACCGGCACAAAAATAGATAGATAGCAGGTTTTTTTTATCGCTGCCGAAGAGTTGATTGATTCTATTCATGTTTTTATTCTTTCTTTATTGTTAGCGTAATTCGTTTAAAAACAGATGGATACGTTGTGCGTCCTTCTTTCCCGGTTTTACTTCAAAGCGACTGTTGAGATCGTAGCCTACCAGTAGGGGGTGCTGAAACTCTTTGAGTGCTTTGGCGCTATAAGGATTGATACCGCCACTCAGTATGAAGGGAGTACGTCCTTTATAGATATGCAGAATACTCCAGTCGAATTGATTGCCCGATCCTCCGCGTTGTTCGCACTTTGTATCAAAGAGAAAGTATTTGCAGAAATTACTGTAATTGTGTACGTTTTGCAGATCCTTTCTGCTGGCTATAGGGAATGCCTTGATAAGTTTCAGTCCTGACAACTGGAGTGACCGGCAATATTCCGGCGATTCATTTCCGTGTAATTGAATGAAGTCCAGACTGAAACGGTCGGCAAACATTTCTATTGTCTGCTTATCTTCGTTAACAAAGACTCCGACACGGCGGGCATTGGCAGGCATATAATCGGGCATTTCGCATAAGTAACGTGGAGATTTGGGATAGAAGATGAACCCGATCATGTCGATGTCCGGTGATTCTACTTCACGAATATTTTCTCCTTCACACATGCCGCAAACTTTGATTAATTTGTTGTTTACCATTTTCTTGAGGGATTAAGAGTTATTATGTGATTATTTTATCTATAAAATCTTTGAGTGTTTCACCCGGTTGCCCGGTGCGCATAAAGGTTTCGCCGATAAGAAAACCTCTGAAACCGGCATCGCGTAACTGAGATACGGTTTCTGGTTGAGAAAGTCCGCTTTCGGATACGCGTATGATGTCTTCCGGCAAATGTTCTGCCAGACGGAAGGAGTTGGCAACATCTGTATGAAAGCTCCCGAGGTTACGATTGTTGATACCTACCATATCTGTCTCCTTATTTATATAAGTAAGCTCGTCTGCACTATGAATTTCGAGCAGGACTTCAAGACCGAGTTCATGAGCTTTATCAGTCAGTGCATGGCATTCGTCCTGTTCGAGTGCAGCAGCAATAAGCAGCACTGCATCGGCACCTACGATACGGGCCTGGTAGAGCTGATACTCATCGATAATGAACTCTTTCCTTAGAATGGGTAGATCCACCAACGGACGGGCGATACGGATATCACGTAATGTTCCGCCAAAGAATTTCTCATCAGTAAGGATAGATAGTGCAGAAGCACCAGCAGCAGCATAATCGGGAATGATCTCCTCCGGACTGGCTGTTTCCTTTATCCAGCCTTTAGAGGGAGAACGGCGTTTGAACTCGGCAATAATACCACTGGAAGAAGTAGCTAATGCCTGTTTCATAGAGCGGGTAGGAGGGACGTCACTAACCCCTTCGTATAATTGTTCGATTGTAATGGATTGCTTCTGCAACTCCACTTCAATCCGCTTGTTAGCGATAATTTCAGATAATATATCGGGCATAGGAAAAATAGTGATTAATGATTAGTGGTTAGTGATAAGCGATTAGTGATAAGTGATTAGTGGGCTGCGCGATCATCCGCATGGCACTAATCACTTATCACTAATCACTCACCACTATTTATAAATTTCTTAAGCGTATCCAGTGCCCTTCCACTTTCCAGCGACTCGCGGGCAAGGGCAATACACTCTTCTATTGGCTTCTCCGGACAAATCACATTGATGGCAAAGGCAGCATTGACAATTACTACATCTTTTTGTGCTTCGGTAGCTGTATTTGCCAGTACGTTGTCGAATATCCTTGCGGCATCTTCTGGTGTGTTTCCACCATCCAGATCCATCTCCGTGTAACGAGAGAAACCAAGGCTTTCGGGGGTGTAAATTTTCTCACTCTCGCTGGTAGCTACTTTGAATTCCTTTGTCAGGGATATTTCGTCATATCCGTCCAGGCTGTGGACTACTGCGAACTTAATGTTGCTTGCCTGATAAGTGTAGCTATACAGACGAAGCAAAGGCAGATTGTAGACGCCCAACAGCTGGTAGCTCGGTAATACCGGATTGACCAACGGACCAAGCATATTGAAAAACGTACGTACTGCCAGTGATTTGCGTACCGGAGCTACTGCTTTGAGTGCCGGGTTGAAGAGGGGAGCGTGCAGATAAGCGATGTTACACCTCTCCATAGAACGCCGTAACTTATCAACATCATTGGTAAATTTCACACCGTGTTGTTCCATTACATTGCTGGCACCGCTGACGGAAGTAGCTCCGTAGTTTCCATGCTTCACAACCGGAAAGCCAGCTCCGGCTACTGTGAAGCAGGCTGCTGTAGAAATATTGAAGGTGTTTTTTCCATCACCACCCGTGCCTACAATGTCAATCGGAGAGAACTCACTCAGATCGACAGGGACCCGCATCTCGAGTAAAGCATCGCGAAAACCGCATAATTCCTCTACGGAGATATTGCGCATCAGAAAAACGGTGATTAGAGATGCCACCTGTACATCATTATATTTGCCCTGTGCTATGTTTTGCAGGATGATACGGGCTTCGTCCCGTCCCAGGTATTGGTGCTCGAAGAGCTTATATAGAATCTGTTTCATACATTTATGCATTTAAAAAGTTCTGAATGATAACTTTGCCCTGTGGTGTCAACACCGATTCGGGATGGAATTGAATGCCATGTACATCGTACATCCGATGGCGCAATGCCATGATTTGCCCTTCCTGGCTTTCGGCTGTAATTTCCAGACACTCTGGAAAAGCGTTGCGGCTTACTACCCATGAATGGTAGCGTCCTACGGGTATTTCGTGCTCCAGATTCTGAAACAAAATATCGTCTTTGATGATATGAACCGGGGTTTGTACACCATGATATACATCTGTAAGGTTTTCCAGTGTAGCACCGAAAGCTTCGCCGATAGCTTGATGCCCCAGACAAACGCCGAGAATACTTTTGGTTGGGGCATATTGTTTGATGATGGGCAATAACAGACCGGCTTCTTCCGGTATACCGGGACCGGGTGAGAGGATGATCTTGTCAAAGCGTTCTATTTCACTGAGTGCAATCTGATCGTTACGGAATACTTCTACATCTTTGATTCCCAATTCCTTCACAACATGCAGCAAATTATAAGTGAAAGAGTCGTAGTTATCTAAAAGTAATATCTTCATTGTCTTTAATTTTTAAGTGTTACTGCCAAGTCTATTGCTTTCTTCAATGCACCCAACTTGTTGTTTACTTCCTGCAATTCATATTCGTCCTGGCTGCGGGCTACAATACCACCTCCTGCCTGGAGCCACAGTTCATTGTTACGACTCACAAAGGTACGAATTGTAATGGCTTGGTTCAAGTCTCCGTTTAGTCCGATGAATCCGATACAACCGCCATAGGCGCCGCGGTTGTGCGGTTCTATCTCACTGATAAGTTGCATGGCGCGTACTTTGGGTGCACCGCTAAGTGTACCTGCCGGAAAAGTGTCGATGAACGTTTTCATGGAGCTACTCTCTTGGTTGAGTACTCCGCTGACGCGGCTGACCAGATGGATCACATGACTGTAGTACTGTGGTTCTTTGTAGAACACTACACGCACGTCGTGGCAGTTGCGGCTGAGGTCATTTCGTGCCAGATCTACCAGCATGACATGTTCTGCATTCTCTTTCGGGTCTGCAAGCAGAGCCTCTGCGAGTTCTTTGTCTTTGATAGAGTCGCCCGTGCGGCGGGTAGTTCCTGCTATGGGATCAATACAGGCTTGTTTGCCTTCAATTTTGCAGTGTGTTTCGGGAGATGAACCGAAGATGCGGTAACCGCCAAAGTCGAAGTAAAACAGATAAGGGGAAGGGTTAATGCTACGCAGAGCACGGTATACTTTGAAATCATCGCCGGCATAAGGCTGTACGAATCTTCTCGATAAAACAATCTGGAAAACATCGCCACGCAGACAGTGTGCGATACCTTTGCGAACATTTGCTTTGTGTTGCTCATCGGTGATGGGGCTTGTTACCGGACCGGTCACAGAGAAGTTATAAGATGCGTAATTACGGTTCTCGATGGTAGATTCCAGTTCCGGCAATCCGCTTTCTTCTCCTTCGCTGAGCATTTCTACAAGCGTAAGCTCGTTTTTGAAATGATTGAAGATGATGATATACTTATATAAGATGTACAATATATCCGGTGCATCATTCATCTGGTCGTGACTCTCTTTAATGGGGATATGTTCAAAGTATTTCACGGCATTGAAAGTGGTATAACCGTAGAGTCCGCATACTTCCTTGTGTTCTCCCGATACATGGAAACAGTTAATGAAGCTGTTAATGGCATTTTCTACTGTGAAGGTTTCTGTCAGCGGCTTTTCTTCGCGGGTATTGTCCGGATAGGTAGTAGTGACAAGGTCGTTGTTGACACCTACGCTTGCCAGTGGGCAGAGAGCGATGTATGACATGGAATTCTCTCCGGCATGGAAGTCTGAGCTTTCCATGAGTACCGATTGCGGATACATATCGCGTACCTTAAGGTAGATACTTACCGGAGTATGCAGGTCGCCAAGTACCTGTTTGCTGTTAGTTTTATAATTAAACATGGGGTTATTTACGATTAGACGATTTACTATTTACAATTAAAACCACTTTGATTTACGATTAGACGATTTACAATTTACGATTGAAGTTACTTTATTTATGAATAAGGGTAATCCCAATCGTAAATAGTAAATCGTCAAATCGTAAATTTCAAATAGGTTTCAATATCCTTATCTCCTCTTCCCGACACAGTTAATACTACTACATCTTCCGGGTTGAACTTTAATTTTTTGAGGGCACCTAATGCATGGGCCGATTCGAGTGCCGGAATGATTCCTTCCAGTTTTGTCAGTTCGTAGGCGGCTTCTATGGCTTCGTCGTCATTTACGGCCAGTACTGTGGCACGATGCTGCGATGCAAGGTTAGCATGTATCGGTCCGATGCCAGGATAGTCCAATCCGGCAGAGATAGAATAGGGCTCTTCAATCTGCCCGTCTTCGTCTTGGATGACGAAGGTACGTGCTCCGTGAATGATACCCATTTTCCCGAGTTGGATAGTTGCTGCGGTTTGTCCGGTTTCTACGCCTTTTCCTCCGGCTTCTGCCAGAACGATGCGTACCCGTTCGTCGTCCAGATAATGATAGATAGTACCTGCAGCATTACTTCCTCCACCTACACAGGCGATAAGATAATCGGGATAGTCGCGTCCCTCTTTTTCTGCGAGTTGTTTTTTTATCTCTTCACTGATCACTGACTGCAAGCGTGCTACCATGTCCGGGTAAGGGTGAGGGCCAACCGTAGAACCGATGATGTAGTACGTATCTGCCGGATGACAACACCAATCGCGTATCGCTTCGTTGGTAGCATCTTTCAGTGTCATATTTCCCGATGTTACCGGGATAACTGTTGCACCGAGCATTTTCATCTTCTCTACGTTGATATGCTGGCGTTCCACATCTGTCTTACCCATGTAGACAATGCACTCCATGTTCATCAGTGCACAAACGGTGGCTGTAGCTACTCCATGTTGTCCGGCACCTGTTTCGGCGATGATACGAGTCTTACCCATTCGGCGAGCCAGCAATATCTGACCGATGGTATTGTTTATCTTATGAGCACCGGTATGGTTGAGGTCTTCCCGTTTCAGGTACATCTTACATCCGTATTTCTCTGAAAGGCGGCGTGCCAGGTAGAGAGGGGAGGGACGTCCTACGTAGTCGCGCAGTAGTTGGTCGAACTCTTGTTTGAAACCCTCATCATTCAGTACGGTGAGGTATGTATTCTTTAATTCTTCTACACATTTATGAAGTATTTCGGGGATATACGCTCCGCCAAATTCTCCATAATAACCATCTTTGTCAACTTGATAACTTTTCATATATTCTTCTTTTTATAATTAAACTCTGTTGTAATGCCGGCTGAGCCGGATTCGACAAATGGGGTGGAAATGAAAAGAGCCCTGTCGCAAGTTGCGACAGGGCTCTTTCAAATCTGTTATATCTTTAATGAGGTATATACATACGAGCGCTGCTCCCTTACGACTGTCGGAGTTGTAACGGGCGCCACCACCAATATGTATTTACTAACATTGTTCTCATTGTCTTTTGATGTTTTACGGGGGCAAATATAAACACATTGTTTGAAATAGCAAACAAAATCTTTCTTTTTTTATTCTTTTCGTTTGAAGAAAGTACTAAATAAACATTTCCTTCTCTTGATTTGTTTAATTATACAATTAATATTTAAACAGAAACCAAATTATGAAACAAAGGAAAGTCCTTATTGCAATCGCTGTCGTTATTTTAATCTTACTGTTACTATACTGGCTTTTTGTAGCTGAAGATATTAACGCATGGCTTCCGGTGAACTAATATGAATTGTTCGTTTTTGTATGGTATTTCACCACAGAGTAACACAGAGTTCCACAGAGCAGTATTTATCTGATAAAACGCGGATTAACACAGATAAACGCAGATTAAAAGACTGTAGTTCTTTATCATACATTTATTTCCCTTTGCGAAAATCTGCGTTAATCTGCGTTTCAATAAAGATTTAAACTCTGTGGAACTCTGTGTTACTCTGTGGTGAGTTTGCTTCATTCTTGTACAGTCTTGAATGAATCTCTTTTTATAAAAGATTCTTCCTATATCGCAGTAGGATTGTTATCTTTGCACTTATCATTATTAAAGAAGTAATAACCTATGAATAACTTTATTTTTCAGAATCCCGTCAAGCTCATTATGGGGCGTGGGATGATTGCTCAATTGAGTAAGGAAATTTCGTCCGATAAACGAATTATGATAACTTTTGGCGGTGGAAGCGTTAAGAAAAACGGCGTGTACGACCAAGTGAAGGAAGCTCTCAAAGATTATTTTACAGTAGAATTCTGGGGCATTGAACCCAACCCTGCTATCGAAACGTTGCGTAAAGCCATTGCTCTTGGAAAAGAACATAAAGTTGACTATCTGTTGGCAGTAGGTGGCGGTTCCGTCATTGACGGAACAAAGTTGATAGCTGCCGGATTACTATATGATGGAGATGCCTGGGATCTTGTGGCTGCCGGACGTCCGGTGACAAATACCGTGCCTCTTTCTACCGTACTCACTTTGCCTGCCACAGGATCGGAAATGAATAACGGGGCTGTAATCTCCCGTCACGAAACAAAGGAGAAATATCCTTTCTATGCCAACTATCCGCTTTTTTCTATCCTTGATCCTGAGGTGACGTTTACTCTGCCTCCTCATCAGGTAGCCTGCGGTATTGCCGATACATTTGTGCACGTAGTAGAGCAATATATGACTACTCCCGGTCAAAGCCGCCTTATGGACCGCTGGGCAGAAGGTATTTTGCAAACCCTTGTAGAGATTGCTCCGCAGATACGCGAGAACCAGCATGACTACCAGTTGATGGCAGATTTTATGCTTTCTGCTACCATGGGGCTGAATGGTTTTGTAGCCATGGGAGTATCGCAAGACTGGGCTACACATATGATTGGGCATGAACTGACAGCTCTTCACGGATTGACGCACGGGCATACATTGGCCATTGTCTATCCGGCTACCTTGCGTGTGCTTCGTCGGTTCAAAGGAGACAAGATCCTGCAATATGGTGAACGGGTGTGGGGAATAACGTCCGGTACGAGAGAAGAACGTATTGATGAGGCTATCCGCCGTACCGAAGAGTTTTTCCGTTCCTTGGGACTCACTACCCGCTTGAGTGAAGAGGGGATCGGCAAAGAAACGATTGAAGAAATAGAACGTCGTTTTAATGCCCGTGGAGTGAAGTATGGCGAAAACGGAAATGTAACAGGTACAGTGGCAAAAGAGATATTGGAAAGTGCTATGTAAGAGGTAGTACTTATCAATGTTTTAAAACAATCGTTTTGTTATATAACAAAGTTACAACATAATAGGGCTTCATTGTTCGCGCAAGGCAATGAAGCCCTATTATCTTAGTACACTTTGTCATAACTTAGGGTGGCTCTTTAGTGTCTATAAATTTATCGTTGCAAAAGTACGGAAGCAGGATGTAAGAAAAGTTACATTTCTGCTATGAACTTATTACAAAACTGGTTTGTTGTTTTAATATGTAAACTGAAACACCTATATTCGCAAAAAGATTGGGTTGTATCCCGTTAAAAATATATAGAAAAATATGAAAACAATGAATTATTCCCTTATCCGTACTGTCTGTGCATTGATTATTGGTCTGGTACTTGTGCTTTGGCCGGATGCTGCGGTACAGTATCTTGTTATTACTCTTGGTGTGTTATTCCTGATTCCCGGTTTTATTTCTATTATCAGTTATTTTGCAGCTAAACCAGAGCAAGGTGTTTCGCGTCGTTTTCCGATTGAAGGAACGGGTAGTTTGCTTTTCGGTCTCTGGTTGGTGGTAATGCCGGGATTCTTTGCCGATGTATTGATGTTCCTGCTTGGCTTTATCCTTATATTAGGAGGTGTGCAGCAGATAGCTTCGCTTTCAATGGCTCGCCGCTGGACGGTAGTTCCCGGTGCGTTTTATGTGGTACCCTCTCTTATCTTGCTGGCAGGCATTGTGGCTCTTTTCAATCCGACGGGAGCACGCAATACGGCATTTATGATTATCGGAGTAAGTAGTCTTATATATGCGATATCTGAATTGGTGAACTGGTTTAAGTTTACACGCAATAAACCCAGAAAGCCGGTATCAGACGATATTGAGGATGCGAAGATAATAGAGTAAAAAAAAAGAAGAGGCCTGCCTCACGGCAATCCTCCCCTGCAAACTTAAAACAACCAACAAAAGAAATAGTTTGAATAGTGATTAGTGGTTAGTGAATAGTGATTAATACTGTACTTATATGCCGCATGGCACTCATCACTCATCGCTCATCGCTAATCACTATTCACTATCTAATGAATAATAATTCCCGGTATTTGGGTAGCGTCCACATTTGGTTGTCAACGATGAGTTCCAGTTTGTCTATGTGGTAACGTATCTCTTCCAGTGCCGGTACTATGGTATCATGATAAGCGATGGCTTTTTCGCGTTCGCTTTCAATCTTGTTTGCCACTTTACGAGCTTCGATCATGGCATCTACATGTTCTTTTATGAAGGCCGTACGATCTGCTATTTCTTCGATCAGTTCCAGATTTTTAGCAGATAGTCTGGCAGCTTTCTCTTCCGGGAAGAGGGCGCGCATCTTATACACATTATCAATCAGATCCGTTTGATACTGCGTTGCAACCGGAATAATGTGGTTCATTGCCAGGTCACCCAAGACACGGGCTTCAATCTGGATTTTCTTGGTATAGGTTTCCCATTTCACTTCATTCCGGGCTTCCAGCTCTTTCTTTGTCATTACGCCTGTGGCTTCAAACATGGCAATGGTCTCCGGTTTCAGATAGTTGTCGAAGATTAATGGAACGCTGGTTTCACAGTCCAATCCTCTTTTTTTAGCCTCTTCTTTCCACTCGTCACTGTATCCGTTGCCGTCAAAGTGGATGGCTTTACACTCTTTGATGTATTTACGAATTACTTCCAGGATGGCCGAAACTTTGGGCTCGCCTTTTTCTATCAGTGTATCTACATCTTTTTTGAACATCTTCAATTGAGCGGCAATGGCAGAGTTCAGGGCAATCATGGCACTGGCACAATTGGCTTCCGAGCCAACGGCACGAAACTCAAAACGGTTTCCGGTGAAGGCGAAAGGTGAGGTACGGTTACGGTCTGTATTGTCAATCAGTAATTCCGGGATCTGCGGAATGTCAAGTTTCATTCCTTGTTTGCCACTGAGACTTACCAGATCATCTTTGGTGCTCTCTTCGATGTGTTCCAGTACCTGAGACAATTGTTTGCCCAGGAAAGAAGAAATGATGGCGGGAGGTGCTTCGTTGGCTCCTAACCGATGGGCATTTGTGGCGCTTGAGATAGATGCTTTCAGTAAGCCGTTGTGGTGGTAAACAGCCATTAGTGTATTCACAACGAATGTCACAAAGCGCAGGTTGTCTTCCGGAGTCTTGCCCGGAGCCATTAACAGAATGCCGGTGTCTGTACCTAATGACCAGTTGTTGTGTTTGCCGCTACCATTTACTCCCTTGAATGGCTTTTCGTGTAATAATACCCGGAAACCGTGGCGGCGGCTTATTTTGCGCATTAATGACATGATGAGCAGGTTGTGGTCATTTGCCAGATTGCATTCTTCAAAGATAGGAGCCAGTTCAAACTGGTTGGGTGCTACTTCGTTGTGGCGTGTTTTTACAGGGATACCCAATTTAAGCGCTTCTATTTCGAGATCTTTCATAAAAGCTGCTACACGGGTAGGAATGGCACCGAAGTAGTGATCTTCCAGCTGCTGATTCTTAGCACTGTCATGCCCCATGAGTGTACGTCCTGTCATCAGCAAATCGGGGCGGGCGGCATAAAGACCTTCGTCTACCAGGAAATATTCCTGTTCCCATCCCAGATAGGCGATTACCTTCTTTACCTCCGGGTTGAAATAACGGCATACATCGACAGCTGCTTTATCTACGGCTCTCAGGGCTTTTAGCAACGGAGCTTTATAGTCGAGTGCTTCGCCTGTATACGCTATGAATACAGTTGGGATGCACAATGTATCATCTACAATAAATGCAGGTGAGGAAGGGTCCCAGGCTGAGTATCCACGCGCTTCGAAGGTATTGCGGATTCCTCCGTTTGGGAAGGATGAGGCATCCGGCTCCTGTTGAACAAGTAACTTGCCGGAGAATTCTTCCATTACACCTCCTTTGCCATCGTGTTCAATAAAGGCATCATGTTTTTCGGCAGTACCTTCGTTCAGTGGAGCAAACCAGTGGGTATAGTGAGTGACTCCCATTTCGCTGGCCCACTTTTTCATTCCGGCAGCTACTTCATCGGCTATGCTGCGATCCAGTGGAGCACCATTGTCAATAACGTCAATCAATTTGTTGTATACCTTGCTTGACAGGTATCTGAACATCTTTTCTTTGTTGAATACGTACTTTGCAAAGTACTCCGAAGGCCGTTCCGAAGGAGGAACCACTTCTACCGCTTTTTTCTTGAAAGCTGTTTCTACTACTCTGAATCTTAGTTTTGACATAATCTTTTGATTTATGATTGATGGAATTATGATAGATTAGTTATATGCTGATTCTCCGTGCTCGTAAATGTCGAGACCTTCTTCTTCGATGCGTGCCGGAACACGTAATCCGTGAACTTTATCGAGCAGCTTGAAGATAACAAAACCCATGCCGGCTGCCCAACAACCTACTATGACTGCTCCAAATACCTGTGCTCCAAAGAATCCGAAAGTACCTGTATAGAATACTCCTTCGCTTGTAGAGAACAATCCGGTGAGCAGTGTGCCTAAGAAACCACAAACACCATGTACGGAGCTTGCACCTACGGGGTCGTCTATTTTCAGCACTTTGTCGATGAAGTCTACCGAGAATATCATTACAACCCCACAGATGGCACCAATCAGTACAGCTCCTGCTGCCGATACACAATCACATCCGGCTGTGATACCTACCAATCCGGCAAGGATACCGTTCAGTGTAAGTGATAAAGAGGGTTTCCCGTATTTCCACCAGCTCACTGCGAGGGCGAAGAAACCACCGGCACAAGCTGCCAGATTCGTAGTAAGAAACACATGGGAAATTGCTATCTGATCGGGGGTAGAAGCTGCCGCCAATTGAGAACCGGGGTTAAAACCGAACCAACCGAACCACAGGACAAATACGCCCAATGCTGCAATCGTCAGGTTGTGTCCCGGAATGGCTTTTGACTTCCCGTCTTTTCCGTATTTACCAATGCGCGGACCGAGAATAGCTGCACCTACCAATGCTATCCAGCCTCCGACGGAGTGAACTACGGTTGAACCGGCAAAGTCATGGAAAGTTGTGCCGAACAGGTTCATCATAAATGAGCCCTCTTCGCCGTTCATGAGCCAACCTCCTCCCCAGGTCCAGTGTCCTGAAATGGGATAGATCAATACACTGATGCAGATGGTATAAACGATGTACATAGAGAATTTAGTACGCTCGGCCATAGCCCCTGAGACAATGGTGGCTGCTGTGGCACAAAATACAGTCTGGAATATCAGAAAACCCTCTGAAGGGAGTCCGCCACCTTCATAGAACGACAAGTTGAAGAAGTGGGGCATACCGATGAATCCACCTGCACCGAACATCAGTCCGAAACCGATGAACCAGTAGAGTAACGAACCGAACATGAAATCGACAAAGTTCTTCATTAGAATATTGGCGGTGTTCTTTACCCTTGTGAATCCGGCTTCTACCAGTGCAAACCCCGGTTGCATGAAGAATACCAGCATTGCCGCCAATAACATCCATACGGTGTTCAGTCCGTTAGCCAATTCTCCTATTGTATCCGGTGCAGTTTCCGTAACCGGAGTTTCTGTTGCCGTAGTGATTGTTTCCGTTACGGCAGTTGTTACTGTTGTAGCGTTTACAAGGGTTCTATCCTGAGCGAGTGTTTCTGTTGCGAAGCACAGTGCAAAAAGCATAGCACTGGCCAACCACAGCTTTGTAATGCTGTGCTTTCTATATGTATCCATAATTTTGATGTCTTTGAATTGTACTACTTTCTTTATTTTCTAATGGTCCGTATCAGGAATCCGGTCACGCTGTGCTATCGTTCCTGTTCGGCATTATAGAGAGCAATGTCGCCTCGCTCTCCTGTGCGGATGCGGATAGCATCTTCTATCGGAATAACAAAAATACGTCCGTCTCCGATCTCTCCGGTTTGTGCTGATCTGACAATCGCCTGAACGGTCTTTTCTGCATTCTTGTCACGTACTACAATCGAAATAAGAATTCGCTCAATAGAGCTTGTGTCATATACCACACCACGGTAAATACGTCCCTGGCGTGCTTTGCCTATACCTCTTACGTCATAGTAGGAGAACCACTCAATGTCTGCATCCAGAAGCGCATCTTTCACTTCCTCGAATTTGGTTTTACGGATAATAGCTTCAATCTTTTTCATATACCTTCTTGAATTAGTGTGTTTTGTATTTCTTTTAGAAACTCATGCCGAACACCAGATATGTCTTGTCCATAGCGGGTGATACGGTGGCCTGTACAAAGATTGGGATAGAAAAACTATCTGTTACTTTGATTGATCTGGCTGCCTTCAGCGAGATATCCGTGAGGCCGCTGATCTTCTCACCTGTGTATAAATAAGATTTAGTTGATACACCGATGGAGGGAGTCAATGTGATGTCTCCCGGACAGGCGATATCATACGAGGCATTGAAGTAAGTGGAGAAGTTCTGGTTGTCCTCCGGGTTCTTATCTGCTCCGGCAAACATGGTTGCTACGGACAGAGTCAGCGGTACTTTTTCTCCGAAATGGTAACTCAATGCACCTTCAAAATAATGGCTGTCTTTATAATAGCCATATTTACCGCTTTCGCCGGACCACCAGTAGTCTGTCACTGTAATACCCAATCCACCAATGCTGTAACCTAATGTGATGTCGAATTCTTTTGGTTCGAGATCTGTGATGCTGGTGCTTCCCCATGCCGACAGTGATACTCCTTTATAGGCCAGCCCTAAAGAAGGTTGAACAGAGGCACCGGAGCCTTGGTCGAAACCACGCCATACGTATTTGCTTACTATGTCGGCTCCCAGTGAAACCTCAAATTTGTCTTGTGCCATTGTAGTTGTTGGAATGAGTATTCCAACTATCGCTACTGCTACTCCCCCTAATTTTTTGTTAATCGTCGTTTTCATCGTCTTTTTACCTTTAAATTAGAAAAATTGTGGATGTACGGTCCAACTGTTATATAGTAGCGCGCTATTATTATCTTTGTAAATTAAAAAATCATGCGAATCAGTAGTTGAGGGAATCAGAGAGAAATAAAATCAGATCTGTCGTCATCCGTCTTATCCGTGTACCATAGAAAAAAAGCGGTGGGGGATTGTTTTAATTTCTAATTTTCAATGACTTTACAGCCAGTTTTTTATTCTTCTCATAGCTTCGATACAATCATTGCGTTCACCAAATGCTGTGAGGCGGATATATCCTTCTCCGCTTGGGCCAAAGCCTATACCCGGTGTACCTACTACGTTGGCTTCGTAGAGCAGCTGGTCGAAGAACTTCCATGAACTTGCTCCGTTCGGGGTTTTAACCCAAAGATAGGGAGCATTTACCCCTCCGTAAACTTTTAGTCCGGTGCTTTCAAGTCCCTCTTTCATGATATGGGCATTGGTCATATAATAATCTATGGTCTCTTGTATCTGCTTTTTTCCTTCCGGGGTGTAAATCGCTTCAGCAGCCCGTTGGGTGATATAAGAGGTACCGTTGAATTTTGTACATTGCCGGCGATTCCATAGGCGGTTCAGAGGGATACGGTCTCCTCCGAGTGTGGCTGCCGTCAGTTCTTTGGGCACTACGGTATATCCGCAACGTACTCCGGTGAAGCCTGCCGTCTTTGAGAAGCTTCGGAATTCAATGGCACATTTTTTGGCTCCTTTGATTTCGTAAATGGAGTGTGGGACGTCTGGTTCCCGGATGTATGCTTCGTAGGCTGCATCAAACAATATCAGCGTATCATTGGCCAGTGCATAGTCCACCCATTTCTTCAGTTCTGCTTTGGTTAGCGTTGTCCCTGTCGGGTTGTTAGGGTAGCAGAGGTACACAATGTCGATACGTTTATCGGGTATCTCCGGGATGAAATTGTTTTCGCTTGTACAAGGCATGTACGTCACGTTACTCCATTTACCACTATCTTCTTCCAATACGCCTGCGCGTCCACACATCACATTGCTGTCTATGTATACCGGATAAATAGGGTCTGTAACTCCTACGCTGTTGTCATGGCGCAGAATATCCCCGATGTTTCCCGTATCACTTTTGGCTCCGTCACTGATGAATACTTCTGAGTTGGAAAAGTGAATTCCCCGGGCTGCATAGTCATTCTTGATAACGGCTTCGATAAGGAAGTCGTATCCCTGTTCCGGACCATATCCATGGAAGGTTTCGGCATGAGCCAATTCTTCTACGGCTTTGTGCATTGCTTCGATACAGGCCGGAGGCAATGGACGGGTGACATCTCCGATACCCAGGCGGATAATGTCTTGCTTCGGGTGTGTGATCCTGAACGTATTTACTTTTTTCGCAATATCCGAGAATAAATAACTTCCCGGTAATTTCAGGAAATGTTCGTTTACAAGTGCCATATTGTTGTTGTTTTAAGTTTATCGTTTTATATACTCTCTCTCTCTTATTCTCTTTTATTCTTCTGTTTCTATTGTTCCGTCAAAAACCTTTGTTGCGGGACCAGTCATAAACACGTGATTCGTTTTCTCATCCCATTCGATGGTCAGCGTTCCGCCATCCATGATAATATCTGATTTTCGTCCGGCTTTACCTCTTATGACGGCAGCTACGGCAGTGGCACAAGCTCCTGTTCCACAGGCTTGGGTAATTCCCGAACCTCTTTCCCACACACGCATTCTTATTTTATGATCGTCTAATATCTGTGCAAATTCTACGTTGGTACGGTCGGGGAAAAGTGGGGTGTTTTCCAGCTCCGGACCAATCTTTTGGAGGTCTATTCCGTTAATATCCTCCACAAAAGTTACCAGATGCGGATTTCCCATAGATACTTTGGTAGAAACATATGAATATGTATCGCTGAAGTCAATGATTCCTATCTCCGACGGTTCTCCCATATCTACTGTAACAGCCGTTACTGTTTCGTTTTCTACATTAAGTTTTAGTATTTTGATGCCTGAGAGCGTATCCAGAGTAATGGCCGTTCTGCTGGTCAATCCATATTCGAATAAGTATTTGCCTATACACCGGCTTGCATTGCCACACATCATTGCTTCCGAACCGTCTGCATTGAAAATGCGCATACTGAAGTCTGCTTTATCAGAAGTGCCAATCAAAACAAGTCCGTCGCTTCCTATTCCCGTGTGGTATGCACTCCATTCAATGGCTTTCTTCTCCGGATTTGTGACTGGGTATCTGGTAGTATCTACATAGATATAATCATTGCCCGCTCCATGCATTTTAGTGAATTGAATTCTTTTTATCATTTTGCTCTTTATTTGTCAATTGATATATCCTTTTGTTTTATTACGATGCAAAGATATGTCTTTTTGCTTTATGTTTCGCTTAAATACATATCTAATATCTATTTAATTTGTTGAATCTTTCAATCTTGTTAAATAGGGGTGTGTATGCTTGTAATTTGAAATGTAAAAGGGCGATATACTAATAAACTATTATAGGGGTATTTTGTTTTGCATATTCTTCCGTTATATATGAGAGGCTTGAATACTTGATTTAGATCAATTGAGGTGCTTTGGGTACAAAAAAGGGTACTTTGGAATTGACAAAATGAAAAGGATATTGTGCTGATTACTGTCTTTTTGTCTGTTTGAAACGGTATACGGTGTATCGTTTATTTTTTAATTAGTATCACCCGATATGTGAAGTACTAATAATGTGATTATAAATCGGGCTTATATTCGTTATAAAACCAGTTATAATGAAACCTTTTCTTATTGCTTTTGTTGATGTGGGGTATAATTATAAAAAAACAATAAACAATGGATGATGTAACCAAACAATTAGAGGCAGCAGCTCAAACCAGTCACTTGGTTTTGATTTTCTTTTATGCCGACTGGGCTCCCCATTATAATTGGCTGGAACCGGCTATCAATGAGTATGAGAAAAGAGTAGTTGAACTTATTGAAGTAAATATTGAGACCGATAAAGCAGTGGCCGATTCTTATAATATAGGAACTGTGCCGGCATTCGTTTTGCTGCATAGAGGCAAGGAGTTATGGAGGCAGATAGGCGAATTGACCGTTGATCAGCTCCGGCTGGTGTTATCGGAGTTCTGAGAAATAGGAGAAATTAGTGATTAGTGAAGGAGTGATTAGTGATTAGTGGGCTGCGCTATTATTTGCACTAATCATTCCTTCACTAATCGCTAATCACTCCTTCACTAATCACTAATTTCTCACCTTCTCCTGCAATAGAATCGGCTCGTTCGTAGTAATGAAATCTATATTCTTTTCGATGAGCCATTTCATATCTTTGGGTTTGTTTACCGTCCAGGCATTAACTTTCAGTCCCAGGTCATGACATTCTTTGATCCATTCGGGATGTCTCTGGAAAACACTCAGGTGATAATCCGGTCCGGCACATCCCATTTCTTTTAATTCTTTCGGGGTTAATTTTCCATCCAGATAGAATACAGGCGTACCGGCAGGTGCCAACCGGATAAACTCTTTGGTGGCATGCAATGAAAAGGTAATGTACTCCATTCTCTTTTCCAATCCTAACTTCTTGACCATATTTACTATTTTTTCAACAGCCAGCGTTTCGCGTTCGGGTCTGCTATGCGCTTTTAGTTCGAGGATGAGCTGTGTTTTGGTTTTCTTGGCAGCTTTGAGATATTGTTCCAGTGTGGGGAGCTGTTCACCATTGTCCAGTTTGAGTGAGGTGAGTGTTGCAGCCGTGGAACGTTCCATGCTTTTTAGTTTGAAAATAGGATCATGATTCACCACTAACTTATCATCAGCTGTGAGCCACACATCAAATTCGGAACCGTAGCAACCGATAGAATCAGCCTTCAGAAGGGCAGCGATACTGTTTTGTGCCGAACCATCTGTTTTCCAGTAACCACGATGGGCGATAACCTGGGTTTGAGCTATTGCACTGTAAGTTGAGAGAACCAGGGCGGAGGTAAGAAGGATTTTCTTTATTTTCATACTATATAATTCTGTGAGTTAGTAGAGTGAGACAAAGGTAAAGAAGATATTATGAATTGCAAGTTATGGATTGCGAATTTGTGTGAAAAGAGTGATATAAATGGACTGATAGGGAGAATGGAGTTACAGGAATATTACAATGCTCCTGAGGCATTTGAGAGGGGGTGTATAGACTACGCCTTGGCTGCATGGAGACTACGCCTTGCCTGCATGCAGCCAAGGCGTAGTCTCCATGCAGTGAAAGTATACACTGCACACAGAATGAAAAATCAATGTTTTTTACTTGTTAATCCGAATCAGCAGTTGAAAACCTATTCCGCATGGAAAGGTACGCCGTGCGATAGTTTATTTGTGCTAATCTGCGTTTCATCAGATAAATAGTACTCTGTGAAACTCTGTGGTGAGTTCAGTTCACTTTTGAACAACTTTGAACTGAATATCCAACTATTGATTCACATTAATAGTTAGTAAGCTTCTTCGTGCACATCTTTTACGGCTCGTCCGCTTGGCTCATTCTTGCCCTGGAAGGAAGCGTCCCATGCCAATGCTTCTGCTGTGGAGCAAGCTACGCTCGGTACACTTGGTACACTTCTTGCCGCCGATGCACTGGGGAAGTGTTCTTCGAAGATGCTTCGGTAATAATATTCTTCTTTATTCTGCGGTGTGTTGACCGGGAAACGGTCTGCCGCCTTTGCCATTTGTTCATCACTTATAGCGGTGGCAGTGATTGCTTTCAATGTATCAATCCAACTGTAGCCTACTCCGTCACTGAATTGTTCTTTTTGTCTCCATGCTACACTTTCGGGCAACATATCTGCAAAGGCTTCACGCACAATTTTCTTTTCTATCACTTTACCCGGAGCCATTTTAGCTTTCGGGTTGAGGCGCATGGCAACATCCAGAAACTCTTTATCGAGGAATGGAACGCGTCCTTCTACTCCCCAGGCCGACAAACTTTTGTTGGCCCGCAGGCAATCATAAAGATACAGTTTGGAGAGTTTACGAACGGTTTCATCATGAAAGGCACGGGCGTCGGGTGCTTTGTGGAAGTAGAGATAACCGCCGAATATCTCATCTGCTCCTTCACCACTAAGTACCATTTTGATTCCCATTGATTTGATAACGCGTCCCAGCAGATACATTGGGGTAGAGGCACGAACGGTGGTAACGTCGTATGTTTCGATAAAGTAGATAACATCACGAAGTGCATCGAGACCTTCCTGAATGGTATAATTTATTTCGTGATGTACGGTTCCGATATATTCGGCAACTTCGCGGGCTTTGATAAGATCGGGGGCTCCTTTCAGACCGATTGCAAAGGAGTGGAGCTGTGGCCACCAAGCATCACTGGCTCCATCGGTTTCGATACGTTTGGCAGCATATTTCTTGGCTATGGCTGAGATCACTGAAGAATCCAACCCTCCGCTCAGTAGTACACCATAAGGCACGTCACTCATCAATTGGCGGTGTACGGCTTCTTCAAGTGCATCGTGTAAGTCGGTTACAGAGGCAGGGTTGTTTTTTACTGCTTCATAGTCTGTCCAGTCGCGGGTGTACCATTGTTTCATTTTTCCCTCTTTACTATAAAAATAATGGCCGGGAAGGAATGGTTCGTATTCGTCACAGAAACCTTCAAGAGCTTTCAGTTCACTGGCTACGTAGATTGTTCCATCTGCATCATGTCCTATATAAAGAGGTATTACGCCAATAGGGTCACGGGCGATAAGGAATTCATCCCGTTCTTCATCGTAAAGAGCAAAAGCGAAGATGCCGTTCAACTCTTCGAGGAAATGAATACCTTTGTCCTGGTAAAGTGCCAGAATGACTTCGCAGTCACTACCTGTCCGGAATTCATAGCGTCCGGCATACCGGGTACGTATTTCACGGTGATTATAGATTTCGCCGTTAACGGCAAGAATTTGTTTACGGTTGGGAGAGTAAAGGGGCTGTCCTCCACTTTGCGGATCTACAATGGAAAGGCGTTCGTGTGCAAGGATCGCACTGCCTCCGGTGTAAATACCACTCCAATCCGGACCACGATGACGGATTTTCTGTGCCATGCGTAACGCTTTGTTCCGCAACTCTTCTGATTGGCTCTTAATCTTGAATATACCTACTATTCCACACATAATTTTGATTTACGATTTTACGATTTACAATTAGACGATTGACGATTTACGATTGATATTACTTTGATTAACGATTACTTATAGTAACTTCAATCGTAAATCGTCAATTGTCTAATCGTAAATCAAATTGTCTATTTTAGCAGCAATTTTTCGTCCTCCCGCCATGGCACGTACAACAAGGCTCGCTCCGGTTGCTGCATCACCGGCGATGAATACATTCTTGGGGAATTCTGGCTGTTCCGGTTTGAGGAATCCCATTGCAAGCAATACTATATCGGCTTCGATAATCTCTTTCTTTCCGGTTGGTACCATCGTGGGGCGTCCTCCATCAGTAGAAGGTGTCCACTCCACTTGTTCAACTTCTACGCCGGTTACTTTGCCATTTTTACCAATGAATTGGTTGGAAGTGAGCGACCAACGGCGGGTACAACCTTCTTCGTGTGAAGAAGTCGTTTTGAGTACTACGGGCCATTGCGGCCATGGAGTAGCGTCATTGTGCCCAACGGGTGGCTGTGGCATGATCTCTATCTGTGTTACGCTAATAGCTCCCTGACGTATACTGGTTCCGATACAGTCCGATCCGGTATCGCCACCACCGATAACAAGTACTTTTTTTCCTTTAGCACTTACCAGTTTATCTTTAGAGAAGGTTTGTCCTTCCACAATCCGGTTCTGTTGCGAAAGCATTTCCAAGGCGAAATGTATACCTTTTAATTCACGCCCCGGGATAAGAAGATCTCGTGGCGTCTCTGCTCCGGTACAGATGCAATATGCGTCGAACCCTTCCGGCAGATGGGTGGGATCTATGGTTGTATTCATTTCAAAACGGATACCCTCTGCTTTAAGTAGTTGGATACGGCGGTCTATGATATTTTTGTTCAGTTTGAAGTTGGGGATACCGAAACGTAGCAGTCCTCCCGGAGCCTCTGCCTTGTCGAACAGAGTGACGGTGTATCCTTTCCGGTTTAGTTGGTTGGCTGCTGCCAGTCCGGCAGGGCCTGCACCAATCACAGCTACCTGTTTTCCATTGCGTTGTGGCATTACCGGTATGACATATCCCTCCCGGAAAGCAGCTTCTATGATAGCTGCCTCGTTCTCCCGGATAGTCACAGGTTCATCACAAGACAGTTTCAATACACAACTTTTCTCACAAAGTGCCGGACAGATACGCCCTGTAAACTCCGGAAAGTCACACGTGGCAGCCAGTATTTCATAAGCTTCTTTCCACTTTCCTTTGTAGAGGGCGTCTTGCCACTCAGGTTGTTTGTTACCCAACGGGCATGCCCAGTGGCAGAAGGGTACACCACAGTCCATACAGCGTGATGCTTGTAGCTTACGGTCGTGGGTGTTAAGGGTTTGTTCTACTTCACTATAGTCAGTGATACGTTCATATACGGGGCGATATCCGGCCTCCTGACGGCGTATGGTTAAAAATGCTTTAGGATCTCCCATGATGATAATGAATTAGTGATTAGTGATAAGCGATAAGTGATTAGTGATAAGTGATTAGTGATAAGTGGCTGCGCTATTATACCGCATGGTACTAATCACTACTCACTAACCCACTTATCACTATTTAATAGTCTCTTTGCATATCCGCAATTTTCTGTTGTAGCTTTCGCATTTGTTCCTCCTGCAAAACCTTTTTGTATTCGATAGGTACTACCTGGATGAATTCGTCTGCATAGCGGTTCCAATCGTCAAGCATGATGCGGGCTAATTTACTGCCGGTGTAGAGGTAGTGCTGGCGGATGAGTTCGTGCAATTCTTTGCGGTAACTTGCTTCTTCGATAAGAGATAGTTCTACCATTTCCATGTTACAGAAGTAGTCAAAGTTACCCTCTTTGTTCCACACATAAGCCACACCGCCACTCATTCCGGCAGCAAAGTTCCGGCCCGTTTGTCCTAAAACTACCACACGTCCGCCTGTCATATATTCGCAACAATGATCGCCTACGCCTTCTACTACGGCTATGGCACCCGAGTTACGGACAGCAAAGCGTTCTCCCACGCGGCCATTGATATAAACCTCTCCGCTGGTAGCTCCATATAATAAGGTGTTCCCGGCAATTGTATTCTTCTCTGCCTCGAAGTTACTTCGTACGGGCGGAAGCACAGCGATACGTCCGCCACTCAATCCTTTGCCAAGGTAATCATTTGCTTCGCCTTCCAGTTTAAAACTAACTCCTGGTGTAAGGAATGCGCCGAAAGATTGTCCGGCAGAACCTTTAAATTTAATGTTCAGTGTATGTTCCGGTAGTCCTTTTGCGCCATACCGTGAAGCAATGGCCCCCGAAAGCATAGCGCCTACTGCGCGATCCGTATTGGCAATGGTATACTCCAATGATACCTCTTTTTGATGTTCGATAGCCTCTTGTGCAGCACTCAAGATTGTTACGTCTTTTACGGCAGAGATACCATGATCCTGATCACTGACATGATGGATGGCTGCACTGCTCTCTATGCGTGTGAGCAGTTTGCTGAAATCAATGAGACGGTGCTTTTCGTTTCCGTTATCCGGTTTGCGTTCAATGAGGTCGGTGCGTCCAATGATATCATCGAGTCTTTCCACACCAATTTCTGCCAGATACTCTCGTACCTCTTGTGCCAGGAAGGTGAAGAAGTTGACCAGATATTCGCTTCGTCCGTGGAAGCGTTTGCGTAACTCTTCATTTTGTGTAGCAACTCCGACTGGACAGGTATTCATATGGCATTTGCGCATCATCACGCAGCCCAGTACAATCAGTGCGGAAGTTGCAAAACCAAACTCCTCTGCACCTAACATAGCCATTAGAATAATGTCACGTCCGGTTTTCAGTTGTCCGTCCACTTGCAGCATAACCTGTCCGCGAAGCCCGTTCAGCACCAGTGTCTGTTGCGTTTCGCTTAGTCCCAGTTCCGGAGAGATACCTGCATAACGGATAGATGAAGCAGGTGAAGCTCCTGTACCTCCTTCTGCACCAGAGATTACAATCAGGTCAGCCTTTGCCTTTGCTACCCCGGCAGCGATGGTTCCTACTCCGCTTTCGGCTACCAGTTTTACGCTGATTTTGGCTTTCGGGTTTACATTCTTCAAGTCGAAGATAAGCTGTGCCAGATCCTCGATGGAGTAGATGTCATGGTGAGGTGGGGGAGAGATTAGTGAGATGCCCGGTATGGAGTGGCGCGTTTTGGCAATCACCTGATCTACCTTGTAACCCGGCAATTGACCTCCTTCGCCCGGTTTAGCTCCCTGAGCTATCTTTATTTGTATCTCATCTGCATTAACAAGATATTCGGCAGTTACACCAAAGCGTCCTGAAGCAACCTGTTTAATAGCACTACGCAGGTTGGTTCCATCCGGACGGGGAGTGAAACGTTCGGCATCTTCCCCGCCTTCGCCTGTGTTGCTTCGTCCGTGTATTTTGTTCATGGCTATAGCCATGGCTTCGTGTGCTTCGCGGCTGATAGAGCCATAACTCATAGCACCCGTTACGAATCGCCGCAGTATGTTTTCTACCGGTTCAACACGGTCTATACTGATCGGGTTACGTTTGAACGAAAGGAAGTCACGAAGGAAGATGGGAGCTTCTTTTTCGTCCACCATGGTGGTAAACTCTTTGAATTTTTTATAGCTGCCCAGGCGTGTTGCCAATTGCAGGGTACTGATCGTTTCCGGGTTCCACGCATGTCTTTCTCCATCTTTGCGGAAAGTATAGATGCCACGATTCTTTAGTTGAGAGTTGCCAGTTGAGGGTTGAGAGTCGGCTGCACCACTATGCTGCATAGAACTTTCAGCTTTCAACTTTTCACTTTCAACTGCAATAGCATCCTGTGCTATTTCTTCCAGACGGATACCGCCGATACGTGAACTTAACCCGCCAAAGTAGGCGTTGCTTAACTCTTCACTCAGACCTATGGCTTCAAATATTTTAGCTCCCCGATAAGAACGGATGGTACTGATACCCATTTTACTCATTACTTTGAACAATCCCTTGCAGATGGCTTTGATATAATTCTTCTCTGCTGTGGCATAGTCCAGTTGAATCTCTTTTTCCGCCACCAGTTTGTCGAGGACGGCAAATGCCATATAGGGATTCAGTGCACTTGCTCCGAAACCAAGTAACAGAGCAGCATGCATCACTTCGCGTATTTCACCGCTCTCTACAATGAGGGCTGTCTGCACACGTTTTCCTACCGCTATAAGGTGATGGTGCACTGCACTTACAGCCAATAACGAGGGGATGGCTGCATGTGTAGCATTTACGTCACGGTCCGTCAGTACAATGTAGTTTACTCCGTCTGCCACTGACTCTTCCGCTTGCTTGCATAGATTGTTCAAGGCTTCCTGCAACCCCGCCTTACCACGTGATATTTCAAAAAGCATGGGCAGTTTTATTGTGTTGAAACCTTTGTAACGAATGTTGCACAGAATATCCAGTTGAGTATTATTCAAGATAGGGTGGTTCAGGCGTACCATTTTACAATGGCTCTCGCTTGGTGTTAGAATATTCATCCCTACTGCTCCGATATATTCAGTCAGCGACATTACCAGTTCTTCCCGGATGGGGTCGATGGGAGGATTGGTCACCTGGGCAAACTGTTGGCGAAAGTAGTTGTATAACAGTTGCGGCTTGTCCGAAAGTATTGCCAATGGAGTGTCGTTACCCATTGAATGAATCGGTTCTGCCCCGGTGGTAGCCATCGGGCTGATAATCTTTTCTATATCCTCTTTCGAATAACCGAAAGTACGTAACATACAATCGTATCTCTCTATACTGTGAGGAACTTTGCGTCCGCTTTTCAGTTCATCCAGTTCAATACGGTTGGCTGACAGCCAGTTCCGATAGGGTTTGGCATTTGCCAATTGTTGTTTCAGTTCGTCATCATAATATATTTCTCCCTTTTCGGTATCTACCAGTAAGATTTTACCAGGTTGCAAGCGTCCTTTTTCTTTGATATCTCCCGGTTCAAAGTCCATCACACCTACTTCGCTGGCTACTACCATCATATCATTTTTAGTGATAAGATAACGTGCCGGACGTAATCCATTGCGGTCGAGCATTCCTCCTGCATAGCGTCCGTCACTGAAGAGTAGTGCGGCAGGGCCATCCCATGGCTCCATTAGAATGGAATGATATTCGTAGAAGGCTTTCAACTCCTCACTGATTGGATTCTTCTCGTTGAAAGATTCCGGTACGAGCATAGCCATGGCATGAGGCAGGCTGAGACCGGACATCACAAGAAACTCCAGCACATTATCCAGTGAGGCACTGTCACTCATCCCTGGCTGAATGATGGGACGTATCTCTTTAATATCTCCCAGGGTAGGAGATGAAAGAACACTTTCGCGTGCTTCCATCCATCCCCGATTACCACGGATCGTATTGATTTCACCATTGTGGGCAAGTAAGCGGAAAGGTTGTGCCAGTCCCCATGTTGGGAAAGTGTTTGTACTGAAACGTGAATGTACCAATGCTAATCCACTGGTGAAGTAACTGTTTGTGAGGTCCGGGAAGTAGTTGCGTAGTTGCAGTGACGAAAGCATACCTTTGTAGATAATGCTTTTTGTTGATAGTGAAACGATATAGAAATCGTCCTTTGTGGCGATGGAAGAGTTGCGTATCCTGTTTTCAATCTTCTTCCTTATTATATATAATTTACGGTCGGCCGTTTCTGTTTCTGTAAACCCGGTGATAAAAATCTGTTTTATGTCCGGTTCTGCTGCCAGTGCGGCTTCTCCTAAAATTTCAGGACAGGTAGGCACATTGCGCAGGTGCATGAGTGTAAGCCCTTCCTTTTCAGTCTCTTCAATAATAATACTCAGAATGTCTGCCTGGTCTTTCGGCTCTTTTGGCAAAAAGATCAACCCTGTGCCGTAACGTCCTTTTTCGGGTACGGGGATACCTTGTAATAAAATGAATTCATGAGGAATCTGTAACATGATACCTGCACCATCTCCGGTTTTATTATCAGCTCCTTCAGCTCCGCGATGACGCATGTTTTCGAGTACTTTGAGTGCCGACTCTACAATGTCGTGCGATTTCTCTCCATGAATGTTTACCAGCATACCTACTCCGCAGGCATCGTGTTCGTTTGCTGCATCATACAAACCCTGTTGTTCAGGCTGTCGCTGGTAAGGCAGTTCTTTTGTTTCGTTGTTAAAAAGTTCTCTTTTCTTCATTCTGTTTAGCTTTATTGTATGATAATACCTATTTATGCTGTCTTTTTGTTTTGCAAAAGTATTGATTTAATTTCATTTTGATATATTTATTAGTGCTTATTGTGACATAAATTACATATACTTCATGTTGAAGTTATAAATTGGTAGTTCAATGTCGGTTTTTTATGTTAATGTGAAAGGTAGTGAAAGTCTTTTTATTAAAATTTGAAACTACTTTCTTTTTGAGAATAAAATAATAGAAAAATTAACGTTTTGACGTAAAAATAACTTTTTTCTATGCTTATGTCAAATATTTATAGTAAAAATAATCTTTATGTTATTATAATTGTATATCTTTGTACCCTGAAAACATAAAAATAGGATAATATGTGTGGAATTGTAGGCTACATTGGTAAAAAAGAAGCCTACCCCATCCTTGTCAAAGGGCTGAAGCGACTGGAGTATCGGGGATACGACAGCGCTGGGGTAGCACTAATCAGTAACAACCAACAGTTGAATGTGTATAAGACGAAAGGAAAAGTCTCCGAACTGGAAAATTTTGTCACACAGAAAGATATTTCCGGTAATATTGGTATTGCACATACACGTTGGGCTACTCACGGAGAACCTTGTTCAGTTAATGCCCATCCTCATTATTCCTCTTCCGAAACTCTCGCTCTCATCCATAACGGTATCATCGAAAACTACGCCGTTCTCAAAGAAAAACTCCAGGCCAAAGGTTATACATTCAAAAGCAGTACTGATACCGAGGTACTCGTACAATTAATAGAATATATGAAAGTGACTAATAACCTCGATTTGCTGACAGCGGTACAGCTGGCATTGCGTGAGGTGATTGGTGCGTATGCTATTGCCGTATTGGAGAAGGATCATCCCGATGAAATTATTGCAGCGCGTAAAAGCAGTCCGTTGGTGGTGGGCATTGGTGAAGATGAGTTTTTCTTGGCTTCGGATGCCACTCCTATTGTAGAATATACTGATAAGGTAGTATATCTGGAAGATGAAGAGATAGCAGTGATACACCGGGACAGGGAGCTGAAAGTGGTGAATCTGAACAATGTGGAGATGACTCCTGAAGTGACAAAGGTAGAGTTAAACTTAGGGCAACTGGAAAAGGGTGGTTATCCGCATTTTATGCTGAAAGAGATATTCGAACAACCCGATTGCATCTATGATTGTATGCGTGGGCGTATCAATGTAGAGAGTAACAATGTTGTGCTTTCGGCCGTCATTGATTATAAGGAGAGACTTCTGAAAGCAAAGCGTTTTGTCATTGTAGCCTGCGGAACCTCCTGGCATGCCGGGTTGATAGGCAAACACTTAATTGAAAGTCTCTGCCGCATTCCGGTGGAGGTGGAATATGCATCCGAATTCCGTTACCGCGACCCGGTGATTGACGAAAGTGATGTTGTGATTGCTATCTCTCAGAGTGGTGAGACTGCCGATACACTGGCTGCCGTTGAGTTGGCAAAAAGCCGTGGTGCATTTATCTACGGCATTTGTAATGCTATCGGTTCGTCTATACCGCGTGCTACGCACACAGGTTCTTATATACATGTAGGTCCCGAAATAGGTGTGGCATCTACCAAGGCTTTCACCGGACAGGTTACGGTGCTCACTATGCTTGCACTGACATTGGCGCGGGAGAAGCAAAACATCGATGAGGCCCATTTCCTTGGTGTAGTACACGAATTGAGCCGCATCCCTGAAAAAATGAAAAAAGTCCTGAAACTGAATGATAAAATCGCAGAATTATCTAAAATATTCACGTATGCGCATAATTTTATCTATCTTGGTCGCGGGTATTCGTATCCGGTAGCTCTGGAGGGAGCTTTGAAGCTGAAAGAAATCTCATATATTCATGCTGAAGGTTATCCGGCAGCAGAGATGAAGCATGGCCCTATTGCTTTGATTGATGCCGAAATGCCTGTGGTAGTTATTGCTACTCAAAATGGAATGTATGAAAAAGTACTCAGCAACATACAAGAGATAAAGGCCCGTAAGGGAAAAGTTATAGCTGTTGTCACCGAAGGAGACACAGTGATCAGCAAAGTAGCTGATTATTGTATCGAACTTCCCGAAACACTGGAGTGTCTTGATCCGCTTATTACCACAATGCCTTTACAATTGCTTGCTTATCATGTGGCGGTATGTAAAGGGATGGATGTGGATCAGCCAAGGAATCTGGCGAAGTCGGTAACGGTAGAATAAAGGGATTTACGATTAGACGATTGACAATTTACGATTGGGATTACTTCCCATTTATAGATTAAGGTAACTTCAATTGTAAATAGTAAATCGTCTAATTGTAAATTCCTTCAATCGTCTAATCGTAAATCAAAATAGATTGTCAAATAGTAAATAAGTAAGGTGGAACAATTAAAGCATGAATGTGGCGTTGCCATGATACGCCTGCTCAAACCGTTGGAATATTACGAGAAGAAGTACGGAACGTGGATGTATGGATTGAATAAGCTCTACCTCCTGATGGAGAAGCAGCACAATCGTGGACAGGAAGGCGCCGGACTGGCTTGTGTGAAACTGGCAGCCAATCCGGGAGAAGAATATATGTTCCGTGAGCGTGCATTAGGATCGAGTGCCATTACTGAGATTTTTGAGACCGTACAAGGCAATTTTAAAGATCTGACCTCTGAACAGTTGCACGATGCTAATTTTGCCAAACGTACCTTGCCTTTTGCCGGTGAAGTGTATATGGGACATCTGCGATACTCTACCACCGGAAAATCCGGTATTTCTTATGTTCATCCGTTTCTGAGAAGGAACAACTGGCGTGCCAAGAACCTGGCCCTTTGCGGTAATTTCAATATGACGAATGTGGATGAGATTTTTACCCGCATTACAGCTATCGGACAGCATCCGCGCAAATATGCCGATACTTATATTATGCTCGAACAGGTAGGGCATCGTCTCGATCGGGAAGTAGAACGCCTCTTTAATCTTGCAGAAGCAGAAGGGCAGACGGGTATGGGCATCACCCGTTTTATTGAAGAGCATATCGATCTTGCCAATGTGCTGCGTTCTTCCAGTAAAGAGTGGGATGGGGGATATGTTATCTGCGGACTGACCGGAAGTGGTGAGTCTTTCGCTATTCGTGATCCGTGGGGTATCCGTCCTGCTTTCTGGTATCAGGATGATGAAATAGCTGTCCTGGCATCTGAACGTCCTGTGATTCAGACAGCACTCAATGTGCCTGTGGAGGAAATTAAAGAATTGCAGCCTGGACAAGCACTCTTTATCAACAAAGCGGGGCAGATTCGTACTACTCAGATTAATAAACCCCGTGAGAAGAGAGCCTGCTCTTTTGAGCGTATTTATTTCTCTCGTGGTAGCGATGCCGACATTTATAAAGAGCGTAAGTTGTTGGGAGAGAAACTGATTCCCCGTATTCTGAAAGCGATAAACTCTGACCTTGATCATACGGTGTTCTCTTTTATTCCGAACACAGCCGAAGTAGCTTTCTACGGAATGCTTGAGGGATTGGACAATTATCTGAATGAAGAGAAAGTACAGCAGATAGCTGCTTTGGGACACAATCCTGATATGGAAGAACTTGAATGTATCCTCTCACGGCGCATTCGTAGTGAAAAAGTTGCTATCAAGGATATCAAGTTGCGTACTTTTATTGCCGAGGGCAATAGCCGTAACGACCTGGCTGCGCATGTATATGATATCACTTACGGCAGCCTCCGTGCCGGTATAGACAACCTGGTGATTATTGATGACAGTATTGTGCGCGGTACAACACTCCGGCAGAGCATTATCGGTATTCTCGACCGTCTGAATCCGAAGAAGATTGTTATTGTAAGCTCTTCGCCACAAGTGCGTTATCCCGATTATTACGGCATTGACATGGCAAAGATGAGTGAGTTTATTGCCTTTAAAGCAGCTGTAGAACTCCTGAAAGAGCGTGATATGAAAGATGTGATTGCTGCTGCCTATCGTAAGTCGAAAGATCAGGTTGGCCTACCTAAAGAGCAGTTGGTGAATTACGTAAAGGATATCTATGCCCCATTCACCGATGAGGAGATTTCTGCCAAAATGGTGGAATTGCTCACTCCGAAAGGCACGAAGGCCAAAGTAGAGATTGTGTATCAACCGCTCAGTGGCTTACATGAGGCTTGTCCTCATCACACGGGTGACTGGTATTTCAGTGGCAACTATCCTACGCCGGGTGGTGTGAAGCTGCTCAATGAAGCGTTTATAAATTATATAGAACAAGTATACCAATTTTGAGATTTACGATTTTATGATTTACAATTTACGATTGAAGTTACTTTATTGGCAAATGGGAGTCATCCCAATCTTAAATTGTAAATCGTCTCATCGTCAATCTTTTCAATTGTCAAATAGTAAATAAATAGATGCGAAATGTAACTTTAATCCTTGACGACGGGAGCCGTTTCCATGGTAAGTCGTTTGGCTACGAGAAGCCGGTGGCGGGCGAAGTAGTATTCAATACCGCCATGACAGGCTATCCGGAGAGTCTGACCGATCCTTCATATGCCGGACAGTTGATGACACTGACATACCCATTGGTGGGTAACTATGGTGTGCCTCCTTTTACTTTTGAAACTAATGGATTGGCTACTTTTATGGAAAGTGAGAGAATTCATGCCGAAGCTATCATTGTGAGTGACTATTCGGAAGAATACAGTCACTGGAATGCAGTGGAAAGCCTTGCCGACTGGCTGAAGCGTGAACAAGTGCCCGGTATTACAGGCATTGATACCCGTGAACTGACCAAAGTGTTGCGTGAACATGGGGTGATGATGGGTAAGATTGTATTTGACGGTGAACAGTTGACAGTGGACAGTGGACAATTGACAGTTGACAATGGACAATTGACAGTGGATAGTTATGAAAATATTAATTATGTCGATAAGGTTTCTTGCAAAGAGATCATCGTCTATGCGAACGGTGAAAGTCGCTCTTTTAGTATAGATCTCCCCATTGCGCAGCTCAACTGTCAATTGTCAACTGTCAATTGTCAACTAAAGCGGGTTGTTCTTGTAGATTGTGGAGTAAAAACAAACATCATCCGTTGCCTGCTCAGACGTAATGTTGAAGTCATTCGTGTCCCTTGGGATTATGATTTTAACGGGTTACAGTTTGATGGTCTGTTTATATCCAATGGTCCGGGTGATCCTGATACCTGTGATGCTGCCGTACAGAATATCCGTAAAGCGATGCAGAATCCCCAACTTCCTATTTTTGGAATCTGTATGGGAAATCAGTTACTTTCGAAAGCCGGTGGTGCTAAGATATACAAGCTCAAATATGGCCATCGTAGCCATAATCAACCGGTACGCATGGTGGGCACGGAACGTTGTTTCATTACCAGTCAGAATCATGGTTATGCCGTTGATAACAATACATTGGGTGCTGAGTGGGAGCCACTCTTCATTAATATGAATGATGGTTCTAATGAAGGTATTCGTCACAAAACAAACCCCTGGTTTTCGGCACAGTTCCATCCCGAAGCTGCCAGTGGCCCAACGGATACTGAATTCTTGTTTGACGAATTCGTAAAGCTATTGTAATTCAATATTTACCGCAGTGTAAGCGAGAGTACGGGAGAAGAGAGTCCCGTGCCCTTTGTGGTGCAACCAAAAAATATGTAATCAATGAAAGAACAAAATATAAAGAAAGTATTGCTCCTCGGCTCCGGTGCTTTGAAAATCGGTGAAGCCGGAGAGTTTGACTATTCGGGTTCGCAAGCCCTGAAGGCTCTGAAAGAGGAAGGCATAGAAACCATTCTTATCAACCCCAACATTGCTACGGTGCAGACCAGTGAAGGGGTAGCCGATCAGATCTACTTCCTCCCTGTGACTCCTTACTTCGTAGAGAAAGTAATTCAGAAAGAGAAACCGGAAGGTATTATGCTTGCTTTCGGTGGGCAAACTGCGTTGAACTGTGGGGTGGCCCTTTACAGGGAAGGCACCCTTGAAAAATACAATGTAAAGGTACTCGGTACTCCCGTGCAGGCCATTATCGATACGGAAGATCGTGAGCTCTTTGTGGAGAAACTGAATCAGATTGATGTAAAAACCATCAAAAGTGAAGCCGTAGAAAATGTAGAAGATGCACGCCGTGCAGCCCGGGAGTTAGGTTATCCGGTGATTGTTCGTGCCGCTTATGCGCTTGGCGGACTTGGTTCCGGTTTTTGTGATAACGAAGAAGAGCTGGATGTGCTTGTTGAGAAAGCCTTTGCTTTCTCTCCGCAGGTGCTTGTCGAAAAATCACTAAGAGGATGGAAAGAAGTGGAGTACGAGGTAGTACGCGACCGCTTCGACAACTGTATCACCGTTTGTAACATGGAGAACTTCGATCCGCTGGGCATTCATACCGGGGAGTCTATTGTAATTGCTCCGTCACAAACATTGACCAATAAAGAATACCACAAACTGCGTGAACTCGCCATTCGTATCATTCGTCATATTGGCATCGTGGGTGAATGTAACGTGCAGTATGCCTTCGATCCTGAATCGGAAGATTATCGCGTTATCGAGGTAAATGCTCGTCTTTCGCGTTCATCGGCATTGGCGTCCAAGGCAACCGGTTATCCGTTGGCTTTTGTTGCTGCCAAATTAGGACTCGGTTATGGCCTGTTCGATTTGAAGAACTCCGTCACTAAAACTACCAGTGCTTTTTTTGAACCTGCATTGGACTACGTGGTTTGTAAGATACCCCGTTGGGACTTAGGAAAATTCCATGGTGTAGACAAAGAGTTGGGTTCCTCTATGAAATCCGTAGGCGAGGTGATGGCTATCGGCCGTACCTTTGAAGAGGCTATCCAGAAAGGTCTCCGTATGATAGGTCAAGGCATGCATGGCTTTGTAGAAAACAAAGAACTCGTGATAGCCGATATTGATAAAGCCCTGCGCGAACCTACTGATAAACGTATCTTTGTCATTTCCAAAGCTTTCCGTGCCGGATATACGATTGACCAGGTACACGATCTGACCAAGATTGATAAATGGTTTCTTCAGAAACTGATGAATATCATGCGTACTTCCGAGGAGCTTAGGCAATTGACAGTGGACAGTGGACAATTGGCAGTGAAAGATGCTGCTGCATTTTTTAACTCTCAATTGTCAAATCTCAGCCCTCAACTGCTTCGCAAAGCGAAGGTACAGGGGTTTTCTGACTTCCAGATAGCTCGTGGCATCGGTTTTCAGGGGGATATGGAAGATGGTATCCTTTATGTGCGTAATTATCGGAAGAGTGTAGGCATCCTGCCTGTAGTGAAGCAGATTGACACACTGGCGGCCGAATATCCTGCGCAGACCAATTATCTGTATCTCACTTACAGTGGTGTGGCCAATGATGTAACCTATCTGGGCGATCATAAATCCATTGTCGTACTTGGTTCCGGTGCTTATCGCATCGGGTCTTCCGTAGAGTTTGACTGGTGTGGTGTGCAGGCACTGAATACCATTCGTAAAGAAGGTTGGCGTAGCGTTATGATCAACTATAATCCGGAAACGGTATCTACAGACTATGACATGTGCGATCGTCTCTACTTTGACGAATTGACTTTTGAACGCGTAATGGATATTCTTGAACTTGAAAATCCGCATGGGGTCATTGTCTCCACCGGTGGCCAGATTCCGAATAACCTTGCTCTGCGTCTGGATGCACAGAAAGTCAATATCTTAGGTACTTCTGCCAAGAGCATAGATAATGCCGAAGACCGCGAGAAGTTCTCTGCCATGCTCGATCGTATTGGTGTAGACCAGCCTCGCTGGCGCGAGCTCACCTCTATGGACGATATTAATGAGTTTGTTGATGAGGTCGGTTTTCCGGTGCTTGTTCGCCCTTCCTATGTGCTTAGTGGTGCAGCCATGAACGTCTGTTCCAACCAGGAAGAGCTGGAGCGTTTCCTTAAATTGGCAGCCAATGTTTCTAAAAAACATCCGGTAGTGGTAAGCCAGTTTATTGAACATGCCAAAGAGGTAGAAATGGATGCTGTGGCGCAGAATGGTGAGATCATCGCGTATGCTATCAGTGAGCATATCGAGTTTGCCGGTGTGCATTCCGGAGATGCTACTATTCAGTTCCCTCCTCAGAAACTGTATGTAGAAACCGTTCGTCGTATCAAGCGTATCAGCCGTGAGATTGCGAAAGCATTGAATATCTCCGGTCCGTTCAATATCCAGTATCTTGCCCGTGAGAATGATATTAAGGTTATCGAATGTAACCTGCGTGCTTCGCGTAGTTTTCCTTTCGTCAGCAAAGTGCTGAAGATTAACTTTATCGAACTGGCAACTAAAGTAATGCTCGGCCTGCCTGTAGAAAAACCATCAAAGAATCTTTTTGAGCTTGATTATGTCGGTATCAAAGCGTCACAGTTCTCCTTCAACCGTTTGCAGAAGGCCGATCCTGTATTAGGTGTAGATATGGCTTCTACCGGTGAGGTTGGCTGTATTGGTTCTGATACCTCCTGTGCCATTCTGAAAGCCATGCTTTCTGTTGGTTATCGTATTCCTAAAAAGAGTATTCTCCTTTCTACCGGTACACCCAAGCAAAAGATAGATATGATGGGGGCGGCCCGTATGCTGGTCAATAAGGGGTATAAACTGTATGCTACCGGTGGAACACACCGAACTCTTGCCGAGAATGGCATTGAGAGCACCCTGGTCTATTGGCCGAGTGAGTCGGACAAGCATCCGCAGGCGCTTGAAATGCTCCATAACAAAGAGATAGATATGGTAGTTAATATTCCGAAGAACCTCACTGCCGGTGAACTCGACAATGGATATAAAATACGCCGTGCAGCTATCGATCTGAATGTACCCCTGATTACCAATGCCCGTTTGGCAAGTGCATTTATCAATGCCTTCTGTACAATGAGTATTGATGATATTGCTATAAAGAGCTGGGAGGAATACAAGTAGAATAAAGACGCATAAAAAGAATGAAGGCTGTATATGGCCTTCATTTTTTTTATACGTCTTTGAATAAATCAATTTTCTCTATTAATTGCTGGTCTTGCCAATAGTCTATAATTTTCAGATGTTGCAATCGGCCTACTATAATGGCAGGATGTGTATTTATTTTTTTAGCAAAGCGTTTAATAGATTGAGTAGAATAATCTTTGGAGTTGATAATTTCAGCTTCTTCTGATTTTGTAAGAGTCATTTTTTCTGCAAAATTATCAGCTTCTTGTTCCTTTTTTATTTGTTTGTCGGTATATTCTATATCTTCCAGAAAAATATCCTTCTTGCCATGTAGGAGGATGTGACCCACTTCATGAAAGAATGAGAACCAAAAGATGTCATTCCGATTATGACGTCCGGAAAGTTGTATGCATGGATAATCACCTATCCAGCGGGTAGCACCATTTATGGGAGCTTTAGGCAAACAGGGGGTATAGACTAACTTAACGCCTGCTTGTAGACAAAGTTTTTGAAGTTGAAATGGAAAATTGTCAGGTTGGGCTACCATTAGTTTTTTCATTTCCGGTAGTATCTCCTTCAGTTTTTTATCCGAATAAGGCGTGTTGGCTATTTGCTTGATGGCTTGTAGTTCTCCTTGTCTCAACCATGCTGAAATGGCATATGGTTCTTTGGTATTTGCTAAAGAAATTCGGAAAGCAACTTTTAATTGTTGGTTGAAATAATAATCTTCCCATGCTTTAGGAGTACTGACTCCAAAAAACGAGAATATTTGATAAACTTTTTCTCCGGTATTTTTACATGGAGAAAGCCAACCTTTTTTTATCATATCGTTTATAGGAAATAGTTTGATCCATTCTACTGATTCTTGAATCAATCTCTCTCTCTTTTCGCGAGCTATATATTCATCATAAACTCTCTGTTTGTTCATCCAAAAATGTGCGGGGATCTGGGTAACACTCTCAAATGATACTGCCATATCGGAGGTTATAGAGCTATCTCCCCGGATGATTGCTATTATCGTTTTCTCTGGTTTAGTGACACGAATAGCAAACTCCTTAATGCTCATTCCCATTTCCTCCAACTTTTCAGCTAATGTTTCTCCTGGATGGAATGCTACTGGAGGAGTATAATGATTCATTGTTGTTGCCATATTTGTTCTTATTTACCGTGATAGTTACTAATTTCTATTATTTCTATTTCTTTTATTTCCAGCCAGATATATTTCCCATCTTTATCGGTTGGTATAGGTTTTTCATGAGGTTCAAAAATTAATCGATAGGGCTGGTCCAGATCACAGGCCCATTCTCCTTTGCGATCTCCTGTTAACTCGTGATAATGGCCCGGTAAATATCGTACATCTTCAAGAGTTTCAGCATTGTATAAATCGCCAATTCTTTTCATGAATAATTTAGCTCTGATTTCTCCTTGCTCTTTTTTACATTTCTTGTAATCCTCCGCTTGTTTGCTCAGTTTTTTATCTTGGAACAATATTTCCACTCCTTTTGTTTTTAGTTTTGATTGCTCTTTGGTGTTAATTGAAAAAGAAGATAATTATTCTTTTTGCAAAGATAGTGTTTTTATTCTAACTAACAGTAAGTGTTAGTTGTTTTTTATATTTTGATTAAAGGACTTATCAATATAACATAAAATTAAAACTTTTTTTATGTATTCAAGCCTTTAATAGTCTGATTTTAAACTTAGTATTTTAACATCGGCTTAAAATGCATATTAATAGTGTGTTAAGTACGTACTTTTGGGATATCAAAGTAC
>OHGT01000017.1_pt1 | contig 156606 bp, 143 predicted proteins | sample 1567861 | NCBI WGS metagenome assembly OHGT01 (sample SAMEA3879533, study PRJEB24766) | human gut metagenome | biome: human-associated habitat; feature: feces | place: USA | collected 1985/1987 | reverse complement strand
TGTGGATAATGTTCCTGCGGGTATGGTTGCCGATGCTTCCATTGTGAACCGTGTGGCCGATCTTACTATTTTCGTAGTCCGTTCGGGTGTGATGGACCGTCGTCAGTTGCCTGAATTGGAGAATATGTACCGTCAGGAACAACTTCGCAATATGTCGGTGATATTGAATGGAGTTCCTTCAGATCATAAGGGCTACGGTTATGGCTATGGTTATGGCTACGGTTATGGATATGGTTATGGGTATGGTTACGGTAATGATACTCATAAACATACAAAGATGAGCCATGTAAGGAAAATCCTTTCCCGTTTTTGGAAAAGATAAAAACCTGATATTGATTTCTTGGCTTTTGTTCCTATAAAAGGAAATTGAAAAAAAACTTTATTGTGAAAAGCATAATTTCTAAGATTTTTGACAATCTGTCTGTAAAGAAGAGATTTGTAAATTATCGGGCTGTCTTGTTTACCGATACGGTGTTGTCTGTCGCAGGCACATGTATCACTCTGCTTTTTGTTAATAGTTTTATCACTAATATTGAAAAAGACGTTATCATAACCATCTCGGTTTGTTCGGGTATCATCAGTTTCCTTATTTTTCATTTTCTGAGAGTCAGCAGAAACATTATACGTCATGCATCGATAAAGAGTGTTGGTAAAATTGAGACAGCCATCCTGCTGAAAGAATTATCGTTGTTGATTGTTGCCATTCTGACCGGTTCATGGTTACCGGAGAAGTATCTGTATGTATGCTGTTTTATCGATTTGTTGACAACTACAGGGATCTTAGTGGGTGCCCGCGTAGTGCTTATCTTGATCTATGATATTGCTGTGTTGCAGTTTACTTCCAGAAAAGCAAGAGTGTTGGTATATGGTACCGGTGATAAAAGCGTTGCGCTCAAGAAACGGATGTACACGAGTAAGCATTTTCATGTAGTCGGTTTTGTGAATCCGGATAAAAATCTCAAATCCTACTCTTTGTCAGAGTCACCGGTCTATTATTTTGCAGATGAATCCAATTTTGTATGCTTTGTAGAAAAGTACAATATTAATGGCATTATTTTTCCCTCGTATGAAGAGGCTCAGAAGGAACAGGGGCATTTGGTGAAATTCTGTCAGGATAATAATGTGAAAAACTACGTTTCTCCGCCTATCGATGTTTTGGGGATGGTTTGAAGAAAACTGTCATCAGAGAAATCCGGATAGAGGATTTATTGGGGCGTGATGAGATCGAGATCAACATGCTGGAAATTATTAAGAATTTTACGGGTAAAACCATTCTGGTGACAGGAGCTGCCGGTAGTATCGGTAGTGAATTATGCCGCCAGTTGGCTACCTTCGGGATTAAACAATTGATTCTGGTTGATAATGCTGAAACTCCCATGCACGAACTCCGTCTGGAATTGGAACGCTTTTTCCCCGAATTGACATTTGTTCCTTTCATTGGTGATGTCCGTCAGAAAGAACGTCTTCAGATGGCTTTTGAGAGGTTCCGTCCACAAGTCGTATTTCATGCGGCTGCCTACAAACATGTCCCTTTGATGGAAGAGAATCCTTGTGAAGCGGTCCGGGTCAATGTGGTTGGTTCCCGCCTGGTCGCTGACTTCTGTGTACAATATTGTGTTGAGAAGATGGTGATGATTTCCACCGATAAGGCCGTCAATCCAACCAATGTGATGGGAGCTTCCAAACGTCTGGCTGAGATTTATGTACAAAGTTTAGGACTTGCTATGGAACATGGCCAGGTGAAAGGAAAAACGAAGTTTGTAACTACCCGTTTTGGGAATGTACTTGGCAGTAATGGCAGTGTGATTCCATATTTTAGAAAACAGATACAGGAAGGCGGACCTGTGACCGTTACCGATCCCAAGATTACCCGTTTCTTTATGACTATTCCCGAGGCTTGCCGTTTGGTAATGGAGGCAGCCACAATGAGTACCGGTAATCAGATATTTGTTTTCGATATGGGCGAGCCGGTGAAGATTGTAGACTTGGCAGAGAAAATGATCCGCCTTGCAGGATACATTCCGGGTGAAGATATTAAAATAAAGTTTACCGGTTTGCGTCCCGGTGAGAAGCTTTATGAAGAGGTTTTGAGTAATGAGGAGAATACGATTCCGACGGATCATTACAAAATACGTATAGCCAAAGTGAGGGAATACAAACGGGATGAAATACTTGCCTCTTATGATAAACTGGCGGAGTTGGCACTCTCGGTGAAGATTGAAGATACGGTGAGGTTGATGAAACAGGTGGTGCCTGAGTTTAAGTCGAATAATTCTGTGTATGAGAAACTGGATAGAGAGAATGCGGAGATTTGTTTGAATTGATCTTTGTTAGCGTCTCAAAAAGACGTATTGTTTGGCTTATAATAAAATCAGTACTTTGCGTTTGTTCAAACAACAGCAAATTTATGTATAGTTATAATGAGTTTGACTAATTGCTTGGAGAAGGGTTCAACTCATTTCTGCGAGTTGATTACTTATCTTAAGAATACCTGTCTGGAGAAAGACTCACGGTGTGTAGATGATAAGACCATAATACAGTTTTTTTGATGGAACGTGAGAAGCAAATTGTGAATATTAAGGAAAAATGTCAAAGACGCATGACTCGTGAAACAGAAAGTATCGAAGTCCCTGTTTGTGGCAGATTTCTCCGTAGTAGTGTTGAATTTCTTGTAATGAGAATGGAGCGAAGGGAGAAATGTATTCAGTGGATTGAATTCATCGTAGATAGTATTAAAGAGGCGATTATCAAGTAATGAGAGTTACGCGATAGCATATTAGTAATTTAATAAATTCGATTCAAACATTATATATAAGATATATGAAAACCGTAATGCTCGTATTTGGCACTCGTCCTGAGGCCATTAAGATGTGCCCGTTGGTCAAGGAATTCCAGAAGCGCACCTCGGAGTTCAAAACCGTAGTTTGTGTCACCGGCCAGCATCGCGAAATGCTTGACCAAGTGCTTCAGATTTTCGATGTAACTCCTGACTACGACCTCAACATCATGAAGCAGGGGCAAGACCTTACCGATATAACAACACGTGCCCTCACCGGCCTTCGCGACGTCTTCAAAGAATGCCGTCCCGATGTCGTACTCGTTCATGGCGATACTACTACCTCCACTGCTGGCGCACTGGCTGCATTCTATGCCCAGATCCCTGTCGGACACGTAGAGGCAGGTCTTCGTACACACAACATCTACAGCCCTTGGCCAGAGGAGATGAACCGTCAGGTTACCGGTCGTATCGCTACTTATAACTTCTCGCCAACCCCACTTTCTGAGAAGAACCTCCAGAAGGAGAAGGCACATGGCAACATCTATGTCACTGGCAATACCGTTATCGATGCCCTTCACATGGTGGTCGATAAGCTCCATACCGACGAAGTCCTCGCCCACGAGCAGGACAATGTCCTTGCAAAGGCAGGCTATGACGTAACTCGCCTAGCTAACGGCAAGAAGCTTGTCCTCATCACCGGTCATCGTCGCGAGAACTTTGGTGACGGCTTCATCCGTATGGTGACCGCCATGAAGGACCTCTCTGAGAAGTATCCCGAGGTCGATTTCGTTTATCCAATGCACCTCAATCCAAATGTGCGTAAGCCTATCTACGAGGTATTTGGCGAAGACCTCACCCGTCCAAACTTCTTCTTCATCGAACCCCTCCAATACCTCGAGTTCGTGTACCTCATGAGCAAGGCCAACATCGTCCTCACCGACTCGGGTGGTATTCAGGAGGAGGCTCCAGGTCTTGGCAAACCCGTACTCGTCATGCGCGACACCACCGAGCGTCCTGAAGCACTCTCCAGCGGTACCGTTCATCTCGTAGGAACCGATTACGACAAGATCGTGAACGAGGTCTCTACTCTCCTCGCAGATCCTAAGGCCTACGAAGCTATGTCTAATGCCGTTAACCCTTATGGTGACGGACAGGCTTGCCGCCGAATTGCAGACGTACTGGCTGACAAGGAGGTTGATCGTTATGATGTTTGTTAAAGCAATCAAAGAACAATAAATATAAGCTCAAAACAATAGTAAAATTATGGTAAATGTAATTGGCTTAGGTTACATCGGTTTGCCTACCGCACTTATGATGGCAAGCCATGGCGTAGAAGTAATTGGTACCGACTACAACAGGAAGCTCGTTGACACCCTCAACGCAGGTTGTACTACCTTCAAGGAGGACGGTCTCGATGACCTCTTCAACGATGCAGTAAAGGCCGGCATCAAGTTCACTACCGAGTATCAGAAGACCGACATGTACATCGTCAGTGTTCCTACTCCTTACGACAAGTTCTCCAAGAAGGTTGACGCATGCTATGTTGTTGCAGCTGTCAAGGAAGTAATGAAGGTTTGTCCTAAGGGCGCAACCGTTGTTATCGAATCTACCGTCAGCCCTGGCACTATGGACAACTTCGTTCGTCCTGTAGTAGAGGCTAACGGTTTCAAGATTGGAGAAGACATCAACCTCGTTCACGCTCCCGAGCGTATTATCCCAGGTAACATGGTTTACGAACTCCTCCACAACAACCGTACCATTGGTGCTGACTCCAAGGAGATCGGTGAGAAGGTAAAGGAGTACTATGCATCCTTCTGTCAGGGCGAAATCGTTGTAACCGACATCCGTTCAGCTGAGATGACCAAGGTTGTTGAGAACACCTTCCGTGCTGTCAACATCGCCTTCGCCAACGAGCTTGCACGTATCTGCCGTTATGACAATATGGACGTGTACGAGATCATCAAGATTTGTAACATGCACCCACGCGTAAACATCCTCCAGCCAGGTCCTGGTGTAGGTGGTCACTGCATCTCTGTAGATCCTTGGTTCCTCGTAGGTGACTATCCACGTCTCGCTAAGGTTATCGACGAGTCTATGAAAACCAACGACAGTCAGCCTGAGTTCGTCCTCAACCGTATCCACGAGATCATGAAGGAGAACAACATCGACAATAACCGCAAAGTTGGTCTCTATGGTCTTACTTATAAGGAGAATGTCGATGATTATCGTGAGTCTCCAACTCTCCAGATGCTCGAGCTTCAGGAGCGTCATCTTGCCCGTCCTCTCAAGTGCTACGATCCTTTCCTCATCGGCAACAAGATCGCAGAAAACCAGTATGACGACTTCGATGAGTTCCTCACCGATGTAGATATGGTTGTCATCATGGTTAAGCACGACCACATCAAACAGAACTGGGACAAGCTCAAGGGTAAAGTAATTCTTGATTGCTTCAACATCTGCCCTCTTGAGGATGTATATCACATCTAATTAATCAATAAGGTGAATTACTAAAGGATTTCTGGTAGTACAGGTGGCTGACTTTAGTAACTTTTGTCAGTGTGGTTCAATACCACCTGTCGGAACTAACAATTAAGGGAATAATTATGAATAAACCCAAAATTGGCATAATGACATTTTATGCAGCTCATAACAACGGTGCAGCCTTACAAGCTTTTGCTTTACAGCAGAAACTGAATGAGCTGGGTGCAGATGCTGAATTTCTTCGATATTTTGACCAACATAATGAAAAAGTTGTAGAGAAGCACTCGCGTCTATACAATCTCATCCATAATCCCAAAATGATTCTTAATATTTTACTTCATTATAAGAGGGTCATAAAGTTAAGGGGAGTTTCTATACTTACAGATCAAGCATATTCCAAGTTTCATATTGAGTATTTCAAGACTTCTCAAGAGCCATATTATAAATATGACGACCTTTCAGAAGCCAACTATCGTTACAATGGTTTTGTGACAGGAAGCGATATGGTGTGGACTCCAATAGGTCAGAATTTAGAGGCATATTTCTTGCAATTTGCAGATAAGGGGAAGCGTTACTCTTTCTCTCCAAGTTTAACTGGAGTAAATGTGCTTACTGAAGAACAACATGTTTTGATTAAAAAGTACATTGAGGGAATGGATATTATTTCTTGTCGTGAGCAAGAAGGTGTTTCTTATGTCCAAAAGAATACTGCTAAAAAAGCCGTTCAGACATTAGATCCAACTCTTCTTTTAACGAGGGATGAATGGATAAACGAATTAAACATTGAGGTACAGAAAGAAAAAGATCCGTATATTCTTTGCTATATGTTTGGTGGATTGTCAAGACTTCATAAAAGAGAAATTTCTAAAATAGCAAAAAATAGAAATCTTGAAATAAGGTACATTCCAATGGATATGGAGCAAAAAGAACAAGAGATTGATAATGGATACAGGATGGGGTATGGGCCACGTGAATTTGTTAGTCTCTTCATGAATGCGAGCTTCATCATTACCAATACCTATCATGGCTTAATGTTTTCTCTGATTTCTCAAAAACCATTTGCTCTTGTTCATCGAACAAAGAATAATAAGTGGAAGTCTAATGAAGGTAGAATGTCATTCATTCTCCAGATGGTAGGTTTGTCTAAGAGATATATAGATCCAGAACAACCTATCGATGATAATTTGTTTATACTCACATATGACGAGATAAACACAAAATTGAGAATCGAAAGAGAAAGGTCTATACAGTATCTTGCAAACATAGTTGACTGTTCAAAAAAGAATGCAATTTCTGAAGTACCTTTGTTGGACAACGTATCGAATCTGAACAAGAAAAGTTGTACCGGGTGTGGATTGTGTGTGCAGATATGTCCTTTTGATGCCATTGAGATGAGGTCGGATATAGAGGGTTTTAGATATCCTGTAGTGAATGAACAACGGTGCAAAAAATGTGGGAAATGTACGAAGAGGTGTCCCAGTATAACACCTTTGGAGTGTATGCGCCCAATGGACGCAATTGCATGTCTCTCTAAGGATACTTTATTAAATAACAGTGCATCAGGAGGTGCATTTGTGACTCTATCTCGTTACTTTATTAAACAACTTCACGGGCATGTATTTGGTGCGGTATTTGACAAAAAATTCAAATGTCTGCATACTGAAGCAACTTCAATGAATGAAATACCTGCTATGCAAAGTAGCAAATATATTCAAAGCAACATCGAACATGTATATATTAGAGTTAAGGAGTTACTATCCATGGATAAATATGTATTGTTTACTGGCACTCCGTGTCAAGTGGCAGCATTACTTTCTTTTGTTGGGACCGCCCAAGAAAAACTCCTGACCGTAAGTCTAATTTGCCATGGAGTTCCAAGCCCAAAGTATTGGGACACGTATATCACCCAACAATATAAAGGAAAATTGAGTTCATATTCATTTAGAAATAGAAAAGCAAAAGAAGAAGGCCGTACAAGTTATGAGCTAAATACTGTTGTTGATGGTCTTAACATTAGAGAATCCTGTTTCAGCGATATCTACTATAGTACGTTCCTAAAAGGACTATCATTTAGAGAATCGTGTTATTACTGCCAATATGCACGACGTGAAAGAATTGGAGACTTGACTCTTGGTGATTTTGATAGCGAAAAATACTATCCTGCTTTTTATCCTAAATCTGCAAAGTCTGTAATAATTGTAAATACTGAAAAAGGACAGAAAATAATAAATAGAATAAAACATTCGTTTGAAACTATCCATATTGATTACGAATTGGAGGTACGCCATAATACGCAATTACGTATACCTTCAATAAGACCCTCAAAGCGCGACATCTTTTACTATGACTTAAACAATAAGGATTGGGTCTCTTTTGTAAAAAACTACTCTAAATATAATAATGGGTAGCACTAACGCAAATAGCCGAATAGCTAAAAATACAATATTGTTGTATATCAGGATGATTATCCTGATGGCTGTATCCTTATATACCAGCCGAGTTGTACTGGAGGTCTTAGGAGTAGAGGATTATGGACTATATAATGTGGTAGGTGGTGTTGTAACGATGTTCACCTTCTTGAGCTCTGCAATGGGAAACTCCACACAACGATATATTACATATGCATTAGGTAAAGGAAACCTGAACGAATTGCAAAAAATCTTTTCTACTACATGTCTAATCCATTGGCTCCTTGCAGCTATTGTATTAATCTTGTCAGAAACTGTTGGCCTCTGGTTCCTTGTTAACAAAATGGTGATTCCAGCAGATCGACTTGTGGCAGCACATTGGGTTTATCAATTTTCTATTTTAGCATGTATTGTTTCAATAGTGAGTATACCCTATAATGCTTTGGTCATAGCTCACGAAAAGATGGGTACATTTGCATTTCTATCTTTGTTCTATACTTTTGCAAAGTTAGGTATTGCATATGTAATTATGTTTACAAGATATGATCAACTCGTATTCTATGCAGGATTACTTTTGGCGGTTCAGTTATTGGATCGGTTATTCTATCAAATATACTGTAAAAAACAGTTTTGTGAATCTAGGAATATTAATATGAGGAATACTACCCATCTTAGAGAAATGACAAGTTTTGCAGGTTGGTCAATACTGCCCAATTTAGCTACAGTATGTTATTCTCAGGGTATAAATATTCTCTTAAATATATTTTTTGGACCTACTATTAATGCAGCACGAGGAATCTCTGTTCAAGTACAGGGAGTAGTAAAAAATTTTGTTTCAAATTTTCAAATAGCAGTCAGCCCTCAGATAATAAAAGCATACGCATCTAATGACAAGAGGCGTCTTCATGCTCTTGTATTTAAAAGTTCAAAGATGTCATTTTACCTACTCTTATGTATGGCTCTTCCTATATTTATTGAGGCTGAGTATATGTTGGGTGTGTGGCTAAAAGAAGTTCCAGACCATACCGCTTCATTTTTGAGACTAATTATACTTGCAATTATTTTAGATCCTTTAGCAAATCCTCTTAGTGTGGCCAATAATGCAACTGGAAACATAAAGAAGTTCAAAATATGGGAATCGTCAATTTGTTTATCGGTAATTCCAATAGGATATTTGTTCCTTGAAATGGGCTTTGAATCTGAAGTGGTATTTGTCATTCAGATAGTTTTGTCAGTTATAGTACAGGTTGCCAGAATATCATTGAGTTGTAAGGATATCGATTTCTCTTATTTCGATTATTTGAAAAATGTTGTTCTTTACATCTCGTTAGTATCACTTGTTTCTCCTATATTACCATTGTTTATTTATTTTAAATTGCCTGTGGGATTCTTTTCATTCTCATTAGTTTCAGTGTTGAGTGTAATTAGTGTATGTATCTGTGCATATTTGTTAGGACTAAATATGAACGAGAGGCATACGATAAATAGTAAACTGTTAAAAATAATAATGAAATTAAAATGAAGATTCTTGTAAATAGCTATTATAATTTTGCCCAAAATACAGCTGGAGGTGTGTATTCAAAGGTGATAAACTATATTCATTCTGCAAAAGATTCAGATTTAACGATAAAACAATTTGATGTTTGGAATGATAAGGTAATAGATTACGACATTATTCATTATTTTGCATTGAAAGCTGAATTCATGGATCAGATGTACATGGCAAAAAAACTTGGAAAGAAAATTGTAATTTCTTCTATAGTTACTATAGCTGATGCAAAAAAAACACGTCTCAAAATAAAATTAGGTAGACACCTTCATTTACAGACAAATGAAAATATCCGCCAATCTATGTTGCAGATGGCAGATGCTATCATCACTGAAACGCATAAAGAAAAGGATTATATTGTTGAAGCTTATGGTATTGATCCGGCAAAGATTCATGTAATCCCCAATGGTGTTTCTGAAGAGATACTTGATGGAGATCCTGAATTGATAATGGGTAAACTAGGACTTACTCGACCTTTTGTGTTGCAAGTAGGGCGTTTTGATTCAAACAAAAATCAGCTTTCGGTGATTCGTGCGCTAAAGGATACAGACATTCCCGTTGTATTTGTAGGTGGAGCAGACTCCTCTGCACCTAACTATTTTGATCAATGCAAAAAAGAGGCAGATACAAACTGTTATTTCACAGGTTGGATAAAGCATTCTGATCCATTAATGGCTTCGGCTTATGCTGCAGCAAAGGTCGTTGTTTTGCCTTCTCATCATGAAATTTTTGGAAATGCAATATTTGAAGGTGCTATGACTAAATCAAACATTGTGGCTACTGACGTTTTACCCTTAGAAGAATTTGGATTCTCAAAAAATGCAATTGCAATAGATTCAACAAATATTACTAATATTAAAGAGGCCATCATAAAGGCATATAATAAGGAAATTGATGAAACGTTCTCTGATTTTGTCAAGGAAAAGTATTCATTATCTGCAATTTTTGTACAGCATCTTAACATTTATAAAAGATTATGAATATACTGAGAAAGATATTCAGGGTGTGCTATTCTATTTGGCAGGACCATAAACAAAAGATATCTTGGAAGAGGCAGTATTGTAGATGCATTGAAGAAGAATTGGTAGAATCATCTCATCAATCTATTGATGATTTGCAAATAAAGAATATACTAATACTTTGCCCCCATGCCGATGACGAGTGGATTGGCTGTAGCTCATTAATATCCTCTGATAGATATCAAGTTGATGTATTGTATTATAGTCTATATGGATATAATCAAAGCGAGGAGAATAAAGCTATTAGAGATCAAGAGATAAGAAAGTGTTCAAAGGATCATCATTTTTCTTTGCTTACTTCTTCCGATATTACACAGATACTTAAAGATTTATTGGTATCCAATAAATATGATGCAGTATTTTCCCCATCACCTATTGATTGGCATTGGGAACATAGATATGTATTTGACACTTTGGTTGAAGTATATACTAATTTAAAAGTAAGTACGAGAATTTTCTGTTATTTTATTTCTGTGCCACATGTTGATGCCGAAGGTATTTACTTGTCATATTTGAGGGAAAAGGAACAAAGAATGAAATGGGTATTTTTTGATCAGAATTATGCTTCGCAAAAAATGCCTAACATGCGCTATATGCTTCAAGAACGTCTAAATGTTTCAGGAAGCAAGAAATATGCTGCTGAAATATTCCAAGAGCTATCGGATCAACGATTACGTAAAATATACAATTATATTCATCAAGACAATGTAGTTGGTTTTCTAAACTCTTTGTCTAAAGAGATTAATAATATTTATCAAATTCGTAAAATTTGCAAACATCTGAGAGATGAGGGATAAACTGAACAAATACATACTTCTTGTGTTGGCAGTTTTACTAACGGTAAATATGTTTACTGGTATTACCAATAGTTTAACTCTGTCATTCTTAATTATTGCGTCACAATTGTTTTGCTTGCGCAAAGAGGATTCGGCAATAGTATTCATGTTGTTAGGATCTGTTTTTGGTTCTTTCTATGCCCAAGAAGGAGTAAGATTTATAGGATCCATATTAATATGGGGATCAGCGGTTTTCATGCTTAAAGACCTTATTAGTTATAAAAATAATTGGTTTTCAAATTTTTGGCCCCTATGTATATTCATATTTGCTGTACTTATTTCTATTATAACAACAACAGGAGGTAATTATAGTGGTGAAAAATTTATCGCTATGCTAATGAATGTTGTTATTTACACTATTGCATTTTCTCATTTAGCTTTGTTTCAGAAAAAACATTCTTTTGGCAATATTGGATTAATGTTTATTTTGTACAGTTTATTTTTATTAGGTTATATGAATGAACTGATGGGTATAAAAGCGTCATTAAATAGCTTTTTATATTCATTTGCCGGGTTTCGTAATGAGATAAATGATTATATTGCAGGTGATAAAGATGTATTTCACATTAATTATCAAAGTATTGGTATTCATGGATGTATTGGTTTGATATTTACGCTTTTTTCTGTAGATAAAACGTCGAAGTTATTCAATGCATTTGTTCTTTTTCTTTCTGCATTAGTTGTATGGTACGCGGCAGCAAGACAAGCCATTCTATTATATGCTATAATTTGGCTTGCTTATTTATCTGTATACAAAGGACTAAAGTTTAAGAATCTGCTTTTGATACTTTTATTCATTGTGGGAGGATATACAATTCTTTCAAACCTTGACAGTCAATCTTTACAATTTTTATTAGGTTCGACCGAGGGCAAAGATTCTGCTCGTGACAATATTATGCAGGCTGCAATGTCTCAATTTTATTCTGATCCTTTAATGGGAGCTGGTTTTGGCAGATTTCATATAAATGGAGAGTACGGGTGCAATGAGCATAATTTGTTTGTTGAATTATTAGCAGAAATGGGAATTATTGGTTTTCTTGTTTTTATTTGGTTTGCAATTAATCCTTTAATCAAGTCATATAACCTGATTAAACAAAACATTCAAACCATTTCCCCATTTATTTTGATTTTATTATCGTATTTCCTGAGATCTATGGTAAGCGCAGATTTAAGGGAAACTATTGTTATTCTTATTATTATTTTATGTATACGAATGTCTTGTAAAAATAAAGCTGTTACAATATGAAATCAACGTCTTTTATCTATTTAAGTGCTAAGCACTACGATGGTACAGTTTTCGAAACTCAAGTAGCAGACTGGCTAAAACTATATAAAGAGAATGGAATCTTTTTTAACTATATTCATCTATTCTTCTATCGTGAATTTAAAAAGAAAAATTGGAAACAGCAGCAAGAGGATGGAATTAGGTCAGCGTTAGGAGAATTGTATAAAGGCTATTCCTATTCTTTTCCTTCTCGCGGATTATTCATAAAACTGAATACGCAATTATGGGCAAATAAGATCCGTGAGGTTTCAAAAGATGCAGATCAAATTGTAATATTCTCACGAATGGTTTACGGAAAAGAGATGGAATTACTAAAAAAAATACTTGATAAACCTGTGTTTTTTATCTATGATTCAAGGGCTGCATCTGTTGAGGAAAATAAATATAATGCTGTAAAGAAAAGGAAGCTGGATAAGCGCCAATTTGATATGTTTAGCCATATTTCTTTTACGGAATGTGTAACATGTCAAGTTGCTGATAAAATATTCTCTGTATCGAACGTTCTTAAGAAGTACTTGATGATGAATTATGGAATAGATGAAAATAAGTTCTTCATCTATCCTTGTCTATCAGATCAACGAAAATTTTATTATGATGCAAATCTCAGAAAAAACATACGCGATGAGCATGGGTTTAAGGATGAACACAAGGTATATCTGTATGCTGGCGGATTATATAACGCCTATCACTCACTTGATGAAGTCGTATCTTTCCTGGATTATGTTGCTCGGAAAGATGATAATGCCCGATTCTTTCTCCTATCCCGTGATACAATTAATCAAAATGATATCCTTGAGCATTATCCTGCTTTGAACGGAAAGTTTATCAATAAAGCTGTGCCTAATTCGGAGATGGTCAAATATCTTAATGCGGCTGACTATGGTATTTTGTTCCGAGAGAACGTACCAATGAATAACGTGGCGTCTCCTTCCAAATTTGCAGAATATATTCTCTGTGGACTTCCGACTATCATTTCCGAAGGTGTTGGTGACTATTCTGCTATATGTGAGCCAAACGGGTTAGGAGTACTTATACCTGAATGTCAGATGAAAAATCTTGCTGAATTTGATTTTCAGAAATTAATCAATTCTACCTTTGATAGAAAGCATATTGCAGAATATGGTAAGGAACACCTTTCAAAACAAGCAAGATTGCCATTCGTAATAGAACAATTTAAGTCATTTTAAAAATGAAGTTGAAGCAGACAATAAGTCATAATCTCTTGAATATTCCTGGTTGGCATACTAAGCGTAAATTAGTCGTTATTGAATCGGATGATTGGGGGGGTATACGTATGCCATCTAAGGAGGCTTATAATCAGTTTTTAAAGGAAGGAATTAGGGTAGATAATGATCCTTATTGTCGATATGATAGTTTAGCGAATAAGGAAGATCTGGAAGCATTGTTTGATGTGTTGACTTCAGTTAAGGATAAAAACGGTAATTATGCTGTATTTACAGCTGATGCAGTAGTAGCTAATCCTGATTTCAGAAAGATACGGGAAGCTGATTTTTGTAAGTATTTTTATGAACCAATTACTGTGACTATGGCAAATAGTCCTGCTCATGAGCATGTCTTTGATTTATGGAAAGAAGGGATTAAAGAAGGAATTTTTCATCCACAGTTTCACGGGAGAGAGCATTTGAATGTAACAAAATGGCTTGCTGTACTTCGAGAAGGAAAAGACTTTGTAACTAAAAGGGCATTTGAATTAGGTACTTTTGGGTTGACTTCCAAAGTAGCTTCAAGTATACAAGGTAACTATATGGGAGCGTTTGATTCAGCAGAAGAGGATGATATAAAACGATATGATAATATTATCAAAGAAGGTCTGGATTTATTTAATAAATTGTTCGGATATCGTTCAGAGTCCTTTATTGCTACTACGTATACATGGAGTCCACTTATTGAACCAAGTTTAAAATTAAATGGGGTTAAATATATCCAAGGATTAGTATCACAACGTATTCCTTTTGATTCGGGTACAAAATTTTATTATAAGAAAAATAATTATCAAGGAAAGAAAAATAATTTGGGGCAAATTTATTTGATGCGAAATTGTTTTTTTGAACCTTCTCATTTTAGAGATAAGTTTGATGTAGTAGACGAATGCTTATCACGAATTAATATTGCTTTTAGGTGGGGAAAAGCAGCAGTAATAAGTTCACATAGATTGAATTTTATTGGAAATATAGATATTCAAAATAGAGATAGAAATTTGATTCTATTTCAAAAGCTATTGAATGAGATTGTGAAAAAATGGCCTGATGTTGAATTTATATCTTCTGATGAGTTGGGGAAAAATATAGTGAGTAAATATGATAAAGAATAAAGTTGATTATAAGTATTACCTTGCCGAGGATTTAAAACGTTATCATTTAAGGTTTATAGACCGTTTTATATTCAATGAGAATTATTATACAGTAAAATATTTGAAAGCTTTACGACGCTTGGAATATTTGACGAATATAAAGAAAAATATTTTTCAGAAAATAGAATATTTTTATGCTTTCTGGAATTATAAGCGTTTGTGTTTTAGATATAAAATGAAAATAGGTATAAATACATGTGGCCCTGGATTGTATATACCTCATATTGGTTTTCTTAGAGTTGCAACAAAAGCACGGGTGGGAAAGAATTGTATAATAGCACCAGGGGTAGTAATAGGAACGAAACACACTTTTGATAATGTAGCAACTATTGGGGATAATGTTGAGATTGCTTTAGGAGCAAAGATTATAGGTAAGGTTTCTATTGGAAATAACGTGATTATAGCTCCGAATTCAGTAGTGGTGAAAGATATACCAGATAATTGTGTCGTTTCTGGAATTCCCGCAAAAATTATCAAGAAAGATGGTGTGAAGTTTAATGTAAACTTCAGTTGATATAATGAAAAAAAAAGTACTTATTATTGTACCAAGTAATAAAGGGACAATAGCTTCGTGCTCATTGAATATATATGCTGCATTACGAAAGGTTGAAAGCATAGTTATAAAATGTGTAGTAATTCATAAATATTCGGACGGATTTAAAGAATTTGAAGACTGCGAATGGTGTGTCGATTATGTTTCATCGGGGATACAACGTTTTAGGGAAGCCGTTAGGCAATTTGTTTGGTTGAAGAAAATTAAAAAGAATTTTGCTCCGGATATTACAATTTCTACTTTATTTAGTTGCTCTACGATAAATGTCCTTACTGGAGGAGGAGACTTTAAAATAGGAATATTTCATTCCCCTCACCAACAAGTGAAGCCTTTGGGTATGTTTGCATATTTATCTACTTTGTTAATATATCACATGATATATCCTTTTTTAGATAAATTATATTGTGTTAGTAATGAGGTGAAAAGATCCATTTTGGAATCCTTTCCATTTATATCATCCAAGAAAGTAGAAGTCGTATATAACATTCATGATACGGATAGAATCTCTACTTTATCTGTTGAGTCTTTGAATGATGAGGAAAAAAAGATATTTAAAAATCCTGTGGTTCTTTATTGTGGTCGATTGGATAGAAATAAGGCTCCAGAGAGATTATTAAGGGCATTCGGAGAATCTAATTTATTGCAAAATTCATATCATTTGGTATATATCGGTACAGATACTGATCATTTGTGGGATGGATTGGATACAATGGCAGCTCGAATGGGAATAACTGAAAATGTACATTATTGGGGGGTAAAAAAAAATCCTTATAAGTATATGAGAATGGCTAAAGTTTTAGTTTCTTGTTCTTTTAGTGAAGGATTACCTGGTGTATTAATAGAGTCTTTGTTTTTGAGTACTCCTGTTATTTCTACAAATTCTTCAGAGGGTGTATGGGAAATTATGAATTGTGTTGAAAAGTATAATCCTCAGTTAAAAGGTTATTATATAGCTGAGAACGGAATTATAACATCTAATACAGGTGATTCTGAAATTGATGTACTTAATTTGAAATGGGCTTTGGAATATATTGATTCATTGAAATATGAGAATATTCCTTTTAAATTTGCTCATAATGTATTACCGGAAAATGTAGTACGTAAATTTATAATTTAAAATGAAAATTCTTCAACTAAATACTACTGTGAATACTGGTAGTACCGGACGTATTGCAGAAGAAATCGGTAGAACTTCTATTAATAATGGGATGGAGAGTTATATTGCTTACGGCAGGATAGCTAGAGATAGTCAATCTACTCTTATCCGTATAGGAGATGGTTGGGATGTGAAATGTCATGTTTTGGCTACTCGATTGTGGGACAGACATGGTTTTTCTTCGACTTGTGCAACCAAAAAGTTTATTGCTGAACTGGAAAGAATAAGTCCGGATATTATTCATTTTCATAATTTACACGGTTATTATTTGAATGTAGAAATATTATTTCGTTATTTATCTCAGACAAAAATACCGGTAGTTTGGACATTACATGATTGCTGGCCAATGACCGGACATTGTTCCTATTTTGATTATGTGAACTGTAATAAGTGGGAAATGGAATGCCATAAGTGTCCAAATTTGAAAGGGTATCCTGCTACCATGTTCGTAGACAGGTCGAAAGATAATTTTGCTAGGAAAAAGCAAACTTTTACATCTGTTGATAATATAACTTTTGTGACCCCGTCCCATTGGTTAAAGAATATTGTTAAGCGTTCTTTTTTGAGTGTATATCCGGTGAGGGTGATTCATAATGGAGTGGATTTAGCTAATTTTAAGCCTGTAACTTCTGAAAATATAAAGATAAAGTATGGCTTAAATGTCAATAATAAAATCATTTTAGGAGTAGCCAGTACATGGGATCGTAGAAAAGGGCTTACTGATTTCATTCAACTAAGCCAATTGTTGGCAAAAAACGAACAGATTGTATTGGTAGGATTAAGTTCAGGACAAATTCGAAGCTTGCCAAAAGGAATAATAGGGATTAATCGAACAGAAAATGTGAATGAGTTAGCTGCGCTATATTCAATGGCAGATGTTTTTGTTAATCCTACTTGGGTAGATAATTTCCCTACAACTAATATAGAGGCTTTGGCCTGTGGGACTCCTGTGGTTACATATCAAACCGGGGGAAGTCCGGAAGCTATCTCGCAAGATACAGGACGAGTGGTTGAAAAAGGGAATATTTCAGCTTTATATCAAGCAATATCAGAGATTTTAAGCAGGGATAGCGTATGTTATCAGACTTGTTGCAGGCAACGTGCCGAAATTCTTTTCAATAAAGAAGAACGTTATCAGGATTATATAGAACTGTACAAATCTTTATTATAATTATGTATAGAAATACATGGAAATCTTTATTGTCGGTACATGCCAGTAATATACCGGGATGGTGTACAAATAGAAAAATTGTCGTCATTGAATCTGACGACTGGGGTAGCATCCGGATGTCTTCTTTAGAAGCTTTTAAAAAATTATTAAAGGCAGGAATGAGAGAGGACCGCAATCATTATAATTTATATGATTCACTGGAAAGTAATCGTGACTTGGAGTGTTTGTTTGAAACGTTATCTAATTTTAAAGATAAGAATGGGAAGGCACCGGTAATGACAGGAGTAAACGTTGTTGCCAATCCGGTATTTGAACGAATTAAAGAAACGGGATATACGGAATATTTTTATGAACCTTATACGGAAACTTTAAAACGGTATCCAGCCCATGACAGGGTATACGAATTATGGAAAGAAGGTATTGAAAAACGATTGTTTGTACCTATTTTTCATGGGCGTGAACACTTGAATGTACAGCGTTGGCTACGTGCTTTAAGAAGTGGGCATCGTTCTACCTTACTTGCTTTTGAAAATGGAGTTACAGGAATCTATAATGGAATTAATGAAGAACCAATACCTAAATTTCAAGCGGCATTCGATTTGGATACGATAGATGATCTTCCTTATATGGAGGAGGTTTTAAATACAGGATTGGATCTATTTGAGAGACTATATGGTTATCGTTCGAAGTATTTTGTTCCTACTAATGGACCTTTTAATAATTCATTGGAAAGAGTTCTGTTTGATAACGGGGTAAGATATATTAATTCAGGAAAAATTCAGATGGAACCTTTAGGTAATGGGCAATTTAAAAAGAATATACGTTTTTTGGGGCAGAAGAATAGGTTAGGGCAGATTTATTTGACACGTAATTGTTTTTTTGAGCCTTCCAGTATGGAGAGTCCAGCTAATACGGATTGGGTAGGAAATTGCTTGAAAGAGATGGAAGTCGCATTTTTATGGCATAAACCTGCTACTATCAGTTCTCATCGTGTGAATTATATAGGCTTTTTACATCCGGAAAACAGAGAAAAATCGTTAAAGAAGTTAGAAGAATTATTGGTCAGAATGCTCAAAAGATGGCCGGATATAGAGTTTATGACATCAAGTGAATTGGGAGATTTAATAGCTTCGGGGCAGAAATGAAAAAAATGGTTCTAATCAATCAGAGTACAGGATATTTAATGATTGATATTGTTAATGCTTATGCAGATAGATATGATAGTGTTTCTTTAATAGCAGGCAGTATTAAGATGACAGAACGTTCTCTGAAGGATATAGTAAAAGTCGATAAAATAATAGCATATAACAGAGAATCCTTTTTAAAAAGACTTTTCACATGGTGTTGGGGAACCATACAGATTTTTTTTAAACTCTTATTTAAATATAGAGGATATGAAATAGTATATGTTACTAATCCACCTATGTGTTATTTGTTACCCTTACTGCTTCGTCGCCCTTTTTCGGTGATTGTGTATGACATATATCCAGATGCATTACGGAATATAGGAGTAAAAGAAAATAATTGGTTATACAAACAATGGGCTGGATGGAACCGAATTATATTCTCCAGAGCTTTGAAAGTGGTCACATTAAGTGAGGGTATGGGAAAAGTTTTAGAGAAATATGTGAATAAAGATCAGATTCGGGTGATTCCCAATTGGGCTGCATCTGTGAAATTTCGTCCTATTAAGAAAAGTGATAATCGATTTATACAGAGACATTCTTTGGATGGGAAGTTTATCGTTTTATACTCTGGAAATATCGGATACACGCATAATGTAGAGTGTTTGATAGAAGTTGCACGTTTACTTAAAAACGAAGTTGATATTCGATTTTTAATAATTGGGGAAGGGAAAAAGAAAGAAACTTTGATTAAGATGACCAAAGAGTATGGATTGTCTTCATGTTGTTTCTTTACATGGCAGGATAGAGATACTTTACCTTATTCATTGGCTGCTGCCGATGTAGGAGTAGTAACCTTGAATGATGAAACAGCACAAGTGAGTGTACCTAGTAAAACGTACAATTTATTAGCTGTAGGAGCACCGTTATTGTGTATTGCTCCCAAATGTTCGGAGTTGGCATATTTAGTATCTCATTATGACAATGGCACTTGTTTTGATAAGAGTGAAGTCCGCTTAATGGCTGATTATATTTTAACCTTAAAAAATAATATGGAACTACAAAAGCGTTTGAGTGACAATTCATGTAATGCAGCGAAAGATTTTACATACCAAAATGCACAAAACTATGTATAAAAATGGTTTTAAGCGTATAATTGATTTCACATTAGTCCTCTTTGTCCTTTTTGTCATTTGGCCTTTTCTGTTAATAATGGGTATCTGGCTTCATTTTGCCAATAAAGGTGCCGGAGCATTTTTCTTTCAGGAACGTCCGGGAAAAAACGGGAAAATTTTTAAAGTAATCAAATTTAAAACAATGACGGACGAGCGGGATACAAGTGGAAAATTATTACCGGATGCTCAACGAATAACCAAAGTTGGTAAACTGGTTCGTTCCACATCCATTGATGAACTTCCTCAATTGATCAATGTCTTAAAAGGGGATATGGCATTAATAGGTCCTCGGCCACTATTGGTTCGCTATCTTTCGTTATATTCAAAAGAACAGGCACGTAGACATGAAGTCAGACCGGGTATCACAGGATGGGCGCAGGTGAACGGCCGCAATGCGATCAGTTGGACAAAAAAGTTTGAGTTCGATGTCTGGTATGTGGATCATTGTTCATTCTGGTTGGATTTATGTATAATTTTAAAAACAATAAAGAAAGTATTTGTGAGAGAGGGGATTTCTCAACAAGGACAAGCTACCATGGAGCCTTTTAATGGTAATAATTAAAATATGAGAGATATTGCAATTTATGGGTTTGGAGGGTTCGGACGTGAAATAGCGTGTATAATTAATGCGATTAATCAGACTGCTCCAACATGGAATTTTATAGGTTATTTTGATGATGGTCATGCAATCGGTGAGACTAATAAATATGGTGAGGTTTTGGGTAATCTGGAAACAGTGAACCAATATAATAAACCATTAGCTATTGTGATGGCCATTGCATCACCGGTTGTGTTACAGAATCTTATCGGTAATATACATAACCCTCATATCCATTTTCCGAATATTGTAGCTCCTAATGTCTTGTTCTTTGATAAAGAGTCTGTTTGTATGGGTCAAGGAAACGTGATTGCATTCGGGGGGAGAATAAGCTGTGGTATACGTATCGGAGATTTTAATTTAATGAATGGCTGTATTTCATTAGGACACGATGTCACAATCGGAGATTATAATATGATGCAACCGGAGGTTCGAATATCCGGTGAAACAAATATTGGCAATGCTAATTTCCTGGGAGTCAGATGTACTGTCTTACAAGGATTAACTATAGGTAGTAATGTGCGGATAGGGGCCGGAAGCGTTGTTATGAGAAAAACAAAAGATGGTATGAGTTATTTCGGTAATCCGGCAAAAATGATGAAAATACAATAACTAATCAATAATATAAACTTTATGGAAGAGAAATTTATAGAATTAATTAAAGAGGTTTTGGAAATTGAAGATCGTGAAATAAACATGGGTGATAAATTTCGTGAATATGAGGAGTGGAGCTCGTTAGCTTATCTATCTGTTATTGCCATGTTGGATGAAGAATATGATTGCCAAATAGAAGAAGCGGATTTTCGTAAGCTACAGACAATTCAAGATTTGTATAACGCTACAATAAAAAAATAATAATGGCTTTCTTACAATACGAAGGAGTAGGTATCACTGCGCTGGCAGCAGCTGTACCTCGTACTGTGATTAATAACTATGAGTATACTCGGTATTTTCCTGCTGATCAAGTGAAAGAAGTTGTTGATAAAGTGGGAATATTGGAACGTCGGTTTGCTGATGAGAATACCTGCTCTTCTGACTTGTGTTATGCTGCGGCTGAGAAATTGATTGCTGATAATAATATCGATAGATCAGAAATAGATTTACTTGTATTTATATCTCAAACCCCTGATTATAGAATGCCGGCTACTTCTGTGATTTTGCAGGATCGGTTACAGTTACCCAACTCAACGATTGCGTTTGATATAAATTTGGGGTGTTCGGCGTTTATGTATGGTATGAGTGTGGTATATGCCTTGATGCAACAAAAGGGATTGCGAAAAGCTTTGATTCTGGATGGGGAGACACGTTCTAAGGTTTATTCTCCTAAAGACAGACGTACTGCATTTCTTTTTGGTGATGGAGGAGTGGCTGCTTTGATAGAGAGAAACGAACGTTTTGGTAAAAGCTATTTCTCATTAAACTCGGACGGGTCACGTGAAGGACTTATAAAAGTGGATGCAGGAGGATATAGAAAAATGAGCTCTGTGGAGACTGTACAGGAACGTGTTGTGGATGAATATGGTAATATTCGTAGTGAAGAGCAGGGATACATGCATGGTGGGGATGTCTTTAATTTTGTAATTCGCGAAATCCCCAAAGATATTAAAGCACTACTTGCATATGCTGAAGTTGATAAAGATGAGTTTGATTATATGGTCTTTCATCAGGCGAATAATTTTATCAATTCTTATCTTGCCAAAAAACTGAAACTGAATACAGATAAGATTCCTTCTACCATTGCTAAATTTGGTAATACTTCATCGGTTTCTGTTCCGTTGACCATTGTGAGTGAACTTAAAGACAAATTGAACAGTGGTAATAAAAAGGTGTTGTTGAGCGCTTTTGGTGTCGGTATGACTTGGGCTACTGCAATTGTTGATTTTTGTGACTGTAAGATTAGTGATATAGTAGAAGTATGAGTCCTTTTAGCTTGAAAGACAAGGTAATTTGTATCACAGGAGCTTCGTCCGGTATAGGTAGGCAATGTGCTGTAAGTTGTAGCCAGATGGGAGCAACGGTGGTACTGATGGCACGTAATGAAGAGCGGTTATGTGAAACCTTGTCAGCTATGGAAAATCCGGATAAACATATGATGGTACCTGTTGATTTGACTGAATATGCTCAGGTAGGATTGGCGGTTAAAGATATTGTAAATAAGGCCGGAAAAATTAATGGAGTATTGCATTGTGCAGGAATATCAACTACCTTACCTTTGAAATTAGTAACTCCTGATAAACTACAAGACTTTTTCAAAGTGAATGTTTTTTCGGCATATAATTTGACAAAAGAAGTATGTAAAATGGGGCATTTCTCCAAAGAAGGAGGTAGTATTGTCTTTTTCTCTTCTGTGATGGGAAAAGTGGGTGAAAGTGGAAAGTCTTTGTATGGAATGACGAAAGGTGCATTGGTTTCTGGCGCACGCTCATTGGCTTGTGAATTAGCCCCCAAAAGAATTCGTGTTAATACAATTTCTCCAGGGGTTGTTATTACTCCTATTAATTGCAATTTACCCCACATTGCAGATCCTGAGAGAAGGGCGGTTGTGGAACAACAACATCTTTTAGGATTGGGTGAAACGGAAGATATAGCTAATGCATGTATTTATCTTTTGTCGGATGCTTCAAGGTGGGTAACCGGTATAGATTTATGTGTTGACGGAGGATATACTGCCCGATAAATGAAAGTAGAACGGATAATAAATACCATATATGCTTCAAATACTTACATATTGTATGATCCTCGTTATGATGAAGTATGGCTGGTTGATGCCGGAGATACGAATCTTGTGATCGAATGGATAGAAAAATATTCGAAGACATTGAAAGGGGTATTTTTGACACATACTCATTTTGATCACATATACGGATTAAATACTTTATATCAACATTATCCAGATATTAGAGTTTTTACCTCTCCGGAAGGAGCGGAAGGATTATATTCTGAAAAATGGAATTTTTCTAAGTACCATCACTGTTCATTTGTATATGCAGGGAATAACGTAGATATTGTAAGGAATAAGCAGACTGTAGATTTGTGGCCTGATGTCCGGTTGCATATAATCAAAACACCGGGACATGACTGGAGCTGTTTGACTTTTGAAGTTACTGATTGTTTATTTACTGGTGATGCCTATATACCAGGCAAGAAAGTGGTAACAACTTTCCCTAAAAGTAATCGATCTGAAGCGATAAAATCTGTAGAAATTATATTAAATCTCCCTGGCATTATGAAAATTTTTCCTGGTCATGGGAATGTTGAAATTGTAAATCATTAAGATGTAATAAAACAATGGACAAACGAATTTATCTTTGTCTCGCTCATATGAGTGGCAAAGAACAAGGTTTCATAAAAGAGGCCTTTGATACCAACTGGGTAGTTCCTCTTGGTCCTAATGTAAATGCTTTTGAGGAAGAACTTGAAAGTTTTATAGGTAATAATAAAAAAGTGGTGGCTTTGTCCGCTGGGACGGCTGCCATCCATCTGGCATTGATACAGTTGGGAATACAAGCCGGTGATGAGGTGATTTGTCAGAGTTTTACTTTCTGTGCTTCCGCCAACCCGGTTACTTATCTGGGAGCTATTCCCGTATTCGTGGATAGTGAAGAGGATACTTGGAATATGAGTCCGGTTTTACTGGAAAAAGCTATTGAAGATAGAATCACGGAAACCGGAAAGAAACCCAAAGCAATTATTCCGGTTCATCTTTATGGTATGCCTGCCAAGATGGATGAGATTTGTGCGATAGCGGAGAAATATGACATCCCTGTTTTGGAGGATGCTGCCGAAGCCTTAGGCTCGGAATTCAACGGACGTAAATGTGGTACTTTCGGTAAGTTTGGTGCATTGAGCTTTAATGGAAATAAGATGATTACCACTTCCGGTGGAGGAGCTTTGGTTGTGCCTGATGAAGAAACAAAGAAACATACAATGTTTTATGCTACCCAGGCTCGTGAACCGTTTCCATATTACCAACATGAACATATCGGCTATAATTATCGTATGAGTAATATTTGTGCAGGTATAGGGCGTGGACAGATGACAGTTCTGGATGAACATATTACCCATCATCGTCATATACATGATTTGTATGAGAAAGCATTTGTAGATATTGAGGGAATTTCTTTAATGTCTAATCCGGATAGCCGCTTTAATGCGAATTATTGGTTATGCACTATTTTAATTGATAAAGAAATTACCGGTTTCGATTATGAGGAACTGCGTATAGCTCTTGATAGTAGAGGCATAGAAACCCGTCCTTTATGGAAACCGATGCATCTGCAACCTGTGTTTAAAAAGAATCCTTGTTATGTAGACGGTACTTCCGAAAACTTGTTTAACAGAGGGCTTTGTATACCTGCAGGTCCTTGTGTGACAGATGAGGATGTAGCTTATATTGTTGCGGAAATTAAGAACTGTATGAAGAAATAAGTTGCTAATGAGGATGTTTTTTAATCTGCTAAAAGGCCTTTTCTGTTTCTTTTGTATTCCTTATTTTGTTTGGAAACAGAAAAAAACAATTATATAAACCCAAACATTGGATTCGTTCAATGCTTTCTTCCTTACTACAAAAGATGACGTAAGGATAGCCGGGTTATTCTGATGTGAATCATGATAATTCAGCTTAAATATTATTGTTTGTTTGTGTAGCCCTCCTTTTAAATCAGGCGTGGTTTATTATAAGGAGGGCTTTTTTATTAAAGTTTTGTAGATCCTTTTTTCGAATTATAATACTGCATTCTTTTCATCTCAAATGTAGTTGTTAGCTGGCCAGGCTTTCCTGTTTATGGAAAAGCCTGGCTACTTTTATATTTACAGTTCTATATACTTGTAGTATATTGATAACTAAAAGATTATAAAATAGGCATGTTGTGAATCATTCAGCAGCCCCCTTTTTACTTTGAGGGCTTAGAATAAACCTCCATCTTTGCAATGTTGATCAACAAAACGTGAATGAAAAAACGATTAGTAACATTAAAAAGAGGAGGTAATTATGCCTTTATTTTATAAGGGAATACAATCTAGTAAAGCCAACAAAGCCGGAGTGAAAACATGGCATCCGTCTTTGGTAAAGATGAAGAAAAGGATTAATACACAAACCTTGGCAGAGGAGATTGCCGAAAAGGCTTCACTGACGCCGGGTGATGTGCAAAATGTGGTACGGAACTTGCTTTCGGTGATGCGTAGATATCTGTTGGACTGCTATACGGTACGCCTTGAAGGGCTAGGAACTTTTACAATGAAGGTCCGTTCGCAAGGCAAAGGGGTAGAAACAGAAGATAAGGTGAATCCTAATCAGATCACATCGGTACAGTGCCAGTTTACTCCTGAATATTTCCGTCCGATAGCTGTGGGTACTACCCGTGCACTGACTCAGGGATTGTCATTTGCACATGCTGACCTGATGAAGAAAGGCATTGATAATAATGGCGGAGGAAATGAGGGAGAAGGTGAGGATCCGTCGGTTTAGTTGACAATTGACAATTGACAATTGAAAATGAGCTGCGCAGTGTTTGCATGCTGCAGAGGTAACTTAAGAACTTAAAAACTTAGAAAGAGATTTATGAAAAAGACGGTTTGGAGTACGATTCTGAAAGTGATTATTGCAGTGGCCAGTGCTATTGCGGGAGTAATTGGTGGTCAGGCAATGACGTTCTGATGATGAAAGACGATAATTGAGTGGAGAAAGCTCCCGGCGGTTCTGTGAAAGAGAACTTGCCGGGAGTTTTTTTATATGTGTGTGCAGTGTGCTTGAATTTTTATCTGTATCTTTGCACGCTCAAAACGATAAAATAGTGAATTTAATTATCGATATAGGAAATACGGTAGCTAAAGTGGCACTCTTTGAGGGGGCTACAATGGTAAATGTTGTCTATGATTCTAATGAGTCGCTGGATTGTCTGGAGCGTATTTGTACTGAATATCCGATTGACAGAGGTATTGTTGCAACTGTCATTAATCTGAATGAGCGTGTTTCCGGACAAATAAGTAAGCTTTCTATACCTCTGCTTTGGCTGGATAAAGATACTCCGCTTCCGGTAATCAATTTATACGAAACACCTGAGACACTGGGTTATGACCGGATGGCTGCTGTAGTGGCTGCCAATGAACAATTTCCGGGAAGGGATATTTTGGTAATTGATGCGGGGACTTGTATCACTTACGAATTTATTGATTCTCTGGGGCAATACCATGGTGGGAATATCTCTCCGGGGCTACAGATGCGTTTTAAAGCACTTCATCAGTTTACGGGACGTTTGCCGTTAGTTGCTCCACAAGGATGTACGCCGACTTTGGGGAAGGATACAGAGACTGCTATGCGTGCCGGAGTGTGGAAAGGCATCGAATATGAAATATCAGGTTATATTACGGCTATGAAACATAAATATCCTGAAGTTTTGGTTTTTTTAACGGGCGGAGATGATTTTTCTTTTGATACGAACGTAAAAAGTGTCATCTTTGCAGATAGATTTTTAGTGTTGAAAGGATTAAATAGAATTTTAAACTATAATAATGGTAGGATTTAAACAGACACTTTGTGCGCTTTTGCTCACGACTTTTGCAGGAGTGGCAGTCGCTCAAAATAATACAAACTCTCCTTATACACGATATGGCTATGGCGATTTAGTCAATCAGAATTTCGGAAATAGTAAAGCAATGGGAGGGATTGCCTTTGGATTGCGTGATGGTTCACAAATTAATCCGTTGAATCCTGCTTCATACACGGCTATTGACTCACTGACATTCTTATTTGAAGGAGGAGTGAGTATGCAAAATGCTAATATCAGTGATGGCGCTTTGAAGTTGAATGTGAAAAATTCAAGCTTTGATTATATTGCTATGCAGTTTCGGTTGCATAGGAGATTGGCTATGAGTATCGGATTGTTGCCTTTCTCAAATGTAGGTTATAATGTGTCACAGGGATATTCGGAAACATCTGCCAGTCCGAGTTATACAAAGCAGTTGCTAGGTGATGGAGGTTTGCATCAGTTATATGCCGGTTTGGGTGTGAAGGTGCTTAATAATTTATCTATTGGTGCGAATGTTTCTTATTTCTGGGGAGACATAACACGTACGTTGGCTATGGTGTATCCTTCATATACAAATGTAGACGGACAGACAGTTTCGAACTCATATGTAGAAACAACAGGAATGTCAGTTCGTGATTATAAATTGGATTTTGGTATACAATATACCCAACCTATTGGAAAGAAACATTTAGTAACATTGGGAGCTGTATTTTCTCCGAAACACAATTTGAATAATGATACTTATGTGCAAACCAATACGAGTGTAATAACTACTAAAGATACGATTGCAACATTCGGATTACCGAATAGTTTTGGAGCCGGTATTACTTATAAATATGATGACCGCCTGACGGTGGGAGTGGATTACAGCTTGCAAAAGTGGGGAGATGTGACTTATATGAATCAACCTAATGCATTTTGTGATCGTACAAAAATTTCGGTAGGTGCTGAATATTTGCCTTCGAAACTTGGAAAAACTTATTTTGGACATGTGAAATATCGTTTAGGAGGTTATTATACTACTCCTTATTACAAAACAGAAGCTGGTGAAAGGGCTTCACGTGAGTATGGTGTTACAGCTGGTTTGGGGCTACCTATTCCACGCTCACGTTCTATCGTTAGTCTAACGGCGCAGTATGTGCGTGTAGAGGGTTTGCAGACTGGTATGTTGAATGAAAATATCTTGAGATTCAGCATTGGAATCACGTTTAATGAACGTTGGTTCTTCAAACGTAAGGTTGATTAATATTGAGAATAGACTAATTATATAACAACTAAAATTTAGATACAATGAAGATTAAAACGCTTGTGGCTGTGTTGTTCCTTTCGGCGGGTGCAACCTCTGTTGCGGCACAGAACGATAGCATCTGTATCCCCAACAGTAGTGTATCACATGAAGCTGTGAAAGCAGGTAATTTTAAAGATGCCTATGCGCCGTGGAAAATAGTGTTGGAAACTTGTCCCACACTTCGCTATTATACTTTTAAGGACGGTTTTACAATTTTGGAGGGCTTGATGTCTAAGATGACTGATAGGAATAGTCCTGAATACAAGAAGTATTTTGATGATTTGATGCATACGCATGATGTGCGTATGAAGTATATTCCTGATTTCCAGACAAGAATGAAGGGAGTTCCTTCAGTAGAAGATGCATTGGGTGATAAGGCATTGGCCTACATTCAGTTTGCGCCATCTCCGGATGTAAATCAGGCTTATGAATGGTTTAAGCAGTCTCTTGAAGGAGCTAAAGCTGACGCTTCTCCTAATGTAATGCATTTCTTCCTGGATATGTCTTTGCAAAAGCTGAAAGCTGATCCATCTCATAAAGAACAGTTTATTAAGGATTATTTGCTTGATACTCAGTATACAGATGAAGCGATAGCTAAAACAGAGAAAGAGAACATTAAGGCTGCTTTAAAATCTGTAAGAGAAGGTCTGGATGCACAGTTCATAAATAGTGGAGCTGCTACTTGTGAATCATTGCAAGAGATATATGCTCCTAAAGTAGAAGCCCATCAGGGAAATCTGGAAGCTTTGAAAGAGGTAATTAAAGTGATGGCTATGATGGGCTGTAAAGATAGCGATGCATATCTTCAGGCCTCTTTGTATGCTTACAAATTGGAGCCAAGTGCTGATGCTGCTATCGGTTGTGCTGCTATGGCATTCAAAAAAGGAGATATTGACGGTTCCGTTAAATTCTTTGATGAAGCAATATCTTATGAAACTGATAACGTAAAGAAAGCAGAATCTGCATATAAAGCTGCCAGTGTATTGGCATCAGCTAAGAAGATTTCGCAGGCAAGAAGTTATGCTCAGAAAGCTATCAGTTTTAATGAGAACTATGGTGCTCCTTATATTCTGATTGCTCAGTTATATGCTGGTAATTATAAATGGAATGATGAACCGGCATTGAATAAATGTACTTTCTTTGCTGCCATTGATAAATTGCAAAGAGCGAAAGCAGTAGATCCAAGTGTGGCTGAAGAAGCTAATAAGTTGATTTCTTCATACTCTGCTTATACTCCGGAAGCTAAAGACCTGTTCATGTTAGGTTATAAAGCTGGCGACCGTATCACAATTGGCGGATGGATCGGAGAGACTACAACGATCAGATAATATAATATGTTACAAGAAAAAAGTAACTTTTTATTTAGTAAAAACATGAGCATAACAATTGTCCTGGGGACAATTGTTATGCTTCTTTTATTTTCTTCCTGCGGAGGGAAGAAGAAAGAACTTGGTGAGGCTATAACGGAGCGGGATTCTTTGCCTTCGATGGCAACTTTAGGGGTTGTAACCTATATTTCGGATTCGGGTGTGACACGCTATCGTATGAAGGCCGAGGAGTGGTTGATGTATGATCGTAAAAGACCTTCTTATTGGGCATTTGAAAAAGGTGTCTATCTTGAACAGTTTGATTCTTTATTTAATGTAGATGCCAGTATAAAAGCTGATACTGCTTATTTTTATGATAAGCAAAAACTTTGGAAGCTGATGGGAAATGTCGATATTAAAAACCGGAAGGGAGAACGGTTTAATACAGAATTGTTGTATTGGAATCAGGCTACCGAGAAGGTTTATTCGGACCGGTTTATACGTATAGAACAGCCCGATCGGATTATTACCGGATATGGTTTTGATTCTAATCAGCAAATGACCATCTATCAGATAAGAAATATGGGAGGTATTTTTTACGTAGATGAAGAAGAACAAAAAGCATCAACGGATTCTGTAAGATAAGTATGAGTATTATTGTTTACCTTTTAATAACTATGGCTTTCTCAGCCTTCTTTTCGGGTATGGAGATTGCGTTCGTCTCTGTTGACAAGCTGCGTTTTGAACTTGAGCGAAAAGAGGGACTATCGTCAAGAATATTGTCTGTATTCTTCAAAAATCCGAATAATTTTATTTCTACGATGTTGGTTGGTAACAACATTGCATTGGTTATCTATGGTATTCTGATGGCACAGATTATTGGTGATAATTTGTTGTCCGGGTTTATCACTAATCACTTTCTGATGGTATTGGTACAAACCATCATCTCAACATTAATTATTTTGGTGACAGGCGAATTCCTGCCGAAGACATTATTTAAAATCAACCCTAATCTGGTATTGAATGTATGTGCCGTTCCTTTGTTTATCTGTTATATTATTCTTTATCCCATATCGAAGTTTTCTTCCGGACTTTCCTATATGTTTTTGCGTCTTTTCGGAATGAAGATAAACAAGGAGGCATCAGCAAAGGCATTTGGTAAAGTTGATCTGGATTATTTTGTACAATCCGGCATTGATAACGCAGATAATAGTGACGAACTGGATACCGAAGTGAAGATATTTCAGAATGCGCTTGATTTCTCAACTATAAAAATCCGGGATTGTATTGTGCCACGTACAGAGGTAGTGGCTGTTGATTTATCTACTTCACTTGAAGATTTAAAAAGTCGTTTTGTAGAATCCGGAATTTCAAAAATTATTGTTTACGACGGAAATATTGATAACGTAGTAGGGTATATTCACTCTTCAGAGATGTTTCGTAATCCTAGAGATTGGAGGGACAATGTAAAAGAGGTGCCTATTGTGCCTGAGACGATGGCTGCTCACAAATTAATGAAACTTTTTATGCAGCAAAAGAAAACGATTGCTGTGGTAGTGGATGAGTTTGGAGGTACTGCCGGAATTGTTTCTTTGGAAGATCTGGTAGAGGAAATTTTTGGTGACATAGAAGATGAACATGATAATACATCGTATATCTGTAAGCAGATAGGAGAGGGGGAATATGTACTTTCCGGTCGTCTGGAAATTGAAAAAGTAAATGAAACTTTTGATCTTGATTTGCCGGAAGCGGATGACTATTTGACTATTGGTGGATTGATTCTGAGCCAGTATCAAAGCTTCCCGAAACTGCATGAAATAATTTCCGTAGGGTGTTATCAGTTTAAAATTATTAAGGTAACACCGACTAAAATTGAGCTTGTGCGGCTGAAAGTGATGGAATAATGGTATAGACCTCCATTTTTTTTGCTAATAAATAGATGTATATTAGCATTTTTTGTATCTTCGTGCGCTAAAACAACTGAGACGAAAATAATAATAAACAAATAAACTGTATTAATTAAAATGGCAACATTACAAAACATTAGATCGAAAGGACCTTTATTGGTGATCGTTATTGGCTTGGCGTTGTTTGCTTTCATTGCGGGAGACGCATGGAAAGTCCTTCAGCCGCACCAATCACATGACGTAGGAGAGGTGAACGGGGACGCACTTTCCGCTCAGGACTATCAGGCATTGGTAGAAGAATATACTGACGTAATTAAGTTCTCCAGCGGAACGAATTCGTTGAATGATGAGCAAACCAATCAGGTGAAAGATGAAGTATGGCGTACATACGTAAATAATAAACTTCTTGAAAAAGAAGCCAAAAAATTAGGTCTTACGGTTTCAAAAGCTGAAATCCAGGCAATTATTGATGCAGGTGTTCATCCGCTGTTACAGCAGACCCCGTTCCGTAATCCGCAAACTGGTGCTTTTGATAAAGATATGTTGAAAAAGTTCCTGGTAGATTATTCTAAGATGAATCTGTCTCAAATGCCGGCACAGTACGCTGAATATTATAACTCAATGTATAAGTTTTGGTCATTTGTAGAAAAAAGTTTGATACAGAATCGTCTTGCTGAGAAATATCAGGCATTGATTTCAAAATCACTCTTCTCTAATCCGATAGAAGCGCAGGATGCTTTTGACGCAAGAGTAAATCAGATGGATTTGTTGCTTGCTGCTGTTCCTTATTCTTCTATAGTTGATTCTACAATAACAGTGAAAGAGTCTGAGTTGAAAGATCTGTATAATAAGAAGAAAGAACAGTTCAAACAGTACGTAGAAACCCGTGATATTAAGTACATCGATGTACAGGTAACTGCAAGTCCTGAAGACAGAGCTGCTATCGAAAAAGAAGTAAGCGAATATACTCAGCAGTTAGCAACTACTGAAAGTGAATATACTACTTTTATTCGTTCAACTGGTTCGGAAAAACCTTATGTTGATTTGTATTATAATAAAACTGCTTTTCCGAGAGATGTAGTAGCACGTATGGATTCTGCTGCTTTGAATAAAGTATATGGTCCTTATTATAATGGTAGTGATAACACAATTAACTCTTTCAAAGTTATCGCTAAGACAGCTGCTGCTGATTCTATAGAGTTCCGGCAGATTCAGGTTGTTGCTGAAGATGCTGCAAAAACAAAAACATTGGCTGATAGTATCTATAATGCAATAAAAGGTGGTGCAAACTTTGTTGATTTAGCAAAGAAATATGGCCAGACCGGAGAAGCAAACTGGATTTCATCTGCTAATTATGAAAATGCACAGATTGATGGTGATAATTTGAAATTTATTTCAACTGTTAATAATTTGGGTGTAAACGAATTGTCTAATCTCTCTTTGGGACAGGCTAATGTTATCCTTCAGGTTACTAACAAGAAAGCCGTTAAGGATAAATATAAAGTGGCTGTTATCAAACGTACAGTGGACTTTAGTAAAGAAACTTATAGTAGAGCTTATAATGATTTCAGCCAGTTTATTGCTGCTAATCCTTCTTTGGATAAAGTAGTGGCTAATGCTGAAGAAGCTGGTTATAGATTGCTCGAAAGAAATGATTTGTACAGCTCTGAACATGGAATTGGTGGAGTTAAAGGTACAAAAGAAGCTTTGAAATGGGCTTTTGCTGCTAAGCCGGGTGAAGTTTCCGGTTTGTATGAATGTGGTGAGAGCGACAGAATGTTGGTGGTTGCACTGGCTGGTATCACTCCTGAAGGTTACCGTTCTTTGAAGCAGGTACAGGATCAGTTGAGAGCTGAAATAATAAAGGACAAGAAAGCCGAAAAGATCATGAATGATATGAAGGCTGTTAATGCTACTTCTTTTGATCAGTATAAGTCAATGGCTAACGCTGTGAGCGACTCTGTAAAACATGTAACTTTTGCAGCTCCTGCTTATATACCGGCTTTGCGTAGTAGCGAACCTTTGGTAGGTGCCTATGCTTCGGTTGCTGAGTTGAATAAGTTGAGTGCTCCGATTAAAGGTAATGCAGGCGTATTTGTATTGCAGATGTATGCTAAGGACAAGTTGAATGAAACATTTGATGTAAAAGCTGAAGAAGCTACATTGGAAAATATGCATGCACGCCTGGCAGGACGTTTGATGAACGATCTTTATCTGAAGGCTGAAGTGAAAGATACACGTTATCTGTTCTTCTAAGAAGGACTAACTCATATATGAAAAGGCTGTTCCCGCATAGGGAGCGGCCTTTTTACGTTAACTTTTGGTGGTAGTCTGCTCTGAAATCAACTTTAATTCCTTACATTTGCATAAATAAACATTGAATTGTACAGAATATGTCCAAATATCCTCTTTTAGGAATGACTCTTGATGAGTTGCAGTCGGTGGTGAGAGGCCTGGGAATGCCGAAGTTTGCTGCTAAGCAGATTGCATCGTGGCTTTATGATAAAAAGGTAAACTCTATTGATGAGATGACAAATCTGTCATTAAAACACCGCGAAGCACTTGGGGCAGAATATGAAGTAGGAGGAATACCGCCAGTTGAGGCAATGCATTCGGTAGATGGAACTATTAAGTATCTTTTTCAGGTAGGTGAGAAGAACTTTGTAGAGGCAGTCTATATTCCCGATGACGATCGTGCAACACTTTGTGTTTCTTCTCAGGTGGGGTGTAAGATGAATTGTAAGTTTTGTATGACTGGCAAGCAAGGATTTACTACCAATCTGACTGCTAATCAGATACTAAATCAGATCAGTTCATTGCCCGAGCGGGATAAACTGACTAATGTCGTGTTGATGGGAATGGGAGAGCCTTTGGATAATCTGGATGAGGTGTTAAAGGTGTTGGAGGTATTAACTGCACCTTATGGTTACGGTTGGAGTCCTAAACGAATAACACTTTCTTCTATTGGTTTGCGCAAGGGCTTGCAGCGTTTCATCGAAGAGAGCGATTGTCATTTAGCTATTAGTTTACACTCTCCGGTGCCCTCACAGCGTTTGGACTTAATGCCTGCAGAGCGTGCTTTTTCTATTACTGAAATTGTAGATTTGTTAAAGAACTATGATTTTAGTAAACAACGCAGACTTTCATTTGAATATATTGTTTTTAAAGGCGTCAATGATTCGTTGATATATGCCAAAGAGCTTGTGAAATTGCTCCGTGGAGTAGATTGCAGAATAAACCTGATTCGTTTTCATGCTATTCCGGGAGTAGATCTGGAAGGAACGGATATGGAGGCGATGGTAACATTCCGTGATTATCTGACTTCACATGGTGTTTTCTCTACGATTCGTGCTTCGCGCGGTGAAGACATTTTTGCAGCTTGTGGTATGTTGTCTACAGCAAAGCGGGAGGGTAATAACAAGAATTAATATAAATTATTAACTTATCCGATGAAAATATACGAACTTATCGTAGTTTTGTAAAAACATTAAAAATGATCAATATGAAGAAGTATCTGTTTTTTATCAGTATGGCTCTTGTGGCATTGACTTTTTCTTCTTGTAACGGCAAGAAGGGTGTGTTTACTCCGACCTCCAGTGGTCGTGCGTATGAGATTCTTGTAGTAGTAGATCATGCCTTGTGGGAGCGTCCTGCGGGAAGAGCCTTGTTTGATGTGCTTGATACGGATGTCCCGGGCTTGCCGCAGTCTGAACGTTCATTCAGGATTATGTATACTTCTCCGAGAGACTATGATTCTACATTAAAATTAATACGCAACATTATTATAGTGGATGTGCGTGATATATATACCAAACCGGCATTTAAGTATGCAAAAGATGTATATGCTGCTCCTCAGCTTATTCTGACTATTCAGGCTCCCAATGAGCAGGAGTTTGAAAAGTTTGTAGAGGAAAACAAACAACAGATTATAGACTTCTTCACACGTGCTGAGATGAATCGTCAGATCTCCCAGCTTCATAATAAACACAATGATTACATCTCTACCAAGGTAGGCAGTAAATTTGATTGTGATATATGGCTTCCTTCTGAATTATCTTCTTCTAAAGAAGGTGAAGATTTTTTCTGGGCATCTACTAATACGGCTACCGGAGATCAGAACTTTGTGATCTATTCTTACCCTTATACTGATAAGGATACGTTTACTAAAGAATATTTTATCCATAAGCGTGACTCTGTGATGAAAGCTAATATTCCGGGAGCTAAAGAAGGCATGTATATGTCTACAGATTCTATAACAGTGGATGTCCGTCCTATCGATGTGCATGGAGATTACACCATGGAAGCCCGTGGACTTTGGCGTATGAAGGGCGACTTTATGGGTGGTCCGTTTGTGTCTCATACCCGTTTGGACAAAACTAATCAGCGCATTGTAACAGCAGAAGTATTTGTATATTCACCTAATAAATTAAAACGTAATCTGGTACGTATGCTTGAAGCATCATTGTATACATTGAAACTTCCTACAGAAAAGACCCAGGGAGAGATTCCGCTGGGTGTGGCCAGAGAAGAACAAACTAATAAATAACGACACATGGAAGATAGTAAAATAAGGGTTGGTATTACGCAAGGAGATATCAATGGCGTAGGCTATGAAGTGATATTGAAAACTTTTGCCGATCCTGTTATGCTGGAGTTGTGTACTCCGATTATTTACGGTTCCCCTAAGGTGGCAGCTTATCATCGTAAATCATTGGATTTACCTACTAACTTTAGTATTGTTAATTCTGCTTCTGAGGCAGTTTTCAATCGTTTGAGTGTAGTAAACTGTACGGATGACGAAGTGAAAGTGGAATTCTCTAAACCGGATCCGGAAGCAGGAAAAGCTGCACTTGGTGCTTTAGAGAAGGCTATTGAAGAATTTAGAGAAGGATTGATTGACGTCATCGTGACGGCTCCGATCAATAAACATACCATTCAGTCGGAAGGATTTTCATTTCCCGGACATACCGAATATATTGAGGAGAGACTGGGTGATGGAAGTAAATCACTGATGATTCTGATGAAGGACGATTTTCGGGTGGCACTGGTAACAGGGCATATCCCCGTACGTGATATTGCTTCAACCATTACTAAAGAACTTATTCAGGAGAAAATTGCTATTTTTAACCGCTCCCTGAAACAGGATTTTGGTATTGGTGCACCGCGTATTGCTGTGCTGGCTTTGAATCCTCATGCAGGAGACGAGGGATTACTTGGTACCGAAGAGCAAGAGATCATTATCCCGGCAATTCAGGAAATGGCTGCTAAAGGAATACTTTGCTACGGTCCTTATCCGGCTGACGGATTTATGGGATCGGGTAACTTTACTCATTTTGATGGTGTGCTGGCTATGTATCATGACCAGGGATTGGCACCATTCAAGGCCTTGGCTATGGATGAAGGAGTGAACTATACGGCCGGACTTCAGGTAGTACGTACTTCGCCGGCTCATGGAACAGCATATGATATTGCCGGAAAAGGGCTGGCTTGTGAAGATTCTTTCCGTCAGGCTATCTATGTGGCAATAGATGTGTTCCGCAATCGCCTGCGTGATAAAGAAGCTCATGCCAATCCGTTGAGAAAACAATATTACGAGAAACGTGACGACAGTGATAAGTTGAAGCTTGACACTGTGGATGATGATGTATAAACAAAAACACAAGAAGGAATTTATAGTGCAATTATGACGAAAGCGGAAATTCAACAAGTAAAACTTAGGTTCGGTATTATTGGTAATACAGAGGCTTTGTCGCGCGCCATTGATGTTGCCATCCAAGTTGCACCCACTGACTTATCCGTATTGATAACCGGAGAAAGTGGTGTGGGAAAGGAGAGCTTTCCGCAGATTATTCATCAGTATAGCCGTCGCAAACATGGGCAATACATTGCAGTAAACTGTGGTGCTATCCCTGAGGGCACAATTGATTCTGAATTGTTCGGGCATGAAAAAGGAGCTTTTACGGGAGCTATTGGCGAACGAAAGGGATACTTTGGCGAAGCTGATGGTGGAACAATATTTCTGGATGAAGTAGGGGAGTTGCCTTTACCCACTCAAGCTCGTTTGCTTCGGGTTCTTGAGAGTGGGGAGTTTATCAAGGTGGGTTCATCAAAAGTACAGAAGACGGATGTACGTATTGTTGCTGCTACTAATGTCAATCTGACACAAGCTATTGCAGACGGACGTTTTCGCGAAGATCTGTACTATCGTCTCAATACGGTTCCTATTCAGATACCTCCTTTGCGTGAACGTGGTGAAGATGTGTTGTTATTATTCCGTAAGTTTGCCAGTGACTTTGCCGAGAAGTATCGTATGCCTGCTATTCAGCTGACAGAAGATGCCAAACAGGTGTTACTTGCCTATCCATGGCCGGGAAATGTGCGCCAGCTGAAGAATATAACAGAACAGATTTCGATTATAGAAACCAATCGTGAGATTAATGCAGCTATTTTGCAAACATATCTCCCGGCTCAAAACACGCAACGTCTGCCGGCTTTGTTCGGTATAAAGGATAATAAGGGGTTTGAGAGTGAACGTGAGATTCTTTATTCAGTTTTGTTTGATATGAGACAGGAAGTATCTGAATTGAAGAAGATGGTTCATAATTTGATGGCAGAGAAAGGAAGTGTGCCCATTGTGACACCTACACCACCTTCCACAATGCCTACAATCATTCATACAGTGAAGGCTCCCTGTCCGGTAGATGATGATATACAAGACACGGAAGAGTATGTGGAAGAGTCTCTTTCTTTGGATGAAGTGGAGAAAGAAATGATACGTAAAGCCCTCGAAAAACATCATGGGAAGAGGAAAAGTGCAGCTCAGGATTTGAATATTTCGGAACGCACCCTCTACAGAAAAATAAAAGAATATGGATTGGAATAAAAAAATACCACAATGGATGTTATTACTGGCTTTGCCGGTAATACTTCTGGCGTGTACAGTCTCTTATAAGTTTAATGGGGCGTCTATTAATTATGATAAAGTAAAGACAATCTCAATTGCTGATTTTCCTATAAAATCTGCTTATGTTTATCAGCCTTTGGCAAATAAGTTTAATGACGATTTAAAAGATATTTTTACTCGTCAGACTCGTTTGCAATTGGTGAGAAATGCCAATGCTGATTTGCAGATTGAAGGAGAAATAACAGGTATAAATGTGTATAATGAAGCTGTTTCGGCTGATGGGTTCTCTTCAAAAGCAAAAGTAACTGTTACAGTTAATGTGCGTTTTGTAAATAATACCAATCATGCAGAAGATTTCGAACAGCAATTTTCGGCTTTCCGTTCCGACCTCGATCCGAATTCATTATTGCCTAATATACCGGATGCAACGATTGCTGAAATAACGAAAGAGATAACTGATCAGATATTTAATGCGACAGTGGCAAATTGGTAATTTGAATGACTTCTGCTAACCTTCAACAATGGATTCAGCACCCCGAGATGCTGAATAAGGATACGTTGTATGAGCTTCGGACGATGCTTACACGCTATCCTTATTTTCAAACGCTGCGGTTACTATATTTAAAGAATTTGTATTTATTACACGACATTACATTCGGGGCCGAATTACGTAAAGCAACTCTTTATGTGGCCGACCGACGCTCACTTTTCTACCTCATAGAAGGAGATAAGTATATATTGCAATCCCGTAAAAAGAAAACAACCTCTGTAGATGAATTACCGGAAATAGAGCCGAATCTTGATCGTACTTTAGCGTTGATTGATGCTTTTTTGTCTACTATACCGGAAGAAGTTACTTCTCAGACCAGCCTGGATTATACGACGGACTATACAGCTTATTTACTACAGGATGATGGTGTTTCTACTGATGATGAAACCGAAGCACCCAAACTTCGTGGTTTTGAACTGATTGATGGGTTTATTGAAAAAAGTGAGAGTGAACCGGCTCTTAAGTTACAACCTTTGCCAGATGGAAATTTATCAGGAGAAGAATCTCCGGAACAATCTTCTTCTGAAGAATTGAGTACCGAAGAAGGAGAGGATGATGATAGCTGTTTCACAGAAACATTGGCTAAAATCTATGTTAAACAGCAAAGATATTCCAAAGCTCTTGAAATTATTAAAAAATTAAGTTTGAAATATCCAAAAAAAAATGCTTACTTTGCAGATCAAATAAGATTTTTAGAGAAACTGATTATTAACGCTAAATCAAAATAACAAAAAATGTACTTATTATTCGTAATCTTAATGGTCATTGCAGCCATATTGATGTGCTTTATTGTACTGATTCAAAATTCTAAAGGTGGTGGTCTTGCATCCGGCTTCTCATCATCCAATGCAATAATGGGCGTTCGCAAAACTACAGATTTTTTGGAAAAAGCTACTTGGGGATTGGCAGCATTCATGGTTATAATGAGTATTGCTACAGCTTATGTTGTCCCTACCAATGCATCCAGAGGACAGGATGTAATTTTGGAACAAGCTCAGCAAGAAGAAAAAACAAATCCGTATAACCTGCCTTCGGGTACAGCTGCACCTGCTACTGAAGCACCTGCTGCAGAAACACCGACTGCACCTGCAACAGAAACTCCTGTGGCAGAATAATTACAGATGGAAAGTTAAAGAAAAAGAGAAGAGGCTATAAATCCAGGGGATTTGTAGCCTTTTTTTATTAATAAGATAGAACTATGACGGAACAATTAAAAAAGAAATTGAATGACTCTGTGGTTACCCGTTGGGGAGCATTAGCCATTGTTGCCTTTACTATGATGGCAGCCTATTATGTGAATGATGTAATGGCGCCATTGAAAAACATGTTGGAATCTGATTTGGCATGGACCAGTACGGAGTTTGGCTTTTTCACGGGAGCATACAGCTTCCTGAATGTGTTTTTACTGATGCTGATTTGGGGAGGTTTGATTCTGGATCGCTTTGGTATTCGTTTCACCGGAAAGTTGGCAGCTATCTTGATGGTAGTAGGTACGGGATTGGAATACTATGCAATTACAGTTTTGGCTGGAAATGAATCGCTTATATTTGGATATAAAACTGGGGTATTTGTTGCTTCTGCCGGTTACTCTATTTTTGGAGTGGGAGCTGAAGTAGCCGGTATTACTGTTTCTAAAATTATAGCTAAATGGTTTCGTGGGAAAGAGATGGCCACTGCTATGGGGGTACAGGTTGCTTTGGCACGTATCGGTTCCCAGGCTGCTTATTCTGTAGCTATACCTTTGGCGCGTAATTTTAGTATTGATACTCCTCTGTTGATTGGTTTTGTATTACTTGTAGGAGGGTTAATAGCCTTTTTTGCCTTCTCTGTGATGGATAAAAAGCTGGATAAGCAGGTAGAGGCTTCTGCTGAAGATGGAGGTGAAGATAAATTCTCTTTTAAAGATGTAAAACACATTCTTACTAATCCGGGATTTTGGCTGATTGCATTGTTGTGCGTGCTGTTCTATTCCTGCGTTTTTCCATTCCAGAAGTTTGCATCCGAACTGATGGTTGGTAAATATGGAATTGATGAAAACGTGGCTGGTTCTATTGTGGGACTACCTGCTTTGGGAGCATTGATACTGACTCCGGTATTTGGTGGTTTGGTTGATAAACGTGGAAAAGCTGCTTCTATTATGATGTTGGGTGCGGCCATGTTGATTTGTGTGCATTTTATCTATGCAATTCCCAGCATTGATAATTGGCTTATAGCAATTGGTTTGATGATAATTCTGGGTATTGCTTTTTCTCTGGTACCTTCGGCTATGTGGCCTTCGGTGGCGAAGATATTTCCTGTAAATCAGTTAGGAACAGCGTATGCTCTTATTTTCTTTATACAGAATATAGGTCTGTGGGGTATTCCTACTCTTATTGGTTGGGTACTTGATACCTATTGTGTGGTGGGGACGAGTGGAAATGCTAACGAGTATGACTATACAATCCCGATGTGTATTTTTACAGGTTTAGCCATTCTATCTTTGTTTGTCGCTTTCTTGTTAAAGGTAGTTGATAAAAAGAAGGGATATGGTTTGGAATTACCCAATATAAAGAAATAAATGTATGGCTGCGAAAGAAAAGATCAACTTGTTGGAGGTTATTCCCTTCCGCAGTGCACACATTACAACCAAAAAGGAAAGCGATGGCACTATTGTCATCGCTTTTCCCCGGTTTAAGTATGAATGGATGCAACGTTTTTTACTACCCAAAGGAATGTCTTCTGATATTCATGTGCATCTTGAAGAACATGGTACTGCCGTGTGGGAGCAAATAGATGGCAAAAGTACGATACGTGAGATAATAGAAAAACTCGCAGACCACTTCAACCATGAAGAGAACTACGAGTCTCGTATACTTGCTTATTTTTCCCAGTTACAAAAAGATGGATTTGTCAAACTGACAATCAACGAATAAAAATAGCCCATAATATAACGGCACATGCCAATAGAACCCCGATGATGATGAGAGTTCCGAACACAAAGTAACGGTCATCGGCTTCTTTCTTTTCTTTGGATTGCCGGATGATACGTCCCATTTCCTCAGGAGTCGTGTCGGGTAGGGGGTATGGTGCTTTCGTTTGTAAGCGTTTCATCCTCTCGTTGGTTCGCGCTCTGCGTAAGTTGGCAGAGTCTCTGCCTTCTTTCAATCGACGGATCATGTCGAGCATATGTCCTTCACCACCCATATTATAAGTTATTTAGAGAATGAATAATAGTCGTTTATTTCCCTTCTTCCCTGTCAACTTTAACCAGACCACCGGTAACCGGATTGAATGTTACTTTAATCGTTGAGTTTTTGTTGAATAATGTAGGGGCCAGATATTCTACTGTTCCGAATTGAGTGACAGGCACTTCATCTTCAAATAACACATCTTTTCCCTGAGTCAGTAAAATAGAAGCTTTGCCTGGCACGTTGTAGGCCACACCGTCTACCTTTTTCTTACCGTCGTCCTGTGGAATATTAACTGTCTTCAGATTTTTCAAGGTAATATAAACCGGTTCGCCTGCAAGATCATTGTTGGCTACCACGCCCAGTTTCTTTGAGAATCGGAAAGCTACTTCATTATTCATCTCCTTTGCGGGATTCAGGCGAATCGTATATATTTTCTCTTCTCTATTGTATGTGCCAGAGAACATTTCTGTCATCGCCCGTTCCTGCTCTTCCAGATTGTCAAGCATCAGTTTGAGTTGTGCTCCGTCTTTGGGCATGTTGTCTGCTTGTCCGCGTACCAGCGCATTTTTACTTTCACGGATGTTGTAGATTTCTTTTGCCACGAGTTCAGCCATTTTAGCTGTTGAACTGGCCATTAAGATCTCTTCTGTAAGAAAATCTCTTGGGTTGACCTTTTTCTGTGCAGGCACAATTGTCTTGGCAGGCAGAGTCTTTTTCCCTTCGATAGGTACATTGATTGATTTGATAATTCCATCCTCTGTCAATTCAATTAACGGAGCTACGGTTCTATCTTTCATCTTTACGAAATATACATTCTCTTTATCGGGTACACCTACCGGTTTTACTTTTACGCTTGTTAATTCCCAATATTCTTTCGGGTCGACAGATATGTTGTTTAGTCGCAGGTAACGATCTGCATATTTGCCAAATTCTCCCGGTGTATATGTTATTTTATTAACTTTGACTTCGAGCTCTATCTGTGTTTTGGGGAGTGCATAGGTTACTCCATAATCTTTGCCTCGCATTACACCAGTCACAACATCTGTCTGAGCAGATATCATAGTGGTGGCAGCTAACAGTCCTGTCAATATGATTAGTTTTTTCATTTCTGTCTATTTTTAACTGGTTTAGAAAACAAAGTTAATGAACTTATTCGGAAATTCATAAGTTCTTAACCTTTATTCGCTTACAAGTCTCCATGCCATAGGCAGATTGTTGACGATATCTCCTGCTGTAAGCCCAATTGTACCCAACTTTTTACGAGCAAAGTCGCCGGCGAGCCCATGAACGAATGTTCCGGTCTTGGCAGCTTCTTCTGCCGTATACCCTTGAGCGAGTAATGCCAGAATAATACCTGTCAGCACATCTCCGCTTCCGGCAGTAGCCATCCCCGGATTACCGGTGGGGTTAAAGAAGCATTTTCCGGTTGGAGTGATGATAGCAGAATAGGCACCTTTTAATACAATATGTACTTTGGCGGTACGGGCAAGCTCTATTGCTTTGGTCAGGCGTTCATAAGAATCCTGACATTTACCTACCAGGCGTTCCAATTCTTTGGGATGGGGAGTAAGGATTGAACCTTTGGGCAGGTTGGTCAGTGCATGGCGATGATTGGCCAATATGTTCAGTGCATCCGCATCTACTACCAGAGGAGTCTGGCAGCCGTTCAATTGTTCCAGCAGTGCAGCTTCTGTTTCTTCGTTTCGTCCCAATCCCGGTCCTACGCCTACTGCCTGATAGTCATCCGTATCTGTTGGTACGGCAAAACAAGTCTCGCTGGCGTCTTGCTCTACTATTGCTTCGGGAACCGCTGTCTGCAAAATGCTATTGTTGCAGATAGGAGCATGCACAGTGAGCAAACCTACTCCCGAGCGTAAACATGCGCGGGCCGACAAGATCGATGCTCCTGCCATTCCGCGTGAACCGGCTATCAAGAGTGCATGCCCAAAGTTTCCTTTGTGCGAAAATCTCTTCCGGGGTTTGATAATAGAACGTATGTCTTCCACTTCCAACATTTCATAGTTGGTATCTAACTCCTCGATGCCTTCCTGGCTCAGGTTGATGTCGAGCAATTCCCACTCTCCGATGAACTCAGCATTTTCAGCAAAAAGAAAAGCAAGTTTAGGCAGTTGCAGGCTGAAGGTAACATCGGCCCGGATGATGTTGGCCCGGACGTTAAATGTATTTTCTTCTCCCATCAGTCCCGAAGGAATATCAATGGATGCTACAGTAGCAGGCGAAGAGTTAATGTATTTGACTACTGCTGCAAACCCTCCGCTAAGGGGCTTGTTCAATCCGGAACCAAATAAACCGTCGATAACCAGATGTTCATCCGTCAGGGTCGGTGGAGCGAATTGTGTACTTACTTCGTGGAAGGTTATTTCGTCCATCATCTCTACCAATTCTTTATTGGCTTGGCAGTCGGGTGAAAGTTCTCCTTTGGTGTTGAAAAGGAAAACTTCTACTTTGTATCCTTTTTCTGCCATCATACGGGCTACGGCAAGAGCGTCTCCTCCATTGTTACCAGGTCCGGCAAATACAGTAACCGGGGTTTCGCTATCCCAACGATTAGTGATAGCTTCTGTTAGTGCATTGGCTGCACGCTCCATCAGTTGGATTGACTGAATGGGTTCATGCTCAATGGTATAAGCATCCAGCTTCTTGATAGTGTTACTTGGAAATATTTTCATGATTTGTTTCTTTAGTTTTCTGACTCGCAAAGATAGTAATTATTTGTCCGATTAAAACTTGTTTTAATATGAATCCTTTGCTCCTTTCGGCTACTTAAGTAACCGCAAAGATTTCATACAATGCTTTTTTATAGTTGTTTCAATGCTTTGAGAAAAAATTCTCAATACGTTGAGAAACTTTTCTCAATAGGTTGAGAATTTATTCTCAATAGGTTGAAACAAAATTCTCATAGCAATGAAACAGGATGAAACACATTGTTTCTTTTACCTTTAGTTACATATTCTTTACGGAATAAAAGTACTTTTTCGTACCTTTGCATCCCATAAACTACTAAACAATCTACTTATGGGAGCATTACAAGGGCATCCAAAGGGCCTTTACTTAATCTTTGCAACAAGCACAGCAGAACGTTTCAGCTACTACGGTATGCGTGCTATCTTTATTCTTTTTTTAACTCAGGCTCTACTTTTTGATACCGAAGCAGCAGCATCCATTTATGGTAGCTATACCGGATTAGTATATTTGACTCCGTTGATTGGCGGATATATAGCCGATAAATACTGGGGGATACGTCGTTCTGTTTTTTGGGGTGCTGTGATGATGGGGGTAGGACAGTTAATGATGTTCTTGAGTGCCTCCATGCTCGATAAAGCGGAACTGTCACATTGGTTAATGTATGGTGGCCTGACCTTTCTTATATTAGGAAATGGTTCATTTAAACCTACTGTATCGTCATTGGTAGGACAACTTTATAAACCGGGAGATAAGCGCCTTGATGCAGGCTATACCATTTTCTATATGGGAGTGAATGTGGGCTCCTTTATTGCTCCTTTGGTTTGTGGCTATTTTGGAGACACCGGTAATCCGGAAGATTTTAAATGGGGATTTCTGATTGCTGCGTGTATGATTGTATTTACTATCCTTTTATTTGAAACGCAGAAGAATAAGTATCTGATATCTCCTGACGGTGAGCCGTTAGGCATAATCCCGGATGCGAAGAAGGAGAAAAAGACAGATACTGAAGAGAAAATAGTTCATCCGCAACTGAGCCGGAGCCAGAAAAGGCGGAATATTCTTCTATTAATGGTTCTTACACTGGTGTTGGGCAGTCTCTTTTATCTCTGGTTTGGCGACGAATGGGTCAGTATCGGTATATTTACCGCTTGCATCGTGTTTCCTATCACCATTTTACTGGATGGTTCATTAACAAAGATCGAACGTAGCCGTATTTTTGTAATTTACATTGTAGCATTCTTCGTCATCTTCTTTTGGGCTGCCTATGAACAGGCTGGTGCTTCCTTAACTCTTTTTGCTGCCGATCAGACAAATCGTGATATCTTAGGTTGGGAGATGCCGGCTTCCTGGTTTCAGTCTTTCAATCCGTTTTTTGTGGTAATACTTGCCTATATCATGCCGGGTGTCTGGGCTTTTCTCAACAAACGGAATATGGAGCCTTCTTCACCTACCAAGCAAGCTATTGGGTTGTTACTTTTATCTTTGGGATACCTCTTTATTTGCTTTGGAGTGAAAGATGCCCAACCGGGTGTGAAAGTGAGTATCATCTGGCTGACAGGACTTTATTTTATTCATACAATGGGTGAGATAGCTTTGTCGCCCATTGGTTTGTCGATGGTAAATAAACTGACTCCGATTCGGTTTGCCTCCCTGATGATGGGTATCTGGTATCTTTCTACTGCCACTGCCAATAAATTTGCCGGGATACTTGCCGGGCTTTACCCCGAGGCAGGTAAAGTAAAAACACTCTTTGGATATCAGATTGCAAATATGTACGACTTCTTTATGGTGTTCGTCATTATGTCGGGTATTGCGTCCCTTATTCTGTTCCTTCTCTCGAAGAAATTGCAAAAGATGATGCATGGAGTGGAATAAAAATTGTATTTTTGCATCCAACTTTTTTAAATAATCGGTTATGGACACCATTCAGATAAAAGATAAACTATTTACTGTTTCCATTAAAGAACAGGATATTCAAAAAGAAGTGATTCGTGTTGCGAACGAAATTAACCGGGACTTGGCAGGTAAGAACCCTTTGTTCCTCAGTGTGCTGAACGGTTCGTTCATGTTTACCGCCGATCTGTTGAAACATATCACTATCCCTTGTGAAATTTCTTTCGTGAAACTGGCTTCTTATCAGGGAATCACTTCAACGGGAGTTATCAAAGAAGTGATTGGTCTGAACGAAGACATTGCCGGCCGCACGGTGGTTATCGTAGAAGATATTGTAGATACAGGCTTTACGATGCAGCGTCTGCTCGAGACATTGGGTACCCGAAATCCGGAGGCTATACATATTGCTTCTCTGTTGGTGAAGCCCGACAAACTGAAAGTGGATTTGAATATCGAATATGTAGCAATGGAAATACCGAACGACTTTATCGTTGGTTACGGACTCGATTATGATGGTTTCGGACGAAACTATCCGGATATTTATACTGTGGTAGACTAAATTCAAATACAAACTAATTTATAGGTAAAAAAGATGTTGAACATTGTAATTTTCGGTGCTCCCGGTTCAGGAAAGGGAACACAGAGTGAACGTATTGTAGAAAAGTATGGTATTAATCACATCTCTACCGGAGATGTTTTGCGTTCAGAAATAAAGAATGGTACAGAGTTGGGCAAGACTGCTAAAAGTTATATTGATCAGGGACAACTGATTCCCGATGCACTGATGGTAGACATTCTGGCCAGCGTTTTTGATAGTTTTGAGGATAGTAAGGGAGTTATTTTTGATGGTTTCCCAAGAACTATTCCGCAAGCAGAAGCGTTGAAAGTAATGTTGAAAGAACGTGGACAGGATATTTCTGTAATGCTTGACCTGGATGTTCCCGAAGATGAGTTGATGACTCGCCTTATCAAACGCGGAAAGGATTCGGGACGTGCCGATGACAACGAAGAAACAATCAAAAAACGTCTTGTAGTATATAATACTCAGACTTCACCCCTGAAAGAATTCTATAAAGGTGAGGGAAAATACCAACACATCAATGGGCTTGGCTCAATGGATGGTATCTTTGAGGAAATATGTAAGGCGGTAGATACATTATAAATAATTAGAGTAGTTAAGTAGTGAGTAGTAAGTAGGAATGCTGGCGCAATCATTTGAAGATCTTTTAGTATGGCAAAAAGCTCATAAATATGTTTTAAATATTTATCGGGTGACTAAAGGCTTTCCTAAAGAAGAGATGTTCGGATTGGTTAATCAAATGCGATGTGCCTCTACTTCTATTACTGCTAACATTGCAGAAGGATTTGTAAGAGTAGGGCAGAAAGATAAATTACACTTTTACAACATATCACAAGGCTCATTGGAGGAAACAAGAAACTTCGTTATTCTTTCCAAAGACCTGGGATATATTTCAGAAGAAGATAAAACAGTGCTCCTGGGGTTGGTTTCTGAAGTGAGTAGAATGCTGAATGCTTATTGCCAAGGTCTGCTGAAATATTACTAAATCCATCTTCTACTTACTACTAAACTACTAAATTCTAACTACTAAATATTATGGCTGAATCGAATTTTGTTGATTACGTAAAGATATACTGTCGCTCAGGTAAGGGCGGAAGAGGCTCTACGCACATGAGGCGCGAGAAATATGTTCCTAACGGTGGTCCTGATGGGGGCGATGGCGGAAGAGGAGGCCATGTTATTTTGCGAGGTAACCGTAACTACTGGACGCTGCTCCATCTGAAGTATGACCGTCATGCGATGGCTACTCATGGAGAATCCGGCAGTAAAAACAAGAGTTTTGGTAAGGACGGTGTAGACAAAATAATTGAAGTGCCTTGTGGAACAGTAGTATACAATGCTGAAACAGGAGAGTATATCTGTGATGTGACCGAACATGGACAGGAAGTTATCTTGTTGAAAGGTGGACGTGGTGGACAAGGAAACTGGCATTTCAGAACAGCTACCCGACAGGCACCACGCTTTGCACAACCCGGTGAGCCGATGCAGGAAATGACGGTAATTATGGAGTTGAAACTTTTGGCTGATGTAGGGTTAGTGGGTTTCCCAAATGCCGGTAAGTCTACACTATTGTCTGCCGTTTCTGCTGCTAAACCCAAAATAGCCGACTATCCGTTTACTACACTGGAACCCAATTTAGGCATTGTTTCTTATCGCGACGGGAAATCGTTCGTGATGGCCGATATCCCCGGAATTATTGAAGGTGCCAGTGAAGGTAAGGGACTTGGATTGAGATTCCTGCGTCATATTGAGCGCAACTCTCTTTTGTTGTTCATGGTTCCGGCAGATAGTGATGATATCCGTAAGGAATATGAAATACTGCTGAATGAACTGAGTACTTTTAATCCGGAAATGCTTGATAAGCAGCGTGTACTCGCTATCACAAAAAGTGATATGCTCGATCAGGAGTTGATGGATGAGATAGAACCTACGTTGCCTCAGGGGATTCCGCATTTGTTTATTTCTTCTGTTTCCGGTTTGGGAATTTCAGCATTGAAAGATATCCTGTGGGAAGAGTTGAATAAAGAAAGCAATAAGATAGAAGCTATTGTACATCGTCCTAAGGATGTAAGTCGCTTGCAGGAAGAACTCAAAGCTATGGGAGAGGATGAAGATCTCGAATATGAGTATGAGGACGGCGATGATGACGATGATCTGGATTATGAATACGAAGAAGAGGATTGGGAAGAGAAATGATTTCACTTACAAAAGATAAAAGAATGTTGGGATATGCATCATTGGATGTGTATTCCGACATTTTTCATTTTGTAACCACCCGTATAGGCGGGTGCAGTGAGGGGACATATGCTACATTCAATTGCTCGCCTTTTGCCGGTGACGAGAGGGTATGCGTCCGCCGGAATCAAGAGATCTTGTTTGAAGCAATGCCGGAGAAGCCTCGTGAATTGATTATCCCCCACCAAACACATGGAACGAAGAGTCTGGTAGTGGATGAAACCTTTCTTACTCTTTCTGAAGAAGATAGGTGTACGCGTCTGGAAGGTATTGATGCCTTGATAACTCGTGAGGAAGGTTGTTGTATTTGCGTCTCTACGGCAGATTGTGTTCCTGTATTGCTATACGACAGGCAGCACCAGGTGGTAGCTGCCGTTCATGCCGGATGGCGGGGGACGGTGAATTTTATCGTTGGTCATACACTGGAACAGATGCGGACGGTTTATGGAACGGAAGGTTCGGAGGTTGTGGCCTGTATCGGTCCTGGCATTTCGTTGGAATCCTTTGAAGTCGGTGATGAGGTATATGATACCTTCCGTTTGAATGGTTTTGATATGTCACGTATCTCTTATCGTAAGACGGAGACGGGAAAATATCATATCGATCTGTGGGAGGCCAACCGCCAGCAATTGCTTGACTTTGGTGTCCCCGGTTGCCAGATCGAAGTATCGGGCATTTGTACTTATATTCATCATGATGAATTCTTTTCGGCACGAAGGTTGGGCATCACCTCAGGGCGTATTTTATCGGGAATAATGAAGAGAGTAACAGAGCCATAGAGTGATAGGCTATAAAGTTATAGAGTTATGTTTTTAGCTTTTATAGTCTTCATACCTATGACCCTATAACTTTATAATCCTCACCTCTTCCATAGCTCTATAATTCTATAATTTTTTTATGATAACAGTATCTGGAGAAATAAAAGAAGCATGTCCCGGTTTTGCGGGAGTAGCAGTCTATGCAGAAGTCAAAAACACAGCTTACTGTAAAGGACTTTGGGAGGAGATAAATGCTTTTACTAAAGAATTGACTTCGACTACACGGATGGAAGATATTAAGTTGCAGCCAGCTATTGCTGCTACACGTGAGGCATATAAACGTTGTGGTAAAGATCCGGGACGTTACCGTCCTTCGGCTGAGGCTTTGCGCAGACGTTTAATGCGTGGTATTCCATTGTATCAGATAGATACGCTGGTTGATTTGATTAATCTGGTGTCGCTTCGTACCGGTTATTCCATTGGTGGTTTTGATGCCGATAAAATAAAGGGGACAACATTGGAATTGGGGATCGGAAAAGCAAATGAACCTTTTGAAGGTATTGGCAGAGGTGTGCTGAATATTGAAGGATTACCCGTATACAGGGATGAAATAGGAGGCATAGGTACGCCTACCAGTGATAATGAACGAACAAAGATGGGATTGGATACTACTCATATCCTTGCAATAGTCAATGGATATAGTGGTGCGGACGGATTGGCTGAAGCGGCTGATATGATACAAGAATTATTAAAAAAATATGCCGGTTGTGATAGTGCGCAACTATTTTTCTTTGAATAATTATCGAAAGCATGGAAAACACATTGATTTGGCTATTATGTACTCTTTTTTCTATAGTAAATAATGTAGATTTACCCGAGAAACCACACTTTTCAAGTATGGAGATCAATCATATCCGGGTAGCGACACCGGGATTGTTTACTAAGGATAAGAATCTCTTGTTGTATTTAGACACTCTGACAGAGAATGAATACGCTTTTCCATTGCCTGGTGCAAAGGTTATTTCTCCGTATGGAACCCGGAGAGGACATAGCGGAGCGGACTTAAAAACGTGTGCCGGCGATACGATACGTGCTGCTTTTAGCGGAGTTGTGCGAATGTCAAAACCTTATGCTGCTTATGGAAATGTAGTGGTGATTCGCCATTCGAACGGACTTGAAACCATTTATAGTCATAATGTGAAGAATCTGGTGCAGAGTGGAGACTGGGTATTAGCCGGGCAACCAGTGGCTTTGACCGGACGTACAGGACGGGCTACAACAGAGCATTTGCATTTTGAAACCCGAATTAACGGACAACATTTTAATCCGGATCTCATTTTTAATTTGAAAGAAGGAACTTTACGTAAGGAGTGCGTTCAATGTGTAAAAAAAGGAAATGGAGTAACGGTGAAAGCAATAGCAATAAAGTAATGAATATCTATCTTGAGCTGTTCCTTTATAGAAGTGTATGTTAAGAAAGCCTGACAGTTTTATCATTAATAAGGAATTTCTAAAACGCAGATTAACACAGATTATCGCAAAACTTAGATTTTAAGTGCGATAATCAGTGTTCATCTGCGTTTTAATGACAGGGCAATATACCGTTGTTAGTTTATTTATTCTCAGCAAACTGAATACATACAGGTTTGCTCATCTTTATATTCTTACCGGTATTTTTAAGTAATCCGCTTACTGTGTCTCTTTCGAAAACCTGGATCATATTACTATCCCGGCAGGCTACCAACAAGAACTTTCCGTTAGGAGTTATATTGAAATGGCGTGGATGAAGGCCTGTTAGCTGATAACCAACTTTAGCCAGTGTGCCTTTTTCCGGATTCACTTCAAAGATGGCAATTCCATCCTCTTTCAGTCTGTTGCTCGCATATAAATACTTACCGTCCGGGCTCAGGTGGATATCTGCACTACCTCTTGCCTGTATGGTATCCGCTACAATTGTTTGTATTTCATTCAGCCTCCCGTCCGAATAAGTGAAAGCAATTACTTTTCCGGACAACTCGTTTATTAAATAAGCATACTTTCCGTCTTTACTGAATATCAGGTGTCTTGGGCCAGATCCGGGCTGAATGTTTACAGTCTCGGGCAAAGGTCGTGGCAACTCCTCTTTTGAATGTACCGCGTAACGTAATATACGATCGGCACTGAAGTCAGTTGCAAAAATATAATTACCATCCGGAGAGAAGAGCGTACAATGAATATGTGGAGTAGCCTGCCTGTACGGGTCCGGTCCTGAAGTCGTACCTTGAAACAGCGTATCAACTGATTCTAGAGAACCATCATACCGGATAGGGAAAACAGACATTGTGCCGCCGCTGTAGTTGGCGGTAAGCACTTTTTTCCCATCGGTAGCTACGTAGCATGGATCTTCTCCTTTTGTTCTTTGTTTGTTCAAAAGAGTCAATGTACCCTTCTTCTTGTCAAAGGCAAAAGCGTTGATAGCAGCTGTCGAATCGTTTTCTTCGCTGACAGCGTATACAAATCGATTGTCGGGTGAGAGAGTGAGATAGGAGGGGTTTGATACTTCTATTTCACTAAGTGGAGTTGCTACGCCGCTCTCTTCATTGAAACGAAATGTATAAATGCCTTTACTGCTACCTGATGTATAAGTACCCACCAGCATAGTCAATTCATGTTCTGCCCGTTGTTGAGATGCATTGCGGGTAGTACAGGCGGATGACAGCATGCTGGCGGCACACAGGCCGATAACCAATCTGAACATAGTTTATTTCTTTTTCAACTGTTCCAGTTTCACTTCTGAGATACCCACACGGTCGCTGCCCAGTACGATACGCAGATCGCTTGCAGTGGTTCCTTTGAAACGGAAAGGAAGCAGTTTGTTATACTCTTTTACAGTGCCTGAGTATACGGTAAGGAATTGTCCTCCGCCACCCGAGAGTTGAATTTCAAATTCGGCTGGTAGTCCGTTGGCGCGGCTGAAGGCTATGGAAACTCCGTCTACTTTGGCTCCGTTCTCAAGAGCAAAGGTAATATAATCTCCTTTATTTCCTTCCCAGACAGTGGATAAATTGTTATCAAGTACATTATTCTTCATTTCTCCGTTAGTGCTGGCACTGACAGGGTTGGCTGTTTTTGTTTGTCCTGTCTCTATGGTACCATACTCTTTTACAGTCAGGATATCACTTAACCGGATATCTTCCGAAGAAGCACCCAGCATGATGCTGAAGTCTCCCGGTTCTACTACCCAATCATTTTTGGCGTTGAGAAGTTCCAGTGCTTTACGGTCGAGAGTGAATGATACTTCTTTCGTTTCGCCCGGTTGCAGATGAATACGTTCAAATCCTTCAAGATTTTTTTCGTAGGTAGTGACGCTACTCAGGATATCGCGTACATAAAGTTGCACCACTTCATCTCCGGCACGTTTTCCGGTATTGGTTATTTTACAACGCACTTGCACTTTTTGGTTGGGAGTAATAACTTTGGGAGAAATACTGATATCCGAATATTCAAATGTAGTATAACTCAGCCCATGCCCAAATGGATAAAGGGCACCATTCACACGCGACATATTACCTTTCGGACCGGGATTCTTACCACCGTCAATTTGGGAAGAAGGTTTGCAGGGAAAGTTAAAGGGGATCTGGCCTACACTTTTCGGAAAAGTGACTGTAAGCTTCCCTCCCGGATTATAGTCACCAAACAGTACGTCGGCTACTGCCGTTCCTCCTTTCGATCCCGGATACCAGGCTTCTATAATAGCAGGTACAAATTTATCTGCCCAGTTTACAGAGAGCGGACGTCCGTTGATAAGTACCAGTACAACTGGTTTGCCTGTAGCCTGTACTGCTTTCAGCAGGTCAAGCTGACGTCCCGGAAGATCAAGACTGCTGCGGGATTTATTTTCTCCGCAGGTCCGTTGTCCACCACCCAGTACCACTACTGCTACATCTGCCTCTTTGGCTTGTGCCACTGCTTTGTCTATTTCGTTCTGTTCATCGTTTGTCAACGGATAGTCAATGATTTCCGACTCCGGCCAGTTGGCATCTACCAATTCACAACCTTTGGTGTAGAGCACCTCGGCTTTTCCGTCTACTTTCTGACGGATACCACTGAGCACGGTAGTCACATCCACTGCTAATGGTCCGTAATGAGTCAGTGCATAGGCTGTTTCGTCTGCATTGGGACCACAGACAGCTATCTTCCTGATAGAAGCTACATCCAATGGAAGTGCGTTCTTGTCATTTTTTAGTAGTACAATCGATTCGCGGGATGCCTGCAAAGCTACGATTTCATTTTCTTCTTTCTCTACTTCTTCATCTGCTCCTTTCAAATCTGTCTGATAGGGAGTATCAAAAAGTCCGACGAGAAATTTTACCCGTAGAATATCACGTACACGGTCATTGATAATCTCCTCACTTAGTCCGCCTTCTTGTACCAGTTCCCGTAAAGGAAGTACGTATGAATCTGGTGAACGGAAGGTACAACGCACGTTCAGTCCCGCTTCAACGCTCTGGCGAACGGCCTCTTTCATATCTTTGGCAGTACCGTGTTTTGTATAGAGGTATTCTACTGCATCACTGTCGGAAACCACATATCCGCGGAAACCCATTTGTCCACGCAAGCGCGTCATCAGCCAGTAGTAGCTACTTTGGACAGGGAGCCCGTCATAGTCGTTATACGAACTCATCACACCCAGTAATCCAGATTCCTGAATAACCCGTTTGAAGGGATAAACGTGTATCATTTCTACTTCGCGCGGAGACATTTGTGGATCTACTCGTGCCATGCCTTCACGGGCACCCTTGTTGTTGCTGTAAGCGATAAAGTGCTTTCCCGTAGCAGCTACCTGATAGTTGTGTTGCATGCCTTTTACCATTTCGATGCCCAGTTCGGCTACGAGATAGGGCGATTCTCCATATACCTCTTCGTAGCGTCCCCAACGCTGGTCACGTCCTACATCGAGTATGGGAGCGTATACATTGGTGTATCCCAGCATGCGTGCTTCCCGGCCGGTGATGAGTCCTACCTGATGGATGAGTTTACGGTTCCAGGTATGTCCTAATCCCAATTGGGTAGGAAAATTGGTTGCCTTGTAACTTTCTACTCCACGAATTCCCTCATTGGTGAAATCTACGGGAATACCCAATCGGGTTTCTTCGATAAAGAAACGTTGTACTTCATTTAAAGCCCAGGCATGACGCGAAGCAGGCCATACGTTCTCATTATCCGAGGGGGGTAAGCCCCATTGCTGGAATCCATTGAGATGCTCGTCGATAGCTCCCATACCATCTTTCCACAACATTTGTTTCCATTCGGGAGTGGGTAATGCATCTTTCAGTACCCGTTTGTATCCATAGAGGGTCACCATTTGGCAGGTTTTCTCGTTCAGGTTCATCTGACTGAGTAAGTCTTCAATACGTGCATCGATGGGAGCAGTGGGATCTTCGTATACATCTTTGATGCCGTTTTTATTGAAATCTATCCAGCCTTTTTTATACATTTCGGTTTTTACCGGTTTATATACGGCAGGTAACTTCATTGTTTTTTGTGCCGAAAGTATCGGAGTACTTCCTAAGAGCAGAGTCGCAATGATAAGTTTTTTCATGGTATGTAGTTTTATTAATAATACTCTGAGGGTCAAAGATAGTGTATCTTTATGATAAGGAAGGGATAAAATAGTCCGAAAACAGGAGGAAAATGATCCGGAGGGGTATTTTTATTCATTACTTTGAGGAGTTGTGTAGAATGATTGATAATATTTGTGAATACATGGCACAATGTCACGAAAGATTTTCTATCTTTGCAAAACTATATCTGGGGTTGACTGGATTTGACAGCGGGCAGAAATAGTGAGTAAGCATGCAGTGCGTCGTTGATTGGCACTTAAATCTCAGTCCTCAAAATTTTATCTGGCGAAACTAATTACGCTCTTGCTGCTTAATCGAATCATAGTAGATTAGCTTAATCCAGGCACCAGGTGCCAGGACGAGACATCACTCGGAAGCTGTTGCTCCGAAGCATTCCGGTTCAGTGGTGCAGTTACATCGGGGATAGCCTGAAGTGGCCTCGCGTTTTGGGTGAAACTTAAGAGGATAAGGTAATGGTTGATGGCTTTGGTTCTGCCGTTACACGAAAAATTAGGCAAAGATAAGCATGTAGAAAGCTTATGATTTCCTCGTTTGGACGAGGGTTCGACTCCCTCCAGCTCCACACAAAAAAAGAAACCACTCTTTTAAGGGTGGTTTCTTTTTTTATGTTCATCCAACAAATATGTGGTTATCAAAAAAGTAAGTACAAGATTTATTAAAAAAGAGATGTAAGATAGTATATGAATATTTATTCTTGTGTAATCGCTTGATTTATAGCTAATATATATACCCTGTTTTAAGATATACAAGAGTGTACACCTATGTGAGTGTTAATTGTACACTCTTGCCATACTATATTGTACACTCTTGATAAACTAAAATGTACACTCTTGTAAGGTAAATCCAAAGTGTTAAAAAACACATTAACACTATTAGCAAAATGAGTGTTTGTTGAATGAACCTTTTTTGTGTATATGATAGATGATAATTATTATCCTTTCTCTTTCAGAATCACATCATGTGCGCCACCTTCGGTAATGCTTGTTGATGAAACCATGGTAATCTTGGCATTTTGTTGCAATTCCGGGATATTGACAGCACCACAGCTACACATGGTTGCTTTAATTTTGCCCAGAGTTACAGCAAGGTTGTCTTTCATCTTGCCTGCATAAGGCACGTAACTGTCTACGCCCTCTTCGAACTTCAATGACTCTGTTCCACCCATATCATACCGTTGCCAGTTTTGTGCACGATTGGAACCTTCACCCCAGTATTCTTTTACATAACTGTTTTTGATACATAACTTTTTAGTAGGAGATTCGTCAAAACGGGCAAAATAACGTCCCATCATCAGGAAGTCAGCTCCCATAGCCAAAGCAAGCACCATATGATAGTCCTGTACCAGGCCACCATCACTGCAAATAGGTACATAGATACCCGTTTGAGCTTTGTATTCGTCACGTGCTTTGGCTACATCCTGCAAAGCGGTTGCCTGTCCACGTCCAATACCTTTCTGTTCGCGGGTGATACAGATAGAACCTCCGCCAATGCCTACTTTTATGAAATCGGCTCCGGCTTCTACCAGGTAACGGAACCCTTCTTTATCAACAACATTACCGGCACCAACCAGTACCTTGTTACCATATTTTGTTTTGATCCATTTCAGTGTTTCATACTGCCATTCCGAGTAACCATCTGAAGAGTCAATACAAAGTACATCTACACCGGCTTCTATCAGAGCAGGAACACGTTCCATATAGTCACGGGTATTGATTCCGGCGCCTACCAATAGTTTCTTATCCGGGCTGGATACTTCATTGGGATTCTCTTTATGGCTGTCATAGTCTTTACGGAAGACGAAATAAGCCAGATGTTGTTCTTTATCAATGATAGGAAGGGTGTTGAGTTTATGATCCCAGATTATCTGATTGGCTTCACTTAGTGTAAGCCCTACTTCACCTACAATCAGTTTTTCAAAAGGAGTCATGAAATCTTTGATCTTTTTGTCGCGTGCATCTCTTGATATGCGATAGTCACGGCTGGTAACGAGTCCTAATAGTTTGCCATTCGGGGTACCATCGTCTGTAATACCAATAGTAGAATGCCCTGTTTGTGCAAGCAGGCGGAGTACATCGTCCAACGTATGTTCCGGTGTCAGGTTTGAATCGCTTGTGACAAAACCAGCCTTAAACTTTTTCACTTTTCGCACCATCTCTGCCTGGCTGGCAATGGGTTGTGAACCAAAGATAAAAGAAAGGCCTCCGTTACGTGCCAATTCAATAGCCAGTTCAGGGCCGGATACAGATTGCATGATTGCTGAAACAAAAGGGATATTCAATTCGATTGCCGATTGTGCACCCACATTGTGTTTTACCAACGGTGTTCTCAATGAAACATTAGAGGGTACACACTGCTTGGTAGTAAGACCGGGAATAAGTAAGTATTCACCAAAAGTTCTGGAAACTTCTTCTACGTAGATTGCCATAAGAATTTTTATTTTTATGGCATGCAAAATTACTCATTTTTTTGAGATTCAAAGGTATGGGAGAACTTTTTTTATTTTTATATCTGTTTTCTTGTCGTGAATGCTTCACTCTTCTATGCATCATTTTCTCTTTTCTTGATCTTTATATTGTTCTTTTAGTTTGTATAATTACTCTTTTCCTTTCTATTTTTCAATATTAGCGGAGTCTGCTAAACAATTTGAATGTGTAATTCGTTGTTATATCAGTCGGATTGATTTTGTACGTTTCCCTCATCTCCATTATACTCAATGTCTGATCAATAAGATTGATATAAGAATATAAATAGTATTTCGTTTGTTTAATTCCTATACCATGAAGGGGCAGGATTTGAATCGTGAAGGAGCACGTAAAATAAGATCACCTACTCACGCTGTGAATAGGGCAGCATTACTTCTTTCTAAAGTCTGCTGAATAGTTTCTGATTTTTACAAACTACTTTCTTTCAATTTAAATTTTATAAAAAATGAAATATGCATTATTTATTGTTATAATGATGTATGGCTTAGTGTGTAATGCCGGCATCTGTAAACACGTATCAGGAAATGGAGAAACAGATAACCGGTCTATTTTCCGAATTCAGCAAGACGTGTGCGGATACATGTGGTTTTTGACTTATAACGGGATAAATCGCTATGATGGCACTTCTTTGAAACACTATGATTTACAGGCTGATAATGACTCGATTGACTTTTATTCAGTTAATAGCGAACTTTTTATTGATAGTAAAAAAGAATTGTGGGTGCTTACGCGAGATGGTTATTTGTTATCCTATAACAGGAGCTGTGACCGTTTTGAAGGTTATTCTGACTTTCGAAAGCATATGGAAGGAACGTTTATGTTTCTAACTCTTGATAGTTTGGATAATTTTTGGTTTTGTAGCAAAGATGAATTGTATGTCTGCTATTTACCTACCAAGGCCGTACGTCGGATACAGCACCCTTTTGGGTATATAACAGGAATATTGCCTGTGGGGAATAGTCAGTATTATCTCAGCTCTGATCGGGGTGTTTTTTCTTTTTCTTTGTTGGATGAGAGTATTACAAATATTTCTCAGGAACTGTCGGGAGGACACTGTAAGCAGATATATAATCTGTTTTACTCTCCCAAGTGGCATAATCTTGTCATTGTTGACCGGTCGCAAGGGATAAATATTTTTGATTGCGATAATAATGAACTACTCTGTTCTCATAAAAGCTGGAAGGATCTTCGGGTAAATAACCTGAAGTTATTGGGAGAGGATAATCTTCTGATTGCTACCGATGGAGTAGGGGTTTTTCAAATGAATATGGAGAATTATCAGATCACTCCTTTTCTCGATACTGATATTGGAAAAGAAATGGGTATCCGCAGTAATCGAATTGCCGATTTGTATGTGGATGAATACCAACGCCTATGGGTTGCTGATTTTCCGGATGGAATAACGATGTATACGCCACCTGGTCAGGAAAGATATAAATGGTTCAGGCACATTGAAGGAAATAATCAATCGCTGCTTAATGACAGGGTAAATGCTGTGCTGAGGGATTCGGAAGGGCATATTTGGTTTGCTACCGATAAGGGAGTTTGTTGTTATTCTCCTGAGACTCATCAGTGGCAGGAGCTGACATCAAACTTACCTTGTAAGTTATACACCTCTCTTTGTGAATTGCCTTCGGGAGATATTTGTGTGGCCAACTATATGCATGGATTATTTCTGATTCGTAAAGATGAAATGGAAATAGGGGATAAATTTGCTGATGCAATATCTGCCAATGTAGTTTTTCCAAAAGACGATACTTATGTATGGATAGGTACTGACTGTGGGTTATATTTACTAAATGGGAAAACTCAGGAATGGAAAAGGATTAAATTGCCTGTGTCTTCACAACCTTTTATCCGTTCACTCTATCAGGATGAATATGGAAAGCTTTATGTTGGTACAGGGGGGAAGGGGTTATTAATTATAAATCAGGAAGAGGATCAGACTGAAATTTATGCCAGTGAATACATTCGTGACATTTCTTTGATTGTACCGGATGGAGATTGTATGTTGATAGGAACCGGAAAAGAACTTTATAATTTTAATCCGGCGAATAAGGAATTTCATTTATTATTGGGAGGAATTGACAATCTTACTTCCGGAAGTTCTTTGAGGGACGGAATTTTAATGTTGGGCACCTCTATGGGAGCATTCCGGTTTGATAAACAGGCATCATTTTCGTTGAATGGTATTCATCCATATCTGTATTTGGATAATTTTAGTATTTTACATCAGCTGATTACTACTACCACGAAGAATACTCCCCTAAACCATGCTCTGAATTATACGAAAGTGTTGAATTTGGGTTATGATCAAAATACATTCTCATTTACAGCTGCTACTATAAATTATGATGCGTCTGAATTGATTCTGTATTCATGGAAATTAAATAACCGGAAGTGGACTCCACCTACCCGAAAAAATCTTATTTCTTTTTCCAATCTTACTCCGGGAGAACATCTGGTGTCTGTGCGGGCAGTATCCGCACAGAATGGTAATCCGATTTCACAAAGAAATATGCGGGTCATCATACATCCCCCCTTGTGGCAAACGAGAGGGGCTTTTTTATGCTATGGCATATTGATCGTGTTATTGGGATTTCTGTTTGTTTATGTTTGGTTGGTATGGAGACAGAGAAACTTATCCAGGGAAACAGTGAAAGTCTTTGTTAGTGCCGCCCGTGATGTGTGTATGCCATTGACATTGATTAAAAATCCATTGGAAAATCTATGTCGGCAGTATTCTTCGGATACTCTTAAAAATATTTTGCAACAGATCAAAGGTATTGATAGTATGTTTACTAATTTAGTTACTGTTGGGCGTATAACTTCTCATCCCCGACGGCTCTCTTTACTCGAAACAGAGTTGAATACTTACTTGGGTGAAACAATAGAATCCATATCTTCTTCTGTAAAGCAGAAAAAAATAAAATTGCATTGGGAAGGAACCCCCGGTTTTGCACATGTTTGGATTGATAAAGAAAAGATGACGGCCATATTACAGGGGCTATTAGAAATGATAGTTGATTGTATGAATGAGGGAGAAAGTATCGAAATAGTTACTGTATATACTTTGCGAAACTGGAAAATTAAATTAGAATTTACAGATAATGACTGTGTTAAAAAAAAATGCTATATCACAAAAAAGGGAAGGAAACTTACTCATTTGGCGTAATAAGTTGGTTGCTAATCCGTAGATTAATACAATTACATAAAGGAAAAATTCTTTTCTGCTCAAACAAAAATAAAAAAGCATCTGTCATTCTTACTTTCCCTATCGTTTTCAGAAAATTCTCAAGTGTGCAGGATTCATTGTCAGTTACTTCATTATTCAGAACTTCATTTTCTACTTATAAAAAACATCCGGATGAGGAGGCTTTTTTGTTGAGAGACACCGTTTGCGGGAAGTTTTCAGAAAGAGAAAATCGAGAGAAGCATTCTATCCTGTTGGTGGAAGAAAATCGAGAATTCAGTTCATTCTTAATACAGGTGTTATCAGAAGAATACAATGTTTATACGGTATCTAAAGCAGAGTCGATCTGTGATGTAATACGTAAAGAACGACCGGAGGTTGTACTTTTGGCTGAGGCTTTTGATATGATTTCGGGAGAAAAACTTTGTCTTCAAATAAAATCTGATGTGAAAACTGCTCATATTCCTGTTATTCTATTCAAAGATCCTGTGAATGTGGGAGATGATTCTCAAAGAGTGGCAGATTGTTGTTTGGCGTTGCCTCTCGATATATCTCGCCTGCGGGTAGAGATAAACAACTTAATATTTAATCGCCGGATTATAAGAAAAAGATATATAACATTGGTACTTGGTGGTAAAGATGAGGCTAAATCCGATCTTGAAGATGCTTTCTCCGGAGATGAACAAAATTTTCTAGATAAAGTACGGAGGCTCGTGGAGGAGAATCTTTCCAATCCCGATTTTAATGTGGATATGCTTAGTGCTGAAATGAATATGAGCCGGTCCGGTTTTTATACCAGGATCAAATCGATCACTCATCAGGCACCGGCCGACTACATCCGTACGGTGAAGCTGAATAAAGCGTTGATTCTATTGATGAGTAAAAAATATACGGTAGCCGAGGTAGCAGATCTTACAGGTTTTAGTGATCCGAAATACTTCCGGGAGGTTTTTAAGAAGTATTACGGGGAATCGCCCAAAAAGTTTGTGAATAGTTTATAACCGGAGGTTAGTGAAATGAAAATCCGTGTAAATCCTATTAGGATATATGCGGATTTTCTTATATTTGATCCTCGAAACAAAAGATTGTGGAGCGAAAAATAATTCATATTGACATGGACGCATTTTATGCTTCCGTAGAGCAGCGGGATAATCCGGAACTGCGTGGCAAACCGCTTGCTGTAGGGCATTCGGAAGAACGGGGTGTAGTGGCGGCTGCCAGCTATGAGGCTCGTCGTTATGGGGTACGTTCGGCCATGGCATCGCAAAAAGCCAAGCGTTTGTGTCCACAATTGATCTTTGTTCCCGGACGAATGGAAGTGTATAAATCCGTATCACGTCAGATACATGAAATATTTCATGATTATACGGATATCATTGAACCACTTTCACTGGATGAGGCTTTCCTGGATGTGACGGAGAACAAACAAGGAATCCGGCTTGCTGTAGATATAGCTTGTGAAATTAAAAAGCGTATTCGGGAAGAATTGAACCTGGTAGCTTCCGCCGGTGTGTCTTACAATAAATTTTTGGCAAAGATTGCTTCGGACTATCGTAAACCCGACGGCTTGTGTACCATTCATCCGGATCAGGCAATGGATTTTATAGCTACTCTGCCTATTGAATCATTTTGGGGAGTAGGGCCAGTGACCGCTAAAAAAATGCATTCTTTGGGTATTCATAATGGATTACAGTTACGCACATGTTCGGTGGAAATGCTTATCCGGCAGTTTGGTAAGGTTGGTACATTGTATTATGATTTTGCCCGTGGAGTAGATCTTCGCCCGGTAGAAGCTGTTCGCATCCGTAAATCTATTGGTTGCGAACGAACATTAGAGAAAGATATCTCTTTACACTCTTCAGTTATTATTGAACTGTATCATGTGGCAGTGGAGCTGGTAGAGAGATTACATCGAAAGGAATTTAGAGGAAATACACTGACGTTAAAGATTAAGTTTCATGATTTTAGTCAGATAACGCGTAGTATCACCCAGGTTAATGAACTGATGAATTTGGATAAGATTCTTCCCTTAGCAAAACAGTTATTAAAAGAGGTGGATTATGAACATCACCCTATTCGGTTGATAGGACTTTCTGTTTCCAATCCGAAAGATGAAATGGAAGAGCAACACGGAGTGTGGGAACAACTTAGTTTTGAATTTAGTGACTGGGGATAAGGATTACAAAGTAGATATATAATGTGATGATAATACATTTTATAGGTAATAAATTTGCTGTAAAACAGAATATTATATATCTTTGCAGCATGACAATGACTTTTAAATCGGATTTGGTTTTATAAACAATCTGTATTTCTAATACAGATTGTCCTTTCGTTTGCTCTCGGATAACCCTTTTCGAGAGTGGTTTTCTATTATTATAATTCATGTTTAATCTGCGTACAATGATGAAGGCATTGTTATGCTTTCCGTGTACGTAAAATATATTAAGATAATGAGTAACGAAAATAAAACAATTCACGATTTCGAACTTAATTTAATCTGTGATTTTTTTTCCAATATGGAACGACAAGGACCTGGAAGTCCTGAAGTAACACTGAAAGCATTGGGTTTTACGGATAACCTCAATGATAAATCTCTTATTGCCGATATTGGTTGTGGAACAGGTGGTCAGACAATGGTATTGGCTCAAAATGTTCCGGGGAAGATTATCGGGCTTGATTTTCTTCCTAATTTTATTGAGATTTTCAATCGTAATGCAAGGCAGTTGGGTTTGCAAGACAGGGTAAAAGGTATTGTGGGTTCAATGGATAATCTTCCTTTTCAAAATGAAGAATTAGATATGATTTGGTCGGAAGGAGCCATATATAATATTGGCTTTGAGCGTGGACTGAATGAGTGGCGCAAGTATTTGAAAACAGGAGGGTATATTGCTATTTCTGAAAGTTCGTGGTTTACAGATGAGCGCCCAGCGGAAATCAATAAATTCTGGATGGATGCATATCCTGAGATAGATACAATTCCTCACCAAATAGCCAAAATATGTAAAGCGGGATATCTTCCTGTTGCTACATTTATTCTGCCGGAAAATTGCTGGACAGAACATTACTTTGCTCTGAAAATTGCAGCCCAGGAGATTTTTCTTAATAAATATGCAGGAAATGAAACAGCCGAAGAATTTAGTGCACTTCAATCTGTTGAAGAAGAACTGTACCGTAAGTATAAAGAATTCTATGGTTATGTATTTTTCATCGCTAAAAAGATAAGACAATGATTAATTTAAATAATTATGGTTGGAATAGTAGATTAAACCAATTGAAACAAAAATCGACATATAGCACTTTTACTCATGGACGAATATCCATTGTACACCGTACCTGTTATGAAGTTATTTCTGAGAATGGACTATTTCAGTGTGAACTCACAGGAAATATGATGTATGGAAAATCGGATTTTGAATTACCTTGTACTGGCGATTGGATAATATTTCAACCGTTCGATGATAATAAAGGGATTATAGTTGATATGTTACCTCGTGAACGGACATTGTATCGCAGGAAAAGTGGAACAGTTGCGGATAAGCAAGCTATTGCTTCATATATTGATAAAGCGTTTATCGTGCAAAGTCTTGATAATAATTTCAATGTTCGCAGAATCGAACGCTTTATGGTTCAACTATTGGAAGAAAATATTAATTCTGTATTGGTACTTAATAAAGCAGATTGTGATTTTGATAAGCGGAAAGTTGATGAGCAAATGAAACATATTGTTCGTCAGATACCGGTATTTTTTACCAGTATCTACCAATCTCAGACTATTCTACAATTACGGGAATCGATATCAAAAGGTGAAACGGTTGTATTTGTCGGTTCCTCAGGTGTCGGAAAAAGTTCATTGGTTAATGCATTATACGGAAAAACGGTATTGCTTACGTCTGGTGTAAGTTTGGCCACGGGAAAAGGAAGGCATACTTCAACCCGGCGGGAAATGGTGCTAATGGACGAATCTGGAGTTTTAATCGATACTCCGGGAATCCGGGAATTTGGTTTAGCTATTGATAATTCCGATTCACTTATAGAAGCTTTGGAAATCTCTGATTATGCGAATATGTGTCGCTTCAGAGATTGCAGACATATAAATGAACCAGGATGTGCCGTTTTAGAAGCAGTAAACCGTGGTGTATTAGACCATAAAATTTATGAGAGTTATTTGAAACTTCGACGGGAAGCTTGGCATTTCTCCGCTTCGGAACATGAAAAACGTAGAAAGGATAAATCTTTTGCGAAACTAGTGGAAGAAGTAAAGAAGCGCAAGGTTAATTTCTAATTTTTATTTAAAGAGAAGGTGTGTCAAAAGTCTGAGAAAGCTATCAATATGTAACTTTAGAAACGCAGATTAACACAAATGACCGCGGATTTAATTTAATCTTTGTGTAAATTAGCATTAATCTGCGTTTTAATGATGGTTAATTTACTTTATTGACACACCCTCTCTTTTATTTCAATATAGACATAGATTTAGGAGATAGATAATTTTGATTATAGCCTGGAATTAACCGATGAATTTCAGGTAAATGAATTGTATAGATAAAAAGAAAGCGGAGAACCAATTTGACTCTTCGCTTTTGTTACATATAATATAGTGGTGTGTTTACATGGCAATCTGCTTTGAAAGCAGTTTTTGAAGTTGGCCATTCAAAGTCTGGCACATTGTTCCGTTTCCCATTGCATGATAACGTTTAATACGATACTGCAACATCATAATTTTTTCATTTGCATTCTTTTTCATAATCTTCATCTTTTTTTGCCCTCCACGTTTTGAAGAGCGGTTTTACATCTTGTTTTCTCTATTAACACTGCAAAGATACGAAAAGTTCACGAAAAATATGTTGTGCAACATAAAAATTATGCTTTTTACCCTCTTTTTTCTTAAAAGAGGCCGAAATGACAAGTGGATATTACAAATATATTACATAACTTTGTGCTCTATGATACTATTCTAACTGAGCAGATTTTGATTGTACCTTATTATATAATATAGAAATAAAATGAAAACATCGATTCACTTTTTCTCGTGCCTTTTGTTGGCTGTTTTCTTATTATCCTGTGGTGAGACTCATTTCCTGAAGGAGGAAGCATATCGTAACCAGGTGAAAGCTGATTTCGGAATAAAACAATTACAACTTCCTTTGGGTGATTTGTTTGCTATCTTTAATGATTCTACGTTGACTATTGCAGAACGGGAAGCGTTGATGTTTTTGTATGCTTATATGCCTATAGGAGATATCACTGACTATTCGGGAGACTATTATCTGGAAAATATCCGTTTGTCTGAGCAGGCCCGGCAAGAGATGCCCTGGGGAAAGAAGATCCCAGAAGATGTTTTTCGTCATTTCGTACTTCCTGTCCGGGTGAATAATGAAAATCTGGATAATTCCCGTAGTGTGTTTTATGGTGAGCTGAAAGAACGCATTAAAAAACTTTCGATGCAGGATGCTATTCTTGAAGTAAATCACTGGTGCCATGAGAAAGTGGTTTATCGTCCGAGTGATGCCCGTACCAGTTCACCGTTAGCTTCTGTCAAGACGGCTTACGGACGTTGTGGTGAGGAGTCTACCTTTACCGTAGCTGCACTTCGGGCGGTGGGGATTCCTGCCCGGCAGGTATATACTCCGCGTTGGGCACACACAGATGATAATCATGCCTGGGTAGAGGCTTGGGCAGATGGTAAATGGTATTTTTTCGGAGCTTGCGAACCGGAGCCTGTCTTGAATTTGGGATGGTTTAACGCACCAGCCAGCCGGGGGATGCTGATGCATACAAAAGTATTTGGACGTTATAAAGGAGCAGAAGAAATCATGTATGAAACACCCAACTATACTGAAATTAATGTTATTGAGAACTATGCTCCTACGGCAAAAGCAGTTGTTACGGTGATAGACGCCGGTGGTAATCCTGTATCGGAGGCTAAAGTGGAGTTTAAGGTATACAATTATGCCGAGTTCTACTCAGTAGCTACTAAACGTACAGATGACGCCGGTCGGGTTTCATTAACAGCCGGTAAAGGAGATATGTTGGTGTGGGCTTCAAAAGGAGATAATTTCGGATTCAGTAAACTATCTTTTGGAAAAGAGAATGAACTGATACTTGTCCTTGATAAGAAACCGGGTGAGACGTATTCACTGACACTGGATATTGTTCCTCCTGCCGAAGGTACGGATTTGCCTGAAGTAACTCCGGAACAGCGGGCAGAAAACAATCGTCGTATGGCACAGGAAGATTCTATTCGTAATGCATATGTGGCTACCTTTGTCACAGAAGAACAAGGAGTGGCATTTGCCCGTAAGTATGCTATGGATGCTGAGTCTGTATCTCGTCTGTTAGTTGCTTCGAGAGGAAATCATCAGACATTGACCGATTTTCTTTCGGTTGCTGCCAAAGAGAAGAATGCAGAGCTTGCACTTAGTTTGCTCAGGTTGGTTTCAGATAAGGATTTGCGCGATGTAACACCGGAAGTGTTGGAAGATCATTTCCGCCATTCCGTTGCCGGGTATTGCGGAGAATATTATTATTCCTCTATTCTCAATCCGCGGATAGCAAATGAAATGCTGACTCCTTATAAAGAGTTTTTCCAGAAAGCAGTTTCAGCTAATGAGGTGGAACACTATCGAAAAAATCCGCAGGCATTGGTAGCTTGGTGCAAAAAGAATATTGCTATTAATAATGAGTTGAATTCACAACGTATTCCTATGTCGCCTGCAGGTGTATGGAAAGCATCGGTAGCTGATGAAAAATCACGGGATATTTTCTTTGTAGCGCTGGCACGTGCTTTAGGTATTCCTGCCTGGATAGACGAGGTGACAGGAAAAATACAATATAAAGATTTTGCTAATAACAGATTGAAGAATGGAGAAACCTTCGATGTGGATTTTGAGGTGGCCGAACAGACCCAGGCACCTTCAGGTGTTGTAAAAGCCACTTATCAGCCTATCCGATCACTCGATAATCCCAAGTATTACTCTCATTTTACACTGTCACGTTTTAAGGAGGGTACTTTTCATCTGTTGAACTATGATGAAGGTACTACTTCCTGGGAAAATCTGTTGAAGAATGGTACACGGCTGGATGCCGGTTATTATATGCTTACCACCGGAACCCGCCTTGCCAATGGTTCTGTACTTGCTAATCTCTCTTTCTTCAATGTAGAAAAAGACCAGGTGACAACGACTGCTTTGACAATGCGGCAAAGTGAAACTCAGGTGCAGGTTATCGGTAATTTTAATTCTGAGTCTATGTATCGTCCGGTAGAGGGTAGTGATGTGCAAAGTATCTTGCAAGCTTGTGGACGTGGTTACTTTGTTGTGGGTATACTGGGCGCAGGGCAGGAGCCTACCAATCATGCTCTGAAAGATATTGCTGCATTGGGTAGCGATTTTGAGAAGTGGGGACGTAAAATGGTATTTCTTTTCCCCGATGAAGAACAGCATAAAAAGTTCCATCCGGCAGAATTCCCAGGATTACCTTCTACTATTCTTTATGGGGTGGATGTGAACGGAAGCATTCAAAAGCAAATTGCGGAATCTATGAAATTGTCGAATTCCGAAACATTGCCGATATTTATCATCGCTGATACATTTAATAGGGTAGTCTTTGTCTCTCAGGGATATACTATTGGATTGGGAGAACAATTGATGAAGGTAGTGCATGGTTTATAGGGAAGACAAGTTGCAATAATAGTTAATTATTTGTGTAGAGTGTGTTTTCATTAAAAATAATTATTACGTTTGCAGCGATTATGATAAAGTATGCATTTTACATATTGATAGGTGTATTTTTTGTATTGGGACTGAATATGGCTCCCGGACAAGAATTATCCGGGCTTCAGAATGAAATTGAAGTCCGGGTAGGTGATACCCCTCAATCTGTAAAGTCTGCTTGTATTCTATCTTCCAGGACAGATAATGATTGTGTCAGAGATACGCATTCTGTATTTCATGATGAATCATCTGATTATAAGGTTTGTGACGGGATTCTTTCCAGCCTCTCCGGTTCAAGGAATGTGGCACCGTTTAAGCTACTGAAATTTAATAAGCCAACTACTGTTATACAGATTCTTAGTGCACTCAGTGTTCAGTTACCCGAGAGCAAGTACAGAAATTTACCTTGCAGTACCAGTTGCATGAAGTATTCGTGTGGATACTATATCTATACGTTAGCTCATATTCTTATTTAGCCAATTCACTATTCCATCTATTTGCAGAGTAAGTAATTTTTATACTTTCTCAGCTTTCTGTCGGGTGTGTACTGCCTTCTTTTTCATTCTTACGAGAATATAACTGTCAATCTAAAGAAAATAGGAGTATGTCCATAGATAAAAAATGGATATACCTCCCGAGTATTAATTGATATCCGGGGAAAAGATATTGTAGTTTCGTTGTGATAACGGGATAAGCATCATATAAGGACAAGATGTAACCGAAGTGATTCAGGCAGATGCATCAGCCGATTGGCCTTATATGGATGAATGAGGAAAGCCCAATGGAATTAAAAGAATTTCATGTGTGTCTAAATAATAGTTTACCATTGGGCGCCTCTTCTTTACTTTGAAACGAACTAATAACTTAAAATATATTGCTATGTTAAAATTATTATTAGCCACTTTTGCCATGATGGGACTTACGTTCGTCATAGGCTTTTTCGTAGCTGCAGTGATAAAACTTATTGCAAGTGCAGCCGATTCACTCGATTTCTATAGTTCTCATCAGGTAGAACTTCAACGATTACGGCGTTTAAAGAAAGTACGTCAGAATGTGGAACGTTTGTTATGGCATAATGCCATAGCTGAACAGGATGGTTCGGGCGATAAACGGGAAGATTACAGTCGTGGTATTAATCGGGATATCATTCGTTACCACGGATATTATCATGGGGTAAGTCCGGGTACATCCGATGATAATCTGTTGGAGTATTATTACCCTGAAGATACCCACATCGTTTATCTTGAAAAACGAGAAGAAATGCTCCAACAGCATAAAGATAACAGTAAGAAATCATCTACCAATACCAAATAATAAACTTATCATATCATGGAAAATATAGACTTTATGAGCTTGTTCCAGGGAGTGGGAACAATGATGGAGAGTGGCTGGCTGCTCGCAAGTGCCCGTGTGTTTCTTGTCGCTTTAGGGTTTCTGCTTATTTATCTGGGCTGGAAAGGTGTGCTGGAACCGATGGTAATGATACCGATGGGATTGGGAATGATAGCCATCAACTGTGGTACGCTGATAATGCCGGACGGTACATTGGGAAACTTATTTCTCGATCCGATGCTTTCTGATACAGATGAGTTGATGAATACCATGCAGATTGATTTCTTACAACCGGTTTATACATTGACTTTCAGTAATGGATTGATAGCCTGTTTTGTGTTTATGGGTATCGGTACGTTGCTTGATGTAGGTTTTCTGCTCCAGAAACCATTTGCAAGTATATTTTTGGCATTGTGTGCCGAACTGGGTACTTTTTTAACCGTTCCTATTGCTTCTGCTTTGGGATTGACACTTAAGGAGAGTGCTTCGGTGGCTATGGTTGGCGGAGCAGACGGACCAATGGTGCTCTTTACTTCACTGGCACTGGCAAAGCATCTGTTTGTTCCTATCACAGTAGTAGCATATCTCTATTTGGGGTTGACGTATGGTGGATATCCTTATTTAGTAAAACTAATGGTTCCCAAACGTCTGCGTGCTATTAAGATGACTACAAAGAAGGCCCCTAAAAATTACGATGCAAAAGTAAAACTGGCTTTCTCTGCTATTCTGTGCGCAGTGTTGTGCTTCTTATTTCCGGTAGCATCACCTTTGTTTTTCTCTTTATTTATAGGTGTGGCTGTGCGTGAGTCCGGGATGAAGCATATTTATGACTTTGTGAGTGGCCCGTTACTGTATGGTTCTACTTTTATGCTTGGATTGTTACTGGGAGTACTTTGTGATGCCCATTTGCTACTTGATCCAAAAATCCTGAAATTACTGGTTTTAGGTGTTATCGCCCTGCTTTTCTCTGGTATTGGAGGCATCTTGGGAGGGTATGTTATGTACTTTATCAAAAAGGGCAATTATAATCCGGTGATTGGTATTGCTGCTGTTAGCTGTGTGCCGACAACTGCAAAAGTAGCACAGAAGATAGTTAGTAAAGACAATCCTAACTCTTTTATTCTTGGTGATGCTTTAGGAGCCAATATCTCCGGCGTCATCACCTCTGCTATCATAACTGGTATCTATATAACGATTATACCATACTTGTAAGATGGGGGGGGTAGTGATAAGTGATTAGTGATAAGTGATTAGTAGTTAGTGATTAGTGATAAGCGAGTAGTGATAAGTAAACTGCGCCATCGTATTGCCGCATGGTACTAATCGCTTATCACTAATCACTAATCACTGCTTTTATCGTCTTTTCCACCCTTTCTGCCGTAGTTATCTGTTTGGTGTATTCGTCAATTTGTACTGTTCCTCCCATTGAAACGGCAGGATTTCGGTATTGCATGTCACTTATCACTGTTTCCCGTGCAGAGAAGTGGAATTCTTCAATTCCTGTTTCTGAGGCAATACGTGCTATGTTTTTTTCGTTTACACCACAGCCGGCAAGTAGGATGATCCGTCCGGCAGCTTGTCTCTGGAGTTCTTTTAATAAAGGAATCCCGGCTTCTGCGGTTGCTTGTTGTCCGGAAGTCAGTATGCGGTTACAGCCTGATTCTATAATCTCTTCCAATGCCTTCTGTGGATTACGGCATACATCGAAAGCCCGGTGAAAGGTAACCGATAACCCGTCAGCAGCTGCTACCAACTCCTTCATTAGAGGCATGTCAACTTCTCCGTCTGGTGTCAGACAGCCCAATACAACACCGTCTGCACCTGCTTTCTTTGCTATTTCTATATCCCTTAACATCGTTTTTATCTCTAAGGGTGAATAGAGAAAATCACCTCCCCGGGGGCGGATTATTACATGGAGTTTGATATGTAACAATTCCCGTGCAACAACAATTTCACCATACGAAGGCGTTGTTCCTCCTTCCGGTATGCCGGCACACAGTTCTACACGATCTGCCCCACCTTGCTGTGCAGCCAGGCAACTCTCTACCGAGTTGGTACATATCTCGAATTTATACTTTCTCATAGCAGGAAAACGTTATTAAAAAAGGGCGAATTGCTTCGCCCTTATCTTGATATTCTTCTTTATTCGTTTTTTTATTTAGCAAAGCTAACCGCACGTGTTTCACGGATTACGGTAATCTTCACCTGTCCCGGATAAGTCATTTCGTCCTGTATCTTCTTCGCAATTTCACCCGACAGGCTTTCTGTTTGCTTATCGTCAATCTTATCTGCACCTACGATAACGCGGAGTTCGCGTCCCGCCTGGATGGCATAAGTCTTTGTTACTCCCGGATAAGCCATAGCCAATTGCTCCAGGTCGTTGAGACGTTTGATGTACGCTTCTACAATTTCGCGGCGTGCTCCTGGACGTGCACCGGAGATAGCATCACACACCTGTACGATCGGAGCGAGCAAGCTTGTCATTTCCGTTTCGTCATGGTGAGCACCGATAGCATTGCAGATATCCGGTTTCTCTTTGAATTTTTCGGCTAACTTCATACCAAGTAATGCGTGCGGCAATTCTGGTTCTTCATCAGGCACTTTACCAATATCGTGTAACAGTCCGGCACGTTTTGCTTTTTTAGGGTTCAAGCCCAGTTCCGATGCCATTACAGCACAGAGATTCGCAGTTTCGCGAGCGTGTTGCAGCAAGTTCTGACCATAAGAAGAGCGGTATTTCATCTTACCGATGATACGGATCAATTCCGGATGTAATCCGTGGATACCGAGGTCAATAGTGGTACGTTTACCGGTTTCGATGATTTCTTCTTCAACCTGTTTGCGTACTTTGGATACTACCTCTTCAATACGTGCAGGGTGGATACGTCCGTCGGTTACCAACTGGTGCAAAGCCAGACGGGCTATCTCACGACGTACGGGGTCAAATGCAGAAAGAACGATTGCTTCCGGAGTGTCATCTACTACGATTTCTACACCTGTAGCAGCTTCCAGTGCACGGATATTACGTCCTTCACGACCGATAATACGTCCTTTGATTTCGTCAGATTCAATGTGGAATACGGTTACAGAGTTCTCAATGGCTGTTTCCGTAGCTACCCTTTGAATAGACTGTATCACAATGCGTTTTGCTTCTTTACTGGCTGTCAGCTTGGCATCGTCCATGATATCATTGATGTAGGACTGCGCCTGTGTTTTGGCCTCTTCTTTCAAAGATTCTACCAAGCGTTCTTTTGCTTCTTCGGCAGACAAACCGGAAAGTGCTTCCAGCTTTTCTATCTCCTGATGTTGCAGTTTGTCCAGTTCTTCTTTCTTCTTATCAACAATTCCCAGTTGGGCTTCCAGATTTTCTCTTACGGCGTCAGCTTCTGCTTTCTTGCGCTGAATCTCTTCCTGACGCTGGCTCAATACCATTTCGCGCTGTTTCAATTTATTTTCAGCCTGCTGAATCTTTTGATTACGTTGCGCTACTTCTTTTTCCAGATCTGCTTTTTTGTTGAGGAATTTCTCCTTAACTTCCAGCAATTTGTTTTTCTTTATCACTTCCGCTTCGGTTTCCGCCTCTTTCAAGACGTTATCGTATTTGGCCTTTAGTCCGTATCGGAATAATACGTATGACAATATGCCACCTACGATGAAGCAAGCAATGGATGCTACTATTGTTACTAACATTGTAATTTAATTTAAGTATAAATAAAAACGCACCGCAAATACGAGGAAATTCTTTCTCCCGAGTATCTTGCAGTGCGTGGGTTTTCTATAAATTTGTTGATAGGACGTGTTTTCACTCGCCCTTGAAATACTCTTCGAGCATTTCCGTCAATTCTTCTATCTTCTCTGTATACGGACCGGTATCGTTACGTTGCCTTAGTTTTAGATTCTCCTGTGAAAACTGATAGGCTACCATAGCTATTAATTTCTCAGGTTCCAGGCTTTTGTAATGCTCCCGATAAGCATTGAGCTTGATATTTACCTGTTTGGCTGCTTCTCTCATCAATTCTTCCTCGTCACGGTTGATTGTGATAGGATAATATGAGTCTGCAATTTGCAGGTTTATCTTTATTTTATCGTTCATACACCTCTTCTTTTATTCATTCAACAGAGCGATGCATTTGTCGACTTCACGCACTAATTTGGACAATCGCAGCTTTGTCTCTTTTACATCGCTGCCGTTAAGGCTGATTGCCGTAGCTGTTTTTAGGTTCGTGTAGCTTGTTTCCAATTCTTTATATTCAGCCAGTATCCTTTCGTTTTCTTTCTTCTCCTCTTCGAGAAGTTGCTTAAGTTCAGCATTTTCACGCTTTAATTCATCGTGAAGATAGATTAAATGCCGTAGTCTCGCTTCAAAGGTACTTAATAGCTTTTTTGCTTCTTCTGTCATTACTACACCAAAATTGTACACAAAAATACAATTAAGTCTGAGATTACAAAAACTTTTCCGCAGAAATTAGTCGTTTGGGCTGAAAATAACTATTAGATGGATGTTTACTATCGGAGTTAAGTAGAGACAAGGTGCATACTTTTTAGTGGTTCTTTCTTTATATCCTGCTATCATTAGCTTCTGAAGTTTACTATCAAAACACCCGGATGTTCTTGCTGAAAACATCCCCATGTTATTGTATAAAACATCCGGATGTTTTGCTTTCTTACTACAAGAGTTATGCCTCTAACAAATTGGTATATAGTTGCTGATAGAGTATGTTGTTGGGTGTAGTTTAAACCTGTACTTAATTGACCTCTTTATTGTTACTGAATTTGAATTAAATATTTCTATAAATTAATTTATTAAATAATTTGGTTTATAAAATAAACTACTTATATTTGCATCGGATTTAAATCTTTGATGCAATGTATTTAATTCGTTTATTAAATCAGAAAATACAATGGAAGACATTATTTTGAAAATATTGGAGTTTGGTGTGCTATGGTTATCGTAGCCTTATATTATAGTTTTGAGTACAACAGGTAGTCGAATAATTTAAAGGACATAAGATATATGGAAAACAAGAAACTGAATGAGAAAGAAAGTTTAGAACTTATTTCTCAAATGATTCAAAACACGCGGACAAGAGTTGAAAAGGACGGTGGTACTCCTTTTTTGATATGGGGGTATGGAACAGTGATTATTTCATTACTGGTATGGTATATGGTTGCGTCGACCGGAAAGTATGAGTGGCAATATTTATGGTTTCTTTTGCCGGCTATCGGATTTCCTGGCACTCTTTGGGTGACCAGAAAGAATGAATCGCCTGTAAAGACTTATATAGATCGGGTTGTAAACTATATCTGGATTGTATTTGGGAGTGCTGGTTTTTTGGTATCATGTGTTTCTATTGCCTATCCTCTTCCTATTTTGTTTATTATTCTTTTGCTTATGGGAATGGGAGTGATATTGACCGGAATGGTGATACACTCTAAAATAGCACTGATAGGTGGTCTGCTGGGAGTGCTATCTTCTTTGGGATGCATTTGGGTAACAGGTGTAAATCAGATACTTGCTTTTGCTCCTGCTTTCATCTTTATGATGATTATTCCCGGACATATGATAAATTACAGTGCAAATATAAGGAAATAAGAAGGGGAAATGATTATGAAAGATACTGCGACACGTTTCGAACGTTTTTGCACTTCCTGGAAATTCTTCCTGGTGCTGATAGTTTTGCAGTTTGTATTAATGCCGGTGGCTACTAAAGGTTTTCGCTTTGAAGAGATGGGGCAGATTATCTTTACTACACTGGGGCATGCTTTGATAAACCGGTTTTATCCTTATTCCTTTATATTTCAATGGATGGCACTTGCATTGATTGTAGCTTTGTTGTTTTTTAGAAATAGAATCGGGCGGTTTTTTTCGGCTTATGTGGGAGTCTGTTATTTGTTGTATGCAGTTATTCAGAGCATAGCCATTACTAATAAATATGGAGTCAGCGTGGTAACGGTCAATCTGGTAATGATGTCATTTGTTGCTTTTGTCTGGTTTCGGGATTGCTGGAAGGGAGAGAATGAGTATGACTTCTCCAATCTCAATTGGAGAACAGCATGGCTGATTCCTGTAGCTTTTTTCTGTTTATGGTTTCCTATGGATTTGTTGAATGTGAAACCGGATTTTAATCCGGCCTATCTCTTTTCGGGCTATGCATCGCTGGCTTTTTGTCCAATGACTCCTGTGTTTCTGACATTGCTTACGTTATGTCGTCCTCGAATTAATATGACTACTTACAGGGTGACAGCAATGGTAGGGCTTATTATCGGAGTTTATAATATGGGACAATTTGCTTCCCCTGCGGGTTTTTATTTAGGAATGTATCATTTACCTTTGTTGCTTGTTTCTTTATATGCATTGTTGAGTAGCAAACGGTTGAAATAAATAGTTAAGAAAAATGGAAGATAAGAAATTGAATGAACAAGAGAGCCTGGCGCTGATAGCACAGATGATTCAAAATAGTAAAAAAGGTTTGGTGGTAGGAAGTGGTAACTCCTTTTTGTTCTGGGGGTATTTAACGCTTGCCGTTTCTATTGCAATTTTTGTATTACTTTATTTCACAGGAAGTCAGAGCTGGTTCTGGCTTGGAAGTGTCATTCCGGTAATAGGATGTTTGTATATCTGGTGGATGTCCCGGAGAGATGGGAAAAGAACTATGAGTTATGTTGATAAAGTGATTTCTAATGTATGGCAAATAGTGGGGGGAACTTGTGCCATTATTGCTCTGTTGGCTTTGAATTATGGAAACAACATTGCTATATTACCTCTGCTGTTACTTGTGTTATCCGTTGGTGCAGGTATAACAGGCTCTGTCATTCAGGAAAAGTCATTCTATAACTGTGCCGCTTTTGGTATCGCTATTTCTTTAGGTATGCTTTTTAATATCAACACCATCGTAGAAGGTCCTTTACCTCAGGTTTTTGCTTTTGCCCTTGCTATTGTAGTGGTGATGATCATTCCGGGACATATTGTCAATCATAAAGCAAAGAGAAACAATGTTTAAAGAACTGAATCCGTTACTCCATTCCGAACTTCGCCTGGCGGTGATGTCGTTGCTTATTTCTGTAGAGGAAGCGGACTTTGTCTATATCCGTCAGCAGACAGGAGCTACGGCAGGGAATCTGAGTGTGCAGATTGATAAACTGAACAAAGCGGGTTATGTGGAAGTGACAAAGACTTTTAAGGGAAAGATGCCGTGTACTATCTGTAAAATTACGCCGCAAGGGGTCGATGCTTTTGAAGAGTATGTAGAGGCGTTGAAGAGCTATATTATAAAATAAGTTCAGATATAGTTGATTGAAATGCAGATTTGATCACCTTTGAATTTGTTTCACCACACAGAGTTTCATAGAGCTTTATTATCTGGATAAAACGCAGATTAACGCGAATGGCGCAGATTAAAATCCTGTCATTCTTTATTTATACTTATTTTTCTTTGCGAAAACCTATGCTAATTTGTGTCTCAATCAGGTAATAAAAGTTCATGAAACTCAGTGTTACTCTGTAGTGAATTGATTTCTTTTTTATCTGTTCTTCATAAATAGACGAATACGTTCAAGTATTAGTTCCAGAAATTTTTCTGTAATATTATTTTTTGCATTTGTTAGAATAGATATTTTATTCCTATTATATTTTGGTCTGTCAGATTCTGCAAGCTTAGTAGCGAATTGTAACAGACAATATGCACATTCTAAATCTGCAAGGCCGAATCTGTCCCAGTCAAAAGTATCTAATCCTTCATAGAAATTTTCTAAAAAGATATAGACGTCCTCAGAAGTTTCCATGTCTTTTTTTACAGAGCAGGGGCATGGGTATTCATCATCAAAAATTCTTTTTTTCATGGCTTTGTTTGTTTTTGAGAGTTGTCTATTCTTTCGAATAATTCTTTCCAACACATGGTACGAACTGCGTCTTTGTCTGTTAATCTGGAACGTTCCATTTTTGATATTTTTATGTGTAGGTTTGAAATAATTTCCTTTTGTTGCTCTATGCGTATCCACATGAAGGCAATAATGGTGAGTAGTAGGGTGAACAATAGTGTAGCAATTGTACCAACAACGTAGAATCTTTCTTCGGATAAATAAAAAGTGTGCCTCATATACTTAATTTAAATTAGAGTTCGGCACAAAAAAACGTGCCACATCCAATATTAGTCAACCAGAGGTACAGCAACGAACCACGATACGCCTATATACTGAATGGGCACGCGTATTGTTCGTTAAACAACATACGTATCCCATTTCAGTTTGAGCGTATCTTTTTGAAAGTTGCTGTTTTCTGGTTGATACCAAACTGAATATTATAACTGATACTATTTAAGTATCACTGCAAATATAGCGAAAAGAAAATACATTGCAATAAGATGGAGTATTTATTCCGGGATTTCAATAAAAAGAATGATGTATCAGGACATATCAGCTATCCGATGTACTCTAAATTATTTTTGCTTATAGTGTTTGTTTTGGGTTGATAAAATTATTATTATCAAAATAAGAAATTTATTTTCACTATCTTTGTGAAAATAACGAGCTGTTTTCTTTCATTGGATACGATAGTAAACGAGAACAAATATGAAACGTTGTAAGATAACAATTTTAAAAACAACTCTTAATGAAGAACTGGCTAAAGAATATGCCGGTCCGGATTTCACAAAATGCCCGATGATGAGAGAAGGGCAAGTGTTTTATGCGGATTATGCTAAACCCGAAGGTTTTTGTGATGAGGCGTGGAAAGCTATTTATCAGTATGTATTTGCTTTAGCACATGGTTCCGGTATCTTTTATGTGACAAAATAGAGAAAATAAATATAGTATATGTTGAAAATATTAGTAACCTACGCCGTACAAGGCGAATTTGCAGAGATTAAATGGCCCGATGTGGAAGTGTATTATGTGCGTACCGGTATTGGTAAAGTAAAAGCAGCTTTTCATCTGGCCGAAGCAATTCGTCAGGTAGAGCCGGATATTGTGATAAATATGGGTACAGCAGGGACAATCAATCATCGGGTAGGAGATGTATTTGTTTGCCGTCATTTCATCGACAGGGATATGCATAAACTTGCAGGATTGGGATTAAGTTATGAGTTGGATACCTCTGCATTGCTTGAACAGAAAGGTTTCTGTCGGCATTGGACTGAATCGGCTACCTGTAATACCGGTGATAGCTTCCTTACCGAATTGACCGATATTGAAGGAGATGTGGTTGATATGGAAGCCTATGCGCAGGCGTTTGTTTGTACTTCCAAAGAGATTCCTTTTATTTCAGTGAAATTTGTATCGGACGTGATTGGGCAGAACTCTGTAAAACATTGGGAAGACAAACTGGCTGATGCCCGTACCGGATTATCTCATTTCTTCAATGTTTTGAAAGAAAGTATATGATAGGTAACTCCTGAAGCAATCAGAAATAGTAGTATCTTAACCCATACCAATGGGATGAGGAAAAAGATGCAATAAAGCATAGTGCCCCACATTAGTAGTAATGAGATGATTTTTGCCCGTAACGGTATTGCTTTGTTTTCGCGAAAATTACGAATATAAGGGCCGAGGTGTTTCTGATTCAGTAACCATTGATACAAGCGTGGCGACCCTTTGAAATAGAGTGCGGCAGTAAGTAACAGGAAAGGGGTTGTAGGGAGTAGTGGTAGAAAGATACCCAGAACGCCCAGTGCCAATGATACAGTTCCTAAAATGATACAGATAGTTTTCATTCTGCAAATGTAGAAAAAATAACGATGTTTGCAGAATGGAAATATGATTTTGTATTACCTTTGCCCTTGCATCGAGGTGACATTAGATGCAGGACTTTTTAAATATATATGACGATGTATACAGTAATTAAACGCCTGGAAGTGTCGGCTGCACATAGCCTGAACCTTTCATATAGTAGTAAATGTGAAAATCTTCATGGTCACAATTGGGTTATCACAGTCTACTGCCGCTCTGCGGAACTCAATGCCGATGGGATGGTAGTGGATTTTAGCCATATCAAGAAGGTTGTAAAAGAAAAGCTGGATCACCAGAATCTGAATGAAGTGCTTCCTTTTAATACTACTGCTGAGAATATAGCCCGTTGGGTTTGTGAACAAGTCCCGCATTGTTTCAAAGTAGAAGTACAGGAGTCTGAATCAAACACGGCTATCTATGAGAAAGATTAACGAAATTTTTTATAGTCTGCAAGGTGAGGGGTATCATACAGGTACCCCTGCTGTTTTTGTCCGTTTCTCGGGATGCAATTTGAAGTGTAGCTTTTGTGACACCCGTCATGAAGAAGGTACGATGATGACGGATGAAGAAATTATAGCTGAAGTGAAAAAATATCCAGCTGTTATGGTGATACTTACCGGAGGTGAACCCTCTCTGTGGATTGATGATAATTTTATTGATCTTTTACATCAGGCAGGGAAGTACGTTTGTATTGAAACGAATGGTACTCGTCCGTTGCCGGCTTCTATCGACTGGATAACCTGTTCGCCCAAGCAGGGTGTAAAATTAAGCTTAAACAAGATAGATGAAGTGAAAGTTGTCTATGAAGGACAAAATATTGACGTTTATGAGTTGCTTCCCGCCGAACATTTTTTCCTCCAACCTTGTTCTTGTAGTAACACCGCATTGACGGTGGACTGCGTGATGCGACATCCCAAATGGAGACTAAGCCTGCAAACGCACAAACTGATAGATATTCAGTAGCCATGAGTTACAAGTTACTGACTCGTAACTCATAGCTCATAACTAATAACTAACTAATTATGAAAGTAGGTTTATTTATTCCTTGCTACATCAATGCTATTTATCCTGATGTGGGGGTAGCATCGTATAAACTTCTGAAGAGTTTAGGGGTAGATGTTGATTATCCGTTAGATCAGACATGCTGTGGGCAACCGATGGCAAATGCGGGGTTTGAGGACGAAGCCTCTAAACTGGCGCTTCGTTTCGATGACTTGTTTAAACAGTACGATTACATTGTGGGCCCTTCCGGGAGTTGTGTGGCTTTTGTCAAATTGAATCATCCGGGTATCTTGGCTAAGGAAGGGCATCAATGCGAAAGTGCTGGCAAGATTTATGATCTTTGTGCTTTTATTCATGATGTGATTAAGCCCGAAAAACTGAAAGCCCGTTTTCCGCATAAAGTGAGTATCCATAATAGTTGTCACGGTGTGCGCGAACTCATGTTATCTGCTCCGAGCGAGCTGAATATTCCTTACTTTAATAAACTGCGCGACCTCCTTCAGCTGGTTGAAGGAATAGAAATCTTTGAGCCCAGTCATGTAGATGAATGCTGTGGTTTCGGTGGTATGTTTGCTGTCGAAGAACAGGCCGTATCTGTCTGTATGGGTCGTGATAAGATAAGACACCATATGGAAACCGGAGCGGAATACATCACCGGAGCCGATAGTTCTTGTCTGATGCATATGCAAGGCGTTATCGAACGTGATAAACTGCCTGTCAAAATCATTCACATAGTAGAAATCTTAGCGTCGCAATTATGAGTACCAAACATGCAAAGGCTGCCGAGAAATTCTTAGAGAATCCTGTAATGGCAGCATGGCACAATGAAACCCTTTGGATGGTTCGTGCCAAACGAGATAAAATGAGCAAAGAGGTCCCCGAGTGGGAAGATTTGCGGGAAAAGGCATGTGAGCTGAAACTTTATTCTAACAGCCACCTTGACGAGCTTTTGGTAGAGTTTGAGAAGAATGCGACTGCCAATGGTGCTATCGTTCATTGGGCGAAAGATGCCGATGAATACTGTGCTATTGTTTATGAGATTCTTAATAGTCATGGGGTACACCGTTTTGTGAAAAGCAAATCCATGCTTGCCGAAGAGTGCGAACTCAACCCTTTCCTTATAGAGAGAGGTATTGATGTTGTGGAATCCGATCTTGGTGAACGTATTCTGCAATTGATGCATTTGCCACCGAGTCATATCGTGTTGCCTGCCATTCATATTAAACGTGAACAGGTAGGTGAGCTCTTTGAGAAGGAGATGGGGACGGAGAAAGGCAATTTTGACCCTACTTATCTGACACATGCTGCTCGTAAGAATCTGCGGAATATATTTCTGAATGCAGAGGCTGCCATGACAGGAGCCAACTTTGCCGTAGCTTCTACCGGAGACATTGTGGTGTGTACTAACGAGGGGAATGCCGATATGGGAACCTCTTGTCCTACACTGAATATTGCTGCATTCGGTCTTGAAAAGATAGTTCCTGATATGGAGTCATTGGGAGTATTTACCCGGTTATTGGCTCGTTCGGCTACCGGACAGCCTGTGACTACTTATACTTCGCATTATCGTAAACCACGTGAAGGGGGTGAATATCATATTATCATTGTGGATAATGGACGTAGTGAGATTCTTGCTCATCCCGATCATATCAAGACACTGAACTGTATTCGTTGTGGTGCTTGTATGAATACCTGTCCGGTATACCGTCGTAGCGGTGGTTATTCGTATACGTATTTTATTCCCGGTCCTATCGGTATCAATTTGGGGATGGCACACAATCCGGAGAAGTATTATGATAATCTTTCGGCCTGTTCACTCTGTATGTCTTGTTCTGATGTTTGTCCGGTAAAGGTAGACCTTGCCGAGCAAATTTACAAATGGCGTCAGATACTCGATAAAATTGGAAAGGCAGATACCGGAAAGAAGATCATGTCTGGCGGAATGAAGGCATTGATGGATCGGCCTGTGTTGTTTAATGCAGCTTTGTGGGCAGCTCCGATGGTCAATCATTTACCACGTTTCATCAAGTATAATGATCTCGATGCATGGGGGAAAGGGCGAGAACTTCCGAAATTTGCCGGTGAGTCATTCAATGAGATGTGGAAGAAGAATAAAGTACAAGGAAAGGAGGATACGAAATGAGTAGTAGAGAAGAAATATTAGCCAATATTCGCAAGAATACGCAAAAGCGTTTTGACTATCCGGAGTGGCAAATAAAGACAACGGTCTATCCTGATGTGATAACTGAATTTTGTGAAATGACTCGCGCAGTAGGTGGTGAGGCGATGCTTCTGGGAAAGGAAGAAGAGGTCAATGCTGTCATCCGCCGGACCTATCCTGAGGCTACACGTATTGCTTCGGATTTAGATGAAGTGACTTGTGCTACATTCAATCCTGATGAATTAGATCGTGCACAAGATCTGGATGGTACGGACGTAGCCGTAGTAGCAGGAGAATTGGGTGTTGCTGAAAATGCTGCTGTATGGATACCCCAGACAGTAAAGTATAAAGCTCTTTACTTCATAACAGAGAAATTGGTGATAATTCTTGATCGTAACCGGATTGTCAGCAATATGCATGAAGCTTATGAAATAGTAAAAAATGAAAAATATGAATTCGGTACATTTATCTCCGGTCCTTCCAAGACAGCTGATATAGAGCAGGCTTTGGTGATGGGAGCACATGGGGCAAGAGATGTACTGGTTATTCTTAAATAATGTACCAGTACGCCATGCGGGATGATTTATCGTCTGTTGATAGCGCGGCCAATTGGCCAATTGGCATATTAGCACATTGAAAAATTAGTATATATGTATGCAAATAAAGTAAAGAAAGTAGTTGCTGTTCATGACCTTTCGGGAGTTGGAAGGGTATCTCTTACAATTGTTATTCCCATTCTTTCGTCTATGGGTTTTCAGGTATGTCCGTTGCCTACGGCTGTATTATCAAGTCATACGCAATATCCCAATTTCTCATTCCTTGATTTGACGGAAGAGATGCCTAAGATTATTTCTGAATGGAAAAAACTGGGTATGCAGTTTGATGCTTTTTATACGGGCTATCTCGGCTCTTCGCTTCAGATACAAATTGTGTCGGACTTCATAGACGATTTTCGTCAACCGGAAAGTCTTGTGGTAGTAGATCCTGTTTTGGGTGACAATGGTAAACTGTATGCTAACTTTCATGATTCTATGATAAAGGAGATGCGCCAGCTGATAACTAAAGCTGATGTCATCACTCCTAATCTTACTGAATTATTTTATTTACTCGACTTACCATATAAAGAACAGAATACAGATGAAGAGCTGAAATTTTATCTCCGTCAACTTTCAGATCAGGGACCGGAGGTAGTTATTATTACGAGCGTCCCTGTGCTGAATGATATCCATAAGACGTCTGTATATGCCTATAATCGTTCCGGGAATCGTTTTTGGAAAATAACCTGTCCTTATCTACCAGCCCATTATCCGGGAACGGGAGATACTTTCACCAGTGTTATTACCGGAGCTTTATTACAAGGTGACAGCCTGCCTATTGCTCTTGATCGTGCTACGCAATTTATCCTTCAGGGTATCCGTGCTACATTTGGTTACGAGTACGATAATCGGGAAGGCATTCTTCTGGAAAAGGTATTACATAATCTTGATATGCCTATCCAGAGTAGTAGTTACGAGCTTATTTGACAAGGAAGTAGATGACTTAAAAGTCTCATAAAGTTATTAATATGTAACTTTAGAAACGCAGATTAACGCTAATTTACGCAAAGATTAAGTTTGCGAAAATTAGCGTTAATCTGCGTTCGCTCTTATTGATATTTTATTGCTTCAATCCATCTGCTGTTTCTACCAGCCTGAGGAATTCCCTTCGATACCCTCTTTCATCATTATCCAATGCTGTTTTTACCATTGCAATAACTTGTGTATATGTTGCATCTCCTTTAAAGTCGGAATCGCGAAGTAACTGCCCGAACATGGCTACTGCCGCAGCAAAACGGAAATCAGAGGATACATTGTTTCCTTTATTATCAACAAGTGGGAGTTCTAATTTCTTGCTGATATCTTCGTCCGGTGCTTTATAGCGCAATTTTACTGTAAGTAGTTCTTTTGAACCTGTGGTTGGTTGGAGAGCAGGTTTTACCTTCTTCTGATATTTTAAATCATCCACTTTGTTCACGAAATTACTTTCCACACCTGCGGGTACTACTTCATAAAAAGCAGTTACTGTATGTCCCGCTCCCATTTCACCGGCATCTTTTGCGTCATTATTAAAATCCTCATCTTTCAACAGGCGGCTTTCGTAACCGATGAGGCGGTATGCCTGCACTTGAGATGGATTAAATTCTATTTGTAATTTTACATCTTTGGCTACTGTGTGCATAGTAGCTCCAAACTCATTTACCAATACTCTGTTGGCTTCTTGCAGATTATCAATATAGGCATGATTCCCATTTCCTTTTTCAGCAAGTATCTGCATTTTGCTATCTTTATAATTACCCATGCCGTAACCTAAAACAGTAAGGTATACACCACTTTTTCTTTCCTGTTCAATCAGATTTTCCAGACCTTCATTAGACGATACCCCTACATTAAAATCGCCGTCCGTACAAAGTATAATACGATTGTTTCCTCCCTTCACAAAATTCTTTTTCGCAATTTTATACGCAAGTTTTATGCCTTCGCCTCCGGCTGTAGAACCTCCGGCAGTCAATTCGTCAATCGCTTCACGGATTTTTTGCTTATCACTTCCGCTGGTTGACGGCAAACGCTCTCCTGCTGAACCGGAATAAACAACGATAGCCACTCTATCTGCATCGCGCAAATTGTTTACTAATAGTTTGAGGGAAGACTGAACTAATCCCAGATGCTGTGGCCCGTACATGGATCCCGATACATCAATTAAGAAAACGAGATTGGATACCGGAAGCTTTTCGGTAGGAATTTCTTTAGCTTTTAACCCGATGCGTACTAAGCGGTGATTTTTATTCCATGGACAAGAACCTATCTCAGTAGTGATTTTTACCGGATCTTTGCCCGTAGGTTGGGGATAATTATACGAGAAATAGTTTATTAACTCTTCTGTGCGGATAGCATCAGCAGGCGGTAGTTCACCTCTGTTTAGATAACGGCGCATATTACTGTAAGAGGCGGCATCTACATCGATAGAAAAAGTTGATAATGGATTTTCGTTTACCTTCTTGAAACCGTTTTCTTCAATGTTTTTATATTCTTCCGTATTCATATCGTAGGCAGCATAGGCCCTTCTTGTCATTATTCCAGGCATAATGTTTGATACAGCACCACACATGCTTACCTGTTTCTGCATGCCATAACCTACCACTACACACTCTTCAAGTATTTGGCTATTTGCCTGCATGGTGATATTCAGCCGTTCAGAAGTCACTTTCACTGTTTGTGTTTCATAACCAATGTAGGAGAATATCAGCTTTTCACCTTTGTTGGCACGGATTGTATATTCACCGTCTACATTGGTTATTGTACTACGCGTAGTTCCTTTTACCAGTACTGTGCATCCTGTAATGCCAAAACCGTCTGCAGCATCGGTCACTTTACCTTTTACTATAAGTACCTGTGCATTTACTGTTCCCAAAGAAATGACTGCTATCAGCAATCCCAGCATCATTGCTTTTAATTGATTTGTTTTCATACATTTTATTGTTTTAATGTGATACATAAATCCGATGTTTTACTCTATAGATGCGATTAGTGGAAAGATTCCATAAATGTCTTCTTCTTTTTTTTAATTTATTTCTAAAAAAGATTTCTTGGATGGACGCGAATGATTGATGAGCCCATATATTACATCTATTTATAGAGTTGAGAATACTTATACTTTCTTTTTTTATTTATCGTAAGATTGTCCATGTTTATAGTATATTTCTCCATTGTGTACTCCTATGCGTTCGCCTAATTTTGCATATGTGAAATAGATTTTATGTTATCAATAGTTTATTGAAAAACAGCGAAGTATAAGACTACGATTTGATAACAGCCTGATCTAATTCTATATATTGGCTATGTATTTGTTTTGTAGCCGATGACAGGATATTAATATAAAATTCATTTAATTATTAATCTTAATGTATTATGAAAAGAAACAGATTAATTTGGTTTTTCTCCCTGTTATTTTGTTGTACTCTATTAGCTGCTCAAAAAGTGACAGTTGAAGGGACTGTTACAGGATTTCCTGATTCTGAAGTACTGATGGGAGCAAGTGTCTCTGTAAAAGGTACTACCCAAGGTACTATTACAGATTTGGATGGAAAGTATTCTTTTTCCGTAGCATCTGATGCTACATTGGTGTTCAGTTATCTTGGATATGAAACGAAAGAGGTTGCTGTAAAAAACAGATCATTGATAAATGTGTCTTTGAAAGCAGATGCTCAGGATTTGGAAGAAGTAGTAGTTGTTGGTACTATTCTGAAGAAGAGTGATTTGACAGGTGCTGTCTCAAGTGTAAGTGCCAAAGTACTGGAGGAGAAGCCGGTTACTAACATTAATCAGGCATTGCAAGGTCGTGTTGCTGGTGTGTTTATTTCCAATGCTGCTAAACCTGGTGATGACGCAACGATTAAAATCCGTGGTATTAATACTATTAACGGAAGTACTGACCCTATCTATGTAATAGATGGTCAGGTTATGGATAACTTCGGAGGTGGGTTTAATTCAGTCAACTTGAATGATGTTGCTTCTATCGAAGTATTGAAAGATGCATCTGCTACAGCCCTGTATGGTTCCCGTGCTTCCAATGGTGTGATTTTAGTTACAACTAAAAAAGGTAAAAACGGTATCGGAAAAGTTACTTATGATGGTTGGGTCGGTTTCCAGACGGATGCTAAACTTCCCAAGACAATGGGAACAAAAGACCTTTTTGAGTTGAGAAAAGATGCAGCGATGAACTCCTTTACCGCACGTCATCCGGGAGCAACTGAAGATGAAATCAATGCATTTCTGAATAACCGGGTTATGAAACCTTATTCAAAAGACGGATCAGGAGGATATGTTTTTGCTCAATATGAGTTTGATGCTTATAATAATAATGATAATTATAATTGGCTGGATGCAGTGACCCGTACTGGTGTAGAACAAAATCATGCATTGAGTTTTAGCGGAGCTTCCGAAAAAGGTGCTTATTATTTTAGTTTAGGCTATTCTAATAAAACCGGAATGGTTGAAAATCTTGGAGATAAAAGATATAGCGGACGTATAAATTCGGATTATGCGATAAAATCCTGGTTAAAAGTTGGTACCAATACAGCATTTACACATACTGATTCTGATATTTTCTCAGATGATGGTGTTTATGACAAAGCTCGTGGTGCGAATCCGATGTTACCTATTAATTCTGAGATTTATACATTGAACTATGGTGGAGTACAGGATGACAATTACTTCAATCCGATTCGTACCTTAAAAATAGAAAATAACCGTAGACGTAATCGGTTATCTTCTACTAATTTTTTGAATATCAATCCTATTAAAGGGCTGAATATTCGTACCTCATTCTCTATTGACTATTTCCAGGAGGATCGTTTCAAATACACTCCGAAGGATATTCAGGAATCTATTCGTTATTCACAAGATGGTCAGGCCGAACATACACGTGACCAAAGAATGACTTGGCAATGGGATAACTCTATCTCTTATGACCGTGCATTTGGCGAACATAAGATTAATGCTCTCTTTAGTACCAGTGCTACTCAAACGAATCGTGATTATACGTATGCAACCGGTAAAGGTTTTGGTACTGATAAGTTCTCTTATTATAATATAGGATCTTCCTATAAAACAGACGAACGTTCTATCGGATCTGACTTTGTTACATCTACCTTGATGTCATATGTAGTGCGTGCCAATTATAATTATGCAAGTAAGTATTATCTGACTGCAACAGCCCGTTATGACGGTTCTTCTAAGTTTGCCGAAGGTAAACGCTGGGGGCTGTTCCCTTCTTTCTCTGCAGCATGGAATATAGCAGAGGAGAACTTTATGAAAGAACAAGATGTGCTTAGCCAGTTGAAACTACGTTTAGGATACGGTTTGGTAGGTAATCAGAATATTGATGATTTTGCATTTTATACACTTTATGATGCCAAATTAGAAGATGGAAAAGTAACTTATGTACCTAAAGGGCGCCGGGGAACAAAAGATATTACCTGGGAATCTCAGAGGCAGTTTAATGTGGGAGTGGATATGGGATTCCTGAACGGACGTATTACTGCATCATTGGATGCATTCCTTATAAAGAATAAGGATTTGCTGATGACACGTTCCTTGCCATTAACTTCCGGCTTTAGCTCAGCAGTAGAAAATATCGGAGCTATTGAAAATAAAGGTATTGAGTTTTCTATGAATGCCAAATTGATTGAAACCAGAGATTTCTTGTGGAATTTTTCAGCAAATATTTCTGCTGATAAGAACAAGGTTACACAGCTTTACGGAAATAATGATGCTATTTACAAAATTGATGATAATCGTAACATGCAGAAAGAGGGCAATCTGTTCCTGGGTGAATCCCGTAATACAATCTACATCTGGAGAACCGGTGGTATTGCTCAAGTAATAGACATGGATCGTTTGAAGAATATTGATTTCTCAGGACGCCAGGTTAATCCCGGAGATCTCTATCCGCTGGATGTGAATGATGATAAAGTGATTGATGATAAAGACCGTGTGATTGTAGGTTCTCCTGATCCTAAGTTTTATGGCGGTTTCTCTACAGACTTATCTTATAAAGGAATTACGCTGAATGCTGTCTTCAACTACTCTTACGGAGCCAAGAAACTAAGTCCTTATTATGAATCATTAATCACAAGCCGGGGTACAGGAGTTGCTTCTGTTGATTTGGTTGATCGTTGGAGTCCGGAAAACACAGATGCAAAATTCCCCCGTCCTATCTATAATGATCCTACGGATACCGAAACAATGTACTATAACACATTCTCCGCCAGTCAGATGGATTTCTCCGTACAGAATGCTTCATACTTACGTTTGTCTACATTGAGTTTAGCATATACATTCCCTAAGACAATCGTGGAAAAGATGAAGATTGGAAATTTACGGGTTTATTCAACCATTTCCAATGTGTTCTGCTGGACCTCTTATAAAGGCTATGATCCGGAAACCGGAGATTGGTATCCTCCTACAAGAATGTTTGTTTTTGGCTTGAGTGTTTCATTGTAAATAGTCTTCACACAGGTATTTAAAATATAGTTTAGTTATGAAAAACGTAATAAAAATAAATAAATTGGCAACGGCCTGTATATTGGCAGGTTCTTTAACAATGTTTTCTTGTTCCGATTTCCTGAATCAGGAGCCTAAAACATCCTTGACAGAACAGGAGGCTTTTTCTAATCTGGAAAATATAGCACCAACTGTAGATGGTTTGTATACTGCATTTCGTGACTCGAAATCCGGGCGCGAAGGACTGACTTTCTCACTTTTAGGTTTGGATGAGAGCAAGCAGGGTATCGTGCAGATGGATGATGCTGCACAGGCAAGTCTGGATCTTTACAACGGTTTGCTCAATTCGATGTCTACACAGGTAGATAAAATGTGGTCAAGAAGATGGCCGATTGTTATTTCTGCCGCTAATGCGATTTATGCGCTTGATGTATTGTCCGAAACAACTCAGGATGAAGATACTTTAGACAGAATTAAACGTCTGAAGGGTGAGTCTTGTTTCATACGGGCTATGGTGATGATGGAACTTACTATGTATTGGGGAGAAATTCCGGTAGTTGATATTGCAAAGATGGAAAATTCAGCCCGCCAACCATTGGAAAAGGTCTGGAAGCAAATCTTTGATGATTTTACGTTTGCTTCAACATCCTTGAAAGAAAAGTATACAGAATCCGGTGATAAAACACGTGCGACTTCCGGTGCAGCCTATGCCATGTTGGGTAAAGCGTACATGTCAGTTCCCCAAGAGACAGGAATGAGAGATTTCAAACTGGCGAAAGAGAGTTTTGAAGCAATGATGAACCGTTATCAGCTGGATCCTGATTTTGCAAATCTTTTCGATGAGAAATTAGAGTTCAATTCACCTGAGTCGATCTTTGAGTTAGATTATGACAATGTGAACCGTATTAATCATTGGCAGTTTGATATGGGGTCTCGTACAGTAGTTGCTACATTTGGTGAGGGTTGTTATTTTGCCGGCTATGATGTGGCATTACCTACAGAATATGCTTATAAATCAAAATCCGAAGGAGGTATTTGGGAAGAAGGTGATTTGCGCAGAGATGAAAGTATACGCTATGATTTTACCTATCTGGGCATTACACCTACTGAGGTTTCGTGGGGAGCTGACGAATTAGATCCACATATCAAGAAGTATGAAGACGAACGTACGGACCAGTTCAACGGGAATTTGGCTAACGAATGGTATTCCGGCAAGAATTTTATTGTGTTGCGTTATGCTGATGTTCTGTTGTGTTATGCCGAATGTCTAAATGAACTTGGAGAAACCGGACAGGCAAATACGATTGTAAATCAGGTACGAGCCCGTGCCTGGGGTGGGACTCTGCCTAATGAAATGGCCTGGAATTATGGTCAGGATGAATTCCGTACACAAATTATGAATGAACGCATCCGTGAACTTTGCTTTGAAGGTTGGAGACGTATGGATTTGATTCGTACCGGTAAATTTGTAGAATTGATAAAAGAACGTAATTCCTGGGCTAAGAAGTCGGGAACGATCAAAGATTTCCACATGCGCTATCCTATACCGGATACAGAGATTAAAAACAATGATGATATCAGTGAAGAAGATCAGAATCCGGGATATTAAATCTATAATTAATGACCATTTAATGCACAAAATAGTATGAATAGAAAATCAATTTTATCTTTATTGCTTTTGTTCTTATGCACCTTCGGTGTGCAGGCGGAAGAATATGAAACGACCTCGCCTAACGGCACGTTGAAAATAAAGCTACGGGTAGACAATGGTACGACCTATGAGGTATGGCATGGCGATAAGCAGTTGATCGCTCCCTCATCCATAGGATTGAATCTTTCTAACGGGACAATTGTGGGAGGAGGAACGGTAAAAAGTACAACGACCAATCATGTGGATCAAACAATTGATGTTGTAGCCGGAAAAAATAAAACTCTGAGAGAGGCTTATAATGAGCTGTTAATATCATTTAATGAAAACTATGACCTTTTGGTGAGAGCTTACGATGAGGGAATAGCGTATCGCTTTATCACCCGTCTGGACGGAGAGATTATTATCAATAGTGAAGATGCTGTGTTCAATTTTACTTCAACCCCGACAATCTATTTCCCGGAGTGTGATACTAATTATTCCGGAGAAAAAGACCAGCAGGGGAAAGTACACCAGATTCATCAGGGATATAGAAACTTTGAACGGCTCTATAAAACTTATAATGCACCGACTGATATCACTAACAATCGCTTTTCTGTTTCTCCCGTACTGTTTTCGTATCCTGATACTCCTTACAAGATTGTTGTAACGGAATCTGATACATATGATTATCCGGGATTGTATATGGAGCAAAACGGCGTGAATTCCATGCGTGGAAAGTGGGCTCAATACCCTAAAGAGGTTATGGATTCTGATCCTTCAAATTCCAGCTACTGGTATTCTAATCATCTGGTTATTTCAAGAGAAAACTATATTGCAAAAACAGAAGGGAGCCGCACATTCCCCTGGCGAGTTATTATTGTTTCTGATGATGACAAATCCCTGCTTAACAATGAATTGGTGTATATGTTGGCAGAACCTTGCCGTTTGACGGATACTTCTTGGATACAGCCGGGTAAAAGTGCTTGGGAATGGTGGCACAAAGCCGTTTTAGAAGGAGTCGATTTTCCATCAGGAAATAAGAATCTGTCTTTTCAATTATATAAATATTATGTTGATTGGGCTTCTCAGCATGGTATTGAATATATGACACTTGATGCCGGTTGGTCTGAAGATTATATACGTACATTATGCCTTTATGCAAAACAGAAGAATGTGAAAATTTTGGTTTGGACATGGGCAAGTTGTGTTAGAGAGAATCCGCAGGACTGGATTAAGAAGATGAAAGACTATGGTGTTTCCGGAGCAAAGATCGATTTCTTTGAACGCAGTGATCAGATTGCTATGCGTTGGGGACGGGAGTTTGCACAACGTCTGGCAGACAATCAAATGGTTGCCCTGTTCCATGGTTGTCCGGTTCCAACCGGGATCAATCGTACTTATCCCAACATCCTGAATTTTGAGGCTGTCCGTGGTGCTGAGTGTAATTTCTGGGAAAGCACTCTGACGCCTGAATATCATACGCAATTTCCTTTTATACGTTCATTGGCTGGTCCCGAAGATTATACTCCGGGGTCTATGAGAAATGTAACTCAGGAGGAGTTCAAACCCATTGACAAGGACAACACTCCACCAATGAGTATGGGCACCAGAGCTCACGAACTGTCAATGTATGTCATCTATGACCAGTGGGTGGGATACTTATGTGACTCTCCAACAGAATACAATAAATATCCGGATATACTTAGTTTCTTGTCAACAGTTCCTACAATCTGGGATAAAACAGTACCATTGGATGCCAAATTGGGAGATTATATTCTGATGGCTAAACAAAAGGGAAAAGACTGGTATGTAGGTGGTATGACCGATTGGACTCCAAGAACGGTAGAAATTGATTTCAGTTTTCTGGAAGCTGGTGCCTCTTATCAGGCTGACATCTTTAAGGATACTCCTGCATCGGGTGAACAGCCCAAAGAGTATGTTTGTGAAAAGATGGAAATCACTAAAGATACTAAACTTTCTATCAACATGGCCAAAGGAGGCGGTTTTGCCATTCGCTTGCTCCATTCCTCCGGTTCGGGTATTGCAAAGGTCAATCAGGAGAATCCTCTCACTGTGTATGTAGAGAAAGAGTCCGATACGCTTCATGTAAAGACAAAGAAAATAATTGAGGCAGTGAAAATAAACAATATCTCCGGGCAGGTTTTATTTGCGAAGAATTTTAAGGATGGTTCTTATTCTGAGCAGATAGATCTTTCGGGCTTCAATAGAGGAGTATATGTAGTTTCTGTGAAGACAGAAGCTGCATTGGCCTCGACAACTTTTATCTATTAATGAAAAACAAATGTATTATGAAAAACGTAGAAATTTTTAGATGCACATGTGCGTTGGTCGGACTTGCCTGTACCTCTGCTTTTGCTCAGGTGAAACATGCTTCATTTTCTGAGATCATTAATCCTGTTGTAGTAGACGGTGGAACAGAGAGTATTCCTATGGCCTATGAAGCTGCTGCTGCCTGGGGAGATTATAACAACGATGGTTTTCTGGATGTGATTATAGCCGGTGTAACTTCACAAGGAGAGCAAACATTACTTTATAAAAATAAAGATGGAAAGCAATTTGAGCAAGTTGCTCATAATTTCCCGGGTTTGAGGACATCCAGTGCCACCTGGTTCGACTATAATAATGATGGAAATCTGGATTTGTTTCTGGCCGGAAAGAAAAGTAATGGAGAATACTATGCTGGTTTATGGAAAAATAAAGGAGGAGATGCCGGTTTTGAAGAGGTATTTACAGGGCTATTCCCTTTGATTAATAACGGAAAGGAAAATCGTTCTAACCGATATGTAGTAGCTGCTGATTATGACGGTGACGGCTGGACGGATCTTTATATTCAGGGGCGTACAAGCGAAGGTGACAAGAATACCGGAATCTCATACTTATACAGAAATGTAAATGGGGAGAATTTTGAACGTATTGACAAGCCGGTAAAAAACAAAATGGGTAGCAGTGCGGCTAAACCCTTTGTTCAGTTATCTGGTGGTGGGGCTGCCTGGGCTGACTATGATGGTGATGGATTCTTGGATCTGATTGTTTCGGGTGAAGGAATTGACGTTGACAAGTATGATGCCGACTATGGTTATCATGGCAGTTATAATGGTGCAGTCTACAAAAACAATGGTGATGGAACTTTTGCCGAACCCATTGAATTTGAAGGTATAGAAGAAGGCAATCCTGTCTGGATTGATTATAATAATGATGGAAAACAGGATTTTATGGTTCCCGGAGTTAGGTGGGACGAAGCGGTGAGCTGGAACTGGCGCGGTGACGTGTATATCAATTCAGTAGGAGGATTTACCAAATATGGTGCTGCTACAACGGGGTTACCAAATAGCAGACAGGCGCTTTCTGTCGATGCAGGCGATGTTAACAATGACGGTTTTAGCGATATCCTGTATATGAATGCTACAGAGGAGACTGATATGGTTTATTTGAACAATGGAGGCAAACTGGATGCTCCTATGTTTACTGCTTCTCCGTTAGTGTATGCTGGTGCAAAAGCACAGAGGGGTGGAACAGCCAATCTGGTAGATTTTGACAATGATGGTAATTTGGATGCATTTCTTGTGGGTTATGGCGATGCGGGAGGATCACATACCCGCCTGATGAAGAATAATTTAGGCGAAGGAATTACTGCAAATAAGGCTCCCGGTGCACCTACCAATTTGAAAGCAGTGTCGGGTTCCAATGGCATTGTAATGTTCTCATGGGATGCCCCGGCTGATGATGTAACTCCGGCCAGTGCTTTGAAATATAATTTGTATATCAAGCAGGGAGATGTTATCAGAATGACAATTCCGGCTGATATTACTACCGGACGGTTGAAAGTAGCCGAAGTTTCCAGATTAATCAGCAAGAGAGTGTTATATAAGGTAACAGGACTGACTGGCGAGTATACATGGGGAGTACAAGCGGTTGATAATGCTAAAGTAGGTGGCCCGTTTGCTATTTTTGGTGCAGGAACCGGAATAACAAACGAACCGGAGAAGACCTCTGTAAAGGTTATGAGCGAGGGAGACGCCATCCGTATTACTGCTGCCAGTGATCTGAACGGTATAATCAATGTTTATTCCATGGATGGAGGTAATGTATATTCAGAATCAGTATCATTGAATAATACAACTGTAAATCTGCCGAAAGGGATTTATCTTGTAAAGATTACATTAGCTAATGAAACAATAACAGAAAAGGTGATTGTTTGGTAAAAGGATAACGAACAGGGTAAGAAGGCTATCGGATATTTCGGTAGCCTTTTTTTGTATTTCACTGCAGAGTATGCAGGGGCTTAATTATTTAAAATGAACTATATAATTACTCAGTGTGCTCTGTGGTGGATTGATTACTTAATCCTTCCATATATCCCTACGTTTACTTATTTTTTTTAACTTTGCCCAAAAAGAAGTCCTGTTTTTTAAAAAGAACATATTAAAACTGACCGACGAAGAGCTATTACATCAGTATGCCACGTCTGGTAAAACAGAATATTTTGGTGAACTTTACAACCGATATATTCCGTTATTATATGGTCTTTGTCTCAAGTATCTGACCGACGAAGCACGTGCACAGGATGCAGTAATGCAACTTTTTGAAGATCTGCTTCCTAAAGTACCCCATTATGAAATAAAGGTTTTCAAACCCTGGCTATATCGGGTAGCAAAGAACCACTGTCTACAAATACTGAGAGAAGAAAATAAAGAAATTCCTCTCGATTATACGATTAACCTTGTGGAATCTGATGAATTTCTGCATCTTTTATCTGAAGAAGATACTTCGGAAGAACAACTAAATGCCCTGAAGCATTGTCTTGAAAAGCTTCCCGAATTTCAGCGTATCAGCATCATGCATTTTTTTATGGAAGAAATGTCTTATGCCGATATTGTAGAGCAAACAGGCTTTACACTGAATAACGTGAAAAGCCATATCCAGAATGGAAAACGTAATTTAAAGATTTGTATAAAGAACCAGACCCAATGAAGCTATTAGACTACATACGAGGAACCCGTAAAGGGCGGGAAGCTCATCGCCTGCAAAAGAAAGCGATGCGCGATCCTTTTCTTGCCGACGCTATGGATGGTTACGACGGCGCAGGGGAAAGTCAGGAGCAACAGATAGAGTTACTTCGTCGCCGGATTACGATGAGGGTGAAAAGGAAGCAGAATCATGCTTTTGCCTGGAGTGTGGCTGCCAGTCTCCTGTTAGGTGTTTGTTTGGGTGGTTATTTTCTGTTCCAAAAAGATAAATTACCGGAAGAAACTCTTATGGCTCTGGAACAATTGCAACGGGATACTATTTTGCAAACGCCTTCACAGATACCTGCTGAGGCAGAAGTGAAGTTGGCGAAGACACTGAAAAAGGATTCGATGAGACCACTCATCAGTCAGGAACGAAAAGTGAAACCAGCTGTTACTACCAAAACCATTGCTCCCGAAGTGAAAGAGCAATCTGCGGCAGAAGTAGAGATGAGTGTGGCCCTTTCAGAAGAATTAAAACTGGCTGATACTACAATCGCTGCAGGCGATAATAATCTTGCCCGGAAGTTGCAGGATAGGGTAGAAGGCCTAAAGGTCGGTGGGATAAAAGGACGTGTGACTGATGAAAACGGAGAACCTCTTATGGGAGCTAATATTCTTGTAAAAGGAACCGTTAAGGGTACGGTTTCGGATGTAAATGGAAACTTTACATTAGATACAGACGGAAACAAAGAGATTGCGGTCAACTATATCGGCTATGAACCGATAACTCTTCCTGCAGATACCGGCAAAGAAATGTTGATTGCCATGAATGAGAGCAAAGAGGCATTAAACGAAGTAGTGGTAGTGGGCTATGGTACTGAAAGGAAAAAGGATCTTACAGGTTCGGTAGTACGCGTTGAGCCATTGACCATGCCGGAGCCTGTTCCTGTGATAGGTTTCAAAGCATATAAGAAGTACCTGAAAAAGAATAGGATCCGTCCAACAGATGAAGAATGCGCAAAGGTAAAAGGGGAAGTAGTACTGACTTTCCGTGTGGATAAAAAGGGTCGCCCGGTGAATATAAAAATAAAGAATAGTCTATGTGCTTCTGCTGATAAAGAAGCAATACGTCTTGTAGAAGACGGGCCGGACTGGTTGGCGGGAGATAAAGAAGTAACACTGAATATTAAATTCTAAAGAAAAAATCCACTTAAATACATTATTTAAGTGGATTTTTCATCTGCACGGGAGGAGAGGCTCGAACTCCCGACACCCGGTTTTGGAGACCGGTGCTCTACCAACTGAGCTACTCCCGTGTTTGCGGGTGCAAAGGTAGAATAATCTTCCGAATCTGCAAGTATTTCTGCAAAGAAGTTTTCAACTATTTTAGTTTTTCCCATTCGTCGGGTTTGAATCCTACTAATACAAAATTATCAGTCACCACCAATGGGCGTTTCACCAGTTTACCATTGGTAGCCAGCAGGGCTATCTGTTCTTCTTCGCTCATCGTGGTAAGCTTTTCTTTGAGGTTCAGCTCTTTATAGACCAGGCCACTGGTGTTGAAAAACTTTTTTACCGGTAGTCCACTAAGTGGAATCCATGCTTTCAGTTCTTCTACGGTGGGGTTATTTTCTACGATGAGACGGTTGGTATACTCAATATTATTTTCAGTCAGCCACTTTTTTGCCTTTTGGCAAGTGCTACACGCTGGGTATTGCAAAAAGATTGGTTTCATATTTCTATTATTTTAAAGCATTTGTAAATCTTGGTACATGATACGGTAAGCGGCTGCTTTCTTATCCAATGCTAATGGGTAAGCACGGGAAGAAGAGGGCATCCGGTAGAGCCGTATCGGGCGGTTTTCAAACACAAACTCAGAAAAGTCGCCTACTTTGGGTTCCTCTACATTGAATTGCATGCGGAGGGTATCTGTAGCCTTTTGCCCGGTGGTTACGATGGCTTTGCATTCCGGTAATTGTCGGAGCATAGCAGCTATGTCAGTAGACTGAATCACCTCTAAGAATTTGTCGGAAGCATTATCCTGCAAACGTCGTATGGCAGAAGCTGTATCGAATAAGGCAATCCCCTTTTTATTGAGAAAATCAATGATTTGTTCACGACAAAAAGCTTTCTTTGACTCATTCAGAAAATGATCTTTGTTGTCAAAGAACAGGAGTCCCACAATTCTCCACATATCATTGTTTAAATTTGGATAATAAAAATCCATAGACCATCTTTTCTTTTGTGGCGGAAAACTGCCCAGCATTAACAATTTTGCATGCGGAGGTAAAAACGGTTTCAGGGGATGATTTTCTATCTCTATTTCCATATTTACAGTTTATTTGCAACAAAAATAGTGATAATACCTATTTCTGAGAACTCTTTTGTTTAAACGTTACCTAAAAAATATTTTTTTAGAATTTATTGTGTACTTTTGTATAAGCACAATCTATTTGAAATGAACATGTTACTTACTAAAAGGACTCTTTTATACCTATTTTTAATGCTCTTACCTCCTTTGGGAATAGAAGAGTGTAATGCTATTAATATAGAATATGATAAACACACAGACCAGTTTTCTTCAAGAAAAAAGATAAAAGGACACGTCGTCGATTCCAAAGGAGAAATTTTGATTGGAGCTACTGTAAAAGTGAAAGGGGAGCCCGATGGAGCCATTACTAATGCAGAGGGTAAATTTTCTTTGGTAGTAGAACAGGATGCTGTTCTGCAAATTTCCTTTGTGGGATGTGAGACTAAGGAAGTGCCTGTACGGGGACAAACTGAATTTGAGATACTACTCAAAGAAGATGCCGTGATGCTTGATCCTGTTATTGTCACCGCACTTGGCATTGAAAAGAAGGAATCTTCTCTCTCATATTCGGCTATGCAGTTCAAAAGTGATGAACTGAACCGGGTGAAAGACCCTAATATGATTACTGCACTGGCAGGAAAAGCAGCAGGTGTACAAATTAGTAAGAATTCCTCAGGACCGGGTGCATCAGCTAAGGTCAGTATTCGTGGTATACGTTCTGTAGTCAGTGATAATCAGCCTTTATATGTAATAGATGGTGTTCCGATGCTCAACTCTACTTCCGAACAAGCCTATTCGGCTATTGGAGGTACAGCCAATGCCGGCAATCGTGACGGAGGCGACGGCATTTCTAATCTGAATCCTGAGGATGTGGAGAGTATAACGATTCTGAAAGGTGCTCCGGCTGCAGCTTTGTATGGTAGCCAGGCTGCTAATGGGGTAATATTGATAACCACTAAAAAAGGGAGCGAGTCCGGAGTTCATAAAGTATCTTTCTCTACCAGCCTGACCGTTGATAATGCTTTTAGTCTTCCTGAAATGCAAAACCGCTATGGGGTGAGTGATGATGTAGATAGCTGGGGAGCAAGGGCTGAACTGCCGGAACGGGACAACCTGAAGAATTTCTTTCGTACCGGTTTTACTTCCATTACTTCTATATCTGTGAGCCATGGAAACGAGAAGTTACAAAATTATTTCTCTTATGCCAATACCAGCGGAAGGGGCATTATAGATAAAAATCAGCTTTCCAAACACAATCTGAATTTCCGCGAAACCTCCTCTTTGTTCAATGGCCGGTTGAAACTGGATGGCAGTGTGAATGTGATGCGCCAGGTGGTAAAGAACAAACCTGTTACCGGAGGTTTTTATATGAATCCCCTGGTGGGATTGTATCGCTTTCCTCGTGGCGAAGATCTGTCTTATTATAAAGATCATTTTGAAGTATATGATGAAGATCGTAAGCTCAATGTACAGAATTGGCATACGTCTTTTGAAGATTTTGAGCAAAACCCTTATTGGATTGTCAATCGTATCCAGAGTAAAGACACCCGTTCCAGAATCATTACGTCTTTGTCGGCTCGTGTGAAGGTGAATGACTGGCTCGATATCCAGGCACGTGGTACTATGGATTACGCAAATGACAAATTGCGGCAGAAGTTTTATGCTTCTACAGCTCCGGCATTGGCGGGAGTGAATGGTCGCTATATTGAAATGGATTATCAGGAGGTACTGCTTTATGGAGATGTGATGGCAACGGCAAAGAAGAAGTGGGGTGACATCTCACTGGATGCCGCTATGGGTGCCAGCATTAATGACAAGATCGTAAATTCTGTCCGTTACGACTCTAAAACGGCTTCCTTGAAGTTTCCCAATGTCTTCAACCTGGCCAATATTATTATGAACGGTTCGGCCAGCCTCGATCAGAAGATTGATGCTCACAGGCAGTTGCAGTCGGTATTTGCTACAGTACAGGTGGGATACAGAGAGAGCTTTTTTGTAGATGTGACCGCCCGTAATGACTGGGCTTCTACTTTAGCTTACACCCGGCATGAGCGGACGGGGTTTTTCTATCCCTCTGTGGGTGTTTCTCTTATTCTGAATAAACTGATAGCTTTGCCGGAATGGGTTTCTTTTGGTAAAGTGCGCGGTACATACAGTAAAGTGGGTAATGATATCCCACTGTTTATCACCAATCCGGTTTCACACATTACTGCTGGCGGTGAAGTGCAGGCCAGTGATGCGGCTCCTTTTAAAGAGATGGAGCCTGAAATGACATACTCTGTGGAAGTAGGTACCGAGTGGCGTTTCCTTAGTAATCGTCTGGGCATTAATGCCACTTATTACCGTACCAATACCCGCAATCAATTCTTCAAGCTGCCGGCTTTATCCGGAGATAAATATGCCTATCGGTATGTCAATGCCGGTAATATACAGAATGAGGGTTGGGAGCTGACACTGGATGTCGCACCTGTGATGAAGCGGGATTTCATCTGGAAAACAACACTCAATTTTTCTCCCAATAAGAACCGGATTATCGAACTGCATGAACAGTTAAAAGAGTTTGTTTACGGTCCTACCAGTTTTTCGTCGAGTTATGCCATGAAGTTAGTGAAAGGTGGTTCTATCGGTGATATTTACGGAAAAGCTTTTGTTCGTGATGGCAGTGGAAATATCGTTTACGAGGCCGGGGGCGAAAATAAAGGATTGCCTCAGGTTGAGGGAGACGGAAATACGGTGAAGGTAGGCAATGCCAATCCTCTCTTTTCGATGGGATGGAGCCATACTCTTTCTTACAAAGGGGTCAGCCTTTATTTTTTGATAGACTGTCGGTATGGTGGAGATATTCTTTCACAAACCCAGGCCGATATGGATATGTATGGAGTTTCCAAAACTACGGCCGACGCCAGGGACGATGGATATATCATGTTGGAGGGACATCGTGTAGAGAATGTAAAGGGTTTCTATAAGAACGTAGTTGGCGGACGTGCGGGTGTGACGGAATACTATATGTATGATGCCACAAACGTGCGTCTGCGAGAACTTTCTCTAAACTATCAGTTGCCTGCCGACTGGATAGCTAAAACGAAGGTTTTCAAAGATATACAGCTCTCTTTTGTAGGACGCAATCTGTTTTTCATTTACAAGAAAGCGCCTTTTGATCCCGATCTGGTACTTTCTACCGGAAATGATAACCAGGGAATCGAAGTCTATGGAATGCCCACGACACGTAGTTGGGGATTCAGTATTAAATGTGAATTTTAAAGCGGGGGAGGGGTGAAATGATGAAAAAGAATATGATTCTTCTGTCTTTGTTTATAGGGTCGATACTGATATCCTGTACTTCCCAATTCAGAGAGTACAATACCGATTTGGCAGGCATTACCGATGAAGATTTGAAAGCGGACAACAATGACCATGGTATTCGTCTGGGCATTATTCAGCAGGGTATTTATTTTAATTATGATTATGGCAAAGGCAAGAACTGGCCCTTTCAATTGACGCAGAATCTTAATGCTGATATGTTCTGTGGATATATGCACGATGCCAAGCCACTGAATGGAGGTAGCCATAATTCCGATTATAATATGCAGGACGGTTGGAATAGTGCGATGTGGGGACATACGTATGCTTATATCTTTCCTCAGATTTATCAGTCGGAAATCCATACCCGTACAGGGCAGTCGGCATTCTTTGGCATTACAAAGATTCTGAAAGTAGAGGTGATGCATCGTGTGACAGATTATTATGGCCCTGTAGTATATACCAATTTTGCGAATCCGGAAAACAATTATCAGCCCGATACGCAGGAGGAAGTATATGATGAGTTCTTCCATGAACTGGATACGGCGGTTACCGTTCTTTCTGATTACATAGAACGAATGCCGGAAGCTGCAGAGTTTGCCCGTTTTGATATTCTGCTTGATGGGAAATATAGCTCCTGGATTAAGTTTGCCAACTCTTTGCGGATGAGGCTTGCCATGCGTTTAGCTGTGGTGAGTCCGTTGAAAGCCCGCTCGGAGTTCTTGAAAGCTTTAGATAATGCGTATGGCGTTTTCGAGTATGCTACCGAATTGGCGTCTGTCTCTACCGGTAGTGGATACTCCAATCCACTTGGTGAACTCAATCGTGTATGGAATGAAACTTATATGAATGCCTCTATAGAATCTATAATGAATGGTTACGGTGACCCCCGGCGGGAATTTTATTTTGAACATTGTACAGCTACGGATTTAAAGGGAGAGTATCGCGGCATTCGTCAGGGGACTTGTTTTGCCCACAATCGTTACAACACTTTGTCGAAGCTGACGGTAGATCAGTCTACAGATGCGGTTTTGATGACTGCCGCCGAGGTGTGGTTTCTTCGTGCGGAGGCGGCATTGCGGGGTTGGACATCAGAGGATGCGGGAGAATGCTATAAGCAAGGAGTGGCTTCCTCTTTTCGCCAGTACAATCTGACAGCGGCAGACGATTATCTGAGCAGCGATAATCGGGCTGCTGATTTTGTTGATACGTATGATCCCGATAATAATATAAAGGCTCGTTGTCAGGTGTCTCCACGCTGGATAGAAAGTGCAGACCGGGAGGTTAAACTGGAAAAGATCATTACTCAGAAATGGTTGGCTATGTTTCCCGAAGGTTGTGAGGCATGGGCAGAGCAGCGTCGGACAGGTTATCCGCGTCTTTTCCCTGTAAGATTTAATAATAGCCGGAATCATTGTATTGATACGGAAACAATGGTTCGTCGTCTGAACTTTCCCGGTTCATTAGAGACGGAGGACGGAGAACAATACCGTAAGTTAGTGGATGCGTTGGGCGGAGAAGACAATGGAGGTACGCGTCTTTGGTGGGATACCGGACGTAATTGGTAAGTTGGTTTGTTATGACTATGAAAGGATATTGCCATTTATAGGATAGCCTTCGGAGCCCATTGCTCCGGAGGTTTTTTGTTTTTGTAGTTGGATAGCTTATCCTTCTACTTCCAGATTACTCATTTTGTCAGTGGTTTGAAACTCAAACTCCGGATATTCGTATAAACTAAACCGGGGCTCTGTTTCACCTTCTGTGTAGCTCCATATGCTGGCGTAGTCTTCGGGATCTTCTCCCATCTTACCCAATTGTCTCAGATAAGCGGCAAGCGATTTATTTTCTACAATATAAATTTCTCCCATTTTATCGATGATCGGACTATGGTGGCGTGTGCGGTCATGGTCGAAGCGGAGAATACGTTTTCCGTCTTCAGTAAGACCTACCATGTTGAACGTCATACTCTTGCCTATGGCAGGGAGGTTGAGTACACTTCGGTCGGTAGCCAGGAAAGGCAGGTGGTGTTTCCTCATGAAACGACGGATACGAGTTGCTGTGTCTTCTCCTTTTTCGAGTAGGGTGTAGAGTTCTGTAGCTTGCTCCGGTGTCAGCTGACCGTATATCTTTTCTTCATGCTGTTCCTGCAAGGAGCGGCTGTTGGGGGTAAATACAGCGTAGTTTTCATTGAAACCTTTCACTGAGAAGGTATAATAACAAACGACTCCAAGGGAGTTGAGTATCTGACGCAGTCTTGTTGTATGTCCTCGCCGGGAAGCTGCTACGGTATAAACTAACTGGTTGGTGATAAGCCACCCGGCAGAAAGTATCTTGCTGATGGCTTCCCGTGCTTCCGGAGTGACCTCCAATGGTGTCTGGAAGTGGGTTTGGATGATGAATTGCTTCACGCCAATAGCTGAAGCCTTTTCTTTAAACTCACGAAGAATCTCAACGAGCTCATCATTGATACGCATCGGAAGATAGGCTGGCAAACGCGAACCGAGACGTACACGTTGTAGTTCGGCATACTTTTCTCCCTCCGGACGTTCCTGATTAGCTTTCCGTTTGCGGGCGGCCATCCGGTATACAGCTTCCAGAATGTTTCGTAATGTTTTGTTTTGGCTCATTAGTGCATCTCCACCTGTGATAAGGATATCACGCAGTTGTGTGTCTTCTTCGAAATAACTCATCAGGCGGCGTAGCTTTTTATCCCAGGATTCTTTGGGGCGCAGGCTGTCGAATTCAAAATTCAGACGCTCGCTCTGGAAATCGTACATACGCTGGCAAGAAGCACACAATCCGCCGCAAGCCCGTCCCATGGTATCCGGTATCAGGATAGCAACTTCCGGATAACGGCGATGAATATTGTGCCCGTCCGGAAGTAACCATCCGGCTGCATTGGGCTTTCCGACTTCTACTATGTCTTCTTTTTCCCAGGCACGGATATTGCCATATGTCTCTACCAGACGGGGGGAATAAAGAATATAACTGCGGATTGCTTCGTCATTGTATCCGTCTCCGGTAATATCAAGTAGTGACAGGTAATAAGGAGTAGCAAAGAAAGGCATTCCTTTTTTACGTGCACGAGAAAGCAGATACATCGTTTCGCTGGAAAGTGAATTTCCCAGTAGACGGTTTAATTCGGAAGGGCTTTTTATGGCCATTGACAAGTGAAAACGGAAGTCGTTCCACCATTGGCTGACGAGTTGATACTTCTCGTCATAGCTCAGTCCTTCGTCAAATTTGAAACGGGTGGAACCGGATTTGCGGTTTTCAATCTTCTGTATCAGTACGTGCAGCATTCGTTCTTTGTTTTGTGCACGGAGTTCCATGACTTCTTCATCCAGTCCGGTGGCCCAGCGTTCGGTACGGCTTTTTATCCGTTGTGGAGAGGGGAGGGGCATTTCGGGGGCATCCAGTCTTTTGAAGAGATAGAATAAGTCTATGAATAAGTCTGTTGCCAGATCTGTATTTTCCAGTTGCCCGATGAGAAATTGGTGGAGTACTGAAAGAGTCTGTACAGGCATGTCCTGTCCTGTGGAGAGTTCGTGGATATTTGTTCCGTCGTAATTGATAAGGAGTCGAATTTGCTTACCCGGGTTGCTTTCAGCTTGCGGATGGAGTGACAGGAATCTTTCGAGGCTGTTTCTAAAGTCTTTATCGTTAATACTTTGACCGGCCAGTTGGCAGAGTTCCGGTAACTCCTGTTGGTATAGTTGTTTCAGTTGTGAAAGAGTGAGGGTTAGCATTTTCTTTTGTTTCATAAGCGATTTTTCTTTTATTGGTGGGCAATATGTCAATGTACATGCACCAAACATCTACGCTAAATATTCCCGGATAAATCGGTATATTTAACGAAACGAGTCATTTATTGGCACATTATTAGGCATAAATATACAAAAAAAAGCGGAAGTACGTGACTTCCGCTTTTCTATAGCTGCATTCTTTTACGATTATTTTTTGTTTCGTAACATTTATGCTTTGACATCTTCGTTCTTACGTTTAGGCTCTTTCTTGGCCAGTAAGATAATGTTATAGACATATTCTGTCATCCATTGTTCGGAGTAACCGAGACGTTCTTTGTACTGTCGTACGGAAGTTGCTGTTTTGTGTACGTCATCTGCTTTCCACACTGTTTTGGTACACACATCGTGTACAGTTTTTGCTGTCATGTTGCGAAGCGTCTTTTTAAATACAGACGGCATACGGAATTTCCACTGCATGAGGTTGCCCATTAGCATCATCAGGTCATTAGAGAAACCCTGATACATAAATAAATAGGCCTGTATGTCGTTTTGTGTACGGCAGTTCTTTTTTATTGAAGAATCGATTTCTTTGAAAAATGATTCGCTGATTCCATAATCTTCCATTAACATTTTACGGGCTGCTGCTTTTTCGCCTAATCCCAGTTTTCCTCCCTGAGTGGGTATTTTGAACAGGCGTTTGAATTGCGCTACATCCGGGAGAAAACGAATATTGGTGATACCAAGACTTACAGCAATTACCGATTGGAAATATACGCGTGTCAATGACACGAAATCTTCTACATTGCCTACAGCCTTTCCGTCGGCTTCGGCTTTTTTCTTGAATAAGTTAGCAAATATGCTCATATATATTAATTATAAATTTTGAATTATGAATTCGGGTTTGCGATTGCAAAAGTACTAAATAAGTTGATTTACACCAACTATTACATCATTCATCACTTAAAATTCGTAATTAAACCGTCTACCAACATTCAATATCCTTTTCTATATCTTTCATCTTATCTTTGGTAAATACGGGGTTCTTTATTCCGCTTCTCTTCTGTGATCGGTAATCGTTTAGTAGTCTGAAAGCATATTTACCTAAAAAACTTATGGCGATAAGGTTGCATATTGCCATAAGGCCCATAGTGATATCCGCCATACTCCACACAAAGTCGAGGCTTGCCAATGAACCGAACAATACCATTCCGCCTACCAATAACCTGTATGTATATACCACCCATTTCCGGCGGGTGATGTAGCGGATGTTTGCTTCACCATAATAATAATTGCCTATGATACTGCTGAAGGCAAAGAAGAACAAGGCTACTGCTACAAAAATACCTCCCGAAGCACCTATCTCGTTGGTTAGTGCCTGTTGGGTAAGTTGCACCCCATTTGCCGAACCATCGAGTGGAGCACCACTAAACAAAATAATAAATGCAGTGCAGGTACACATAATTAATGTATCTGTAAACACTCCTAATGTTTGGATAAGCCCTTGCTTTACCGGATGTGAAACGAATGCAGTTGCTGCTACATTGGGTGCTGAACCCATGCCGGCTTCATTGCTGAACAATCCCCGCTTGATACCCTGCATGAGCGCCATGCCTACACCTCCTCCTAATGCTTGTTGCCATCCGAAAGCATGGCTGACAATCATTTCGATAACAGCAGGCAGGTGAGTAATATTGAGTATTACAATGGCAAGAGCCAACCCGATATACCCCAATGCCATGACAGGCACAATAACACTACTGACTTTGGCAATACGCTGGATACCACCGAATATGATAATAAGAGTCAGTGCGGTAATGATAAATCCCATAGGTACATGATTGAAGCCAAAAGCATGTTCGATAGCTGCACAAATAGTATTACTCTGTACTGAGTTAAAGGCAAATCCGAAAGTAATGGTAATAAGTACGGCAAACAGCATTCCCATCCAGGGCTGTTTCAATCCTTTTTTCATGTAATAAGCAGGGCCTCCTATAAAGGAGTTTTTTCCTTTAACCTTATATAATTGTGCCAGGGTGGACTCTACGAAAGCACTCGAAGCACCCAATAGCGCGATGACCCACATCCAGAATATGGCTCCGGGACCTCCCACGGCAATAGCTGTTGCTACTCCTGCCAGATTGCCTGTCCCTACGCGGCTGGCCAGTGATATGGCAAATGCCTGAAATGAGGAGATGTGTTTCTCGCCCTTGTCACCTCTTCCTGCCGAATCACCTAACAGGCGAATCATTTCGCAGATCATACGGAATTGTACAAAACGGGTTTTCAGCGTGAACCAGACAGCACATCCCATCAACATAGCGATAAGGATATATGTCCACAACGCATCATTAACCAACGTCATCCATTTGTATATCAATTCCATTTTTCTATTTCAGTCTGAAGTAAAATTTATGATTCTCAAATATCGGTTCTATTATATCAAACCGGATAAATTTAGCCAGCAAATGTTCGGCAGCACGGCGCGGGATATTTGCCAGGCGGCAGTATCGATTTAATGAAAGTGAGACGTTTGCTTCGAGCAAATCAAGCAACAGTTGTTCCCGTTCGGTGTATTGTATCAATTCTCCTACCGGGCTATCGCTTTGTTCCCATACACGCAAGTGTACCGGGGTAGCCAGGATATTCTCATCTTTTATACGAATATAAGCCAGTGGTTTGCCGGTTTCATCTTTTGCATATACCGGCTTTTGGGCACTTTCATCTATTTGTACCACTAATATAGAACGTCCTTCGGCATGAAATGTTTGCATGGAGTAGTGAACTTCGGGCAGACAGTAGAGTTGAGCCGCTGCCTCTATCATATATTTCTCTTCGTCTGAACGTACACCGGCTATTTTTCCATTGTCCTTAACGCCGATGAGTAAACGCCCGCCATCGGTATTGGAAAAGGCCGACAATGTTCTGGCTATTTTGCGGGCATCCGAAATTTCAAATTTAAAATCCTGTTGCTGGTGCTCTCCCTCAGCTATTAAAATATGTATGTATTCGGTATCTGTAAGTGGTTTCATGGCTGCAAAAGTAAAGAAAAAAGCCGAAACCGCCTTTTTTAGATGATTTTTCGCGGATTATTTCAAAAAAAATATTGTTTTTATGTGTTTATTTCGGGAAAGAATGTATTTTTGCCAATCATTATTAACGAAGAAAATATAAAAAGGATCATGAAAGAATTAGTAGAAAAAATCGCAGCTCTTGTAGCTGATTTCAACAAGGATGCAAATGCACAGATCGAAAACGGTAATAAAGCTGCTGGAACACGTGCACGTAAGGCTTCATTGGAAATTGAAAAAGCAATGAAAGAATTCCGTAAAGTATCTTTGGAAGAATCAAAAAAGTAATTTTTTGAATAAAGAGAAATGCGAAGCCAGACCTTATGAGGACTGGCTTTTTTATTTTATAGCTGTTGAGAGAGGGCGTTTATGACTGAAATTCACCACAGAGTCGCATGGAGTAATCTGATCTGACGAAACGCGGATTAACGCAAATTGACGCAGATTAAATGGCAATTATTTTCTCTTCTATATTTGTTTCTTTGCGGAAATCTGCGTTTATCTGTGTTTCAATTAACCACCGCTTGCCGTACCTTCCCTTGCGGGAAGCAGGTTCAGATATTCGCCATATCCTTCTTCTTTCATCTTTTCTTTGGGGATGAAACGAAGGGAAGCACTGTTGATACAATAACGTAGCCCTCCTTTATCTGCAGGACCGTCTGTGAAAACATGTCCTAAATGTGCATCTCCGGTCTTGCTGCGTACCTCTATACGCCTCATGCCGTGAGAGGTATCCATGTTTTCCTTCACCAATGTTTTATCTATTGGTTTTGTGAAACTGGGCCAACCACATCCTGAATCAAATTTATCAGTAGATATAAACAATGGTTCTCCGGTAGTGATATCTACATAGATACCGGGTCGTTTCTCATCCCAATATTCATTATGAAAGGCTGGCTCGGTAGCACTTTTTTGTGTTACGGCATATTGCTCGTTGGTGAGCTTGGCACGAAGTGTGGCATCATCCGGTTTCTTGTAAACAGGTTTTGCTGTTGTTTTGGGAGCATTCGCTTTTTTGGCCAGTCCAAACAATGCCGGGTCGATATGGCAATACCCTCCCGGATTTTTATCCAGATAATCCTGGTGATAATCTTCTGCCTGATAAAAGTTGGACAATGGTTTAATTTCAATGGCGAGTGGCTTTGAATAGTTCTTTGCCAATGCTTCTACGGCAGTTTGTATAGTTGGCAGATCAGATTTATCTGTGTAATAAATACCTGTACGGTACTGTGATCCGCGGTCATTCCCTTGACGGTTGACACTGGTGGGATCTATTGTTTTAAAGTATAAATCTATTAGTAAAGGAAGCTCTACTTCCTGTGGATTATAGGTTACCTTTACCGTTTCGGCGAAATTGGTATTTCCGCTACACACCTGTTGGTATGTGGGGTTGGCAATATTTCCGTTTGCATAACCTGCCTGAGTGCTTTCTACACCCCTGATTTGTTTCAGAAAATGTTCTGTACCCCAGAAACAACCACCGGCAAAATATATTTCTTTTTGATCTTTCATATTGTTATTCTCCTGTTTTTTGAGTTTAGTACCCTGCACACCCTGTGCATAACCTGTCAGCGAACAGCCCATGAAGAGCAGTATAGTTATAACGATTGTTTTCATACTTTTCATATAGTATATAACAAAATAGTGGTGCGTTTCACTTGTATCATTCAACTCTTTTTTAGTTATTTCACTATATCTTCTCTTTATTATGCTTATTTTTGGCACAAACTATCTTCAATTTTGCAGCAGATATAAATAAAAGAGATATGGCTAAGCAACAATTCAATAAACTCATCTGGCTGGTAGATACCATCTATCGGAGCGGACGCATTACGTTTGCTGAGATCAATCGTCGCTGGCGGACAGGAGATAGTACTCGTACGGATATTCCTTTGCGCACTTTTCATAATCACCGGCAAGCTATTGAAGAGATGTTTGACATTAATATAGAATGTGATAAGTGCACAAATACTTATTATATAGCTGATGCCGAGGGAATGTTGGGAGATAAGCTCAAAATGTGGTTGCTCAACAGCTTTTCATTAAACAACATTCTGCAGGAAAATGTGGATATGAAGAACCGGATTGTTTTTGAGGAGGCTCCTTTGGGACTGCAATATATGGATATCATTATAGATGCTATGAGGGCAGGGTCTGTGTTTCATATGGAGTATCAGGCTTATAACTGGGGGCAACCGAAAGAGGTTTGTCTGGAACCTTACTTTCTGAAACTGTTTCGTCATCGCTGGTATCTGATAGGAGTCAACCGGAAGTATGAAGCTTTCCGTTCTTATTCTTTAGATAGAATTAAGTCGGTAAGGACAGGGAATGATACGTTCCGCTTTCCCCGGAAATTCACTCCACAGGATTATTTTCAGAATTGTTTCGGCATCATTCGTGATGAGGCACAGCAACCGCAACGTACTGTTTTGCGGGTTGTTGCCGAGCAGGCTCCTTATCTGCGTAACCTACCTTTGCATCCCAGTCAGCAAGAGATAGTAACGACAGATACTTATACTGATTTTGAAATGTATATATCGCATACTTATGATTTTATTCAGGAGTTGTTGTCTAAAGGTTCGACGGTAGAGGTTCTGGAACCTCAAAGTTTGCGTGATTTGATGAAAGCTGAAATAGAAAAGATGCAAAAACTGTACTGATTATGAATGCAAATGTTCTTGAAAAACTAAAGATATTGGCAGAGTCCGCCAAATATGATGTGTCTTGTGCTTCCAGTGGAACAGTGCGTGCCAACAAACCGGGAATGCTTGGCAATACTGTAGGAGGCTGGGGGATATGTCATAGTTTTGCCGAGGATGGGCGATGCATCTCTCTCTTGAAGATAATGCTTACCAATTATTGTATTTATGATTGTGCCTATTGCATCAACCGGCGTAGTAATGACTTGCCGCGTGCCACCCTTTCTGTTTCTGAGTTGGTTGACTTGACCATTGAGTTTTATCGCCGTAATTATATAGAGGGTTTATTTCTTAGTTCGGGGGTTGTACGCAATCCCGATTATACAATGGAACGTCTGGTACGGGTAGCCAAAGACCTGCGTGAAGTGCATCGATTCAATGGATATATTCATTTGAAGAGCATCCCCGGAGCCAGTCGTGAACTGGTGACTGAAGCCGGACGTTATGCCGATCGTTTGAGTGTGAATGTTGAGATACCTAAAGAAGAGAATTTAAAGTTGCTCGCTCCGGAGAAAGACCATAAAAGCGTATTCGCTCCTATGTTGTATATTCAGCAGGGGGTACTGGAGAGTAGCGAAGAGCGGAAGAAATTCAGGTATGCTCCTCGTTTTGCCCCGGCAGGCCAAAGTACGCAGATGATAGTTGGAGCTACTGCCGAAACAGATAAAGACATTCTTTTTCTTTCTTCTGCTTTGTATCAGCGTCCCACCATGAAGCGGGTTTATTATTCCGGTTATGTTTCCGTCAATACCTATGATACCCGTTTGCCGGCTTTGAAGCAACCGCCTCTTGTCCGTGAAAACCGGTTGTATCAGGCAGACTGGCTAATGCGATTCTATCAGTTTAAAGTCGATGAAATCGTAGATGATGCTTATCCTGATCTTGATCTTGAAATAGATCCGAAGCTTTCGTGGGCATTGCGTCATCCCGAAAAGTTTCCGATAGATATAAACAGGGCAGATTATGAAATGATACTTCGTGTACCGGGCATTGGAGTAAAGTCTGCAAAGTTGATTATTGCTTCGCGGCGTTATTCAAAGTTAGGATTCTATCAGCTTAAAAAGATAGGGGTAGTGATGAAGAAGGCGCAATATTTTATTACTTGTAGTGAGCTTCCGATGAAGACTGTCAATGAAATGACCCCACATACTGTGCGTAGCCTGTTGCTTCCCAAACCTAAGAAGATAGATGAGAATCAACTGACATTTACTTTTTCTGATTAACTCTGATTGTAGGTCGGCCCATGAATTTATTTATATATGATAAAACTTTTGAAGGTTTACTGACAGCTGTTTTTGATGCTTATTTTCGTAAAACTTTTCCGGATATGTTGTTGTCCGAAGGAGATGTTTTGCCTCTGTTTTATGATGAATCTTTTACTGTACATACTGATGAAGAGAAGTCCGGACGTGTGTGGCGCGGATTACAAAAGAAACTCTCGGTTTCAGCTCTTTCATCTATTACCTGGTGCTGGCTTTCTGAACTTCCGGAGGTAGACATGTTGCTGTTCCGCTATATTTGTAAAGCTATTGATGCACCCCGCTCTATTGAAACTAATTTTGGAGATCCGGATGTACTGGAGCTTGCGAAAATATGGAAAAAGGTAGATTGGGAACGGCTACGTATGCTTCAGTTCGTTCGTTTTCAGAAGGCTGCGGACGGTACTTTTTTTGCTGCTTTTGAACCTCGGCATAATGCACTACCACTTACCATAGAGCACTTCAGAGATCGTTTTGCCGATCAGAAGTGGTTGATCTATGATATGAAGCGACGTTATGGTTTTTACTATGACCTGAAAACCGTAGAAGAGGTTACTTTTGATGATGATAGCAGTGCTTCCCATCTCATTACCGGCATGCTGGACGAGAGCTTGATGGATAAGGACGAAAAGCTTTTTCAGCAGCTTTGGAAAACTTACTTTAAATCTACCACGATAAAAGAGCGCCTCAATCCGAGGAAACACAAACAAGATATGCCGGTACGCTACTGGAAGTACCTGACAGAAAAGCAAAAGTAGCTTTACTCTATTCTTTCTACTGTCACTTCCGGAAATTCCTGTATAAGTGACAACAGATGTCCTTCGTCATAGTTACGTTTCGATTTTATTACCATTGTCACCTGGTAGAGAGATACTTCTCCGTGTCCTATGGTATCCATCTGATAGGATACAATCCGGTAGTCTTTGGAGTTGAACTTATCTGCAATTAACTTTAGTATGTTCTTATTTTCTGTAGAGAAAGTGATCATGGAGCTTTTCATACCTACACTTTTGAATATATAACTCAGTGCTTCGAGCCCGACGAGTGTTAGCAGCATTGCAGCAATTCCTATCACATACATACCTGCACCTACAGCCAGACCTATTCCTGCTGTGGCCCATAATCCGGCGGCAGTGGTCAGCCCCCGCACTATTTGCTTCTGAAAAATAATGGTACCGGCACCGATAAAACCAATTCCACTGACTACCTGTGCTGCTACACGGCTTGGGTCCAGAGTAACACTGCTCTCTTTTATAATGTCCTGAAAGCCATATTGAGAAACAATCATTATCAAGGCACTACCTAACGATACAAGAAAATGGGTACGATAGCCGGCTTCTTTGGCGCGATACTCTCTGTCCAGTCCGATGATGGCACCCAATATACCAGCTACTAACAATCTTAATACAAAATCAAGGTTTAATATCATACTCTTACTCTCCTTTCTGTTTTTAAGTACGCTCTCTGAGGTTTATGTATAACCATCTTTACAGACTCTTAAAGATACAACTGTTTTCTTTTTCGTTGTTATTTCTTTAGTGTTATTTTAGAGTTCAGGATGAGTTTTTGTGATAAAGAGGTCATTTACCGTAGATTTTATAGTATTTGATTATCTGTTATACTTAAAATCAGTATCTTCGCAAAGAGAATATATGTATTCTATGCTGAACCGGGCTTTAAGGCATATAAATCTATAATTAAGGCATATGAACAAACAAGAACAAGACATCTTAGAACCCATGACACAGAAGGTTGGATATGGAGATGCTGAAGAAGGTAGAAATACCGGCACTTTGGTCGGTTTTGTTTTATTGAATACCAAAGAGTGTGATTTTGAAAGAATAAAAAAGAACCTGAAAGCCGACTGGAAAGATGTAGATTGGAGAAAAGTTACTAAGGAGGGATCCGCATTGGTGTTTGAGGTTGATGATATGATGCTTTGTCTCAGCTATTTTGATGCTCCGGTTCCCGATAAAGAAGCTGAGTATAATGCTGAAAATAACTATCTGTGGCCGGAAGCTGTTGAAGTAACGAAAACACATGTGGCCCAACTGTGTGTAGCTGTACTGAGTCGAAATGTGTCTATTGTTGAAGCAGGTGAACTATTTGTTAAGGGAGCCTCTTCTTGTTTGAAGCTGGCGAATGCGATTGGTTTTTACGCTTCGGGTACTGTGTTTGAACCGAAGTTTTATATAGAAGCGTCAACTGTAATGAAGGAAGATACGTTGCCCATTCTGAACTGGATTTATTTCGGTTTTACAAGAGGAAAACAGGGGCCGGGTATTTATACGTATGGGATGACTGCCTTTGGTAAAGACGAACTGGAAATATTAGATAGTAGAATGAGTCCGGAAGAGTTAAGTGAATTTTTGTATGATGTAGTATATTATATTTTAGAAAGTGATGTAACTCTGAGAGATGGTGAAACGATTGGAATGTCTGAAGAACAAAAGCTGGCTATAACTCGTTCGGAAGGAGTGTCGGTAGATGGTTTCAGTCTGAAAATTGCTCTTGAGTAAAATTTAAACGAGCTATTGGGATAGCTGGGTTTATACGATTGATTATGAAGAAAAGAATTATTTATGCCCTCTGTTTTCTTGCGATACTGATAATAGAAATTATTATTGGCGTATATGTTCACGATACCTTTGTTCGTCCTTATGTGGGTGATATTCTGGTAGTCGTACTGATTTATTGTTTTATTCGGGTTTTTGTTCCCCGGTCTTTACGCTGGTTGCCAGTATATGTTTTTGTATTTGCATGTTTTATAGAGATACTTCAGTACTTTCAACTTGCCGATGTGATGGGACTATCTGAAAACGGATTGGCTCGAATTGTGCTTGGATCAACTTTCGACTGGAAAGATATCCTTTGCTATGCAATAGGTTGTCTGTTGCTTTTGCTGATAGAATATATCGAGCGTAAGATAGTGCGGCACAGAAGAGAGACACAATCACTCATTGGTTATAAGAACCGGACTCACTGGTATCTTTAGTTTTAACCTTGTCTTTGTAAAGTGGGTATCCACAATACTTGCAGTATTCTGCATTTTCATCATGTCCCGTCTTATGACAGTTGGGGCATTGTATATCTTTCAGCTTCTTATATTCTTTCATCATTGAAACGGACACAATGCCGGTTGGTACGGCGATGATAGTGTAACCAATCAGCATAACGCAGGCAGAGAGCAACTTACCCAAAGGTGTTACCGGAGTAATATCTCCATATCCTACTGTGGTCATAGTGACAATGGCCCAGTAGATGCTATTGGGGATATTGTTGAATTGCGTATTGGGCTGCGTACCTTCAATCATATACATCAGTGTACCGATAGAGATCACAAGTATTACTACAAAAAGAAAGAACACTGCTATTTTCTTACTGCTCTCTTTGAGTGAAGTTAGCAATCGTTCTCCTTCCATCCAGAAGGTGAAAAGCTTGAATATACGAAACACCCGAATAATACGGAATGCCCGGATAACCAATAGATAACGTGCTCCCGGCAGGAAAAAGGCAAGATATAGCGGTAGGGTTGCCAATAGGTCGATAATGCCGAAGAAGCTGAAAATGTACTTTTTGGGTTGTGGTGAACAGTAAATACGCGTAACGTATTCGAAAGTAAAGAAAGCCGTAAACAGATATTCGAATATAATAAACGGAGTTGAAAGCCAGGAAGGAATTCCTTGCAGACTTTCGAGAATAGCCAGCAGAATACTGAGTGCAATACATACAATAAGCGCCACATCGAACATTTTTCCTGCTGGAGTATCCGACTCAAAGATGATAACATACAACTTATGTTTCAGTGGTTTATTGTTTAAAAAACGTGTAAATCGCTCTTTTACTGTCATGGTTATTTAGTTGAAAATTGAAAGTTGAAAATTGAAAGTTACTGTGCAGCGTGGGGCACCACAGAGTAATGACTCCTATAACCCTATAACTCTATAACCTTACCACCCTATCATTCTATCACCCATTTGGGATTGTGTGGAATTGTTTTTTTAGGATTGTAGTTCATTCCCTCTTGCGTGGGTAGATGTAGAACGTATGTACGGCCTGTTTTGTTTTTCAGTGAATGCTCACGCAACCAGGGATTTGCATCACGCAATTGTGCATAGGTGAGTCCGTTCTTTTGGGCATACTCGTCCAGGTTGTCTATGGCACTGGTGATAGTCACTTTCTTGTATGGAATAGGGGGATACAAATGTTCCCGTTTTAGCAGGAAACCAAAGCGTTGCGGATTGCTGAATATCTCTTTGGCTGCCAGCAGACGGAACATATACCGGGAAGTTTCTTCCACCAGCCAAAGGTCCATGGCATGATCTGCAAGTTGCTTGTCCAACTGCGACGAAATACGTCCCTGCCCTGCATTATAGGCCGCGGAAACAGCCATCCAGTCACCGTATTTGGCATAAGCCTGTTTGAAATACTTGCAGGCGGCAATAGTTGCCTTTTCGATGTTGTAACGTTCGTCGATATTATCATTTACTTCCAGTCCGAATTCGCGTCCGGTGGCAGGCATGAATTGCCATAACCCGGCTGCTCCTGCCGGAGAACGGGCAATGGGGTTGAGGCTGCTTTCAATCACCATGAGGTATTTGAAGTCATCGGGGATGCCATTGGCTTTTAAGATAGGCTCGACGATCGGGAAATAGCGGTTGGCACGTTTCAACATTAACATGGTTGTGGAGTGCATATAGGTGAAAGACATCATTTCACGATCCATACGCTCGCGGCGGTCATAGCGGCGAAGATCAATTGTTTCACCGTCAAAGGTAGCCTGTTCAGGAACACTGGGAGGGCTGACACAATAAGGAACTTCAGACTTTACAGAGTGTGGTTCTGTCAATTGTGTACTGCCAATGAGAATAGGCAAGGTTGCTCCGGCACAAAGTGCCAGCATGATACTTAATATTTGAGTAATACGAGTTGATTTCATATGAGTTAAAAATTGAAAGTTGAAAATTGAAAATTGAAAGTTGAAAATTGTGCCTATTAATTGTGCTGTCACACTGCATAGTAATTTTCAACTTTCAACTTTCAATTTTCAACTAATATTGTTCACTTGGCAGCCACTACAGTAGTAGATACTGCCGCCCAGGTAGTTTTCTTTTTTTATCGTTTCTCCGCAACGAGGGCAGGCGGTACCTGCTGTGTCTTTAGACAGATGTGGTATATATCCTCCGTTTTTTCCGAAAATATCTGTTTCCGTACTGCGTCCTTCTTGTTCATAAATCTCGTGGAGCGTAGACTTTACCTTATCGTAAAGGTCTTCTCTTTTCTCCGTAGAGAGAGCGTTGATCTTAGTTTTAGGGTGGATACGGGCATTGTACAGGATGTCCTGTAATACTCCGTTGCCTAATCCGGGTATGGTTTGTTCGGTAGCCAGAAAAGCTTTTGCCGTCTTTTTCTGTGCATCTTCGGCGTTTATCAGCTCCATGAAATATTCTTTGCTGAACTCTTCTGACATCACCTGCGGTTTATTTTTCGCCGCTTCGTAATAGGCAGATATAGGAGCATCGAATCCTTCGTTGGGAAAACACCACAAACCACCATACATTCGTACGGAAGCTACCAGGCAACTCTCGTCTTCGAAACCAATGAGTAACTGGTGTTTGGCGGGAAGCCTTTCTCCGGGGGCGAAGTAACGCAGGTTGACGCCATCCGTAAGAATCAGTAACATCTCTCCGGCTTTTATCTCAATCATTCCGCCTCGGGGATTGATTTCATCAATTGTTTTCCCGGCAAGTCGTTCGGGATACTCTTCCGGGTTGCCATAAAACCACGCGAATTTATGGGGTGTGTATTGCGCAAACACATCGGTAATCTTCTTTCCTCTTACAGTCCGGTTCAGTTGCTCGGACAGATAACGGGCTTCGGGAGCTTCGATCATGGGATTTATGAATTATGATTTATGAATTACTGCAAAGATACTCTCATTTTACGAGCTTCAAAGAACTTTTCCCGCTTTTAATACGTTTTTGTACTATACATTAAAAACAGTTTACGTCACATGAATATAGCAATCAGCGGAGCCAGTGGCTTTATTGGCAGGCATCTTACAGCATTTCTCACGGAGCAGGGACACCGGGTAGTTCCTTTGGGGCGGCCTATGTTCCGGGAGGGTACATTAGGGTATCTGGTACAGGCATTGTCTCATTGTGACGTAGTCATTAATCTGGCCGGTGCACCTATCAGTAGGCGGTGGACACCAGAGTATAAACGGGAGCTGTATGATAGCAGGATCAACGTGACACATCGCATCATTCGTGCTTTGGGGGCAGTGCGCCGGAAGCCTCAGCTTATGATTTCGGCTTCTGCCGTAGGATATTATCCGTTGGAGGGAACTTTTGATGAATATACCAATACGCGGGGGAGTGGATTTCTTGCTGATCTTTGTTATGCCTGGGAAAAGGAGGCCAAACGCTGTCCCCCGGAAATGCGGCTTGTAATAGCACGTTTTGGAGTTGTCCTCTCTCCGGACGGAGGAGCTATGGAGCAAATGTTATGTCCTTTAAAGATGAAATTGGCTGCTGCTATAGGTCCGGGCACACAACCTTTTCCGTGGATTAGTATTAATGATCTTTGCCGCGCCATGGCTTTCATTATCGAGAGTGGGACCTTACGGGGAACTTTCAATTTTGTATCTCCGCAAGAGATTACACAATATGCTTTTGCCCGTGCACTGGGCAAAGCCTATCATGCCTGGGGGACGATCATTGTACCTCGTATGTGTGTGCAACTGATGTATGGCGAAGGCGCAACTTCACTTACAACCGGACAATATGTACGTCCCGGAAAACTGCTGGAATCTGGATTTAAATTCCATGATGCGGTGGTGGAACAGTTGTTTCAGGGTATAGACCATACTACCGTCAATGAACTTGATTTGCCTCGTTATATGGGGCGTTGGTATGAAATAGCCCGTTACGATCATCGTTTTGAACGAGGGTTGTCTGAGGTAACAGCTACTTATACGTTGCTTCCCGATGGGAGTATCCGGGTAGAAAATGCCGGATACAAACAAGATGCTCATGGCAGAGGGAGGTATAAGCGTGCTATAGGCCGTGCAAAGATACCTGATATTACCCGGCCCGGAAAACTGAAAGTTTCATTCTTTCTGTGGTTTTATTCTGATTATTATATATTAGAGTTGGATAAGGAAGGATATAACTATGCACTCATCGGTAGCAGTTCCGATAAGTATTTGTGGATATTAAGCCGGACACCTCAACTGCCCGAGGAGGTAAAGAAACGCTTGTTGACCGTTGCGTTACAGCGGGGATATGATATAAACTTATTAGTATGGATTAACCAAAGTACACTTAAAATAGATTAGATTATGGAATATGAAATTGAACATCAGCCCGAACAGAAGCTGTTTAAAACTGAAGTAGAAGGTCGTACAGCTTTTGTACAATACCGTCTGCTAAACGGAGGTCTGGATATTATTCATACAATCGTTCCACGTCCGCTGGAAGGACAAGGAATAGCTGCCGCACTGGTGAAGGCTGCATATGATTATGCCGTTGCTAACGGATTGAAGCCAAAGGCTACCTGTTCGTATGCTGTTGCGTGGCTACAACGCCATCCGGAGGTGACAAAAGAAGCAGTGTAAAGATAACATTTATTTAACTCTCTAATAATAAGGTGAGGTTTTGGCTTCACCTTTTGTTTTATATTTTTATCGGTTTGACATAACCAATTCCGATAAAATTCATTTCAGCCTTGACGTCTTATTCTTGGAATATACCTTTGTGTTCGGATAAATAAAAGATTCCTTCTACAAAACGCCGTATCTTACTAAAACTATTTTGATTTAAGATATACAGATATAGTTTTTATTTTTTTATCGTACAAAATAGCGGAGATTTCCATATTTTTTGGCTTCAATTTAAGAATCCTATTTACATCGCTTTTTGTGGATATAATCTTGTCATTATACATGTACGATACTTTCACCCCATTCAAACAACAATCCAACTCTTTGATTTTATCCATAATTTTATTATTTACAAATAAATAACCCTCTTTTGCATATTTGGTATACACATATATTTCCCTTTTTTGTTGGATTGTATCTATTTTTTGGGAATCAACTCTATAATCTGTTTCTTTTAGTTTGGAATAATATGTAGTATTAAAGATTTCAGGAATTAATCTTTGGTCTAAATTATCTACATAAATGTACTGGTTGTAAGAGTCATATTTTTCATGTCCAGCAATATTTGTTTGAGCATTTAAATGACATGGGAAACTCAAACAAATTATTATTAAATAAATACAGGTTTTCATCGATAGTTAGTTTTTATCGTTTTGCTATGATTTAAATCATAAGGTCTAACAGGAAGTCCTATTACCTTTCTTGTATAGTTTTCATAATCAATTACACCTCCCCTAAAATTGATATTAGATGTATTCCGTTCTCCGATTTCATGAAACAAGGTAGAAGTGGTATTTTGCAGGACATTTTGTGTTGGAAACCCTATTCCTCCATTTACAAATTGCATTTGATCTAATGTAACATTTACAGTATCTACACTTGGAGCTATAACTATTGTATTATCTGTTTTAGAATATATTTCTCCTCCAAATTCATTTACAATATTAACTATTCTCACTTCTCTGCCAATAGTTAAATTATAATTGTGAAATAAATGACGGTTATTTATTAGCTTTCCAACGTTTCAGTTGTGGGAAGAATTGCTTCATATTTGCAATTGCTTCCTCTTTCGTCATCTTTATTTCAGAGTCTTTGTTGAATTCATCTACAAACTGGGCACAATGATTAATCATCTCGTCCATGGTGCAATCCGCAGTGAAGTGTCCGTTGGCATAGCAATAACAGCAATATTCTTCATTCTTGCTACCATCTGCTTCTGTTCCCAATACAGCAATGTCATTTAGTGGCATGCCACAGCTTTGGCAAAATTTCTGTTCCATAATTAGTTTTTGTATTTAAGTTATTTGGTTTTAATCGATAGCCGTTTCCATATCCAGCGTGGTATCATTCGCCAGAAGAATACGATAAGGGCATACCGCCAGTCAACGACTACCACCCGTTGCTTACGATTCAGTGCCCGTATAATGTGAGTTGCTACTTTTCTGGAGTTCATTAGCAGTGGATACCTCTTACCATCATTTAATAAGTCGGTGGATACAAAACCCGGGCGGATGTCCGTGAAGCGAATATTTAGCTTTTGCATGTGTGCAAGCTGTTCAAGGGCGTCAATGTATGTGTTTTGAAATCGCTTTGTAGCAGAGTAGGCAGGTGCAACTCCCAACCCTTTTGTTCCGGCTATGGAACTGATAACTGCCAGATGTCCCCCACTATGTAAGTGGAAATATTGGAAGGCAGCAGTAACCATTCGCGTGAATCCTTCTACATTAGTACCAACTGTTTGCAGCTCGATGTCCGGATTTAACTCCATATTTTGATGTCCTATACCAGAACTAAGCAAAAATAAATCCATTCCTCCCAATTTCTCAATTAGTTTGTGCAGCTTTTCGGTGGCGTCATCTTTGGTTACATCCAGTACTTCGGTTTCTATGTTATCTGGCGCAATCGTTCGAAATGCTTCCAAGGTAGATTGGCGTCTCCCTGCCACGCCTACTTTCCATCCTTGTAGCAGTAACCCTTTGGCTACTTCTTGTCCGATGCCGGAGGTGGCTCCAATGATAATTGCTTTTTTCATTCCTTTGTTTGTAAGATTAGTTTTTTGATTGGCAGAAGCAAAGGTAGATAAATCTTTTGAAAAATAGTCTGATATATTAAAAGTCTGACTTTTTTAATCCACCCTTGGGCTGAATAATGCAAATATAGAGATTTATTTTTGATGTAACCTATCAATATCTTTCCATAAAATGAATATAATACCATAATGGAATAACCTTTTTCCCATTTTGGGAATCATCTTTTTCATTTTGGCAGGATGGTGGATGAACTGTTTTTCATTATGAAGAAAATATATCATTGATACTGATATGTTTATCTGTTTATGGTAGAGTATTATCAGGGAATATACGTATTGAGAACAAAAGCAGTCAATGTACTGTTGCTGTTCTATCCGGAATTCTGGAAAAAACAGACAATCTTTCCAAGGAGCAAGAGGTTATCCTTTTACTCCTTGCAGTTCTACTTCAAAAATCAATGTTGAGTAAGCAGGGATATTTCCACAGGCCCGTGTGCCATATCCCAACTCGTAAGGGATATAAATGATCCAGCGCGAACCGGTGGGCATTGCTTTCAGTGCTTCCTGCCAACCCTCAATGACATCTCTCACCCGGAAGGTTTCAGGGCGTTTGCGGGCAAAGGAGTCATCAAATACTTTTCCATCAATGAGGGTCCCCCGGTAGTGTACTTTTACGGTACTTTTGGCTGTTGGCACGGGGCCATTTCCCCTCAACAGAATTTTATACTGCACTCCGCAGGGAAGTTCCATTACTTCTTCTTCGGTGAGATTCTCTTTCAGAAAACGTTCGTTTGCTTCTTTGTACTCTTTATGTTTAAGACTCATAATTTATATCTGGGGTTAATCTGTCATTAAAAACAAAACTCTTTAGTAATTCTCTTTTAGCCATATTCCTAAAAACTGATCATAAATCTGGTAGGTTCCTTGTTCCTGTGTCACAAAATCTTTCTCCAATAGTCCTTTTAGTGCAGACTGTACGGAGCTTGACGAAGATAATTTGTATTTTTTTATAAATGCTCCCGATGTGATTGCCTGGGCTTTTCCTTCTTTAGTGATGGCAATGAGTAACTCCTTTTGCTTTTCCGGCAAACGGAAGAGTATCTCGGAATAAGTATATTTGAATGAATCTATAATTTGACGTATCGCTTCACTTACCATTTTTACTTCACAGATCGTGTCTTGGGCAGTCATATCATAGAGGGTATGAAGCACTTTTTGCATATACCAGGTGATACCGTCAAACTGATGGTAGATGGTTTCGATGGTTTCATTGGTGATACTCTTTCCGGCTTCATTGAAATGCCGTTGGGCGAATGATGTGTAGTCTGTCAAAGGGATACTTTCCAGGTGCATTATCGAAACACTTTGATAAAACGGTCGCGAAGCAGTAAGAAACATGTTACCCATCACGTGCCGTTGGCTTCCGGCAAAGATAAAGTGTGCATTATTACAGCGTTGAACATAGGTGCGTAGCGTTGCTTCTACATTGTCTTCTACATATCCGGCTATTTGCTGAAACTCGTCAATGGCAACAAGACAGGGTTTGTCGGCACGATTCAGGTACTGAAATATTTCGTCGAGCGTAGTTGGAGGAGCTTGTATATCTCCTAATCCGAGGTTGAGAGAAGGAGTACCGTTAATATCAAAGGTCAGGCTTGTCTGTAGAGACTTGACACTCTCCCAAAAAGCCTGTAACGCTTTTTTTCCGGCAGGTTTTAATCCTTCCAGAATCTCTTTGCTGAGGGCGAATACAAAGTCGCGCAGTGATTTGCTGGCGTAGATATCTATGAAGAATGTATAATAGTGTTTTTGAATCTCTTTATTTTGAAAGCAATGTTGGATTAATCCGGTTTTTCCCATTCTACGGGTGGAGATTATAGCTATATTGTTTCCGTTAGTTACTTCCCGGATGAGGATTTCACTCTCTTTCTTCCGGTCGCAAAAGTAAGCAGGGGATATATATCCACTTGTAATAAAAGGATTTCTGATGATTGGCATAACTTTGTTTCTTTATTATGCAAAGATAATTATTATAAAGTAATAATGCAAAGATAATAATAATCTTATTGAAATAGATGTTTTATGGCCTCCCACGGTGCATAAAGGAGCATTCTTGGTCCGGAGAAACGCATCACTTGCCGCATCCGTTCACGCATGACAGGCTTATAGCAGTGTACGGTACACTGTTTGCACGAACTTTTATTCTCTCCGAATGGACAATGGTCAAGTCTTGCATGGGCATAACGTAACAACTCTTCGCACTGAAGGCAAAGGCATTTATTCTTTTCTTTTTTCCGGCAATAGAGTCGGATCATTAACTCTACGATTCTTTTCTCCCGGTCAATACGGTTCTTACTCAATTTTATTATTTGTTAGATGGCTACAAATGTAACCAACATATCTAAAAGATACGTATCTTTGCACCCCGAAAATAAGAGGATTGCTATGAATATTAACAGCAAAGCGAAAGGATTTGTTTGTGGAGCCGTGGCGGCAGCTACATACGGCATGAATCCGTTGTTTACTCTCCCGTTATATAAAGAAGGGATGAGTGTAGATTCGGTATTGTTTTATCGTTATGGTTTTGCCGTCCTTATTCTTGGTATCCTGATGAAGATACAAGGGCAATCATTTGCTTTGAAGAAAAACGAAATACTTCCGTTGGTGGTGGGAGGTTTACTCTTTTCCGCCTCTTCTTTGCTTCTGTTTATGAGTTACAAGCATATGGATGCGGGCATTGCTTCCACTATTTTGTTTGTTTATCCGTTGATGGTGGCAGTTATTATGTTTCTGTTTTTTCGTGAAAGGATATCTCTGTTGACTGTCTTTTGTATCTTGATGGCACTTTCGGGTATTGGTATGCTTTACAAAGGGGATGGTGGCGAAACTCTTAGTTTGATAGGTATGTTGCTGGTTATTCTCTCTTCGTTGTCATATGCTATTTATATTGTAGGAGTCAATCACTCTACCCTTAAACTGATGTCTACGGCTAAGCTGACTTTTTATGCCTTACTTTTCGGGCTTTCTATCTATATTGTTCGTTCCAACTTTTGTACAGAGTTACAGGCTATTCCTTCTCTTCCGGCCTGGGGGAATATTCTTGCAATGGCTTTTTTGCCTACGGTTATCTCTCTGATCTGTACTGCCATATCAATACATAACATTGGTTCTACCTCTACAGCTATTATGGGGGCACTCGAACCGGTAACTGCTCTTTTTTTCGGTGTAATGATATTTGGTGAGCGACTCACACCTCGTCTGATGCTGGGGATTCTGATGATTCTTGTTGCCGTAACTTTTATTGTTGTAGGTAAATCTGTTATGGAGAAGATAAATCATCTGTTTATGCAGTTGATGCATCGCCGATAATCAATGGCTGATTTTAGAGCGTTCTTTCATAGTTGATAAAACAGGAAGTTTGTTTTGTCAGAATGTATGAGGGAGGATAAATTCTTGTATAATAATTGTTTTGTAAATAGTTGAGAATCAATAGAATAGAGGCATACATATCTCCATTGCAAAAGTGTACAATAAAGGATGTGTTAATTGTACACTTTTATCATATAATATTGTACACTCTTATGCTACCAAACTGTACAATCTTGTCAATAGAAAGCAGTATGTTAATTTTCTTGTTAACAACGTTAATGAAAATCAGTTTCTTTATATCGTTACTTCCCTGTTAAAATCTCCACGCCAATATCCTGCTGCTTTTTGTTCCTTGCTGCATCCGGATCGTTTTGTATTCAGCTACATCTTCCAACTTTAGCCGGGTATATAGTTTGTCCAGGTTCTTCTCTTTGGAAACTAAACTGGTGAACCAACCACAGTTCTTCTGGTATTTCCGGCTTTCGGTAATCATATCCAAAAGAAAGCGAAGTTCTCCACCTTCGCACCAAAGTTCATTTGCATTGCCGCCAAAATTGAGTTGGGCTTTGGATACTTTTTTTCCTTTCAAACTGCTGAGCTTGCGTAGCGTTCCTTCTTCCGCTTCTTCTTTAGAACTGTGAAACGGGGGATTACATATGGTCACATCGAAGTATTCATCCGGTTGTATTATTCCTTTGAAAATACTCCGGTTGTCCTTTTGTAATCGTAATTCTATCTTATGGACTAATACCGGATTACAGGTAACAATCTTTCTGGCATTCTCTATTGAGACAGGATCAATATCCGAACCGACAAATGTCCATCCGTATTCAGTACAACCAATGATCGGATAAATACAATTGGCGCCTACGCCAATATCCAGACATCTGTACTTGGGTGTTTCCTCTAACGAATTCCCGGAATTAAGTAAATCGGCAATGTAATGGATATAGTCTGCTCTGCCGGGAATGGGAGGGCATAAGTATCCTTTTGGAATATCCCAGTACCGGATTCCGTAATAACTTATTAGTAATGCTTTATTCAGAGCCTTTACTGCCTGCGGATTGAAAAAGTTGATACTTAATGTTCCGTATGGATTGGGTGAAACAAACTTCTTGAGCGGTGGATAATTTTCTGTCAGTTTCGAAAAATCATACTGCCCGTTGTGCCTGTTTCTTTTATGTAATTCGTTTCTTTCTGTCATGGCGGCAAAGATACGGAGAATCTGTTTTATTATTATGGAATAATTTATTAAATTGTAGAAGTCGGATGATGCTATGTTATTATGAATTGCGTATTTTTGCATATACCAATAAAATAGAATAAATATGGAAACGAAATATCTTACTCTGACAAAGGAAAACATAGAGACTGAGCATATTTGTTGTGCCTTCTCTGATAAGAAATGTAAAGAAAGTTATGAGTTGAAAAAAGAGTGGCTGAAAAGAGAGTTTGATAATGGATTTGTTTTCAGACGCCTCGATGAGCGTGCTAAAGTATTTATAGAATATGTGCCTGCCGAAAAAGCATGGATACCTGTTGATGCTCCCGGTTATTTAATGATAAACTGTTTCTGGGTGTCAGGACAATACAAGGGAAAAGGATATGGCAAGGCTTTGCTGCAATCGGCCATTGACGATGCAAAAGAACAGGGAAAACATGGTTTGGTTACCGTAGCCGGTACATCTAAATTTCATTTTATGAGTGATACAAAATGGCTCTTGAAACAAGGGTTTGAGACTGTAGATAAACTTCCTTACGGATTTAGTCTTTTAGTCCTGAAGATAAATCCGGATGCATTGAATCCTTCGTTTAAAGAGTGTGTGTCAACCGGAGAATGTGAGGATAAAGATGGGGTAGTCGTTTATTATACCAATCGTTGTCCGTTTGCGGAGTATCATGTTCGTAACTCCTTGGTAAGCGTAGCTGAAAGTAAGGGAATCCCATTGAAAATAGTGAAGTTGCAAACTCTGGAACAAGCACAGACAGCCCCTACACCCGCCACTATATTTTCTCTTTTTTATAATGGGAAGTTTGTCACGACCGATCTAAGTGCGTGTATTGATAAGCGGTTTGATAAAGTAATAAAGATAGAGACACAATCTGAATGATTGTGTCCCTTTATCAGAGATAGACAAATTCCTTCTCAGAAGTTTCTTAAAACTTCCATCATACTTGGGCGTCGTTTATAGGTAACTCTGAATTCTTCAACAATCTCCTGTACCAGCGCTTTACCACCTTTCAGTTTTTTCGTTTCTTTCAGAATTCGGGCAATGTATTCATAATGGTTTCTGCCTACATTCTCTTCTGCATATTTGCAGATACTTTTATGGAGAAGCTGCAAAATTTCATCGGAGTAGATTTCTGTCAGATGGTGGGCATAATGGAGCAATGCCTCTATTGATCTGTGGGATGTGTCGGACAACAAATTTAGCAGACTTTCATAATCTTCTTCTTCTGCGTAGATATCTGCTTCATTACATTGTCCACCCAAATAATATTTGATGAATTTCGTTTGCTTCATCATTGCATTTAAAAATGTTTTCCATTTTTCTTTTGCCACGTACTTTTTCAGTTTGCGATAATAGGTAAGATCGCCGTTTTCTAATATAAACAGCTCTTTACATGCATCTATGAGGCATGGAATATTTTCTGTCTGCTCGTAAATCGACAGTTTATATTCCAGCCATTCTTTTATCGTTCCCAGCTCTCCTTTCTTTTGCGCTATTTGTATTCCCTCATTCAGTGTTTTTATCGCTTCATCATATTGTTGGTTTTCAATGTAGCGTTCTACTTCCTGTTTCCTGATTTCCGGTAGGTAGAGATAAAACTTTATGGTGGCTTGTGCTTCTTCTTCACGATGCAGTGCACGTAAAATATCGACTTTACGCTCAATTAGTTTATAAAGTTCCCAACTGTCTTTTCTTTCTTCAATTAATTGATTCACATATGATAAAGCCTCTTCTTTCGTTTGTGTCTCTAATGTTATCAGTTCCAGTAATTGTTCTATATCATAAATGTCATACTCCCTGTAAGCTGATAATTTTTCTATTAGTCTGACTTCCTTCAGAATTTCTTTTTTTAATGTAGCGGATACATCAGAGTGTTTGATTATATTCATTAGTATTTTTCCTGAACTGTCACAGAAATTAATAATAGCCATTCCGTCATGATACAGTAATTCTTGTTCTATATAGTTTTCACCAATAGATTGTAAAATCTGTAAAGCAATTGAAGCAGCATCCGAAAAATTATGTCGTTCACATAGTAATTCTGCTTTTTTCAGATAACCGTCCAGGTAACAGGACACTTTGTTCCAATCAGTCTCTGGTCCGTGATATCTTCCGTATCTGTCTTCGGTTTCTCTATAAGGTACGTTGAAACATTGTTGTATTTCTGTCCGGTAATCCAGACTTGTTTTATTCGTTGTGTTCCGTTCAGGGAGAAATTTTTCTATTAATGCTTGTTTGCATTCAGGATGTCCGGAAGCATATTCCAATATGAAGTTAGATAATTGCTTCGGTGAAACGAAAGATAATATGTCTTTTACGTTAGTGTCTTTCGACATTTTCTTTTGTTTCTCCATGATCTTTACTTCTTTAGCAGACAGGAAACGTTTTTCTTTGGATTTGTTTTCACGAATTGCTAATATTACGGCTACTACATGCTTACAAATATCACCATCATATGGACAATCACAATCCCAATATACAATTTCTTTGCCTTCTATAGAAACCTCTACTTCATAATCCTTCGTTCCTTCTACTTGCGCAATCCATTCACCCGGTTCTGTCTCTTCCAGTTCGGTAACTGCACCACTTTCAAAGTATTCCTCTCCTCGCATCCATATATGTGGAGGTACAAAGTTCTCAAAATTGGATAGTGTCATCATAATAATCCTAATTTTTTAAGGCGGGAGCGGATAACTCCGTTATTTAAATCTCTGATTATTTATTCGTTATTCCAGCTATTAACTATTTACATTTCTAATCACCTATAACATTTTTTTATGTTAGTGAAAGTATCAGCTCTTTCTACAGTATTATTTTATTAGTTGTTTTTTTGTTTTTTCTCTGGCAGGTCTACGCCCATTCGTGAAGCATAATTAAATGTTTCATTGATTATTCTTTGGGAAAAAATTTCTTTTTGGTTACCGATATATTCAAGATTGCCGGCTTTACCATCATATAAAGTGATAGGTATGTCTTCATTTATATTAAAAACGTGATTCTCTTTTAAGTTAAGTGTAAAGAATCTATTGTTCCATTCTATTGCTTCATTCTTGTTAATGAACGAATAAAAACGGGTTTGAACATTAGAGAGTGCGGTGGAAATAGGAATTTTCTTTCCACACGTAAAAGCAAAATTATAATTTATTTTTTCAGGTCGAAGGCTATCACAGCTTTGAGTAACGCATATTATATATTCAATATTTGGTTCTGAAGTATTTTCGTTTATAATTGGTGTCTCTATTTTAAATATATCACCGGTTTTTAATTGATGTTTAGGGTTACGCATTTTTGTTTTATGCGTAAAAGTCAAGAAAGTATTTAATGCAGCTAATTGTTCGTCAGATGGGTTTGGAGGTACTTCTTCTTTAAATAAAGTTTCTAATCTATCGTAGTTTAGATTTTCGACAACACTTTGAGTAATATGATTAGATAAACAAGAAATAAGATATTCGAATCTCCCTTCATTTGTTTTATCATCATAACTATTGGCATGATATACTAATGCTTCTTCATTAAGTCCTCCTAACCCTTTACCTAATATTGCTAAATTTTGATTTAATATTAGTTTCAATCTTAACGACAAAATTAGAGAGCGGCAGTTTTCTATTGCTGCTATGATTTCACATATACGATCAAATACATGTTCTGGGGTTATACCTTGAATTGCTGATGAACTATTCTTTTGCTTCTCTATTACAAAAACAACAGTATTGTTTATAATTAATGCCGGTGTTTCATTCTTTATGCATAGCGTTTTTACTGAAAATAATTCGTTATCCTCTCTGATACACTCTTGCTCGTCTTTGTCATTAAGGTATAGTTCATACCATATATAGAATTCACTAAATTTTTCAAAACCATTATTTTTTAAAATAATTGAGATTCCATTACATATTTTATTCTGTTCTCCTTTAGGCAAACCGACACGAATTTCTTTTTCTATTTCTTTTTGGTATTCCTTATTTAATGTATAACCGTATATGTTCTTTTTGAGTAATTTTTCTAAATCATCTACAGACAAGTCTGAGCTATTTTCGGTAAGTAGTGTATCTATTTCATCACTGATTTTTTCGTATCTTTTATTTCTTTGGGTCTTGTTTTCCGTTGAAGTGAAGTATGAATAAATCTTATAAATTATATCATTGAAATTGGTTGATTGCGTATATATTGTAACAAATTGAATAAATTCATTTTTTATTGTGTCACTTAATATTTTGAGGCTATCACTATAATTAATCTGTTTATCGGTACTTAATTCCCAATCCAATACCACTAATTCTTTGTTGCAAAACAAATATTTCTTTGCTATTTCAAATTCAGCGTGACTTTTATAATTATAAATATCTAAATCACACTTTCCGTCTTCTCTGAAAGAATGATACAAGGATGCGGAGGATTGACTATCTTTAGTAGGGTCAATTTGATAGGGCTCAGCATATTGGTCATCTATGCAAACAGCTGATTTTATAGAATCAGCGACAATCTCTTTTATTTGATTTACATTTAACATAATATTAATTTTGTTTGTTGAAAGTGTGTATAACAAAACATGCTCCGTTTAACTTATTGTATTTTTTGTCATTTGTTGCGAAAATATCATAATCAATTGAACGTAAGCTTTTTCTTGCAAGATACAATCCGATACCTCGTCCTCCTTTTTTTCGGGTGAAAAATAAAGTAAAAATATCAGCAAGCATTTTATCATCTATTTTTTCACCATTGTTTATGATTAATATTTCGTTACTCTCTTTTAAATACTCAATTCGTATTTTGCGCGAAAGGGCAGGTATCAACCAATAAATCGCATTATTAATTATGTTTATGAACACAGAGGTTATAACAGGTTCATAAGTGAAGAATTGGTAATTCAGAAACTCATCGTTGGCTTCCAATAAAATTTTATGTTCGGAAAATTTTGAAGCAAAGAACGCTTTCATCCCTTTTATGAGATATTCACCATCAAAAGCCGTTTTTTGTCTTCTTGTTGTTCGATATAGAGGCTGGAGCAATTTATAATTAGTTTCCATGTGCTGGAAAGCAGTTTGAAGTTGCAAAAAATGATCTTTTATTTCTGTATGATTCAAGGCATATTCTTTTAAGAAGTTAATGGAATTAGCCATTTGTGAATATAATACATTAAATTCATGATCATTAATTTCAACTGAAATACCCAATTGTGCCAATTCATTAGTAGCATCCAATTTATCCTCTAAATTTTCTTTTTGTTCTTTATACCATCCTATTAAGAAATCGTCATCTATATCAAAACTTAAGTTCTCTATATGATTAATAAATGCTGCAAATCTCTTTTCTATCTGGTTCTTACATTCTTCTCCAATTTGTATGATGTTTGAAATAGCTTGATCATATTCTTCCAAAGTGTTTAAAGAATCCACTTTAGAATGAACTTCTTCTTTGAAGCTTTCGCTGAAAGCCATTTGCTCATCTTTAAATAATGTATTAAATTTTGATGAAATTGTTTCAAAACGTTTTTTATAGGATGTCACCAATAATGAAATCTCTCTTAGTTGAGCAGTATAACGTTTTTCATAATCTAATTTTAAATTTTGAAGATCAAATCGTTTTCTTACTTTTGAAACTTCATTATCGCAAAATTTGATTATGTCTTCTGTCTTTACATACTCTGTTCTATATGTTTCATATTTCCTCTCCTGAGCAGAAGATAAATTTGCGCGTTGTGGTTTATTAATGCGTAAAGCTCTTAATTCTGTTTTTTTATTTTCTAAGAGAGATACCAGTTCATTATAATTGTTATATGCAATGGTTAGATTATGCCCTTCTGCATTTAATTGGTTGCATAATTGTTGAATCTCCTTTTGTAGAATGATGATTTTCTCTTCACTCTCTTGCAGATCTTGAATAAATTTAGCTTTAGTTAGTTTAGCTTTCTTTTTTTCGGCTTCGAGGAGTTGAGCATTTCTCTTTTGTATTTCTTTAAGTTGTTCGGAATGTGCATTTTTGTCATTAGGGTCTTTTTTGTCTGGACTTCTAAAATACACCATGGCAAGAGTTACAAAAAAATCTATTAAATCTTTTTTAAATTCTCGATATGCTTTGTTTTCTATTAGACCCTCTCTTCCAGCCTTGTCTATTAGATTGGGATTTTGTTCACGCCCGATTGCAATATAGCCAAAAATATTTCTGTGACTAAAAAAATAATATCCGGCTTTTCTATTACGTCGCTCTTCAAATTTTAAAAAGTCGTAGTCTATTCGTCCATACGGCAAAACTCTGAAGTTATCTCTATAAATGTATAAACCACCAAATTTTTCGGTTTTCGTATCCATCAGATGGTATTTTTCAGGAGTAAGTATTGAATTTTTAGCTGCTCCTTCTAAAACACTGAGTTCTAATTCAAAAGGACCGTATGGCGTTTTACCGGGGACCCTGATTGGTCTGAATGTGTAGTTATAAGTTTCCTTAAATACCCTGACTATGCCTGTGAAGAGCCCATTTTCGTCGAATTTGCCCTTTATATAATGGTCGGCATCATTAAAATCTTCATGATTGAAAAAATCATTAATAATATCATAAGTTCCTGTATTGGCCATGATATTAAAGTTTGTAGAGAAGTTGGGCTTTCCTGCAAACACGTTGTATATTCCACTGAGAGAGCGACGCATCTCTGTAATAGCATCGATATCTTCATTTTTGAAGCAGTCTGCTAATTCCAGTAATTGTTCATTTGGTTGGAATATCAGGAAAGTAGTTCCGTGATAGTTCGGATCCAAAAAGTTAGGGATTATTTCTTCTGTAACGATACGCGGAATTATAAGAGACTCCACGTCTGACATAATTGCTTCTAATTGCTCTTGCTGATCTCTCCATTGGCTTTCATCCAGATTACTTTGGAAATCAGCTTGCATTTCTATAAAGCGAAGTGAAAATTCATTTGCTGATGAAAATTCGGCTAAAGGAACGTTTATGTCATCAATAAATAGATTGTAATTCTCTAAAATACGCCAATCGATAAATAGAAGTTGGCATTTCTCTTCCTTTTTCTTAGTAAGCATTAACATTGGGCTGCCTAAGTATGCAACAGATAGTCTGCCAATACCTTTTTCTCCCATTGGAATGCGTACTTTTTTTTTGAATCGTTCCTCATCGGTTAGATAAGATCTGCCACGAGCTTTTGAGTCAGTGCCTAAAACAATCCATTTATTTAGTATGTCTTGTCTCGACATACCGAATCCATTGTCAGAGAGAGTGAAAATGGGTGATTGGTTCTCTTTATATCCAGGTAGATAGAGATTACAACTCAATTGGTCCGCATAGGCATCATAACCGTTTTTCCATAACTCAGAGATAGCAGTTGGCAGATCGGCTATTTGCCCTTTGCCCAATAGTTCAACTGCTCTTGCTTTCGTTCTGAATTGCGCCATTGTGTTTTTCTTTTAATTCATTTAATAGTATTCCTAATCTACGGGCATATTCAGGAGGAACTGCATTACCGATTAGCCGTGCATTTGCTCCTAATGATTGTGCTTTAAAAATGTATGTTTTGGGGAATGTTTGCAATGTTGCACCTTCTCTTATTGAAAGACCTCTATCTTCTTCCGGATGCCCGAAGCGTCCGCTTGATATTTTTACAAAGTTAGTTGTTATGGTAGAAGAGGGAGTTTTCCAGCGTAAACGTCCGTAGACATCTCTGAAATAGGTATCTTTTCCTATGTAACATGGAAGTTGTAATTCTTCATCGTCTTTCCAAGCGATGCGTCCTCCTCCGTTATGGGGAGTTTTTCTCAGACGTTTTAAATTCTTTTGACTCAGTTTGGCCACACTATGCATAAAATCTGTTCGGTCGATATGGCCTGCTTCAACTTTTGAAAATCCGTGTTCAGTTCCAATAAAATCACATAGTTTCGATTGTTCTTTTTCCGGTTTGGGTACTGTGACTTCTCCTAAACGAGAAGCGACTAATGAGAAACGTTTACGGGTTTGAGGTACTCCATAATAACTCATATTCACAATTTCCCATTTATATTTATACTGTTTCTTATCTAAGAAATCCAGAAATTCAGGAAGGATACTATCATTGCGCGTCACTAATCCCGGAACATTTTCTACTAATATATATCCCGGATTATAATAAGCGATGAACCGTTTAAATTCACGCAGTAAATCTTTTGATTTAACGGCTTTTTCTCTACTTGTATTGATTATACTGTAGTATTGACAAGGACTACATCCTACAAATATTAAATTATCATCATTCATTGATAATTTTAAGTTCTTCTCAAAATAGTCATCTGATAATTGAGTGACGTCCGAACAAATAAATTTAGTGCCTGGATTATTATCTTCATAAGTGCTTTTACATTCCGGTGCAAAATCAACCCCTGCGATTACATTTATTCCGGCTAATCGGAGCCCATAGGTCATCCCGCCGCCGCCACAAAAGAAATCTATTGCTTTTAACATAATCTAAGTCTTGAATTTATTTCATATAATAACGTATTTTGCCCACAAAGTTATAAAAAATACCTGTATTTTTTCTTTATAATTCAGATATATTTCTGATGATTATGATATTCAAGGTTTATTATTTTCTATATGAGTCTAAAAATATGGAATTTAAAGTAAATTCGAGACTGATTAAAGTCTGTTTTTGTATTTTAGATTTAAGTTGACATTCCCAAATAGTAATAACATGCCATCCCATTTGGGTTAGTTTTAAATAATTCTTTTTATCTCTTTCAATATTACAATTGATTTTGTTTCGCCACCAGTCAGTTCGAGTTTTTGGTAAAGATGCTCTGAGACAATCGGTGTGTCCATGCCAGAAACAACCATTTATAAAAATGACAGTGTGATACTTTAGTAAAACAATATCTGGTTTCCCAGGTAAGCAATTGACGTTTATTCTATAGCGTAATCCTTTTGAGAAAAGGTATTTTCGCACGATGAGTTCCGGTTTCGTGTTTTTACCCTTCACCATTGACATATTGTAGCTTCTGGTAGCCGTTGAGTGAATATCGGTCATTGTCGTTTTAACAAGAGATTGACTTTTATAATGCAAAAATAAGAAAATATATTTAAGAAGTAACTTTTTGTTTATATTCATTTCATAAAGAGAAATTTAAAACTGTGTTAATTTGTATTTTGTATTATCAGGTATGTTATCGAAGTATTTGTTTCGTTTAGATACATCTGCTCCCTTCGCGGGAATGGGTGTATCACTTCTTTTTTGTGGGTAGTTTTCATTGAAAGCATATAAAAAAACGGTACCCCGATTCACATCGCAGCACCGTCACAACACAAACACAAAATAAAACACGACAAAACTACTATGCAATCTTACCTGTCTATGCCGGGGAGGCATGCGAATGCTGCGATATGGATATTCACATATGCATAAAGAGCTTCAGGCTGATTTGCATAATATAAACGCAAAGGGATTTTTTTTGTTCAATAGGAAGTATAAAAAAAGTGATTTTATAGGAGTAATTATTGTTGTACCTCATAAAAACGTTACTTTTGCTCCTTCTAAAGACAGAAATGCGTATGGAACCCAGAGAACTTATCAACTTTATGGCTATTGCCGAGAGACTAAAGTGTAATACACGTCATTCGTGGACATCAACCTATCGCCATGAGAGCGTAGCTGAGCATAGTTGGCGACTCACTTTACTGGCATATTTTGTACAGGATGAATTTCCTGAGGCTGATATGAATAAAGTGATTCAGATGTGTATTCTTCATGATTTAGGTGAGGCTATCACAGGAGACATTCCTGCTTTCTATAAAACGCAGAAAGATGAAGAGGTTGAAGACCGTAAGATTGAGGAGTTGTTTCAGACTCTACCTCCTTTTTATCAGGATAAACTATTGCCGTTATTTCGGGAGATGGGAGAGCTTGCAACGCTGGAGGCGAAGATATACAAAGCTTTGGATAAAATGGAAGCTATCTTTCAACACAATGAAGCTGATATTTCTACCTGGATTCCTTTGGAATATACTACCAACTTGGAGTATGGAGCAGAGAATGTAGCGTTTTCTCCTTTTTTGAGGCGGTTGAAACAGGAGCTCTATAATGATTCGGTTCGAAAGATTGAAAGTGTATCCGAACAAGGAGGAGGCAGCAATAACAGATGGGTTGATTTGACACTGAAGGTCTCCCCGAAGATGATAAAAGATGCACAGGGAAATGAGAACAAGGCTTTCACGGGACATTTAGGTACTCATTTTGATGTGATGAATAAAGAATTCCCATTGAACTATACAGAACGAAAAGCTATTGTTTTTGATGTGAGTTCCATATCCGGCAGAGACATAGAGGTGCAGGATATTGATCTTTCTAAAGTGAGGCCCGATATGTTTGTTTCTTTTTATAGCGGATATATTGAAAGGGAAAGTTATGGTAGTAAAGCCTATTTCTCAGAACATCCGCAATTGTCGGATGAACTGATAGAGAAGCTGTTGGACAGACATATTTCTATAATAGGAATTGATTTTGCCGGTGTGAGAAGAGGGAAAGAGCATACGCCTAAAGATCAGTATTGTGCTGATAAGGGCGTTTTTATCATAGAAAATCTCTGCCATTTGGGACAGTTATTGGTTGGTGATGAGAAGTCTGCTGAATTTATAGCCAATACATATCCTATGAATTTTGCAGAGATGACCGGTTTACCTTGTAGAGTTATAGCTAAGAGAAAGTGATTAAAATTTAGTCAGACGCTTGGGAGAACCGTGCCAGGAACATCCCAGACAGTATATTTCTGTCATATCAAATCCTTCTGTCGAAGCTTCTGCATCTTTGGGAACCACTGTTCCTTCTTGGGTAATATATACTAACAGGCGTTCGCCCTGTTCATTTTTAACATACATACCAGCGATTTTACACTGGGGACAAAGTAATTTTCTCATTCTGCTATCCTATGGTTTACGCCTACAAAGATAGGTGATTAATCTTTGCAGGATTGCTTCATTAATTTTCTTTAAGTAGATTCTGAACTTACTCTTTCAAAGAATATCCGTTAGAAAGTGACTGAAAACAACATTTCTGCCTGGAAGTTTCCATAATCAATCGGTTTAATCAATCGTACTCCGGTAGTGAGCGGATAGCTCATGCGCAATACATTCCAGTCGAATATGAAATCGGCTCCGTAAGAACTTTGTGTAGTCCATGCGCTCTTACGACTGGCTTGATTGCGTGACAGATCGTAGAAGAGGTTAGCACGTAACCGGCGGATATAAATCAATGGCCCGATACTTAGATCCGGTGCCAGGAGAGGAAGAGCATAATCAGCTTTGAAAGCCCATTGTTGCTGGGTTTGATATTGAAAATTATATCCGCGTGGCTTTTCCAATAAGTGTTTGGGAAGATACAATGCTTTGTTGTCCAGGTCTTGATACTGATAGCCGAAGCGGAGCATTAAGCCATGGTTGCGTACAATGCCGGGCCAGTAAGTAGTAAGCCGGGCAGCATACAGACTTCCATAATTTTCTGTATTGAAGGGCGTCATCAGGTATTGTAACCGGAGTTGGTAACCGTTCCGGGGGAGAATATCCCGCTGGGCCTTTCGCCTGTAATTATAGAACAGGACTTCCGGCAGGATGTATTGAAAGTTACGAAACTTCTGCGTACTGTATTCCTGGTACTTATTATTGGTGAAATAGTAAGTGAATGCTGGTTGTATACCTCTGATCCGTTGATTTCGTGTCAGATTAAAGGGGAGATAGACACGAGCTTCAGCTTCCAGCAGATTGCGGTTGGTATAATATCCTTGGGTTACAGCCTGTCCTTTTTCATTCTTTTTCCAGGCCATATTAAAAGCCTTGTCGCCATAATCGGCAGCAAGGTCGATGACCGGGAACCATCCTTGATAGGTAAAAGATAATTTTCCGTGATGATACCCTTTGTGATAGTACCAACCTGCCTGCATGATGGCAGTATTCAGCGTATTCTGAGACATGATTGTAGCCCCGGGCTTAACAATTGTACTGAGATCCGAAGCACTGGTATTCATCGCTTCTGCCACATCATAATAGAATGGGGCCCAGCTGTGGATTTTGAATGTATGTACTCCTTTCCGATAACGCTCCGGTTGAAAATCGATGGCCTCCAGGCGTGCAGAGTCAAGGTTGAATTGTTCTTGTGCGGCCAGTGTCTCTGTGAAAGGCATAGAAGCGGGTTTCCCGAAATCGGTCTTTTCAAACAACAGGCTGTCTGCAGGTAGTGAAGCAATCCGGTACCCATTTGCCTGATAGTCGGCAAAAAATAAGCGATGGTCCGATCTGGAAAATGAGGGATCGAATGCCCCGAATCGTGCATTAGTCAGGCGATATACCTGATTATCTGCCGGGTTAAAGCAATATATATTGTTGGTGCCGTTGGCGCCCGATTCAAAATAGATTTTTCCGTCCTTCCAGATTGGTGAAGTGATATTGACAGAGGTGGTTTGTAGTAGTTCTTTCCACATACCGGAGGAAGGATCAAATTGAAACAGAGTGATTCCTGTATCTGTAACGGCTATTGTAGTAATCTTGTCATCCGCTCCGAAAGTCAGTTCTTTGATGAATGCATTCTCCGGAACGTCAAAAGACCGGAGTTCTTTTCCATCTTCCAGATTGACTAATACAAGTTGATTCTTTCCGGCAATTGTGCTTCGCGAAACTGCGGCTATCTGTCCGTTTTTGTCAATAGAAGGGGCGAGGTAACGTTGGCGGGGAGCAACCGTTTTTATCCGGTCTTTATCCAGATCGTAGTATTTCAGTACGGAATAGTTTTCATGGGTCCAGCGGATACCCGGAACTATTTCTGTCCAGTAGATACGATTGTTGTGGAAATTTAACCGGCTGTTGATACTGCCTATATAGCTCAACCGTTTTTCTTTTCCATTGCTGATGGCTACTAAAGAATTAATATCTTTCAGTCCCGATTTGACAGCTATCACAACAGAGTCATTGATAGCCAAAGGATACCTGTAGGATGTGTAGGTTTTATTGTCGGGCGATAGATATGCCGGAACAATGACAGCCGTATCCTGTTTTTCCCATCCCTCCCTCAAAAAGTCGAATGTGTCGTGATAGAGTCGTTTAAAACTACTTCCCGTATAGTGTTTGAATGAGCCTTCAAAAAGTATATTACTGGTATACCGGGTGGTGCTTTTATCCCAAATATCACTTCCATAACGCTGACGGGCATAGGAAGTCATATCATATCCCAATGCATAATATGTACCGGTATAGTTTTTGTATGAACCTAACAGCCATTTATCAAAAGAGTAGAATTTGTCTCCTCCCAGCATTTGTGCCCGGTAAGCCATATTGAATTCGGGCAATCGTCCTCTGCCTCCGTTGGACATGGCTGTTTCTGTACCTACGGCATCACCTTCGAGAAACCACACGGGCAGGAAGAATGCAGCAACTCCCGCAGCCTGTTCGCCTATCAGATAATAGAATGGCTTGAAAATGCCACGCATTACTTTTCCTGTTTGGAATACGTGCCGGGATTCGTGTAATACCAGATGTTTATCCCACCTTTGAATACCTAAATCAGAAGATGGAGTAGTGATGAGCTCCATACGGCGGGGAGCCCACGATACCATGCCGTTGGATATCATATTGGCAGGGTGCAGGATAACGGGAAACTTAGCCTTTATGGGTTTTCCGATTGTTTTTTGTATGTGCGGATAAGCATTTTCCAGGTAGAGGGCATAGCGGTAGGCCATGGAGTCTGTTCCTTGTGGATAAACCAGGTTGTAATGAGGCAGCCGGACTATATTCCATTTGAACCGGGCAGGGTCTGAACCATAGTTCATGAATTGGGCATGCAAACCGGATGAGACCAGCAGGCAGACAAAGAGAAGAGGCAGGTATTTTAATTTTGACATTTAAAGTCTTTATTGGATTATCAGGACACAAAACTATAAAAAATAAGTTTTTTAGTTCTTTAGTTTATGAGTTTTTTAGTTGTATACTCTCATATTGTGACTTATAAACTCACAAACCCACAAACTTACAAACTCAAAACTTAAAAACTCTTATACATCACAAAATTAGTCATTTTAACATCGCCTATAGATACTATCTGCTCTTTTTCTGTCGTATATCCCTGCTTTTCAAAGAAAGGGTGAGCGGTAATACTGACTTCTGAGTGGATAGACACTGCTTGATGGAGACGGGCATACTCTTCTGCCTGGCATAAAAGGAGAGAAGCTATGCTTTGATGCTGGAATTGCGGGTGAACAAACATGCTGTGCAGATAGCCGTTAGCATTGATAGAAGTGAAACCAACTGTACGGAAGTGTTTCGTCTCTTCGGCGAGTATGAAATGTAAATCACTTTGAAGTAGTTCCCGCCAGCGCTCCGGGGTTGCTCTTTCAATCCATGCACGGATTTGCGGAGCGGTATAGTGCTGCGAACAGGTGTTGAGAACACTTTGTTCAAACGTAGCATGCATGGTAGGGATGTCCTCGGGTTCTGCTTTTCTCAACCGGATGTTTTTCAGTTGCATATGCAGAATCGGGAATGGTTTTCCCATACTGTCCAGATCGTCCCGGCTGATGATTTCAAACCCTCTGTTCTGATAGAATCGGAGTGCCTGCCTGTTCTGTTCGTTCACATCTACTTTATGTATCTGTTTTTGGCGTATTGCAAATTCTATTAATTGTTTGCCATATCCATGTCCCTGTTCATCAGGATCTACAAACAACATTTCGATGAGGTTGTCACTCAATCCCATGAAAGCGGTTATCTGTCCGGAATGATTACGGATTGTGTAAAGTTGTACCGCCGGAAAATATTCATGGCGTACTAAGGGCTTATAAAACCGTATATCTTCTTCGGATAGAAAGTGGTGAGAACTTCGGACTGCTCTTTCCCATATTTGGAGGAGGACATCGTATTCTTGTGTATTAGCTTGATTTATCATGATTGTTTTCGTTTATAAATATGTGGTATAAATATAGAGGTTTCCTGCCAGATCAGAAAATGTTAGAAATCCGCTTTTCTTTCAATACGAATGATCTCTCCGGAAACCGGATGTACAAACTCCAGGTATTCGGCATGCAGATAAAGCCGGTCTGCTTGCTTTCCATAGAGCTCGTCTCCCGTAATAGGGCAGTTAAGACCAAGCGGGTGGGCGGCATGAACACGTAATTGATGTGTCCGTCCGGTGAGTGGATAGAAAGCTATACGTGTTTGAGATTCATTACGTTCGAGAACCTGATATTTAGTGATGGCGGTTTTACCATACTCTTTATTTACTATCTGCCGGGGTCTGTCGAGAGGATCCGGACAGATTGGAAGATTCAGAACGCCTTCATCCGGTGCGATGATTCCGTCCAGTAAAGCAATATAACGCTTCTTTACTGTACGATTCTTGAACTGTGCCTGCAGATTCTGATGTGTTTCTTTGGTTTTGGCAATAAGCAGTACTCCCGAAGTAGCCATATCCAGACGATGTACGATCATTGGGCCTGTAGCATCAGGATATTGGGTTCTCAGGTGTTGATAGACAGAATTTATTTCTCCCTTTCCGGGTACGGAAAGCATGCCGGCGGGTTTATTGACAACAAGCAACTGCTCATCTTCAAAAAGAACTTCGAGTGTTGTCTTCTTGTGAAGATCGTTCGATAACGGATTGGGCTCTACATCCAGACCTTGTAACATGTGTTTCAGAATAGGTTCACACTTTCCTTTGCAGGCAGGATAGTAGTAACCATGGTGGCGTATCTCCGCTTTTGGAGAGTTGCCCCACCAGAATTCGGCCATGGCAATGGGTTTGAGCTGATGCAGATAGGCATATTGTAATAGTTTGGGAGCAGCACATTCGCCGGCACCGGCGGGAGGTGTTTTTTGTACGGTCTGCTTGAAGATGGCACATAGATCCTTTATTTCTCCGTTGGCATTCAGCATTTTGAATTGTTCAAAAAGCTTTTGTTGCAAGGCTGCCGATCGTATTTTGCGCTCGTTTTTGAGAGCTTCTATTTTTGCTGTATAATCATCTGTTTCCTTTTGCAGGGCAGTAATGCGATCTTTCCAATACTTTTCCAGTCGTTTGAACTCTGCTTTCTGATGCTGGCTTTCGCGTATCATAGCTGCTTGTTCTGCCTCATTGGGGTGATTGGCGCGACGAAGTTCACGTGCTTCTTTGGCTACTTTCAAAGTTGCCTTAGCCTGAGTTATAGCTTGCCGGTTCAGAATGTTTTCTTCGGTCAGTTTCTGTTTGAGTGCCAGGTAAGAACTATCTTCCTGCAACTGCCTGATCTGAATGTTGATGGCAGAGATTTTCTCTTCTTCTATTCTGAAAAATCCGTCGGGTTGGAGTAAATCATATACAGGAGGTACGAAATAGGAGTGCAGGTTTTTGCCGGCAAGGTTTCCGGAAAAAGCTGCCAGATAGCCTATCTCACCATTAGGGGCTTGTACCACTAATACCCCGAACATCTTTCCTTGCTGCAACTCCTGTTCCCATTGTTTTTGGGTTTTGATATAGTCCTGTACTTCTTCTGTGGCTATCAGGCAGAGAGGATGTGGCGTATAATGAAACGGATACGTAAATTGTTCCGGCAGGGGCAAGTGGGTAACTTTATGAATGAAAGGATGCAGCATATGTTTTGGGGTTTCCGGGTTGTTCTAACGCTTTGCAAAATAAATTCTATTTAAGCAGTATTGCAAATATCAGCGAATAAAATACGGTAAACTTTGCATATTAGTTTGGATCGGTGTTTATTATTAATAAAATGTATATTGTAGGATGTTTTTGTTGGAAGAATATTGCATCATTCATTTCTTTTTTGATAATTTTGCCGTTGCATAAGCTGGCAAACTGATATATTAATTTCTTATGAGTCTCATTTCTTGTATTAAATCTTTTCCCGTGGTCGTAATCAAACGATGTTTTTTTCTTTTTTTATGCCTGTTATCTGTAAATTTAGTAGTTGCTCAGAACGATACAACTTACCAGAAAGGTTATATTCTTGTTATCAATGCATACACTGAAGCAACCTCCTGGAGTAGTCGTATGATTTCGACAATCACTCGCTTTGTGGCAGAAGATCCCCAATTGGCTGTTTATACCGAGCATATGAATATGATGCTGATAGACGATGATGCGGCTGATCTGGAAGAATTCAAATCGGCGCTTTTTGAAAGATATGGTGCTTATCCTCCGCGTCTGCTACTGTTGTTGGGTGATCCTGCTTTATTGCTGAAAGAGGATTTTAAAAGGGTGTGGGGAGATATCCCGATGGTGCTTTGTGCTGAAAAAGATTATACAGGCCCCGACGAATATTATCTTCATAAGGAAGTAATTCCACAGGCGGAACGTATCCCCATGACTGAGTTGGCAGATCCGTATAATTTAGTGCTTTTGTATTCGGATTTGTATATAAGGAAAAATGTGGAGTTGATATCTCAAATGACTCCTGATATGAAGAAGTTTATTTTTATAGGAGATGAACGTTTTATTAATGTGACCAATGAGGCTGAAGTCAGAGAGATTATAAGAAAGAAATATCCTCATGTTGAGTATGAATATTTATCTCCTCAGATACTGCCTATAAATCTGTTAATTGATTCGTTGTATCGCGTTGATGCAAAAACTACTGGAATATTGTTTTCTTCATGGTATTATAAACGCACATTTGCAGGTAATACTTCGCTTGTTACAAATGCCTATAAAGTGATCACTACAGTGTCTGCTCCTTTGTTTGTTCTTAATACTGTTGGTGTTACTACTGATGGAGGAATGGTTGGTGGTTATGTACATTCTGCATTTTACCATTACGACGATTGCCCAACTGACGTTCTTCATCTGTAAGATGCGCATCCATCTCACCTTCCAAGGCTGCATTCAAGATACTTTCCAATAAGGGGGCAAAAGCACCATCCTTACCTAACAAAGGCTTACCGGCTTTCAGCTGCTCTATTGCCTTGTTCTTGATACTTTCAAAATCAAATTCTTCTTTCATAAAAAAAACTCTGTTAGCAAAGTTAATATTTTATTCCTTGCTGACACAGTTTAAATTACATCCTCTATCAGTTTGATAAGAGGTCACTCCAGCTTTTTGTCCTGTCGCTTTATTTTTTTATCCCGTATGGTAACTTTTTGTAATACAGGATGCTATTATAATAGTCCGGCCGATTCCTTTGGTTTCTCCAGTCATGAATCCCCTTTTCTCTTCTGTTTCATGATTGGCTGAATCTGCTTATTCTGTCTGGTTGTACTTGCGTTGGCTTGCTATATTTTCCGGGCTCTCTCAAGGTTACCTTTCCTACTGTCAATGAATAGATATCATTAAGGGACTTCTAAAGTGTTTCATTCTGTTTCAATACGTTGAGAAAATAGTTTCAACGTATTGAGAATAAACTTCGTTTTACCATTCATATCGTTCTACGTATTCATCGTATATGGGTTCATCCGTTATCCCTTTTTTGCGGAATAACTGCCGGATGTATTTTTGTTCGGAAGGAGTGATAAGCTGTTCTTTGCGTCTGAAGCGGTAATAAGCATTTCGTCCGAAGTGTTCAAGCATCTGCTGTTTGATGACAACTGCATCGCTATGCGGAATTTTATCCAGTAAATGCATGATACCTGATGCGTAGCGTAATAGCTGGTCCACCTTAAAAAAAGAACAGTTTTCTCCACCGTTAGCAGCGGCATATACCGGATTCACGATGTTGATAGTATCCCGTTCAGACGGAATATGGAGCGCTACTTGATGGCGCAGACAGTCTGCTGCATGTGAGCATTGCTTATTGAGGCAATGGGTGAAGTTGTCAGGCACTGAGTTGTAATCAAAATTGGTTTTCATATATATTCTTGATAGGTAAATTTATTTGAGTGACTTTCTTAACAAAGGTACTCAAAAGTTCTATAACTACAAAGGACTGACAGAGAATCATTGTGAATAAAACAATAGGACGGTATTATAAAGAACAAAGAGGATATTTTTTTACTAAATATCCTCTTTGTTCTTATTCCAAAATCAATAATGACGGAATGATTACTCGCCAAGTTCGGAAAGTAGATCGTATGAGGGAGCAAAAAAGAGTGTCCCTGTTACCGGTGTACTGAAATCCAACAGGCGGTCTGTGTTGCCAACAGGACTGCCTATAAACATGTTTTCCAGCATCTTCCTGGTAGTACTGAACGTACTGGCGTAACCGATAAAGTAGGTTCCGTATTCTCCTTTTGAGGTATTGGCAAATGGCATATTGGCTCGTACTATTTTCAAATCGTCTCCAATGTTAGTAACTGCATTGTGGGCATTCTCCGGTTTTTCCTCGTCCGACAATTCAACATCATTGAACTTGTGGCGGCCGATAATCTTTTCCTGTGCTTCTACCGGGAGTGCATTCCAGGCAACCATATCATGAATGTACTTTTGAACAAACACGTAGCTACCTCCTGCAAAATCAGGATCTTCATTGCCAATAGCTGCAAAATAGTAGGGATTTTCATCTACGGCAGGAGATTCCGTACCATCTACAAAACCAATAATTGCTTTTCCGTCCATGTATCTGAACCCATGAGTTTCGTCAACAGATTCGACAACTCCTTTCAGTTTTTCATCAATAATAGAGGCAAATTCAAAGCACAACCCCATTTGTCTGGCCCGGATATGCAGTAATATATCTCCGGGAGTAGATACAGCTGTATATTTATCCCCTTTTATTTCTTTGAAGGTACTCAATTCTTTTGGTTTGGCTTTTTTGGGAAATAATTGGCTCCATGCATCAGCTCCGAAACCTATCGTACAACTGAATTGCATATCAGGGAAACGATTGCGCATGCTGCGTATCATTGCAGAAAAGTTGGCACATACATCTTTTACTTTTTCGAATGTATCTGCCGAGTGTTTTAGACTGTAGACAATGAATATAGCGTTCTCTCCCGGCCTTGCAGTTACATCCTGCGGGATATTTCCATCAAATGAATTTTGATATGTGTTCATACTTCTTTTTAATTAGTTATTATTATTGTAGTTGATTTTGATACAGCTGTTTTATTTAATATAACTCCATAGTTGCAAGTTTGTTCTACTTATTGGGTAACTTATAAATCGGTAGAACTGTACTTATAATCTTAAAAAATACTATTTAGCTTCACTTATATTGGGTTTTGTAACATAGGTTACTACTTTTAAGCTATGTATCCTGTTATCTTTGCCCAAAAATAAATTAGTTATGGAACAGTTACATGCTCATGAAGTCCTCCATATGATGGAAGGCAACAGTTATTCGGAAATCACTTTAAAAGAAGCCATTATTAATAAGTTTGGCAAAGACCAACATTTTTACGCTTGTTCTGCTGACAATATGAATATAGACGAATTGATAGAATTTCTTAAAAGAAAAGGCAAATTTATGCCTTCCGAAGATGGTTTCACAGTCGATATAAGTAAGGTCTGCGATCATAAATAGTCTTTATTAAAGTAATATTCCAAATATACTTTATATACTTTCGCAATCTCTGAGTCACTGAACTCATGTAATGTAAATATCGGGAAAATTTTGAAATGTACATTGTTTTCCCGGTATTTCTGTATCTATAATTTCATCTTTCATCTTTTTTGGGTAGTTTTGCCAGATCAAGTCAATAATATATTAATAATGAATGAATTGGACAACGGGCAGCAAGAACAATATTCTGAACCCAAAAAGAAAAAGAACACGCAAAAAAACGTAAAAAGAACTTTAGTTACGGTAGGATTGGCGTTGGTAGTATATATTGCATATTCTATAGTTCATCTGTTTGTCTCACCCGATCATAATATTCAGCAAATCTACCTGGTTCCGGAAGATGCTGCGTTTATTATTCAATCATCAGCTCCGGTAAACGACTGGGAAAAATTCAGCGGAAGCGAAACATGGAAATGTCTGAAGAAAGCAAAATCTTTTGAAGAGGTCACAAAGAGTGTCGAAATGCTTGATTCAATAGTTAAAAGCAATAAGGTATTGTTGTCACTTGTGGGTAAACGGGATATGCTTATTTCACTTCATAAAGTTCGTGCAACCGACTGGGATTTCCTGATCATATTGGATATGCAGAAAGCATCCAAAATGGATTTATTAAAAGATCAGATTGAAACGGTGTTGGCAATGGCGGGCAATACGGTTACTAACCGGCAATACAGTGGCATTAATATTCTCGAAATGCGTGATCCGGATACGCGTGATATTTTTTATTGTGCTTTTGTAGATAATCATTTTGTGGCTTCTTATACGTCCGGACTTGTTGAATCGGCCATCGATTCACGCAGTAAACCTAAAATAGGACTCGATCATGCTTTTATTGAAGCAGAAAAGCTGGTTTCCGGTAAAGGGCTTATCCGAGTTTTTGTAAACTATGCACATCTGCCACAATTTATGAATATTTATCTGGGGGCCAAAAATGAGTATGTTGATATGTTCAGTAACTCGATGAATTTTGCGGGACTCTTTTTTAATACGGATAAAGATCGGATGGAAGTGAAAGGATACACGTTTCGAAAAGACACGGCCGATCCTTATGTTACTGCTTTGCTGAATTCGGGAAAGCACAAAATGAAAGCGCATGAAATTCTGTCCGGGCGAACGGCTCTTTATACTAATATTGGTTTCAACAACCCTGTGACCTTTGTTCAGGAGTTGGAAAACGCCCTTTCTCTCCATGATAAGCAATTGTATAGTTCCTATGAAAGCTCCCGTAAAAAGATAGAAGGATTGTTTGGTATCTCTTTGGAAGAGAATTTTCTGAGTTGGATGTCCGGAGAGTTTGCTATTACCCAATCCGAGCCAGGGTTGTTGGGGTACGAACCGGAATTAATTTTGGCCATCCGAGCTAAAAACATGAAAGATGCCCGTAAGAACATGGAGTTTATTGAAAAGAAGATCAAGCGGCGTACTCCGGTTAAGATTAAAACAGTTAATTATAAAGATTTTGAGATTAACTATGTGGAAATGAAAGGCTTCTTCCGATTGTTTTTTGGAGGATTATTTGATAAATTTGAAAAGCCATATTATACGTATGTAGACGATTATGTTGTTTTCAGTAACAAGGCTTCATCTTTGCTTTCCTTTGTAGAGGATTACGAACAAAAGAATTTGCTGAAAAATAATCCGGGATTTAAAAATGCGCTTTCGTATTTGAGTTCGAATTCTACCATATTTCTATATACGGATGTGCATAAATTCTATTCTCAGTTGAAACCGATGATGAATGCTGCTACATGGAATGAGATACAGGCTAATAAAGATGTTTTGTTTTCGTTTCCTTGCTGGTCTATGCAGATTGTAGGGAATAGCCAATCGGCCTCTTTGCAATATGTGATGGACTATAAACCCTATCAACCCGAAGAGGTCGTTGCAGTTGTCACCGATGAAGAAGACGAAGAAATGAATGAAGATGCTGATACTGAGAAAGAACAGATGAGCGAGCTAAAACGTTTTTATGTCGAGAAGTTTGAAGGAAATATCTTGCGGGAATTTTATCCCGACGGTGCATTGAAAAGTGAAGCGGAAGTCAAGGAAGGAAAACGGCATGGGCGTTACCGTGAATATTATGAAAATGGTAAGCTGAAATTCCGGGGGAAATATGCAAATAATCAACCCAAAGGTACATGGAAATATTATACCGAAGAAGGTGAATTTGAACGTAAAGAGAAATATTGAATGATTTCACCACAAAGTAATACAGAGTTTTAAATTTTTATCGAAACGCAGATGAACGCAGATTTTCGCAAAGGGAAACAAATCAAAGATAAAGAATTACAGTCTTTTAATCTGCGTTCATTTGTGTTAATCCGCGTTTCATCAGATAAATAGTACTTTGTGAATTCTATGAAACTCTGTGGTGAGTTTAGTTCATTTCTGATCAGTTAGAGACGGCCTTAAATAACGTTAGATTATCTCTTTTCGCCGTCATATCCCCACTTAACATAAATGGCTCCCCAGGCAAAGCCTGCTCCGAATGCTGTAAAAATCAGATTATCACCTTTTTTGAGTTTATTTTCATAATCCCAGATACAAAGAGGAAGTGTTCCGGCACTTGTATTACCATAGCGCTCTATATTAACCATAACTTTCTCTTCCGGCACATCCAGGCGTTGTGTAACAGCACTTATTATGCGCTGATTGGCTTGATGTGGGATCACCCAATCGATGTCATCTTTGTTCAGGTTGTTTCTTGTAATAATCGCTTCACAGGCATCCGACATATTTGCTACGGCATATTTGAATACCGTACGTCCTTCCTGATAGATATAGTGCATATGACTATCCAACGTATAATAGGAGGAGGCACATACGGATCCACCTGCTTTAATGTGTAGAAAAGGCAATCCTTTGCCATCTGTTCTCAAAACAGAATCTATAACACCCAACTCCTCAGTGGTTGGCTCAAGCATAAAGGCGGCTGCACCGTCGGCAAAGATCGGGCAGGTTGCACGATCCGTATAATCTACTATCGACGACATTTTATCAGCTCCTACTATAATAACCTTTTTGTATATTCCCGAACGTATAAAATTCGCTCCGGTTTCCAATGCATAAAGGAATCCGCTGCAAACAGCCTGCACATCAAAGGCAAAAGCATTCTTCAGTTCCAGTTTATCACATAATATGGAGGCAGTTGAAGGTAAGCGATAATCAGGAGTGGTAGTAGCCACAATCACCAGATCAATATCATCCGGGTGAGATTGGGTACGTCGCATCAATTGTTTTACAGCTTTGCGAGCCATATATGAAGTTCCAAGTCCTTCTTCTCTTAATATATGCCTTTCTTTTATACCAATGCGTCCCATAATCCATTCGTCGGTAGTATCTACCATCTTAGAAATTTCATCATTAGTTAAGATATAATCAGGCACATATCCGCCGACTCCCGTGACTACTGCGTTTATTTTCTGCATCGGTTTTATTGTTTAGTAGGTTTTGAATAGGTTTGCTCTAAAAATAAGGGCGTAAATATACAGAAAAGAGGAGACTTTCCAATAGTAGCCCAATAAACGCTCTATTGTTTTATCATTGCGAAGGAAACTTTGACCAAATTTTAACTAAATAGCTGAGACTGCTTACTTTGGTTTGGCAGCATTCTATTTGTATCGCTATAATTACCGGATATAGTTTCTTTCCGGTTCATCTTTCCTTGTTGTATGATGATGGATATAGAATCATATTCGGTGAGATTGTAATCTTTTACTAAATGTCATCTGATTGGAATAGGGGTGGTATGATAGTTGGAAGTGAGTGATCCATTTGATAATGTTTTACTGTAAAGTAGACCATCGACAGGAACCCAACTAATAGGTTTTATGATTATGTTTTGGGAATATTTCGTTTTAAATATACCATCTTTTTAAGTAGTACTCCATTCTCAATCATTTGATGATCGTAGTTGTCAGTGAAAAAAGTTCTCAATGCGGTGTCTAAATCTACACCTTTTATAGATTCAAACTGCACTTGATGCATCGCTTGTTCCAACTATCATTTGAGAGTATTTTCCTGAATAGTGGGTAATTATGTAATTTATTAGTCTTTTACTATCTTTCTGTCACTGGAATTTGGGAGTGATAGCAATATTCTTAGTTTGCAAATACTATTTTTTATCCATGACGACACGAACTATCTAAATACTACCATCTTCGAGCACGAAGATATCTCTACGTTTTAAATAACGGTTATTTGTAGACTCCTGTTCATTAGTAAATAATAGTAAGTTCATGTACTGTTTCTTGTTTTCTGTTAGTTGAATTATATTCATTTTTGGAAAGAAAAAATATTTATCTCATCTCAGGTGATTCCTAAACACCTGTTTTATTGATTCGATAGTTTTTCTCTGTTTTTTTCAGAATTTGCCTCCAGAGTATAGTGTATTTCACAGTAAAACTCTGGAGCAGCAAATGCGTTGGCAGTTACAAAATTTGTATCTATCTACTAATCTATATCTAACTTTTTATACTGAAATAGTAGGGATGGTGTTTTTATTTTTCTTTTAGAACTCCGATAAACTCTCCTATAACTCTAAAATCATCAGCTTCTACTTCGTCTATAATGATAGAGTTATAACTTTTATTTGTAGGTTCAAGAATGATTTCATCATGTCCCCATTCACCAAATTCATTGTATTTTTTCTTACTGGTATATTTTTTAATAGAGTAACCTCCAGAATTATCGGCATCATAATAATTGCGATGCTGTACCAATACTATTTTCCCCTGCCGACTACCTGCAGGATTAGCTCTAAAAATGCATAGATCTTTATCCTGGATAATTGGTTCCATAGAGTGACCTACTGCTTGAATGACGTACATATTCCTATTTAACTTACCCATTCCTTCCACTTTAACCCATCCGAGTTCATCAACAATGTCTCCTTCTCCAAAATATCCACAGGCGGCTTTAATAGAATAAAGGGGTAGAAAATCGACATATTTTACATTTTCGTTTACGGTTGGTTCAATTCTTATTTCTTCTTTAATTTCGTTTTTTGTTACTATGTGAGCTGGTTTTAGTAGGCTTTGGAAGTGTTTAGCTAAAGCATGATCACAAAAGTAAACATAGCATCCCTTCATTCCTCGGGTCATTAGTGTGCGATATGTGTTTTTTATAATTTCATCTGCATCTTGAATACCTTGTTCTTTTCTGGTCTTGAATAATGTACTAAATCCTTTTACGGATTGGTCATTTCGGGAACGTTCTTTTACATTGGTTATTACTTTGCCATTTTCACAACGTATATCATTACCTACTATAACCCCTACATAATCCAACTCGAGTCCTTGGCAGGTATGAATACAACCAATTTCATTGATTGATTCATTTCCGATAATCCATAAGTTCTTATCTGTATTTAAGTTCCATCTTTTTTGAAAAGAAAACTGCGGAATAGTAATATCATATGCATTTGGATCTTTTTTACTATTCCAATCCCAACAATATCCAGCAACTACTCGTGAACGATTGTTTATCTTATTTTTTTCAATAATGGCATTGAATAGTTCATTGGGATCATTAAAAATCTTAAAGTCGTAATCTTCTTGTGAAAGACAGATGTTAGCAGTTTCTGTGATTTGCAGGGTATTGTCCAGCCAGCTGAGATAACCATCTGAACCATTACAGCGGAATTGAGAACTTAATTTACTAATGTGTACTACAGCTCCACATTCTTCCGCATACTTTTTAATAGAGTTTTTTGAACCGATATCTTTAATGTGGATTCTTTGCCTATCATCGACAAAAAATACAGAAAACTTGGCTGCTTTAATTATTTCTACTATTTGATTTTCTCCTAAGTTTCCATATAGCCCGCTTTTGAGATTCAAACGATGAGCTTCATCTATAATTAGTGCATCGAAAATATCTTTTTCTTTCTCGATAAAACTTCCGCTCCCTACAAAGAGGTTATTAATGAAGCTTTTCTTATAACTACCACTGAGTTTTGCAGTATAGACATCTCTAGGTGCAGCATTTTTTGATACATATTGAGTTGTTAATCCCTCTTTTGTCAATTGCACTAACAAATTGATAGCAACTACACTTTTTCCTGTACCCGGGCCACCTTCGATAATTAATACCTGCTTCTTATTTGTTACAGCAGTACGTGCCAAGTCGAGTGCTGTTTCATATACTATTTTCTGATCATCAAGGAGGATAAACTCCTGATTACCTTTTAGCATTGAGCTAAGTGCGTCAGCCAATTGCTTTGATGGTCTTAACCTGCCATTATCGATCAGCCAAACAATATCGTCTTTGGCCCCATATTTGATATGTTTCTTTATAAAATCTTGCAACTTTTGGGCATCCGGTTTGAGGAAGATTGGGGCTTTATTAATATATTCTTGGTAGCAAGCGTGATTAACGATTGTATCTGGCTGGTAGTTATGCAGGAAAGCACATGGGGAAAGAACGATTTTTTTTTCTCGTATAGTTTCATTGTAATTTTCCAACATATAGGCATATGACCAAGCCTGATATGATGGGTGTGCAGTTTCATGTTCACCATGTTGAAAACGGGTTTTGATTACACCTGATTTGTGTGATAACTTGGCTTGTTCCCATTGTTTAAGTTCTATAATAATGATGTTTCTTTTGCGGTTTTCATCTAAACCAGATATAATAAAATCCACACGTTTGGAAGTTAATGGAATCTGATATTCGATAGCAATTCCAGAATCATTGGGAATATCGGGCGTATTGATCACATTAGACATATGCATCATAGAGTTTTTCCATGAACGAACTTCGTTGGGAGAGGTATGCCTTCCTAAGTGTGTGACAAATGCTTGGTCAATCTCATCAGCGATTCTACCATTAAATACATCATCAATAAATCCCTTTTTTGATGTATGGTAAATAATCATAACTCATTGTATTTTTTTGCATTTCCTTTAGCTTTATTTACCGGATATTTTTCAGAATTTTTCTCCAGCTTAGCTAATATAATTTCTTTTATGTCCAAATCATATTTATGTGCAATAAGAAATGCGTAATTCATAACATCAGCTAATTCTTCTTTAATTTTTTCGACGTTGACTTCTTCTGGCTTTTTCCAAAGAAATACCTCATTTAACTCTGATGCTTCTATGGAAAGGGCCAGAGCAAGATCTTTTCCATTATGAAATTGATCCCAATCCCTTTCTTTCGTGAACTGAACTATTTGTTCCATTATTTCATTGAATTCCATATTTTATTTATATATTTATTCTTGATGTAGTCTTAAACTTTTCTTTTCTAATTCAGTATTTGGCTTTTAATATCATTATCGGTTAATTTCTTCACATTTTTGATTTTGACTGGTTTGGTAACGATTGCAAAATAAATCTTAGTTGGGCTAAATTTTTTTCTAATTCTTTTGTGAGTTATATTTATTCCAGGCTCTTTTTAAAGACTTTTTTATTCAGCTTAAAACAATGTTTGGATAAAATATTTGAGAAACAATTGAAAAAAAATATCCCAATGCGTGTATTTCTATCTTTTAAATAAGTTATCATATTTCTTCAATTATTCATCATTGAATTAAAATTCCTAACTATTCGGATCACGAAGTAATTTGAGTTTACTTCTTCAATTAGTATACTTTCTTTTAGCCAATTAAAAACAGCAGATACCAGTCATTTTTTAATTGTTTATTCTTCTTTAAATACTTACTCATAACTTTATAATGTCAGATTTTATGGAAGTTTGACTAATTTATCTTCTTTAGTAATAATATTATCATTCAATTGTAAGGTATAAAAACACATGAAGGTATATTATTCCTAATAATAACAAGGTACACCTTTTGGGGAAGCCATAAATAACAAGCAAGTAGCTCGTTCAACCACTTGAACTATTCTCAGACTACGACGAAGATGTACTATCTTTTTGTTCACTTATCATTTTTACCTTTTATTCTAATTTTCGTGATAACTTAGTGCCCACTGTATTACTGTAATACATCGTATAGTATGCAAATATAGTGATTTTATTTATTATATAATGTATTGATGGAAATATATCCTTACTTTAATAATGTCTTATTAGTACTTGTTCGCCTTTGTTTTTTATATAGTTCTGAGTTTTTAGTATTTCGAACTTCCTTTTCGCTGGGTACTTCCTTTATGGTTAGGTTGCAAACGTAATTTTCTACGAAGTTGTTCAACTTTGGTAGAAAAACAAATATAGTTTTATAGTATGTAGTATCAGGCATGAAAATTTATTTATGTGTTTTTTATCCTAAAATCACTAGTGTCCACTAAAAATTTTTTGGTCACTAGTCGGTTAAAAATTAAATAAAT